>Ga0209577_10000450_pt1 | contig 41704 bp, 36 predicted proteins | sample GraSoiAngelo_109_FD_185874 | JGI IMG/M metagenome (GOLD analysis project Ga0209577, IMG submission 185874) | Grasslands soil microbial communities from the Angelo Coastal Reserve, California, USA - 14_0903_12_20cm (SPAdes) (version 2) | ecosystem: Environmental > Terrestrial > Soil > Grasslands... | reverse complement strand
CGGGAAGGTTGAAGTAAGAGCCGGTCCATTGGCCCGAGGCCCACACGGGGCTGGCCCATTTGTCCGGCAAATTCAGCCCAAAGGCACCCAGCTGTGCCTTGGCGTAGCCGCTGAAACCTACAGCTACAGCAACGTTGCTCACGGCGTATTCGAGAATCAAGTCCCATCCGATGATCCAGGCGAATATTTCGCCGAGCGTGGCATAAGAATACGTGTACGCGCTGCCCGCAATCGGAATCATCGACGCCAGTTCGGCGTAACACAGGCCCGCAAAGCTGCAGGCGATGGCCACCAGCAGGAAGGAGATGGCTATGGCCGGTCCGGCGGGAGGGCGGCCGTGCATAAGGACAGCTGCGGAGCCGCCATGCCGCAGATAGTTCACCACAAGGTCGAGCACTTGCGCGTGAAGGATGGAAGGAGCCTGGAAATACTCACCGGCGGCAGCCGTTCCGGTCAAAACAAAAATTCCCGAGCCGATGATTGCGCCGATACCAAGCGCCGTAAGCGACCAGGGACCAAGCGTTTTCTTCAGCCGGTGTTCGGGCGCCTCGGCATCAGCCAGTAGCTTGTCGATGCTTTTGACCCTTAAGAGCTGCGAATTCACGCCCACCGCCGCAGAGTGGCGAAACTTTATCCTGAGCTGCGATGCGGCGCAACCGTGATGCCTGTGCTTCGTCCCCAGTGCTTACCTGCCCAGGCGTTATTGCGCCCAGGAGAGATTGGCGTAGCGCTCGACCAGCTTTTTCGTTCCGTGATTGGCGAAAGTGACGGTGAGCCTGCGGTCATCGTCGTCGCCATCCACGTGGATGATCGTGCCCACTCCATAGGTTGGATGGCGTACGCGTTGCCCGATGAGAGGATTGCCGCTGCTCTTAGCCCTCGCCGAGGCGGAAATTTCCGATCGAACCCGCGGCGCGCGCTCTTTCGGCGCCGGCGCGCCGCGGCGGACGCGGCGGGCGAATTCTTCGGCCGAGTAAGAGTATTCGGGATCCGGTTCGTAGCGGCGCGTTTCGCCTGCCGCCGCGAGAGATCCTTCGGCGGTATCCACGAGTTCCCCGGGGATCTCCTGCAGAAAGCGCGAGGGAGAAGAGCCCTGCAGCCGCTCGCTGCCGTAGATGCGGCGGTAGACGGCGCGCGTGAGAGTGAGCGTTTCGCGGGCTCGGGTCATGCCTACGTAGCAGAGACGGCGCTCCTCCTCGAGCTCTTCGGCATCGTGAAGGGAACGGCTGTGCGGAAAAGTACCTTCTTCGAGGCCGGTCAGGAAGACGTGGTCGAATTCGAGGCCCTTGGCCGTGTGCAACGTAAGAAGCGTGACCGTGGCGCGAGCGTCGAAATTGTCGGCGTCGCTTACGAGCGCGGCGCGATCCAGGAAATCGGAAAGCGTCTCGCCGCGCTCGGCGCCTTCGGCCATAGCGTGCACCAATTCATTCAAGTTATCGACGCGGGCAAGATCCTCGGCGGAATCGCGCTGGCGCAGCATGTCCAGGTAACCGGCGGCTTCGAGAACAAAGGCGATGAATTGCGCGGGTGGGAGGGAAGGCACTTTTTCGCGCAATTGCTCGATCAACTCTCGGAAACTGCGAAGCGGAGCCAGGGCGCGCGCCGATCCCGAATCAATGAGTTCACCGAGTGCGCTCCAAACCGAGCAGTTGCGCTCGCGAGCCAGGGTTTGGAGCGAATCGACCGTGACTTTGCCGATCCCACGGGGCGGCGTGTTCAGAACGCGCAGCAGTGCGACATCGTCGTCAGCAAACATTGCCAGCCGCACGTAGGCGAAAATGTCTTTGATTTCGGCGCGCTGATAGAAGCTGAAGCCGCCGAGCAGGCGGTAACGGGTGCCCCGGGCACGAAAGACATCTTCGAGCGCCCGAGACTGCGCGTTGGTGCGATACATCACAGCGCAATGAGAGGCGCCATCCTCTCTTTGGATCTCGCTCACGCGCTGGCAGACATACTCCGCCTCGGCACGCGCATCGCGGGCTTCGTAGAAAATGAGATTGGAACCCTCGCCCCGCGTCGCCGTAAGTTCTTTTCCGATGCGCCTGACGTTTTTCGATACCAGGGCCCCGGCGGCATCCAGAATCTTCTGGCGCGAACGGTAATTCTGTTCGATGCGGAAAACTTGCGCGTCGGGGAAATCCTTGGCGAAGCTCAGAATATTCCCGACGTCGGCGCCGCGCCAACGATAGATGGATTGGTCCTCATCGCCTACGACGCATAGATTCGGCCGGCGACCGGCGAGCAAGCGCAGCAGATCGTATTGCACACGGTTAGTATCTTGGTACTCGTCGACATGGAGATATTGGAATCGCTGCTGCCAGGTGCGCTGGGCTTCCTCGAACCGGCGCAAGACTTCCACTGCATGTAAAAGTAAGTCGTCGAAATCGAGCGCGCCGCTTTTTCGCAGAGTTTTTTCGTAGGCTTCATAGGCGCGCGCGGCCAGCTTGCTGCGCTCGTCAAAAGCGTCGGCCAGCGCCCGCCCGGGAGAGATGCCGTGATTTTTCGCAAAGGTGATGCTTGACAGAATCTCGCGCGGGGTGTCGCCGGAATCGTCGGCGTCCAGATCCCGAAGAGCGAGCTTCAGAGCCGCCAACTGCCCCTCGTCGTCATAAATCGCAAAATCGCGCGGCAGACCCAGCCGCGGCGCTTCGCGGCGAAGAAGTCGGACGCAAAAGGAATGAAACGTGCTGATCCACGGATCGCTGGCGCCCGCATCGGTGCTCTCGAGCAACACGCGAACGCGTTCGCGCATCTCGTCGGTGGCCTTATTTGTAAAAGTGACGGCGAGAATCGCCGCGCCCGGAACGCCTTGCCGGATGAGATAGGCAATGCGATGGGTGATGACCCGCGTCTTCCCGGTACCCGCGCCGGCCAGAATGAGGATGGGCCCATCGCTGGCGAGCACAGCTTCGCGCTGCTGGGGATTCAGACTATCGAGAATATCCATCTGTCAGAAAATTCCTGTTGGTTCAGGCCCAGGGGCGAATGCATCTTACCCGAGCGCAGCGAAGTGAGCAAACCGGCGCCGCAAATCCTGTATTGGCAAGAGCAGCCTTCAACGAATTAGCGCAGGCTCAGTGAGGGGAAGGAGCCAGATCGATCTCAAAGAAAAATAGCGGCTTGGCCTCGTTCATAAACGCGAGGTCGGGAATCTCTAAGCGGGCGTTCGAGATCCATTCGTAGTGCCGGTCGATATCGAAGTAGACGAAACCGCGCGTCGTGGCATGAGGTGGAAGCAAATCCGTACTGAGCGCCGCAGAGCGCATGGTCCCGGCGAATTCTTCCCAGTTTCTGTCGCGTTTACTGGGGGGCGGCCCTAGGCGGGGCACCGGAAAACGGGGAGTGGGATCCTTTGCCGGTTTCGCCAGGACGCGGTCCGCCACCTCTTCGGCCGAAAGAGGCTCGAGCCGCTGGCGGGATTCGCCCGGGGCGCTCATGAGCAATTGCATCGTCTTCAAATTGAGGCGAATCGGCGAGTCATTATCGTTGCGGAAGAAGAGTTCGATGGCCAGGATGCCGCCCTCGTAAGGGGTATGTTTGCCGAACCTTTCTTTGTAGCGATCCGCGAAAGTGTAGGGATCTGCGGCAATCAGCAAACCTTGATGTGAGTCGCGCGCCGGCAGGTTTGCAGGATCAGCCGAGCCTCTCCGCGCCGGCGTCGTGGGGGTTTGACCATTCGCCGCCGCAGTGCCGAGCCAGAATGCAAGGAGAAGCAGATGGATTTGCGCTGGCATTGAATCTGATCGTGAGATGCACAATATCGCGAAGCGTTGCCTTTCGCGCCTGGAGGAACGACACCGATTGTGCTTCTTCTCCGGCGATGTCCAGGCATCTATAATAACGTTTTAGCCGGTCGCCGCAGCGCAATTACGAGGCAGCGCTCACGTCTGCATGTATTTTCTCTACAGTTTGATCACGGCGCTAGGGGTGGTCCTAGTGACGCCTTATGTCCTGCTCAGCAGCGTCCGGCGAAAGAAATATTTGCCAAACCTCTCGGAACGGCTTGGTTTGAGGTTTCCTGCGGAACTCCCAGCCGTTGGCCGGTCCCCTTCGCGCGCGATTTGGCTGCATGCCGTTTCGGTGGGCGAAGTTCTGGCCGCGATTCCGTTTGCGCACTGTTTGAAACAGCGCTTTCCGGGTTGGCCGTTGGTGATCTCGACGACGACTGCCACGGGACAAGCACTGGCCCGCGAACGCATGAATTTCGCGGACGCCGTTTTCTACTTTCCGTTCGATTGGAGCGGGCCAGTGCGGCGCGCCTTTTGGGCCGTGCGGCCCGGTGTGATCGTGATTCTGGAAACGGAGATTTGGCCGAATCTGTTGCGCCGGGCTCGAAAAACCGGCGTTCCGGTGATTTTTGTGAACGGGCGCTTGTCGGACCGATCGTTTCGCGGATTCTCACGCGCGGTGAAGCTGAGTGGCGGCGTCATTGGAGGCTTCCTGCGGCGCATATTGAACGATGCGACGCTGTACCTCGTGCAGACTCAGCTAGACGCGGCACGGTTGATTGCCCTCGGCGCGGCTACGGATCGTGTCATCGTGACAGGAAGCATGAAATATGACATGGCCGTGCCGGCGCCGAATGCGTTCATAAATTGGCTCCAGAGTGAATTGCAACGATCGCACCGTGGACCGGTGGTGGTCGCCGGTAGCGTGATTGCGGGCGAGGAGAAGCCGGTGCTGGAGGCTTTCACAACGCTTCACAGAAAATGGCCACAGGCGCTGCTGATATTGGCGCCCCGCAAACCCGAGCGATTCGCCGCCGCTGCTGAAATCGTGTCTGGCGCGGGCTGGCACCTGATCCGGCGAAGCGAGATTTCGCTCGATGGACTCTCGGCGGGGATTTTTGGCAACGCCGCACACATGGACAACAGCGTTCTTCTGCTGGATACGATCGGCGAGCTTCGAGCGGTATACGGCATTGCTGACGCGGTGTTTATCGGAGGCTCACTCGAGCCGATGGGCGGGCACAACCCGCTCGAGCCTGCGGCCTTCGCAAAAGTGCCGGTTTTTGGGCGTTCGATGGATAATTTCCGGGAGATTAGCGCGACCTTGCTCGAAGCGGGTGCTGCGGTTCAAGTTGACTCGGCCGCGCAACTTAGCACTGCGTGGGCCGATCTGCTCGGAAATGCGGAGCGGCGCGCGCAGATGGGCCTGGCAGCGCGCGAAATCGTGGAGCGCCGCCGCGGCGCGACTGCGGAGACGCTCGACCGCCTCGCGGCGATTGTCGAGCCGCAGCGAGCGATTACGTGACGCGGTCCTCGATTGCTCGAACGTGGCTGCGACCCCTGGCCCTGCTTTATGGCGCTGGGATGCGGCTGCGAACGGCCTTCTACGAGTGCGGGCTCCTGCGCAGCCGGCGGCTTCACGGGACCGTAATCAGTGTTGGCAACCTGACGGTCGGCGGCACGGGTAAAACGCCAATGGTGCTTTGGATTGCCGAGCGGCTGGCCAGGGAAGGGCATCGTCCCGCCATTTTGACGCGGGGTTATCGGGGCCTCGGTCAAAGCGGTGCCGCCACTCAGACCGTGGCCGACGAGATCGCTATGCTGCGCCAAAGGCTCAACGGCCGGGCTCAGTTTGGCGTAGGCAAAGACCGTTATAAGAATGGCCTCGCACTCTCGAGAAATGGCGCAGAATGTTTCATTCTGGATGATGGGTTCCAGCATCTCGAGCTTCAGCGCGACGCGGATATCATCCTGCTCGATGCCACTGATCCGTTCGGAGGCGGGGCGACCCTGCCTGCGGGGCGCTTGCGAGAGCCACGCTCAGGGCTGGCACGCGCGGATATTGTGATCATCACGCGGACGAGCCATGCTCCGGCACTCGAGACCGTGGTACGCAGATTCACGAGCGCTCCCGTGTTTTACGCGCAGACGCGACTGGACGCGGTAGTCCGAGCGCCGTTGATGACCGAAGTTTTGCCGGAAAGCGAGCGCCGGCAGTGCAAGTTTTTTGCCTTTTGCGGCATTGGTAATCCTACGGCCTTTTTCGATGACCTGGGGGACTGGGGCTTTTCCGTGGTGGGCGAGCGCAGCTTTGCCGATCATCATCGCTATTCCGGAGGTGAAATCCGGGATCTACAGCGCGCAGCCGACGCGGCCGGCGCGCATGCTTTCATTTGCACCGAGAAAGATGTGTTCAATTTGCCGCCTTCGGTTGCAGCCGCGCTTCCCATTTACGCGTGCAGGATTGACTTGGCGCTTAGTGATGAAGACGCCTTTTGGGCGGCAGTGCGAGCCACGGTTGGCCGCACGCAGCCGATGACGCAAGCATGAAAATCCTCGTTCGGGCGACAAATTGGGTAGGCGATGCGGTCATGTCCATTCCGGCGCTGCGGGCGATCCGCGGCCGCTGGCCAAATGCCGAAATCGTCATCCTGGCGCGCCCTTGGGTGGCGGATCTGTATCGCGGACAAGGTTGTGCCGATCGTATCCTGATTTACGACAATCAGGGCAAACATAAGTGCTTTTGGGGACGGGAACGGCTGGCCCTCGCGCTTCGCCGGGAAAAGTTTGATGTAGCCGTGCTTTTCCAGAATGCCTTCGACGCCGCCTGGATCGCTTGGCGCGCTCGAGTCCCCGAGCGGATCGGCTACGCGCGACATGGGCGAAGCTGGTTATTGACTCGAGCCATTCCGATTCCGGCGAGAGGCGAAGCCCCGGCACACGAGGCATATGATTACCTCGAACTGCTCCGCCGAGCCGGATGGCTCGAGCGTCTGCCCCGGATCGCGGAGATCAGCATTGCTATCCCTGAGGAAGATCGGAAGAAAGCGCTGGAGCGCCTTTTGGCCGCAGGGGTGCGCAAAAATGCTGTCCGAATTGCCTTCGCCTCCGGCGCGGCTTACGGTTCCGCAAAGTGCTGGGAAGCGGAACGCTATGCGGAACTCGCAGACCGGCTGATTGCGGCATTCGATGCGGATGTGATACTTTTCGGTGCGCCTCAGGAAAGTGGGATGGCCGCGCGCATCGCCCTCGCGATGCGCAACCATGCCTGCAATCTGGTCGGCGCGACCCAAATCGGCGAACTTCCGGCGCTGCTTTCCACCTGCCGCCTCTTCATCGGCAACGATTCGGGAGCGATGCACGTCGCCGGCGCGGTAGGAGTTCCGGTCATCGGCATATTCGGTCCCACGGACCCCGAAGGCACTCGGGCCATGACCCCGCAATTCACCCTGATTCGCGAGCCAGTGGATTGCAGTCCCTGTTTTCTTCGCAAATGCCCCATCGACCATCGTTGCATGACGCGCATTTCCGTCGAGGGCGTCTTTGAAGCCGCGCGCTTTTCGCTTGCGGCAGGTGGCTTGGTGAGAAGCTCGACTGTCTGGAGTCAGGGTCTTGCCTGAAGCGAGGGGTCTGCGGCCCGCGGTGTTCCTCGACCGCGACGGTACGATTTGCGAAGAGATGGGTTATCTCAATCATTTGAGTCGGCTGCATATTTTTCCGTTCACAGCTGCGGCGATCAGCAAGCTGAATAAGGCGGGCTTGCCGGTGATCGTGGTTACGAATCAATCGGGCGTTTCGCGGCGGATTTTTCCGGAGTCTCTCGTAGCTCAAATTCACGCCCGTATCACGCAGCAATTATCTGCCGCCGGCGCTCGCGTCGACGGATACTACTATTGCGCGCACACCAGCCAGGACGACTGTTCCTGCCGCAAGCCTTTGCCAGGATTGTTGGAACGGGCGGCCCGCGAGCACGGCCTGCGCCTCGAGCGTTCCTTCGTCGTGGGAGATCGTTATGCTGACGTCGAGTTGGCTCACGGCGTGGGTGGGCGCGGCGTGTTGGTTCTGACGGGCTACGGCCGCGGCGAATATGAATTGCACCGGCAGGAGTGGCCGCGCCAGCCGGACTCTGTGGTGGAGGACCTTTTGCAAGCCGTGGACGCGATCCTCGAGGAAGTTACGTGACCGGGGAGCGTGGCACAGATCTGGCGCGGCTGATCGGGTTCATCGAACAGTTCTCAAGGCAGACCATCTTGGTTTTAGGTGATTTTGTAGCAGACGAATTCGTCTTTGGTGAAATCTCCCGGGTCTCCCGGGAAGCGCCCGTGCTCATTTTGCGGCGCCGGGCAATGCATATGTTGCCCGGAGGAGGCGCCAATGCGGTGAATAATCTGGCGGACCTGGGCGCGCGGGTGCATGCTGTAGCCACCTTGGGTGACGATGCTGCTGGCGATGCGCTGGCGGAATATTTCCGTAAAAAGAAGGTCGATGGTTCGGGGCTCGTTCACAAAAGCGGCTGGACGACTCCCACAAAGACGCGCTTCTTAGCAGGCTGGCCACATACGGCGCAACAGCAAGTGTTGCGAGTTGACCGCGAGCCCGACGGATTGTCGGACGCCACAAGCGAAACGCTCGTGCGCAACGCGCGCGAGAGGCTCGGCGACGCTTCTGCAGTTCTCATCTCCGATTACGGATACGGTTCGGCCACGCCGGAAATCGTCGCGAGCATTCGAGGCCGCAAGCGATGGGCGCACCACGCCGCGCTGGACTCCCGCTACCGGCTTCACGAATACGTGGGACTCGATTTGACGGTGGCAACTCCAAATGAGGCGGAAATCGAGACCGCCCACCATGCGAAGATCGGCGGAGATGCGTCCAAGCTCGACGCTTTCGCGCGGCGTACGATGGCACGGCTGAATCTGAGCGCTCTGGTGGTCACTCGCGGGCGCCACGGCATGACTGTCTTCGAACGGGGGCGAGCGCCGCAGCCGCTAGCCGTGTTTGGCAGCGATCAGGCGGTTGATGTCACCGGCGCGGGAGACACGGTGATTGCAGCGTTCACGCTGTCCCTGGCGGCAGGCGCAACGGTGCTGCAAGCTGCACGGATCGCCAATTATGCGGGAGGTATCGTGGTCATGAAGCGCGGCACGGCAACGGTGACGCGTGAAGAACTTGAAGCGGCGATTCGATCGGATGCGAACCAGAAATGCGCAGAGCCCGGCTGCAGTAGCGCCAGAGTCACCGATAAGGGGAGCCCTGCGCGCTAGAATGGACACCCGAAATAAAATTCTGCCGCTTGAGGCCTTGGCCCTCAAGCTTCGCGCGCACAAAAGTCGCCGAGAGCAAATCGTGCTAGCCAATGGCTGCTTCGATGTGCTGCACGTCGGGCATGCCCGATACCTCGAAGGGGCACGCCGTGAAGGAGACGTGCTCGTCGTGGCGGTCAACTCCGACGCGAGCGTACGATCGTTGAAGGGGGAGGGCCGCCCGATACTTTCCGCCGAAGCGCGCGCACGTCTCGTTGCCGGTCTTGCCGCCGTCAGTTACGTGGTGGTATTCGAAGAGCCCGACGTGACGCGCTTGCTCTCGCTCCTGCGACCGAACGTCCACGCAAAGGGAACCGATTACACGATCGAGACCGTACCCGAGCGCGAAACCGCCCGGCGCCTCGGCGTGCGCATCGCCATCGTAGGTGATCCCAAGCAGCACTCCACGCGCGATCTGCTGGCGCGACTCCGCACGCTCTCTCATGCATAAGAAATCATCGCAGCTTCGCAGATGGGTCGTTTTTTCCGAGCGAGGGGGCAGCCTCGAGGCATGAACGCTCCGGGGCCAGCATGGACACGCTGGCGGGCGCCTCTGGGTTATCCCACCGCGGTGCTCTGCCTCTGGCTGGCTCGCCCCACATTACGCTCGATTCTCATCGGCTCTGTTCTTGCCACGCTGGGTGTGCTGATTCGCGCGGCCGCCGCCGGGCACTTGCGTAAGCGAGAAGCGCTCGCGCTGGCGGGCCCGTACGCGCGCACGAGGAATCCCCTATATTTTGGCAGCGGCCTGATCGCAGGGGGATTTGCCTTGGCCGGCCGCTCGTGGCTTGCAGCCACTCTGGTGGCGCTGTATTTCGGCGTTTTTTACGCCCAGGTAATGCGCCGCGAAGAATCGGAGCTCCGCGAACAATACGGCAAGTTGTTTGATGATTACGCGGCTAGCGTGCCGCTATTCTGGCCGAGACTGCGGGTGAAGACTTCCACGAGTGACGCGCAGTTTTCCTTCGCGCAGTATATGCGTAATCGTGAATACTACGCCGCCATCGGAGCCGCAATGACGATTGCGGTGCTCTTGGCTCTGGCCGCTTGGCGGAAATAGTGAGAATACGACTTACTGCAGGCGGTAAACTTCGTTAATCAGTCGACGGAATTTCGGGCGGTAAAGCAAATCATAGACTTCGCCCTTACCTGGAAACAGTGTTTCCGCCAGTCTGCGCGCCGAAGCGGCGATCTCCTGCGCCTCCTCATAAGGCAAGTTTCCTTGAGCGATGATGCTTAGCGAAAGATTGACCACAATGCGCAGGCGGCGAACCCGTCTTGATTCTTCGTCAATTTCCGCGTTGGTTGGAGAAACTGGCTGAATGGAATTCATGAACCCTTCCAAAAGATTATAGTGACTGCCCTAACTTGCAGCAAGAAAGCTCTGCAGAGCTGGTTTCACAGCTGCAAATTAGATTCCTGACCAGGACTAGAAGACCGGCACTTTTGCTGGGGATGCAGTGCAGAGAAGAGAGTTCCGAGCAAGGATTTGCAGAGCTGCGAAACGAGTGAGCGTTCATCGACTGGCCGTCCCTGGTGATGGTCACGGCGCCATCGCGATACAGACGCGCTCCTTGAGCGAGGATTCGCTCCGTTGTTTCTGGGTTCGGATCACCATACGGGTTTGCCTCGCCGACAGATATAGCGGCGATCACCGGGTGAACGGGCTCTCGAAACGCAGCGGTGCTTGACGTTCTTCCGCCATGGTGCGGCACTTTTAGGAACTTTTTGCCGAGCTCATCACTGTTTGCCAGGATGCTGCGTTCCACTGCGCCTTCGATGTCAGCGGTCAGCAGGAATGAATCCTCGCCATCCTCAAGACGCCAGACAAGGGAATCGTCGTTGCGCGCGCGTGTCGGATCGCTTGAGTCGGGCCAGAGAACGATCACGCGCACGCCAGCCCAATCGAAGCGCTCGCCTCTAAGACATGAATCACAGGCACGGCCTTGGACTGGGCTTCTGCGAGTACATTGCGATAGCTAGCGGCATCCTCATCTCGTCCCACCCAAAGAAGGCCGGATACCGCAGCGTTGCCGTGAGGTTTATCCCTTGTTGCTGGAGGGCCCCGCGATAATCGAAGGCGCCGGGATCGCCATTCGACAAGTCCAAATCTTGTGGCGATGCAGCACAGCGCAATGCCGAGCGACAGATGGAGGCCATGCTTGGGTGGAACAGCAATCGGGGGCGCCGCCAGGACTCCTGCAGCAACGAAGATCACGATCAGCAGGTCGGGAAGCTTCATGCGCGACGCGAAAGTCGCACCAAAGCCTCGATATGATAAGTCTGAGGGAAAATGTCGACAAGGTGAAGTTCACTGATCCGATAACCGCGTGGATTCTGCGTTTCCCCGGCGAGAATGGCTAGGTCGCGGGCGAGCGTGGCCGGGTCGCAGGAAAGATAGACAATCTCTTCCGGCGCGATCTTGATCAAGCGAGCGAGCGCCCGCGCGGCCACTCCCGTTCGGGGCGGATCGAGTACAACAAGGTCGGGCCGCTCATGCCAGTGCTCGAGAAAAGCTTCTACGGTCGTCTGCCGCAAATTTGGTGAAGCCGCGCCACTCGCTTGAAGATTGGCCTGGAGATCGCGAGCCGCGGCGATATTCGATTCCACGGCGATTAGCCGTTCAAATCGATTCGCGAGTGGCACGCTGAAAAGCCCGACGCCGGCAAAAAGGTCTAGAGCGAGCTTCCCTCGTGCCTCACCAATGACACTGCGCACGAGATCATCCAGAACGAAGCGGTTCACCTGAAAGAAAGAGAGATGTCCGATGCGATAGTTATGGTCCCCGACGCGATAATCGATGTGGCCCGGCCCCGAAAGCTCAAAGCGATCCGTTCGCTGATCGTGAATCAGGAGCGTATCAACCGAGGGCAGCGCCGAACGGAGCAACGCCGCCGTTTCTGCAGGAGCGGCGTCCATCGCGGCATTCAGGAGGAGCCTAGTGTCGTCTTGATCGGCAAAAACCTCTATCTCTACACCCGCCGACAGCTTGCCTGATGGCAATAAGTTTACGATCGCGCCGAGAGCCTCGTTCAGCCGCGGTGAGGCAATCGGGCATTGCCGGATGGCGCAGAGCTTTTGCGAACCTGCCTGAAAATATCCGATTTCAAATGAGCCGCCTTCATCGCGCGCAATTTTCCATTGGACGCGATTGCGATAACCAAAAGGCGGGGAGGCATGGGGCACGATCGGGCCGTCCCACTGCAGCCGCCCGAGGCGCGAAAGCGTTTCGCGAAGGATTTCGGCCTTGTAGCGAAGCTGCAATTCGTAGGGGATATGCTGGTAGTTGCAACCGCCGCAAACACCGAAGTAGGGGCACGGCGGTACGGCGCGATCGGTCGAAGGCGTCTTGATCTGTGCCACCCGGCCGCGAATGAATTTCTTGCGCGTCTCCACGGGCTCGATGGAGACGCTCTCATCCGGCAGAACGAAGGGAGCAAACACGGTATGGCCCTCGTGATGCGCGAGGCCCTCGCCTCCATAGACCAACTTTTCGATTCGCACGTTGATCGGATGTGGCATGAGAATTCGTTTCAGCTGAGGTAAAAAAGGCTGAGCCGTGGCAGCCCGAATCGCTCCAGCAGGCGCTTCTGTGTGTATTGCCTCTCGAGCTGGCCCAGTTGCTCGGCTGACATGCGCCGGCGGTAAGGGGCCAGTTGCCGGTCCAGGTCGGTGTGGATTTTAACAATCATGTTCTCATCCGCAGCGGCTAGAAGTGCGGCGCCAAGCTTTTCTTCCGCGGCGCTCAGACGCCGTTCCAGGTTCTCGAGGTCGAGATAGCCGGGCGAATCGAGCAAGGGTATCAGATCGGCGATGCTGGCCCGAGCTTGCCCAATTCGACGCGCCAGTTCGGCGTCCGAGGAATCAAGCCGCTGCGAAGCTTGCTCCATTTTCTCGATATTGCCACGCAGAAAGTTGCGCAACTCTTCGCGTGAAAACGGCTCTGTCTGTCTCGCAGCTCGTTTCGGCTCGGGCCCGGCACCCGCGGATGTCTCCTGCTTTTCCGCGGCGGCGTCGAGCACTGCATCGACGCAGTACGCCAGACTCTTGAGCGGCCTTCCCACGCCACGCCGCGAGCGATGATAACTTTCAAACGCACTATCGATGCCGCGCAGCACGGCCTCCAACGGAATTCCTGCTCTTTGCCACGTCTCCACGATGGCCCAATCCAGCGGCGAAACCAGAAGATGTGCGCCGCGTTTGCGCCAGAAGTATTCTTCGATTTCCGTGAAGTAATTGAAGTAGTTGAAAGAATCCATCAGCAGTGTTCTACGATTCCCGCTTTCGGGCCGATTTTGCTGCGGCGGCGCGCACGGGCCCGGCTACGGTTGCTTGTTCCGCCGACGGCGCAGCACGACGGGATGGCTGATTGCGTTCCCAGATAATGCGCAGCCCTTCCAGCGTAAGAAATTCGTCCACCTGCTGGATATGCCGTGAGGCCTGCGCGATCAAGGACGCCTGTCCGCCCGTAGCGATCACGGGCGTATCTTTGCCGATCACACTCTTGATGCGCTCCAAAATTCCGTCCACGAGGTCCGTGAAGCCATAGAAAAGACCCGCTTGCATTGACTGCCCCGTGTTCGTGCCGATAATTTTGCCCGGATCCCGAATCTCCACGCGCCAGAGCCGCGCTGCGCGCGAAAAAAGCGCCTCGGCGGAAATGCCGATTCCGGGAGCGAGCGTGCCACCCAGGTATTCGCCGCGTTCCGAGACAACGTCGAAATTGATGGCCGTCCCAAAATCGACCACGATGCAGGGCCCGCCGTATTTCGCGTATGCGGCGATGCTGTTAACGATGCGGTCCGCGCCCACCTCCTGCGGATTATCGTAATGCACCGGCATGCCCGTGCGGATGCCCGGCTCGACGAAGAGTGCCTTCGTATGAAGATATCGCTCGGCCATTCCCGCAAGCGTGGAGTTGAGCGGAGGCACAACCGAGCTGATGATGACGCCGAGAATTTCCTGAGGATCGAGCTTGGCGATGGTAAACAGATCGCGCGTGAGGATTCCGTATTCGTCGACCGTCTGATCCCGCGCTGTGGTCAGCCGCCAATTGGCGATCAGATCTTTATCGCGAAAGACGCCCAGCACTGTATTGGTATTGCCAACGTCAACCGCCAGCAGCATCAATTCGCCTCGGAAACATCGCCGGAGATGACCACTGCGGTCTTCCCATCGTCGCGGCGGACGCGGAGAAGCCCGTTTGGTTCCAGCCCGTCACTCGTCCCGACGTAGGATTCGCCTCCCGTGGTTATGCGTACGCGCTTGCCGCGCGCGTATGTGGATACCTCGGCGAAGCGGGCTAGGATGGGCCGGGAGCCCTCAGCTAAAAACCGATTGTAGTAGCTGTCTAGGCGACGCAGCAACCGCACAAGCAATTGCAAGCGCGAGACTGGTTTTCCGGTGATGAGGCGAAGCGAAGTCGCGACTCGTGTCAGCTCGGCAGGCATCGCGGTGTGGTTGACGTTGATGCCAATGCCCACGATCACGAATCGCACCTGGCTCGGCTTCGCGTACATTTCCGTCAGGATGCCGGAGAATTTTTTTCCGTCTGCCAGCACATCGTTGGGCCAACGTAGGTCGCCCGCCACACCGGTTTCTTCCTGCACCGCATCCCGCACGGCCAGCCCCGCGACCAGCGTGATCACTGGCGCGACGATGGGCGAAATTTGCGAGCGCAGCAGCACACTCATATAGATTCCGTTCGTCTTTTCGGAATGCCAGCTGCGGCCGGCCCGGCCCCGGCCGCCGGTCTGCTCTTCCGCAAGGACGATCGCTCCGTGAGGTTCACCAGCGTGTCCGAGATCGAGAGCGATGCTGTTGGTAGAAGCCGTTTTGAAGTAGTGATAGATGCGCTTCCCGAATGGCGAATCACGCAGGCGCCGCCGCAGCAAACTGGGGGAGAGCACGTCGGGTACCCGTTCGATGCGATAGCCCGTCCGCGGATGGCCCTTTACGCGCACGCCCAGCGCCCGCAGACGGTGTGTCCAGAGCCATACCGCCGAGCGGCTCACGCCGATGTGCCGCGCGATTTTCTCGCCGCTAATGACGACCGTGGGATTCTCCGAAAGCAGCGTCAGCAGGGCGTCGATCCGCCGGTCAGTCGTGCCAGCTCGGTCGGAGCGGCCGGTCGTTCCAGAAAGCTTTCCCGTGGCCATGGAGCGCGTCACCACTACCTAGCGCGCCAAAGTTGCTTAGTCGGCTTGTTAGGTGGGCTCGTCACATCCTCACATCCGATGGCCGCCGCCGACATAAATTATCTGCCCCGTTACCCATCGCGCCTGGTCCGACGCCAGGAAGACAATTACGTCGACGACGTCCTCCGGATTGCCTACCTTGTCCAACGGAATCGTCGGCAAAATCTCTCTCTCCAGTTCCGGTGTGATCCAACCGGTCTGCACCGGCCCCAGCGAGACGGCGTTGACCGCAATGCCTAAATGGTAATGAAGGAACACTTTCGCTTTTTGCATGACAAACGCCCTGGCCACAGCGGCACCTATTCCGTGAGGATTATTCGCCCCCGTGACCACCACTACTTTGTCACGGAGCCCGGTGTCGATCATGGGCTTCGAGCAGCGCCAGGCGCTCCGTCAGCTTGTCGAATTCCAGCCGGCGTTCCGCAAATGTAGCTTCGAGCTGGCGCACGATTTCCGCGGGCGCGCGGCTGCGGAAAGTTTCGTCCGCCAGGCGGTTTTGTTTTGATTCCAGATCGCGCGCCAGGCGTTCCTTTTCTTTGCGCAAACGCGCGACTTCTGCTCCCGCTTCGGCACCTTCACCGTAGGCGATGCGCAGATCGAACTGCGCCGTCGAGCGCACTGGCCCAGCCGTAGGCTCTAGCTTGGCATCGGAAAAGGGCAAGCCCGATAGCATAGCAAGCCGTAGAATCAGCGCGCGATTCTCCTCCACCACCTCGCGCACCACTGATGTCGCAGGAGCGAAATCCGCAGCGATGCGGCGCTTGGGATCAAGCTTGAGTTCTGCGCGAAGATTGCGCGCTGCTACGATCACCTCCTGCAATATTTTCACTTCTTGCTCCGCGTCGCGATCAGACCATCGCGGTGCAGGCCGCGGGAACGGCTGCAAAGCAATCGATCGCGCGTTTTTGTCTTTTTCGGGCGCATGTTGTGGAAGCCGGTGCCACAATTCCTCAGTGAGAAAAGGCATAAACGGATGCAGCAGCCGTAGAGCCGCTTCGAATAGGGCAAAAAGATTGCGCCAGGCGGGCACAGCAATATTGCGATCCGCGTCCGCCATTGCCGGCTTCACCCACTCGATATACCAATCGCAGAAATCGCCCCAGAAGAAGTGATAAACAATGTGCGCGGCATCATGAAAACGAAAATTCTCCAGTGCATCGTCGACCGTGGCGATGGCCTCCGCCAGCCGTGAGAAAATCCAGCGGTCCGCAAGGCTAACTTCTTTTCCCGCGGGATACGGCGCAGCAGCGCGAACCGGCGGCGCTGCCAGTTCTTCGATGCTTATTCCAGTGGCGGACTGAAATTTTTCCAGATTCACGAAGACGAATCGCGCCGCGTTCCAGATTTTGTTGGCGAAGGCGCGATAGCCGAGGACGGCTTCTTCGCTGAGCGCAATATCAGTACCCGGCGCTGCTTTTATGGCCAGCGTGAAACGCAGTGCGTCGGTGCCGTACCTTTCCATCCATTCGAGCGGGTCCACCACATTGCCACGCATTTTGGACATCTTTTGCCCTTGCGCGTCGCGCACCAGCGAGTGCAAATAAAGCGTACGGAAGGGGATTCGTTCGGCGGGCGTCTTCCCTTGCGCGAGATGCAGGCACAGCATGACCATGCGTGCATCCCAGAAGAACAGGATGTCGTAGCCGCTGATGAGCAGGATGGTGGGATAAAATGCCCGCAGGTCCGGCGTATCGTCCGGCCAGCCGAGCGTAGAGAGGGGCCAGAGGCCCGAGCTGAACCACGTATCCAGCACGTCCGGGTCTTGTTCGAGCCTTCCGCCGCCGCATTGAGCGCATTTTTCGGGCGGGCTGGCGGGCTGGGCTCGGCCATCAACGATAGCCACTCGCGAATCGCGCGCGGGCGTGATGCCACCGCAAGGGCAGTGCCAGATCGGAATGCGATGGCCCCACCAGAGCTGACGCGAGATGCACCAATCGCGGATATTGGCCAGCCAATCGGTGAAAATTTTGCGCTGATTATCGGGAACGATCTGGACTTGTCCTTCCTTGACTGCTGCTATGGCCGCATCAGCCAGGGGTCGCATTTTGCAAAACCATTGCGTAGAGATGCGCGGCTCGACCACGGTCTTGCATCGATCGCAAACACCTACCGCGAGGGTGTGATCCTCTACTTTGACGAGCAAGCCTTGTGATTCCAGATCGGCTACCACGCGCTTGCGTGCTTCGAACCGATCGAGGTCGGCGTAGGCCCCCGCCTTCGCATTCATACGTCCGTCTTCGGTCATCACGTCGACCTCGGGAAGCTTGTGCCGGCGTCCTATCTCGAAATCGTTCGGGTCATGCGCAGGGGTGACCTTCACCGCTCCGGTGCCGAATTCACGGTCCACCGCAGCATCCGCGATCACTGGGATATCGCGATTCATCAGCGGAAGTCGAAGCTTCTTGCCGATCAGGTGCTTGTACCGTTCGTCCCCGGGATTTACGGCCACTGCCGTATCGCCCAACATCGTTTCCGGACGGGTAGTGGCTGCGACGAGTGATTCGCTCGAACCAACTAGCGGATAGCGAATGTGCCAGAGGTGCGCGTTGCGTTCCTCGTGCACGGTTTCGAGGTCACTCAAGGCGGTCTGGCATCGCGGGCACCAGTTCACAATATAGCGGCCGCGATAGATCAGCCCTTCGCGGTACAGCCGCAGAAAGGCTTCCAGAACGGCGCGATAGAGTGGTGGATCGAGCGTGAACCTTTCGCGCGACCAGTCGCAGGAGTCGCCCAGGCGAATCATCTGCTTTTTGATCGTGCCGCCGCTGTGCTCTTTCCATTCCCAAACGCGCCGCTCGAACTCTTCTCGCCCCAGCCCTTTGCGCGTCAGGTTTTGCTTGGCTAGCTCGCGTTCCACGACGACTTGCGTAGAGATGCCCGCATGATCCATGCCCGGCAGCCACAGCGTGCGCTCTCCGCGCATGCGGTGCCAGCGCGTGAGCGCGTCGATTTGCGTGTGCTCGAGCATGTGGCCGATGTGGATGTACCCGGTCACGTTCGGTGGCGGAATTACGATCGAGAACACGCCTCCCGAAGCGCCTGCATCTGCGCGAAAGAGCTCCTCGTCCACCCAGGCTTTGGCCCAGCGTGGCTCAATCAGCCCCGGCTCATAAACCTTGGGGAATTCAGCGCCTTGGGGCATCCCTTCAGAACTCGCTCTTGGTGAATCTCCCGGCACGTGCGTTCTCCAGTCCTGCTTGCGGGCTTCGCTCAAACAATAAACGACTTACTATAAGGAGCGCGCCGGGAGGGGTCAAATTGGAATCAGTTCTGGAAACGCAGATAGCCTGGAAACGAAAAGGTGGTTTGCCCTTTGCTCTAATTCTTTTTTTGCAAAATGAGCACGTCCTGCCGTCGAAGCTGCACGTTGCAGACGCGGACTCTCTAGCTAGCTCAAGGATTTGGAGTCTAGTCCGCGGCTGTTCGCAAGAATCGTTCGAATCACGGGATTCTGGTGCTTGGCCACACTATAATTGCAGTTGGACTATGGTTAAGGCTCTCCTACAATAGGCCATCGCGGCCGAGCCTCTCGGCAAGGACCAGCGCACAGGAGGTCTGGCGTGAAGACTAAGCACATCGTCGTTCTTCTGGGACTGGGATTGCTGATCACTGCCCCGCTTTTTGCTCATCATGGCAACTCGAATTTTGATATTGATAAGAAGCTCAACATGAAGGCGACGGTCACGGAATGGGTTTGGGCAAATCCCCATTGCTGGTTGAAATTCGACGCGGCGGATGACAAAGGCAATGTCGCCCATTGGATTGCCGAAACGAGCAATCCAGCGGACATGACCAATCTCGGCTGGAGCAGGCAAGTCTTCAAGCCCGGCGATCACGTTACCGTCACTCTGCAGCCTGTCAAGAATGGCGCGCCTATTGGGCGTGTCATGCAGGTTGTGCTTGCGAACGGCCAGACATTGGGCACGCGGATCCCAGGAGTATTTGGGCCGGAGGTCGACGCGCCTAAGCCGGCGGATTCTTCCAAATAGTGGCATGCCGAACAATCCACGGAGGCGTGCGTTGACGCCGGAGGTCCAGGGACGTGCGCTCCACAAGGCGGTTGCGCAGCAGAGTTTGAGCTTACGGCCTGCGGCTATCTTCGCAAGGAGGTTCACACAATGTCGAGGCGATTGCTGACTCTTGTCCTTCCTGCGGCGGCTGTGCTGTGCCCTTGCCTCGTCCCCAGCTCCGCGACTCGAGCACAGCAATCGAGGGCCGCACAAAATCAGAATGCAGCACCTGCGGCACTTTGGAATACCCCAAGCATTGCGCCTAAGCAAGCGCGACCATCTTCCGGCCCGGCACCGCGCCGCGACATCAGCGGAATTTGGGACGCTTTCGCGGCCGGAATCCAGCCCACTGGAGTTAAAAGCCATGCCCCATTTACGGAATGGGGCGAAAAAATGGCCAATACGTACAAGCCCGGCGACGGCCCCCGAAAGGTCAGCCTCGGCCTGATCAATGATCCGCTCGATGGTTGCGATCCGGCTGGTTTTCCGCGCAATTTATTTTTCGAACTGCGGCCGTTTAGGATTGCCCAGACCCCCGATCAGATCCTGATGTTATACGAATACCAAAAGGTCTGGCGGGCCATCTGGACCGACGGTCGCGAGTTGCCCAAAGATCCCGAACCAAGGTGGTATGGTTACTCCGTCGGTCACTGGCAGGATGACTACACGTTCGTTGTGAATACGGTAGGATTGGACGAAAGAACTTGGCTCGATAATGCCGGCGACCCGCACAGTGCTGATATGCGCGTTGAGGAAATCTATCATCGCGTGGATGAGGATACTTTAGAGCTCACCGTTAAAATCGACGATCCCAAGGCCTATAAGGAACCCTGGTTGGGCCTCAACAAGTTCATCTTACGGCGGCAACCGGCAAGTTTCGACATCCGCGAGATGATCTGCGCCCCGTCCGAGGCCGAAGAATATAAGAAAACGGTCGCCGAACCCGCTACGAGGTAGCCTCAAGGCGTTCGCACGGGTGCCCTGACAAAACGAATGGCCCTGCGGGTTAAGTCGTTCGAAGCGGAACACCACGATACGGCGAAAGTAACCTTAGATTCAGCCCTTTTTCATTTCTTGGCGAACGATTGCCTCGATTGCCGGGCGCAGCACTTCCCGATTCACCACTTCCATGATTTGGGGCTGCATGCGTTCGAGCAGTCGGTTCACGACTGCGTCGATCATTTCCGGGGGGGGAGAAGTCGGCGTGGCGCCTGGCGCAGAAGCAGACAGCGAATCCCTCTGTGCCGTTTCGCTGGCACTTCGATTGGAAGCTTGTTCTGAAGAGCCAGAGCCTGGCAGCGTATTCAGCTCCGAAAACGCCAGCCGGACGGCCTCGGTCGCGGCAGTCATCACCGCTTCGCGATTCGGTAGCGGCGATAATTCCGCCACGAGGGGCCCAACTTGATCATGAGTACCGCGTGGCTCTACTGCTTTGACGAGCGCCCCGACACTTGAGTCCGTCACGGCAGGCAAGGAAAGCATTGCACTATCCACCGGCGACTCCAGAGCCTTCGACTCCACGAAATGAGGGTGATCTGCTGCACCTGATTCCTCGTACGTCGGCGCATTTTGCGTCTGGCCCAAGAAGGTAAGCGTCGGGTCAAATTTGAAAATTTCAGCCGAGGTTTCGGAAGGTGCAGACGAAGACGGCGGCTCGTCCTTGGAACGAGCTACGACCGCGTTACTTTCGTCTTCATCTATCCTTGCGGGTTCCGAAGGATTCCTTTCCGGCGGACTAACCTCTTCATTTTCATTTTGCGAAACGATGGTCTCCTGATCACCAGTGTCGAACCCATTGCCCCCGAGTAGGGGCGAGTCTGATCGAAAAGGAGTTTCCTCATCTTCTTCGACAGCGGGCTCCCCTCTGCCAAAGGAGTGCATATCGATCATGTCCTCTGGCTCGGTCTCGGTCTCGGATTTCTCCTCGGGCTCTCCCTGTTCCGCCGGCGCCGCCCAAAACGGTTCGCCCAGGTTTGGATCGCGCGGCGCTGTTACTACCTCGTCCGAGTCCTCCTCCTTGACGGCTTGAGACTGGCTATGTAGAGCTGCTGTTTTGAGCGCGGGCGGCTCTGGTTGCTGCAATTCTTCCACAGTTGCTGCATAAGTCCCACTGCTTGGAGTTGGTTGACTGGGAGCAGGCGTCGTCTGCGCAGCCAGTGCGGGTTTAACCGGCGTCGCCGCTGCGACGGACGCAGGCTTTTGCCCGTTCGATTTTGCCAGCAGCGCTTTGACCATGTTGATCAAGGGGTCGGGGGGAACAAAGGGTTTCTTCAAGACGCCATCGGCGCGCACGCGCTGCGTCTCTTGCTCGTCGAGTGGGTCGAACGCGCCAACCAACAGCACCACAGGCGTACTCATATAGCGCGAGTCGCTCTTAACGAACTCGCAAACTTCGTAGCCGTTGCGCACGGGCATGAAAATATCGGCGAGAACGAGATCGGGGCGGAGGTCTGGGATCTTCCGCATGGCAGCATCGCCATTCCCAACTGCGACGACGTCGATGCCCTCGTCCTTCAGGGCCAAAGCAACCATCTTCTGAATGTTGCTATTGTCGTCGGCCACGAGTATGCGAGACACCGGGCGCTCCTTGGTTCGACACCTGCTCCGACCGCGCTTTCAAGACACTGGCGCTGTCGTCAGCTTGGCCTATTGGAGCACCGGCGCAAAAACGAGTCAACGAGCTTCGCTCATGGATGTGCGGGAGCGTAACCTCGCATTTCGCTCAATTGTGGAGATTTCTACTGAGGCTGAAGCTGGGCCTGCTTTTTGCTCTTTTTTTTCTTGCTAGAAGATTCCCCTTGGTTGGCCCCCTGAGTCGTTCCTTGACTGGTCTGACTGGGCGGATCAGCGTTGCCATTCGCGCTCTGTCCAGCAGTAGTACCAACTGGGTCGGCCTGACCGCCCGCCGATGGGTCATTGGGCGCAGCTGTAGGTCCGGTGCTAGCCGCGCTCCTTGACGAGCCAGCCGGAGGATCGGACGTACCGGGTGAGACCGTTTGGACGTATGCCCCCGTGCCGCCGCTCCCTTTGGAAGCACCGCCTGCCGCGACGACACTCAGCCCTGCCCCCGGGGCGAGCGTATCGGTGGCATCTTCGGTTTGTGGCGTTAAGTTTGGCATCCCCACCCTCGCCGCCGCGCTGACGTCTGGTCCGGACTTGAGAAGCTCGCCGGGCCGTTTCAGGAAACCAGGCCGTTCGCGCGGCATCTCTTGCTCTTTTTGCATGCGCGCCAGGGCGGTGGGGTCGGGTTGCGGCACAGGAGCGCCAAATTTGACGAGCTTGGCTTTAGCCGCGCCTGCCAGTGGCGAGAGAGGATACTCCTTCACTAATCGCGCGTAGTACGTCGAGGCAACGTCATTGTGTTCGTTGCGCTCGTAGATCGAAGCCAGCATCCAATTCGCCCGGTCCGCTTGGCTATACAGCGGATAGCGACTCACCAGATCGAGTAGCCGGGGAGCTGCCGCCTTATCAATTCGCCGGATGTAGTAGAACGTGGCAATGCGATAGTCGCCGTCGGCCAGAACTTCCTGCACCTCCCTTAACCGCTGTTCGGCTCTGGGCGCCAATTCCGTATGGGGGTACTTCTGCATAAACGTTTGGATGGCGGCCTCGGCCTCGAGTGCCTCGGTCCGGTCCCGGTCCGCTTTTTCCATGCGCCGATAATGCGCCATGCCGATCTGCATCTGCGCATAGGCGGCCTCATCTAGGAATGGGAAAAACGTGATGAAATCCTGATACGTCGCGACTGCCTGCGTCAAGCCGGTGGTCCCACCTTCTTTGAAATAGGAATCGGCGATGGCGAGTTTTGCCTTGGCCAGGTACTCGCTGTCGGGATAGGTATTGATGAGTGTCTCCATGCTCAGCCGGCTCAATTCGAATCGATTGTGTTGCAGGTCGTTCAGCGCCCGTTCGTACAAAAGCTTGTCGGCCTCGGCCGATTCGTTTGTCTCCGGCTTAGAGGCGGTCGTTTTTCTTGCTGCGCAGCCCGCGAAGAGCATTACGGCTAGAATCGCAGCCGGCCAGTTGTATGTGGCGTGCATCCGCTTTAGACAACCTTTCTTACTTTTTGCGCCAAAGCCTGATTGGCTAAATGCGCCATCTCGCGAACCGCCGCCGCCGGGTCAGCGGTGTGGAATACCGACGTGCCGGCCACCAAAATCTCTGCGCCTGCACGGGCCACCGCTGCCACATTTTCCGGTCCGATCCCCCCATCCACTTCGATTCGGTAGCTATGATGATGCCGATCGCGAATCTCCCGCAACTCCCTTATTTTTTCGGTAGCCTCGGGAAGGAACGCCTGCCCGCCGAATCCCGGATTAACCGACATGACCAGCACATGATCAACCTTCCCCAGCACTTCGGAAAGCATCATCACCGGAGTGGCCGGATTGATCACGGCTCCCGGCTTGCAGCTGTGGTCGCGAATCATCGCAAGGGCGCGGTCCAGGTGCGGCGTAGCCTCTTGATGTACGGAAATCATATCCGCGCCTGCTTTGGCAAACGCTTCGATATATTCCTCCGGGTTTTCGATCATAAGATGCACGTCCAGCTGAAGCCTGGTTGCCTTGCGCAGAGATGCGACTACCGGAACGCCGATGGAAATATTGGGGACGAAATGACCATCCATCACATCCACGTGCAGCAGGGAAGCCCCGCCCCGCTCCACCGCACGTATGGCATCGCCCAGGCAGGCAAAATCCGCCGCTAGAATCGACGGGGCGACCTCAACAGCAGCCGACACGCTCACCTGTGCAATTCTATCATAGCGGATACTGCACTCTGCCTGATTTTCGCGGGATTTTCGCCGTTCCAGGCCCTTTGGGCATTATCTCGAGTTTCACTCCGCGACACCCAGTTCCACCGTCGTGTCGCCGGGGATGCGTTCCCCGCCGGGCGGATTTTGCCCCACGATCGTGCCTTTCGGGGCTCCGGCTTGCGCAATGTGGTTTAGCTTCGCGATTTTCAGTCCTGCTGCCGCCAGCGTTCGGCTCGCTTCCTGTTGTTCAAGGCCCACCACGCTGGGCATCACGTAAAACGGCAAGCGACCGGCGCTGGAAACCAGCAAGTCAACGTGCGGGCTGGACGCCGTCGTCCCTTGCGGCGGGTCCTGCTTCAGGACGATATCGGGCTGCGTTCCGGGAAGATAAATTGTCGTTATTTCTCCGAGCTGCAATCCCGACTGCAGCAGGCTGATCCGCGCAGCGCGCATCGATTGCCCTTCCAGATCAGGAATCGTCACGGTCTGCTGGCCAAGGCTCAAGACTACGTGAGCGTCTTGCGAAATCTTCATCTCTTCGCCGGCTGGAGGACTCTGCCGGACCACCGCGTTCACTGGCAGCGGACTATACACACGGTCGGCCACGCGCAATTGCAGGCCGCGGGTGGCAAGCATGCGCTGCGCCTCGGGCGCCGGCTGCCCGACCAAATTTGGCATGCTCACGATGCGCCCTCGAATGGCGATGCGGATGGTCGTCACGGCGCTGAGAAAACCCGCAGCCGCGAGGACAAAGACCAAAACCGAGGCGCGCAACACCCGTTCCAACTGTTCTCGCCATCTCTCGATGGACGGGTGCGGTACGCTCTCGCCGTTCATGCGTCAATCACAGTAGCATGACCATGCTGCGACCTCAATCGAGCATCCGAGCAAGATGCTCGTCCCGAGCGACGAACCGGAGCGAGGGACCTCCTGCAGCCGTTGTCGTCTATGAAATCGCCAGCCCCTGGGTTTTTCCGTTTCGTGTCCGAGTCGTCTACCCGCTTGCCAATACCGCCGCAAAAAATCCGTCGGTCCCGTGCTCTGGCGGAAAAGTGCGAAAAAATCCGTCGTCCGCGAAAAACTTTTCCGCTGCCGCTGCTTCGCGCAAATGTGGCGCCAATGCGGCCTGCGTTGCGGTCACGCGCCATCCCGGTGCCCCCACTAGCGCTGCCCCGACCACCTTTTCATTTTCCTCCGGCTCCAGCGAACAAGTGGAATAAACCACCCGGCCGGATTTGTCAGCGGCCGCCAGCGCATTCCGCAACATCGTCAATTGGGAGCGATGCGCCTCGTTCAAGTCCTCGGGTTGGAGTCGCCACCGAATTTCGGGATTCCGCGCAAGCGTGCCTGTCCCCGAGCACGGCGCATCGATCAACACCCGGTCAAATCCCCGTGAGAATGGCAACGGCCTCCTAGCATCCAGAGCGACCGAGTGGACATTCGTAGTGCCCGTGCGCATCAATTGATGTTGAATGACACGCAAACGGTGCTCGTGTACGTCCCCGGCTATCAGGCGGCCGCGCGGTCCCGCAGCGCGCGCGAGAATGATTGTCTTCCCGCCCGGCGCCGCGCATGCATCGAGGATGGTCCGCGAACCCTGGGCGTCCACAAGATGCGCCACCATCTGCGATGCTTCGTCTTGAACATTGATCTGCCCGGCGCGAAAGGCCTCGCTCGCGGCCGGATTACCGCCCGAGATTCGCAGCGCCCCACGAAGCCATTGCCCCGGAGTCACCTCAAAACCAGATTCGCGTAGCGATTCCGCGATGTTCTCGCTCGCTTCTTCTTCGAGCACGGCGCAGCTGAGCGGCGCCGGCCGGTTATCGGCCTCGAGCAATTCCGCCGTCCGTTTCGCGCCGAATGAGCCAAGCCATCGCGCAACGAGCCATGTCGGATGCGAGTGCAGAATCCCCAGCCGCTCCTCGACCGCCGTTCCCGCGGAGGCCAGACTTTGGAAGATCAGCTTCTCGAGTTCCTTGCCGCCTATCCTGGCCTGCGCCGCCGCTCGCCGCAGCACCGCATTGACCATCCCCGCCGCTGAACTCTTGCGTGCTCGTTTTACCAAGTCCACGGATTCATGAATCGCGGCATGCTGCGGCACACGATCGAGATAGCGCAATTGATAAAGTCCGAGCCGCAACGCCAAGAGGACTTCCAGATCGAGTTGGTCACAACGGCGTTCGAGATAGCGCTCGAGCAGAAAATCGAGCAGGCGTTGCTGGCGCAGAACTCCCAGCGTCAGTTCCGTGGCCAGCGACGCGTCGGTTTTCTTTGTGCCGGGCTCGATTTCCGCGTACAGCAGATCGGCAGCATAGGCATCTTCGGCGGCCACGCGCCGCAAAACATCGAACGCAACCCTCCTTGCACTGGAAATAGCCATGGGGAAAGTTTAATCGCAGACCACAATAAGCGCTGTCATCCTAGACGAGCGAAGGATCCTTCGTTCGCCGCCCCGAAAATGATGCGGGAGAGTTGTGCGTCAGACTCCGAAGCGCTCGCTGCTGCCCAGTCGCGCTCCATTCACGAATTCTCGCGCGCTGATGCGCTTGCGGCCCTCGATTTGCACGGCTTCGAGCTGCAGCCGCGTATTCCCGCCGCAAACCACCTCGATACCGGCATCGCTTAAGGTCAGAGTGCCGGCCTCAGAGGTGATTGCGCACCCAGGCGTTGTGGGCAATGCGCTTGGCCGTCCCCAAACGTGGCAAAGTCGCCCGCGAAATGTGGTAAACGCGCCCGGCCACCGGGCGAGGCCCCGAATCCGGTTATAAATCTCCCCGGCGGTTTGCGACCAATCGATCCGCCCGTGCTCCTTCGTCAGAATCGGCGCATAACTGGCCTGCGTGGAATCCTGCGGAATCGGCGCGATCTCCTTGCGATCCAACTTGAGGAGCGATTCCACAACCAGCGGCGCTCCCAATCCCGCCATACGCCTCGCTAGTTCCGGTGCCGTTTCGTCGCTGCCGATTTCGAGTTCTCGCTGCATCAGAATCGGACCGGTGTCGAGTCCCGGATCGAGCCGCATGGTCGTGAGACCGCTTTGGCGCTCCCCGTTGATGATGGCCCAGGCGATAGGGGCCGCGCCGCGATACTTGGGCAACAGCGATGCGTGCAGATTCATCCACCCTAAGGGGGGAATCTCCAGCAGCCGCCGCGGAATGATTTGCCCATACGCGATGATGACTGCTATATCCGGCTTGAGGTTCGCAAAAAACTCGCGCGCCTCCTCGGACTTGATGCTCTCGGGCTGATAGAGCCGCGCGTTGGCTTCCGCGGCCACTTCTCTCACTGGCGATGCCGAAGCGCGCTGGCCGCGGCCGCGCGGCCGGTCCGGCTGCGTCACCACCGCTTCCACGACAAATTCAGGATTCGCGAGCAGCTCTCGCAGGGTCGGAACGGCGAATTCCGGCGTGCCGCAAAAGACGATGCGCATCGTGCCCTCGCTGGTTCAGCTGTGGCTCGATTACCAGTGGCCCGTTTTCTGCAGCTTGCGAATCCTTCGTCGGATCAAATCGCGTTTGAGCAGGCTGAGGTGTTTCAGAAACAGCACGCCATCGAGATGATCGGTCTCGTGGCAGAATGCGCGCGCCAGCAGGCCTTCGCTATTCATTTCAAATGTCTTTCCCGTGGCATCCTGAGCCCGCACCGTGACATACTGCGGCCGGGCGACGTTTCCCCGAAAGCCCGGCACGGAAAGACAGCCCTCTTCCTCGCGCTGCTCTCCTTCCGCGTGAATGATCTCCGGATTTGCCAGCACGATCTTGGCTTCAGGATTTTTCCCCACCGTCACGTCGATCACGGCCAGCCGCTTGGCGATACCGATTTGAGGCGCCGCCAGGCCGACGCCATTGGCCGCGTACATCGAGTCAAACATGTCTTGGCACAGCTTTGCCAGCTCTTGGTCGAAGTTTTCGACCGGCTTGGCCGCCTTTTCCAGTACGACATTGCCATACTTCACCACGTGATAGATCATCGCAAACGTTCTCGCATTTCCCGCTGCCGATCCGAATTACCCATTAAAAATGCGCCATCAAGAGTGCCCTTAGAATTGCTCGACCTGGCGCATGTACCCTTCGAAATTCCGCCGCGTTTCGCCCAGCGAATCGCCGCCAAATTTTTCCAGACACGCTCCTGCGAGCACCAGCGCCGTCATGGCTTCGCCCGCGATGCCGCCGGCGGGCACTACGCAGACGTCGGAGCGCTCGTAAGCCGCTTGTAACGATTCCTTCGTGACCAGGTCGGCCGTGCCCAGCCCTCGGCGCAACGTTGAAATCGGTTTCAGATACCCGCGCAGGACCACGTCTTCGCCATTCGTGATACCTCCTTCGAGGCCTCCGGCACGGTTGCTGGGCCGGCGAAATCGGCGCCTCTCCGCGTCATAAGCAATCTCGTCTTGCACTTCGCTGCCATACGAACCCGCCGCGGTGACTCCGGCCCCGATCTCCACGGCCTTTACCGCCTGAATGGACATGATTGCGCGCGCCAGTTGTCCGTCGAGCTTCGCGTCCCACTGCATATGGCTTCCGAGCCCGGGCGGCGCTCTATGCGCCACCACTTCGAAGATTCCGCCCACAGTATCTCCCGCGCGCAATACTTGATCGACCTCCTGCTTCATGCGCGCTTCGGTTTCCGCATCCACGCAGCGCAGCGGCGAATCGAGATTCGCGCAGACGGCCTGAATCTCCTTCCAGCCCACCTGCCGCTCTAGGCGCACCTGCCCCACGGCCACCACGTGGCTCAGAATCTCGCAGCCGAATTCGCGCAGAAGCAGCTTCGCCAGTGAGCCGATGGCCACTCGTGCCGCCGTCTCCCGAGCTGATGCCCGCTCCAGAATGTAGCGTGCATCGTGCAGATCAAATTTGATCGCGCCAGCCAGATCCGCGTGGCCCGGCCGCGGCGCCGTCAGAGGACGTCGCGCTTGCCGGTCTTCCTCACGATCTTCCACGGCCATGGCCCGTTCCCAATTGGCCCAATCGCGATTTTCGATGCGCAGAGCGATCGGCGCGCCGATGGTTTGCCCGTGACGAACGCCGGCAAGGGCCTCTGCGCGGTCCTTCTCGATTTTTTGTCTCCCGCCGCGTCCGTAGCCCAGTTGGCGCCGGTGTAGTTCGCCATTGATGAACTCCAGATCAACGCGCAGTCCGGCAGGAAGCCCTGAAATCCAGGCGATAAGCGCCTGCCCGTGCGACTCTCCTGCGGTAGCGAATTGCAGCATTCCGGTTGTGCCGCGGCACGCAGGTGCTCGGCCCTCGCGCGGGGCGGCAGGGAATTGCGCATTTTATCGGAGCCCGCCAAGAGCGTAAAGAGACGCGCTTGGCAGACCCGCTCCTTGACGCTTCCGAGCGCCCAACGTTACGCTTGCGAAATGGTGCTGACCGCATCGAGGCCGAATGGCGACTGAACCCAAATGGATGAACGCCGAGGAGACTTCTGCGCTCGCCATTTTGATCGAGCCTCTCAAGCGCCAGGTGCAGATCCTCCAGGACTACTCCTACCTCGCTGCTCGCGCCATCGCCAGCCTGTTCAGCCCGCCCCTTTACGTTAATGATCTCTTGCAGCAGATGGATATCATCGGCATTGGATCGCTGCCCATCGTCTTGCTGACTGGTGCATTCATCGGCGCGGTCATGGTGCTACAAACGGCATCACAATTCGAGCGCTTTGGCGAAACATCGCTCACCGGCGACATTGTCTCGCTCGCTTTGGTGCGGGAGTTGGGGCCGACCATCACCGGCTTGCTGGTGGCCGGCCGGAATGCCTCGGGCATGGCTTCCGAACTTGGTTCCATGCTGGTGACGGAGCAGGTGGACGCCATGCGCGCCATGGGTACGGATCCCGACCGCAAGCTCGTTGCGCCGCGCCTGCTCGCAACCATGTGTGTGCTCCCGTTGCTCACGGCCATGGCCGATTTTGTCGGCTTGACAGGCGGCTTCATCGTTTCTTACTTCACGCTGCGCATCGGTGCCGTGGAATTTTGGACGCGCGCTTTGAACGCGCTGGAATTTTCGGACCTGATGCAAGGCATGGCCAAGCCGGTCATCTTTGCTTTCTTGCTGGCTACCATCGGTTGCTATAAGGGACTGACCGTCCGAGGAGGAACACAAGGCGTTGGTCGCGCCACAACTCAGGCCGTGGTCGTCTCATCGGTATCGATCCTGATCTCCGACTTCTTCCTCACCAAAATCGCCCTTTTCCTCGCCGGCAAGCCCTTGTGATCCCCTGAACCGCCTCAGTCTCGTCATTCTGAGAGGCTGTGACTTTTTTGATTTTTGTGTGCTGCAGGAGCACACGGATAAGGAGTTCGACATGAACTAAATAGCCGTGTGGATAATAAGCTGCGCAATAGATGAGGGAAGGCCCCGTGAGCGTTGGAAGAAAAGCGCGAGAAGAAACTCGTGCAGGTGAGCATCCGAGAGACGAACGCAAGTGAACCCTTCGAAGACGCGTCGTTAAGAAGACAAGTGTCGTCGAAACCAGGAGCGGAAAGTCCCCCTGGGACCAGTTCGCGGGGTGCCTGGTGACGGAGCGGACGGCGACCGGCGTAGAGAGGGCGTGAAGCGGATGCAGGCTGTTCCGGGGAACTGCAGGAACCAGTCGCTCTGATGGCAAGGGAGAAGCCCAAGCGGCCAACACCGCGAGGCGAGCGTACCGATGCGGAGCACTGGGGCGGACCGACTCGTAGGAGCGAGGAAGGCTCGTAATGGGGCTGGAGCGAAGGGGTCGGGTAAGGCGGTCGCGTGACCGAAGCAACTGGCAACAGGAAGACTTCGACGCGTGCGACAGACCAGCCGTATGATCGGCAGGTTTGCCTGATGGGAGCCGAGTGAGGCGAGAGTCTCACGCTCGGTTTTGCGAGAGGCCGGTGGTGCGATTCCACCGGCCTACTCACCCGCAAAAATCGTCGCTGAAAACATTGAAGTTAAGTTAGATGCGAAAAATTCGCGAATTTTGAATAAAGTTACAGCCTCTGAGCGAAGCGGACCCGAAGCCTCGCCGGAAGGCGTGCGCTGCGATTTGCCGTCGCGGCGCGACATCGAAGCGCGAGTTTTTCCCCCGCTGCCTTGCGGGGAGTCCCTCTTCGATTTCGCCCAGCTACGGGGAGACCACGGGGTCGCCCAGGGCGCGCCGCCTCTGCGCGTCCTGGGGGCAAGACCTGAGGCTTTTACCCCTCGCAGGGCCTTTGCATTTATAATGAGTAAGACGTGTGCTGGCGACGCCCGCTCAGCCACGTTCCCGGATGAACGCCGCCTCGAGCGAGCCCGTCATTTCTTTTGAGGACGTTCACCTCGGTTTCGGCGAGGGCGATATCCTTCGCGGCCTCTCTTTCCACCTCCTGCCCCGCGAAACGAAAGTGCTCGTTGGCGAGACCGGAAGCGGCAAAACGCTCGTTCTCAAGTTAGCGGCAGGGCTGCTCAAACCAATCGCGGGGCATGTGCGCGTCCTTGGACACGACCTGGGCGCTATGACCGAAGCCCAGCTGCTTCCGTTTCGCCGTGAAATCGGTTTTGTATTTCAGGAAGGCGCGCTGTTTGATTCCATGACGGTTGCCGATAATGTGGCTTACAGGCTGAATGAAGACGGCCTGGAATCGGGGGAAACGGATGCGCGCGTTCGCGAAGCCCTGACCTTTGAAAGCCGATGTGTCGCCATCGACAAGCTCCCCGGCGAACTCTCCGGCGGCATGAGGAGGCGCGTCTCCATCGCCCGCGCCCTGGTGAGCCGTCCTCCCATTGTGCTGTACGATTCGCCTACAGCAGGCCTCGATCCCATTACTTCTCAAACCATCATCACTCTGATCCTGCGTCTGCGCGATACGCAGGGCGTCACCTCGATCCTGGCGACACATCGGCTTCAGGATGCCTTCGCGCTCGCCAATTACCGCTTTGACCCAACTCAAAATCGGGTGATGAAGGCTGCCCTGCCGGCGCTCGCGTCGCGCAATGGTCAGCCCTCTACCAATTTCCTTTTTTTACACGAGGGCAAAGTTTACTTCGAGGGCGGATCGCAAGCTGTGCTCGAATCGCCCGACGCCTACCTGAAGAAATTTCTGGTGTAGGCGCGGAGCTCATGCATAGGAAGCAAGAAGAGGAGGCTTGATTATGGCGCAACGCAAGCAACTCACCTGGACCGAGCTGCGCGTAGGGCTCTTTGTGCTCGCCGGAATCGTACTCTTGGTCATTGGCATCTTTTACGTCACGGGCACCGGGGCTTTGGGTCCCAAGTACCGTCTGGTGACCTTCCTGCCCGAAGTAGACGGTTTAGCTATCGGCGCGCCCGTGACGATCAATGGCGTCGAGGTCGGCAATGTCGACTCCATTGCTATCGCTCCTTCTCGTCCCGGACAGGCTCCCGCTCCCGACCGCAGCGTCGAAGTCGTTATGCGCATCAACCGCGATTTTCAGGGTTACATCCGCACCGATTCCTATGCCGAGCTGTTTACCGTGGGCTTCCTGGGAAATCGCGTAGTCACCGTTCAACGCGGTTACACGGGCCAGGTGCTGCCGGATGGGGCAGAGGTCAAGGGCATAGAGGAAAGGGCCATGAAGGAAGTGGTCGCTCGGGGCGCGGACTTGATGCAGAACCTGAGCGCATTGTCTTCGCAGGTCGGTGACATGGTGGCCCGCGTGCAGCATGGCCAAGGCACCATCGGCAAGCTGCTTACCGATGAGACCGCCTACAACCGCATCAACAACATCCTCGGGCGCGTCGATCAGATCACCGCTTCCGTGCAACAAGGCCGGGGTACCATCGGTAAGCTGGTGACTTCCGACGAACTCTACACCAAGTTCGACTCTGCGGCAGGGCGGCTCGATAACGTCATGAGCGCCGTCCAACAGCAGAAAGGTTCGCTCGGGAAATTCATCTACGATCCGAGCCTCCATGAGAGCGCGCGGCAATTTCTGAGCAATGGCAACGCCTTGCTCTCTGACGTCCACGCAGGCCGCGGCACGCTGGGAAAGCTTGCCACCGACGATTCCCTCTTCGCCACGTGGCGCCAGACCGGCCAGAATCTGAGCAACGCCACGGCCAACCTGAATTCCAAGGACAGCACCGCCGGCAAATTTTTCGACGATCCTCAGTTTTATGACAATATGACCGGCGTCGCCGGCGATCTGCGCTTATTGCTCAACGAGTTCCGCCAGAATCCGGCGAAATTCCTGAAAGTGAAATTTTCGCTCTTCTAGTTGTCATTTCTCACGCTCCCTTGAAACAGTCGAAAACAAGGGCTCTGTGCCAATGTGTTCAAAGAGATCGTTGGGGAGGAAGCCTCGGACTTGCGGGGATCACTCAACCCGGCGCGTCTTCTGGGTGAACGGGGGGTCCCCGGCATGCGCCGCTTTTGCGCGTGTTGGGGTGCTTAAGCGGGCGCAGCTTTCAACAAACTGAGGGCCTCCGCGAAGGCGAGATTCTCTGATGGCGCCGGAGGTGCGCGGAATCTGAGCGTCACCCGACTGTGTAGACGTGGCGTCGCCAGGTGCAGGTGTCCATCCTCGCTTTGCAATGGGCCACTCTTCGCGTCTTCTACAGAGACCAGCACGATGCGCGATCGCGTCTCCCGCAGACACTCCTCGAGGCGCTCTCGCTCCGCCAAATCTTCTAGCAGGACGCTGGCTGCTTCTCCCCCGAGGCACAGCACTTCGCCCGAAGAGAATGCCGCAGAGACGGCTCGCAGAAATTCAGCCTTGTCGTTTTCCGGCAGGTGCGTGACCCGCAAGGCCCTGCGTATCGGTGGCGCAATGCGCGTGAAGCGCGTTCTATCCGCCACGAATCGGATCGGTCTGTCGGTCGCCGCGGAGAGGAAGATCGCCTCGAGCAGCGTCAATTTGTTCACCAGAAAAAGCGCTCCGCCGCGCTCGGGAATATTATCGCGGCCTTCGACGCGGATGCTGTAAATGCTGTGAGTCAGAACCCAAAGCACCAGGCGTGACATGGAATCGGGCAAAAACACGACGGCATAAAATGTTGCCGCGAGTGTCATGCAGGCGCCGGCGAAAAAAATTTCGTCCGCCCGCAGCCGCAGGCCCTCGGCCAGCGCGAAGTAAGCGCCTGCGGCGGCAAAGACTCCCACAAACGAGATGAGATTTGCGGCGGCGATGACTCCGCCCTTGCGCGCCGGATCAGGCCGGTGCTGGATCAGCGCATTCAGCGGAACAGCATAAAAACCGCCAGAAAATCCTAATAATCCAAGGTACGCAGCGGCGCGCTCCAGGGAAATCCCGTGCGATGCGGAGAGAAACCCGAAGACCGTCATTCCCACCGCGCCCACCGGGATCAGCCCGTACTCGATCTTGGCATCGGAAAGATAGCCCGTTGCTAGGCTCCCCAATCCGATGCCGATAGCTACTGCCGCTTGCAGGTAACTGATGTGCCGCTCGTCGATCCTCAGAATGTCGTGGCCATAGATCACAATCGTGAATTGCAGCAGCGCGGCCAGGAACCACAGATACAAATTGCCTACCACGGCCCAACACAGCACGCGGTCGCTGCGGATTGTGTGGATTTGCTCGCCAAGATCGCCGAGTGGATGGCGGTTGAACTGGCGCGCTGGATTTGCCGCGGGTACGCGCGAAATGCCAAAACTTGCCGCCAGGCCAAGCAGCGTGCAGCCCAGCAGAGCGATGCCGGACTGCTCCTGGTGTCCGCGAAAATAAAAAGCCAAAAATCCACTGGCAACCGTCGCCGAGATGGCCGCCAGGAACGTGCCCAGTTCGACCACGCCATTGCCCCAGGAAAGGTCCTTCTCCGGCAGTAGTTCCGGCAGCAATCCGTACTTTGATGGTCCAAATATGGCCGCCTGCGAACTCAGGAGGAATACGGCCGTGGCTTCGAGCTCCAGATTCCCCCGGGCCAGCGCCACCAGCGCAAACAACATGAATCCGAGTTCCATCCACTTCGTGCCGATCGTTACCGATCGCTTGCTGAAGCGGTCCGCCAGGAATCCGCCGGTCATCGAAAATAGAATGAACGGCAAAGCGAAGAGCGCTCCTACCACGAGGACCAGCCAGTCCCGCTCTCGCGCGGGCAGCCTCATCTCCACCACCAAATAGATCACCAGAAATTTCAGCGCGTTGTCGTTGAAGGCACCCTGAAATTGGGTGGCCACCAGGCTCCAGAAACCGGGGCTATAGCGCGCTGATTGGTTCCCCAGCGGGACTGTCCAACGCGCGCCGGTTTTGCGCGTGTTGCCGTGAAGGGGCCGCCCGTCGCAGGCGCCTTCGCCCTGCACTGTTGAGCCTTTCCGCCCTTCGCTCATGACGACGCTTTTTCGCTCCGTTCGCCCCGGATTGTCGACGCTGTCGATGCCTTCCTCATCCTCATTTTATTCTGGGCACTTATCATTTGTGCCGCAAAATTATCTATCTTATGTTTACCAGCGGGCGTATGCTGGAATCCGAATCGAAGTCTCCTTCCCGGTGAGGCGACCTATGAACCGTCCGACGAATCGACTGTTCGCCTGTTCTGGCATCGCGGGGCTTCTTCTCTTTCTGATGGTTGTGCCCTCTTGGTGCCAGAAATCAGGCTCTCCAGGGCAAGGGCCATCCAGACCGTCGGGTCCAACCGGAGGTTCTGCTCCGAATGCGCCGGGGCAACCGTCCCCTATGGGCCCATCGGGAACGCAGTTGCAAACGCCGCTCTATGTCAACGGACGGGTCCTCCTCATGGACACCAACCAGCCTTCCCCGGAACCTGTCTCTGTGCAGCTCAATTGCGGTCCGAACCTCTTGCAGGTAATTCAGACCGATTTGAAGGGCTATTTTCAATTTGTCCTGGGAGCCGGCCCCCAGAGCAATGCCAATCTCAGCGCCGCCGACAGTACCCCGATCGGCATGGTTGGCATGAGCGGCGCGGTGTCTTCGAGTTCGTATGGTAGGATCGGCAACGGTTTGGGCGATTTGACGGGCTGCGAGTTGCGAGTCATGGTCGACGGCTATCTACCCGCCTCGCATGTTATCAGCGGCCCTCCCGAACTGGCCACCATGGATGTCGGCACGATGCGGCTGACGCGCATTGCAGGAGTGCCAGGGTCCGCCATCAGCGTGACCTCTTTGTTGGTTCCGAGCAGCGCCCGCAAGGAATTCGAGAAGGGCGACAAGGATGCCCGCGACAACAAATTGAAGTCGGCGACCGAACATCTCCAAAAAGCTGTCGCGGAATACGACAACTATGCCGCCGCCTGGAATGAGCTGGGCGGCATTTATGCCACCACTCATGACACCGAAAAGGCCCGCCAGGCCTTTACCAAAGCGATCGCGGTTGACCCCAAATACATTCCGCCCTATGTCAATCTCTGCAGCCTGCAGCTCCAGAATCAGGAATACGAGGATGCCGTTGGAACAGCGGGAAGAGCCCTCGAACTGGATCCGGCCATCCCGCTGGCCAACTACCTGCAGGCCGTAAGCAATTTCAAGCTTAAGCGGCTGGATGATGCCGAGAAGAGCGCTCAGCAGGTTGAAAAAGGGCCGCATCAGAACCTCCCGCAAGTGTACGGGCTGCTTGCCGACATTTATATGCTGAAAGAGGATTACCCCAAGGCAGCGGAACAGATGCGCACGTATTTGAAACGTTGGCCGAGAGGGCCCTTCGCCGCCAACATGAAGAAGAGCTTGGACCAGATCGAAGCGTCCGGCACCGCTGCTGAAAGCCAACCCAAGTCTTCTCCAACACAGCCCCAATCGGCCCCATGACCTTTCGAGCGTCGGTCATTCTGAGCGGAGTGGCCCCCGCGCCTTTTCCTCGGCCGGCTTGTCGGCCGTCCACCAAGCGAAGAATCTCTCTGTAATTTCCCGGCGGTGCCGAAAAAGCTAAGAAGCGCGGGCGGGCGTCTCAAAAGGTATGTCCGGCCGCAGCCGCGCTGCGAGGACTGCGCCCAGGACCGACAGCAGCACCGACGCGGCAAAGGGAACCACCCAACTCCCCGTGTGATCCACCAGGTAACCGAAAGTTGAAGGCGAAACGATTCCCGCAAACGCGAATCCGAAATTCATCATGCCGCTCGCCGTGCCCGCGTACCGCGGAGTGATATCCATGGGCACAGACCAGATGGGGGCCACGATCAGTTCTGCAAAAAAGAAGGCCAGCGAAAGCGATACCGCCGCGAGCTGAAGATTGTGCACCAGGATCACGGGCATCATGAAAGTGAAGGCTCCCAGGAATCCCGCAATGATCACCGAGCGCCTCGCCACCACTAAGCTCCCCGTCTTGCGGAGCAGTTTGTCACTTACCACCCCTCCCAGCGTATCGCCGACAATTCCCGCAGATAACACGCCCGCCGAGTACATTGCAGAGGATTGCAAATTCAGATGGTAGTCTTCGAAAAAGAAGCCTGGAATCCAGCTCAGAAAGAGCCAAAGCACCCAGCCGTAGCAAAAATCCACGGCCGTGACGGGCCATATTCGCCGGGCTAACTGCAGCCAGGGTATCGCCGCACGCCTTCTGGCCCCTTGGGCAGGCAGTTCGCCTAGATCGGCAGCGGTAATCATTGGGTGTTCGTGCGGATCATTGCGAAAAAACCAGCCCCAAAGAAGCACCCACGCGGAACTCAGCAGGCCCAAAATTGCGAACGAGCCGCGCCACGTCAGCAGCACAGCCATCCAGGCGATCAGTGGAGGTGCCAGGGCATTTCCGATGCGCGAGAAGGAATGCGTAATTCCTTGGGCGAATCCCCAGCGGCTTTCCGGTATCCAACTGGTCATCGCGCGAGTAGCGGTCGGGAATGTGGCGCCCTCCCCGAAACCCAGCGCCAACCGCACGGCAAATAGCGCCGCAAAGCCGTTGACGGCGCCTGTAAGCGCGGTAGCCGCGGCCACCACGGCGCACGAGACGCAGAGCACCATCCGCGCCCCCCAGCGATCGCCAATCCATCCGCCGATCAGCTGAAAGATAGCGTACGGGATCGCAAACGCTGAGAACACGAGCCCCAACTCCGTATTGCTGAGTCGCAAGTCGGTTTTGATCAGAGGCGCTACGCCAGAGATCGCTACCCGCACCACAAACAGAACGAGGTAGAGCAGGCAAAGCAGACCCAAAACGACGCGCGGTGCGCTCAGCCCGCGGGATCGCAGGATCGGTTTTTCCGTCGCTGGCGTCTGAATGTCGATGAGGATTCTCAGCTACGCTCTCGGCGCGACTTCGTCCCGGATTTGCGTCCGGTGCATGATCCGGCGCGAAGCAGCGTCAAACGAATCCCTCCGATGCATTGTGCAGCGGTTATCCCATAAAACGAGGTCGCCCGCACGCCACTTGTGGCCCCAGGCCAGTCCCGCGCGCGTGGCATACGACCACAATTTCTCGAGCAACGATTCCGATTCCGCCAGCGACAAGCCGCCGATATAAGCGTTGCGCCGGCGGCCCAGGTAGAGGGCGCGCCGCCGCGTCTCAGGATGAGTACACACCAGAGGATGATAGACGCCAGGAGAAATCATCGGATCGTCGACCGGGGTCACACCCTGGCGCAAGTAGCCGCCGCTGTTATAGGTACCGTCATGTTTCAGCGATAGCCCTTCGATCCGGCGCTTGAGCTCCTCCGGCAACGACTCATAAGCGCCATACATATTATTGAAATAGGTGTCGCCACCGAAGCGTGGCGCCTCCAAGGCGTAAAGCATGCTGGCTTTGGGAGGCACTTCCAGGTAGGACATGTCCGTATGCCAGGTGGCTTCGCCCGCGCCAAGGCTCCCGATGGGCATGCCATTTTCGACCACGTTGGACACGACGTAGATTTCCGGATGGCCTTCGACGAACCGCCTCCCCGATTCCTGAATCGGCGCCCAATCCAGCTCGCCAAATCTCCTGCTGAAATCGATCAGCTCCTCGTCGCTAAGTTCTTGCTCGCGAAACAGTAGCAACAGATGATCGTGCCAGGCCCCGAAGACAACAGCAAAATCTACATCGTCTATCGTCCTCAAATCCACATTGCGAATCTCCGCGCCTAAAGCTCCGCCCGTCGGGACCACGGTAATCCCCTCTTTCCCGGTCTCCCTTGGTGACGTATGCATCAAAAAAAACCCTCTGTGAGCGCCATTATAACGAACGGGCGTACGAATGGGCAGCCACGCTGCGCGACAGCCGCGACAGTAGCAAACCCCCGCCGTTCTCCACAACAAAAATGAACTCCTGGTGTTGGCCAATTTCCGATAATGCAGAGCATTTTTAACTAATCCCATTTTCTGGGAGCTCGCCTCGCCCTTTGACGGTTCAGAACGATTAGAGAACATGTTCAGTGCCGGTGAAGAAGAGTCTGTCGGTTCGTGGTATCTTGCACATCCGCATCAGTACCGGCTTCCCGAAATAATGGGAATAAGGAGGAATTGGGATGAACAAGTACATAACAGAACTGCTGGGGACGTTCTTCCTGGTATTCACCATAGGCTGCACGGTGGTGGGAAACGGAGCGGGCGCGCTGGCGCCTTTGGCGATTGGGTCGGCCTTGATGGTAATGGTCTTCGCAGGAGGACACATCTCCGGGGCGCACTACAACCCGGCGGTGACACTGGGGGTGTGGATGCGAGGGAAGTGTGAGACAAAAGACGTCGCGGGGTACATGGTCTCTCAGATAGCGGGTGCGGTGCTGGCGGCTCTGGTGGTGAAATATTTGAAGGCGGGAGCGGCTGTAGTGCCGATCGCCCTGGCGACAGCGCCGGCGCTCCTGGCCGAGTTTCTGTTTACGTTTGCTCTGGTTTTCGTGATCCTGAATGTGGCCACGGCAAAAGGCACCTCGGGCAATTCGTTTTATGGGTTGGCCATCGGTTTTACCGTGATGACTGGAGCTTTCGCGGTCGGAAATATTTCTGGCGGAGTCTTCAATCCAGCGGTCGCTGTAGGGATTTCGATGATGGGGCTGTCGGCGTGGAACAACATATGGATCTACTTGGTCGCTGATTTTATCGCCGCTATGGCAGCGGCGTGGACCTTCAAGGCGGTAAGTCCTGAAGATAACGCAGCGGCCATCGATGTAGTCGTTGAATCCGAACCCCAGCGCCAACGAGCGGCTTCACGACCACAATGAGTGGCTTTGCGCCTTGCCTTGCACCGCGCCGGCTAATCCGCTAGATTTGCGCCTGCGCGGCGGTAGCAACCGCCCGCCGCCCAACAAAGCCGATTAACAAGAATGAACCTGCTGCCATACCTCACGATTGAAGGGACTTCGCTGCCCCGCAGCGGAAGCCTATATCCTGGGCTCGGCAGCGCGCATCACAAAGGAAGAATATAAAGCGCCGTGCAGTGTGCGACGTGCGCCAGCGCTTACAGGTCAGAGCAATGAGAGTAGATCGGAAAGCAAATCAGGAAATAAATCAATTTTCGCGTGGTTGCCGCCTCGTAGCTTACGCAGCCTTCTTTCTCGCCGCCGGATTTGCTTTTTCGGCAGGGAGCGTTCCTGAGTTACCCGATCCCGGCCATCCTCATATGTCCCGGGCCCAGCAGCAGAAACTGGGCTTGCAAGCGGCCGCCCAGGTCTATCAGCAGATGCCAGTTCTGCCCGATTCAAGCCCGGAAACGCAATACATTCAGGCGTTAGGCAAGCGGCTGGTCGCGGTGATCCCGAGAGATCGCTCCTGGCCGTACCAATTCCACGTCGTGGCGCAGAGAGAAGTCAATGCCTTTGCCCTTCCTGGCGGCCCCATGTTTGTGAACGTCGGCACGATCACCACCGTGGACAACGAGGCCGAACTCGCGGGAGTCATGGCCCACGAGATGGGACACGTGTATATGCAGCACTCCGCCAAGCAACAGGAAAAATCGGCCGTGGTGGGAGGCATTGCAGACATTGTCGGGGCTATTGCCGGAGGCTTGGGCGGCGGCGTAGGAGGAGTGGCCCAGACGGGAATCCAAATTGGCGCGGGCACCCTGATGTTGAAGTATTCTCGAGCTGACGAATCTCAGGCCGATGCGTTCGGTGCCATCGTACTGTGGAAGGCCCACTACAATCCCATGGCACTTGCCGACTTCTTTCGAAAGCTCCAGGCGAGTAGTAAGAACGGTCCGCAGTTCCTGAGCGACCACCCCAATCCCGGAAATCGTGAGGAGGCCATCCAGAACGAAGTGCGTAATTGGCCTCCCGAAAATTACATGCCCGATGCCCCGCAATTCGCCGCCGTGCGCATACATGCCGGCGGCGTCCATACCTACACCGCTCAGGAGATCGCGGCGGGTGCCAAGAATGGCCGCTGGCAGGCGGAGAATTCGAAAAATAGAGCGACATTCCCGGGAGCTCCGGCTAGTTACTCCGGCGCCCCAACGGCTATGGTCCCGACCGCGCCCATGTCCGCTATCCAGCCGAGTGCCAAGTTTCAGACCGCCGATGTCGACGAAGCCATGATTGACCGCCCGGACAATTGGCAGGTGATGCCCGGCCAGCAAAGGTCGGTAACTATTGCGCCCCGCGCGGGTGCATCCGGCGGGGCCGTCGCCTACGGTGTGGTGATCCAATCTGTCTCCTTACCCGGCGGATCGGACGCAAACGTCCAGCAGGTGACCTCTGCGATCGCGCAGAGTCTCGAAAGCGGCGATGGCAACATGAAGCAGAATGGCAATATAAATGCGATCACGCTCGCCGGCATGCCTGCGGGCAGCCTTGAGCTTATAACGGTTTCTCCCATGCCCACCCAGGACGGCAAGCCGCAGCCCGAACGCGATTGGCTTGTTGCAGTGCCGCGCGGCCGCGGAAAAGCCATCGCTTTAGTCTTTGTCGCCCCGCAGCCTAACTTCGATCAGC
>Ga0209577_10000449_pt1 | contig 41746 bp, 36 predicted proteins | sample GraSoiAngelo_109_FD_185874 | JGI IMG/M metagenome (GOLD analysis project Ga0209577, IMG submission 185874) | Grasslands soil microbial communities from the Angelo Coastal Reserve, California, USA - 14_0903_12_20cm (SPAdes) (version 2) | ecosystem: Environmental > Terrestrial > Soil > Grasslands... | reverse complement strand
TGTTTCCGGATTATGGCGGCACATTTTTCCTGCCGCAGCTAGTTGGACCAGCGAAAGCTGCCGAGCTTTTCTACACCGGCGACATGATTGATGCAAAAACGGCGCTTGGTCTCGGGCTCGTCAACCGGGTCGTTCCGGCCACGCAGCTCGAAACGGAAGTGAAAACACTTGCACAAAAAATTGCTCGGGGTCCGTCACTGGCCATCGGTGCGGTGAAGAAAACACTTTTTGCCAATCAGGAAAGGGAACTTGCTCAGGCTCTCGATAGTGAAGTCCGGGAACAGATTCGTTGTTACTTGTCGGAGGACTGCAACGAGGGAATTAAAGCGTTCTTCGAAAAGCGGCATCCGAAATTTCAGGGCAAGTAGCCTCCCGATTCAAGCGCCGCGACGATCATGACCACCGGCCAGGAAACGATTCAGCTGCGGCTCGAACATCGAGCGGCGTGGATTACCCTCAACCGCCCCCCGCTCAACATTCTCGACGTTGCGATTATGCAGACGCTTGATGCGGTGCTGGAACGCACTCTTCCCCAATGTGATTTCGTGATTTTTCAGGGGGCTGGTCCCAAAGCTTTCTCCGCCGGGGCGGAAATCGCCGACCACACTCCCGAACGCGTCGAGAAAATGCTCTCCGCGTTTCACTCTGTCTTTTGCCGGCTGGCCGCCGCGGACTGCCTGAAGATCGCCGCCGTCCATGGTTACTGTCTTGGCGGCGGCATGGAACTAGCCACTTTCTGCGATTTCATATTGGCTGCCGAATCCGCCCAATTCGGCCAGCCGGAGATTAAGCTCGGCTGCTTTCCTCCAGTGGCTATGGTTACGTTGCCCCACCTCATCGGGATGCGCGCGGCGGCGCATTTGATCCTCACTGGCAATCAAATCGGAGCGGCGGAGGCCTGCCGCTTCGGCCTCGTCACCCACGTTGTTCCCGATGGCGAGCTTTCCCGAGCGGTGGACAATTTGCTCGCTGAGCTACGAGCCTTGAGTCCGGCCGTCCTTCGGCTGACTCGAAGAACCCTAAGGCGTGTCCATGCCCAAAGCTTTGTAGAGCAACTCCAAGATGTAGAACGCGTATACTTATCGGAGCTGATGCAGACCGAAGATGCTCAGGAAGGGATTCGCGCATTCTTTGAAAAACGCCCGCCTGTTTGGAAGGGAAAATAGATGGATAATTTAGAGATCACGCCGGCGGACGTGAAGGCCCGTCTGGATCAGGGCGAAAAGCTAGTTCTTATCGATGTGCGCGAGCCCTGGGAGTACGCCTTGTGCCGGATCGAGGGCGCAAAACACGTTCCGCTTGGCTCGCTGGCGGCGAGTTTAGAGACGCTTCCGGATGTGGACGAAGTGGTTTGTTATTGCCACCACGGCATGCGCAGTCTGGACGCAGCTGCCTGGCTGCGGTTTCAGGGTATCGAAAGAGCGAAATCTTTGGCCGGCGGAATTGAGCGCTGGTCGCTCGAGGTCGATCCGAAAGTTCCGCGATACTAAGAGCAGTCTTACTGCAGGGACGACCGCCCTGGCGGACTGTGCCACTGTGCCGGAGGACTTATCGTGCCGAGGGTGAAAATCAGATTCCTCGAGAAGCCCACGTGAACCACGTGCCGCAAAGCAAGAGGTCTCTTGCTGGAGATGGGCGCCGAACTTGAATCACGCGATTTGGATAAGCCGCGATTGACGGAGGACGAACTGGAAGAACTCATCGGCAACCGTGATTACAGAGAGTTCCTGAACACGCGAAATGAACTCTATCGCACGCGGAAAATGAAGGGTCATCCGCCCTCGCGCGCGGAGGCCATCAAGCTAATGGCCGAGGAGCCGAATCTCATTCGCAGGCCCGTAGTTATTCGAGGTTCGCAGATAGTGCTGGGTTTTGATGAACAGGCTTACAGGAAACTTGTGAAGTGATGGTCCGCCGATCGGAGACCAAAGGATGGAGGTAAAGACGATCGCAGTGATTGGCGCAGGCACAATGGGGCGGGGAATCGCCTACGCCGCTGCCTTCGGTGGTTACAACACCGTCCTCGAAGACGTTTCGCGCCCGGTGCTCGAACAAGGCATCGCCTGGATCCGGCAGTCGTTCGAAGAGGGCGTCACCCGCGGCAAGGTCGAAGCGGGCGTCCGAGATAGGGCGCTAGCGCTGATTTCGACTGCAAGCAACGTCGAAAACGCCATACGCGACGCCGATCTCATCATTGAAGCCGTCCCAGAAGAGCTGGAGATGAAGCTCGAACTCTTCACCATCTTCGACAAGTTCGCCAAGACCGGCGCCATTTTCGTAAGCAATACCTCTTCTCTTTCGATCACGGATTTCACGGACGTCACCGTTTCGCGAGATCGTTGCATCGGGATGCATTTCTTCAACCCGGTGCCGAAGATGAAACTCATCGAACTCGTCCGGACGCCGCTTACTTCCGATGAAACCGTGGCCACCTGCCGCGAGGTCGCCCGCCGCATGGGCAAGGAGGTCGTGATCGTCAACGAGGCTCCCGGTTTTATCACCACGCGCGTGAATGCCCTGATCGGCAACGAGGCTTTCAACATGCTGGAGGCTGGAATTGCCACCCCTGAAGACATCGACAAAGCGCTGAAACTCGGGCTGAATCACCCCATGGGCCCCTTTGAGTTGGTCGATCTCGTCGGCCTCGACGTGCGGCTTAAAATTCTTGAGTATCTCCATCAAACCCTTGGCGAAAAGTACCGGCCTAATTCCTTGTTACGGCAATACGTTCAGGAAGGACGGCTAGGCCGCAAGACCGGGCGCGGCGTTTACGATTACGCGCAGCAAAAAGCCGCGGAGAAAAAAGGCTGATTCGACCAGGGCGAATGGATTGATTCCACGATGAAATCACTCGCAGAGAAAATCGTCATTCAGCAGGGCGACCTGACCGAGATGGATACGGACGCCATCGTCAACGCGGCCAACAACGATTTGATTCTGGGCGCGGGCGTTGCGGGAGCGATCCGCCGCAAAGGCGGAGAAGAGATCCAGCGCGAATGCGATGCTATCGGCAGTATCCCCGTCGGCTATGCGGCCGTCACCACGGGCGGAAAACTGAAGGCGCGATTCGTGATTCATGCCGCCAGCATGCAACTCGGCGGGAAGACCAATGCGGACTCGCTGCGGCTTTCCGCGGCGCATGCTTTGAAGATAGCCAATGAGCGCGGCCTGAAAACAATCGCATTTCCGGCCGTTGGCACCGGTATTGCCGGATTTCCCCTGAAAGAGTGCGCGGAGATCATGCTTCGTGAGGCAGCACAGCATCTAAGAGGAGAGACTTCGGTTGAAACCGTCTACTTCGTACTTTTTGACGAAACGGCGCAAGGAGTTTTTGAGCGGGCCTGGAGAAAGATCCAGGCTGAGCCCGCTTCCGATTCGTCTGGAGCCAAGGGCGCGTGACGCCGCTCGCTGAACTGCTTGCCGAGCGCATCCGCCGCTTCGGCCCCCTCACCTTCGCGGACTACATGCGCGAATGCCTCTACCATCCCATCCACGGCTATTACAGCAAACCGGAGTCCAAGCGTTTCGCCGACTACTACACAAGCGTCGACGTGCATCCGATCTTTGCGCGCCTGCTAGCGCGACAGTTCCTTGAGATGTGGGAAAGCCTCGGTGGCCCTCGAGAATTTACGCTTGTGGAGGCGGGGGCGGGTGTCGGGCGGTTCGCTGGCTATGTTCTCGATTTTTGCGAAGCGCAGCTCCCGGCTTTTTATGATTTACTGCGATACGTCGCCGTGGAGCGCTCCGCCTTGCGGCGCGAACAGGCCACGATTCATTCGAAGCACCACGCGGCCGCCGGGCACTTTGTCGCCTCGGCCGAGATTCCGGCGCACCTCCCCGCGGGATGCTTCTTTTCCAATGAATTGGTCGATGCCCTGCCGGTACATCGGATCCTAATAGCTGGAGGCACGTTGAAAGAGATTCTCGTCGGCTTCCGCGACGGGCACTTTATCGACGTGTTGGCGCCGCTTTCGACTTGTGCCATCACCGAGTATTTTGCAGTGCAAGGCATCGCTCTGTCGGAGGGCCAGCATGCCGAAGCCGGGCTGGAAGTGTGCGACTGGATCAGTGAAATTGGCCGCCGCCTTGAGCGCGGTTACGTGCTCACGATCGACTACGGCCATCCTGCGGCTGATCTCTTTGACGATCACCATATGCGCGGCACGCTTCTCGCCTATCAAAATCATAGCGCCAGCGAAGATTTTTACGCTTCGCCCGGGGAGCAGGATTTGACCACGCACGCTAATTTCACCGCGCTCGAATTGTGGGGAAAGCGATCGGGTCTTGAGACGGTGGGCTTCACCTCACAAACGGCTTTTCTGCTCGCGCTCGGGCAGGGTAACGAATTTGCGGACCTCTACGATGAAGGACAAACCGAGGCGGACCGCGCGCGCGCGCGCCTCCAACTGAAGACCCTGATCCACCCGGAAGGGATGGGCGAACGATTCCAGGTGCTTATTCAGGGAAAAGGCGCGACTGCGTCGCCATTGACTGGTCTGGCGCGCATTTCGCGGCGGTCTTAGCCAATTCCGCTGCCAAACAGAAGGCGCTCTACCTCTCCAGAAGGGTTGGGCTTTTTCAAAACGGGCTTCTCGCCGGAGGCCGGAGCGGGAATTGCTACCGCGGGCTTCACGGTCTGGCCAGCCGGAGGGGCGGCGACAGAGGTTCCGCCCTCGGAGTAAGCCTTTTTCAGGAATCCTTCCGCGACTTGTTGCGCGCCGCCGGTGTCGTCGTTGGTTTGTTTCGCTTTGCTGTATTCGTTGACCGCCCGTTCGCGCTGGCCCAGCATGTCAAAAATCTTTCCGAGGTAGATGTGGCTCCAGACTTCCGTCCATTTTTCCGACGGCTCGGGAACGGTCTGCAACGCTTCGCGGAACGCATTCGCTGCCGCCTGATAGTTTTTCTGGTAGAAGAACGCCTCGCCCATGCGAAAATTCGCCAGCGGGCGGTTCGGCTGAATCGCAAGGGCCCGCTGGTACTGCATCACCGCATAGTAGAACTGCCCTTGTTCGGCGAGATCTTCGCCCCGTGCAATGGCCGCACGGGCACGCAGCGGAGTGCTCCCTTTCAAGATGACATTGTTGGGATCGACTTTGATTCCACCCGGTTTCGGCCGTCCAAACGTTTCGACCGTGAAGCCCGATTCCGTCCCGATCACGTCGATGGTTTTCTGCTCCGGATTTCCTTCCGTATCGATGCGTAAATCCACCGGCATGCGAAACGTGTCCAAAGGCTGCTTGATCTTGCCAACGACGCGAAATCCTTTCGGTGTGCGGTATACGACGTATTCCAGCGAAAACTCCGGCACGCCCGTTGAATTCAGCCACTGCGCAAAAAAGCCGCGCAAGTTCGGCGCTTCTTGCGGCGACTTCGCCGCGGCCTGCGCGCGGCGCTCCGCGATGTTTTCAAAATCCTCGATCCGCGCGCTCTTCTCCGCAAATTGAAAGTAGAAGTCGCGCAGGGCGGACTTGAACGCCACGTCGCCCATTTGCGCCCGCAACATGTGAAAGAGCATCGCACCCTTGTTCATCACCACGGAACGGTAGTCGGGGGAGTAAGGAGCCAGCCGTGCGGCTTGCGCGACGGGCGCGGCATCTTCATACATCAGCGCGCCAACCGCGAATTCGTCCACGGCACGGAGTCCCGCTTCTTTGCCCGCGTTTTGCTCCGCGTAGAGCGCTTCGGAATACCGCGCCAGCCCATCGCTGATCCACACGTCGCCCGGCGTTGCCGGCAAAACCTGAATCCCCCACCATTCGGAGGCCACCAGATGGGCAATCGTCCTGTCGCCGCTCTTGGGGTCCCAGATGCGCTGGCTGAGGAGCAAAACTCCAGGAGCCGCGTACTCGCGCAGGGTCCCATCGGGCAGCTGGATCACCGTGAAAGTTGGATCCGGTATGGGTCCAAACATATCTGAAAAAATAATCGCCGAGTGCGCCACGCTCGCCGCAAATTCCTCGGCATTCGCGGACGACGCCCGCGGAGCGTAGACCGCTACGCTGATTCCTTCTGCCTGCTTTGGATTGAGCTGGAGATTGCCCGCTACAAACGTGCCATGCGGCGCTGGATTCTTGCACTCGAAAGTGTAGAGAAGCCGCCCGCCTTCCACGGCGTTTTTGCCGGGCGTAGGTGTCGGAGCGGAGGCTTTGCCGGTTCCGGCGACGGCAAAGATGTCTGGAACGTTCAGCCGGAATGTAGCTGTATAACGGTTTGACGGAAAGTTTGTGAGCGGAAACCACCTTGCCGGGAGCAGCAAGTAAGCGCCATTTTTGCTGATCAGCGCGGCGCGCACCCCCGGTACAGGACTGTTCTCTTCATTTACCAGCAATCCCGCATAAGTGTAGGTGAGGGTGACGTGCGCGGCGGTGGCCACGGGCGTGGGCAGCTGCACGACAACGATGAGTGGGTTTTGATTGTCGCGCTCGAAGGTCAGCGGCTTGCCGTCGGCTCCTTTTATTTCTTTCACAATCAGATTCGGGTGTAGCTCGACGCGCACGCTGCTGGAGGCTTCCACGGCTTTGAAATCGATTTTTGCGGTCGCCGAGATCGATTGTCCAATAGCGTCCAACGACGCGGACACGTCATAGTGTTCGGCGAGGAAATTCGCGGGCCGGGGAACCTGGGCCTCGAGCGGCGCGGCAACGCAAGACAGAAAGATCAGCGTAAAGAAGAAAAATGCACCCAAAACTCTTCGGCGAAGGGCCATCGGACCCCTTTCAAATATCTTCAATTCTGCACCAATGTACACCTATAGGATACCAAACCCATCACTTCGCGTTGCTTTTGGCCGCGCTCAGCAGCCTTCGAATCTCATCCGCCGCCCTTTCGACGGCCCCCGGCGGCCCCAGGAGCTGTCGCACTTCTTCCAACCCACGCAGCATTTCTTCCACTTGTCTCTTGCCTGCTTGCGACGGAGAGAGCAGTTTTCCCGCTTCTGCGGCGACCCGCTGGGGCGTGAACTCATGCTGGATCAATTCAGGCACGACCATGCGTCCGGCGATCAGATTTACCATGCTGAAAAACCTGGTTCTCACCAGTGGTTTTGCCAGCCGAGCCGTCAGCGGAGAGAGCCGGTAAACGACAATCATCGGTTTACCAAGCAGCGCCGTCTCCACCGTCGCCGTGCCGCTGGAGACGATCGCCAAGTCCGCGGCTGCTAGCGCGTTGTAAGTGTCTTCCGCAATGAATTTGACTTGCCACTGTTCTGGAAACATGGACTCCATTTTTTCCGAGTCCAGCCCGGGCGCCACGGCGACCACAACGGCAAAACTGCCCGGCAAGGTCCGCCCCATGTCCGCAAGTGCTTCGACCAGTACAGGAACATGATGGGCGATCTCTCCCCGCCGGCTGCCCGGCAGGATCGTTATGATGGGGTCTCCTTCATCCAGACCGTATTTTTTGCAGAAAAATTCCCGCGTCATTGTGGGTTTCACGTTGCCCACGAGCGGGTGGCCGATATATTTGACGGGCACACCGGCATGGGCGTAAAACTTTTCTTCAAAATGGAAAATACAAAGCGCCTCCGCAAACCGCCGCCGCACTAAATTCACGCGCCACGGCCGCCACGCCCAGAATTGCGGGCAAATGTAATAGACGTTGCGAATGCCCCTGGGACGCAGCTTGCGCGCCAGCCGCAGATGAAAACCGGGGAAGTCCGTCAGAATCGCAAGCGGGGGCCGCCGGCGCTCCGCTTCGTCCACGAGCCGACTCATCGCCCGGAACAACGACGGCAAGCGCTTCAGCACCTCGGTGATTCCCACTACGGAAACCTCGGAGTAATCCGTTATGATCTCGACGCCCGCCGCGCGCATCTGCGGCCCGCCCATCCCGAAAATCTCCACGTTCAGGCGCTGCTTCAGCGCCGTCGCAAGCCGAGCGGCGTACATGTCTCCGGAAGCTTCGCCGGCGGAGAGAAGGAGCGGTATTGGTGGCATGTCGGTACTGCAGAGGATCAGTCGCTGGCCGGTAACACGGAGGGTTCAGCCGAGCCGTTGGCTTCGATCGGAAGGTGCAGCTCCTGCTCCTTGTATTGCAGCTGGTAAAGCCGATAGTAAATTCCGCGCTCGGCGAGAAGCTCCTGATGCGCGCCTTGTTCGCGCAAGCGCCCTTTGTGAAACACGAGAATGCGGTCCGCGTGCTGAATGGTGCTCAGCCGGTGCGCGATGACCAGTGCCGTTCGCCCGGACAGCAAGCGATTCAGCGCTTCGCGAATCAGGAGCTCCGTCTTTGTGTCCACGCTCGAGGTCGCTTCATCGAGAATCAAAAAGCGCGGATTGTGCGCCAGCGCGCGCGCAAAGTTGATGAGCTGCCTCTGCCCGACCGAAAGCGTTGAGCCGCGCTCATTTACGCTGGCACCCACTCCCTCCGGCAATGAGCGTATGAATTCCCCAAGCCCAATCTCTTCGACCGCCCGCTCTACCGTGGGGCGGTCGATGCCCGGCGTGCCGAGCCGGATGTTCGTTTCAATCGTACCGGTGAATAGAAATGGATCCTGCAGCACGATGCCGAATTGCCGGCGCAAATCCTGCAATTCGATCAGTCGAATGTCCTTGCCGTCCAGGAGAATTTGTCCGCGCTGAACGTCGTAAAAGCGCAACAACAGTGAAATCAGAGTGGTCTTCCCCGCGCCCGTATGTCCCACGATGGCGATGGTCTGCCCGGGCTCCACTCGGAAGGAGACATCGCGCAAGACCCAATCTTCCTCGGCGGGCTCCGCGACGTTGCGGTAGCTGAACCACACGTTGCGGAATTCGATCTCGCCTCGCGGATGGTCGAGCGGAATGGCGTTGGGATCTGATCCGGCCGGCACCGGCTCATCCAGTAATTTGAAGATGCGCTCGGATGCCGCCATCGCGGATTGCAGGATGTTGAATTTCTCACTAAGGTCCTGAATTGGCCGGAAAAATCGTTGCGCAAACATCGTGAACGCGGTAAGAACGCCAAGGGTGAGAGTGCCGGAGAGAATCCGGTTGCCGCCGGACCAATAAATCAGGGCAATGGTGGCGAAGCTGAGAAATTCGACCGCCGGATAGAAGAGTGCGTAAGCGAGAATCGCATCGCGCCAGGCGAGCATATTGTCTCGATTGCGGTTCTCAAACTCCTCGACGGCTTTGCGTTCGCGGTTGAAGAGCTGCACAACGCTCATTCCGGAAATGTATTCCTGAAGAAAAGCGTTGATACGGGCAATGGCCGTGCGGATACGGCGATTTGCGTCACGGACGAATTTGCGAAAAATCACGGTGACGATGAGGATGCCGGGCAGGACGGCAAGTGTGTCCAGCGCAAGGCGGCGATCGATCTTGAAGAGCAGGCCGGCCATGACAGCGAGGAGAAAGAAGTCGTTGATCATGGTAACGACGCCGGCCGCGAAGAGATCGTTGAGGGCATCCACGTCCGTAGTCACGCGCGTGACCAGCCGGCCGACGGGATTGCGGTCGAAGTAGCTCATCGGCAAACGCTGCATGTGGCCGAATATTTCGCCGCGCATGTCGTACATGGTTTGCTGCCCGACGCGCTGCATGATGCGAATCTGGATGTATTGGGCGAGGAAGTCGAACGCAAGGACGGCCAGAAACAGCAGGCTAAGCCAGAGGATGCCCGACCATGCCGATCCTTCTGGAATCGCGTGCTTTAGCGCGGGAACGAAATAGCTGTCGATGGCACTTCGAAAAATCAGCGGCGGGGCGAGCTCAAGCGGGGTGACCACCGCCACCATTACGAGCGCGAGGGCCACGCGCCATCTGTACGGCTTCATGTACTGCAGAAGCCGCCGCATCAAGCGCGAATCATACGCCTTGCCGAGGGCCTCTTCTTCGTGCAGGTTGCTCATGCGCGTTCGAGCTCTTCTTCCAGCAACTGTTTCTGATACAAATCCGCGTAGTAGCCGCCCCGCGCCAGCAATTCGTCGTGTGTTCCGCACTCGGCGATGGCGCCGCCGATCAAAACAACGATCTGGTCGGCGTCCCGGACCGTCGAAGTACGGTGCGAGATCAGAATCGTTGTGCGGCCTTCCATGATTCCGCGCAGTCCGGTGAGGATACGCTCCTCGGTTTGCGTGTCGACGGCGGATAGCGAATCGTCGAGGATCAGAATTCGCGGATCGCGGACAACGGCGCGCGCAATCGCGGCCCGCTGCTTTTGTCCGCCGGAGAGAGTGATGCCGCGCTCGCCGACCATGGTTTCGTAGGCCTTGCCGAAGTCCTGGACGTCGCCGTGCAGGCTCGCAATTTCGGCGGCTTGGCGGACGCGCTGCTCGTCATATTCTGGCAGGCCGAAAGCGATGTTTCCGCCGACGGTTTCGCCGAACAAGTAGGTGTCCTGTGGCACGAAGCCGATGGACTGGCGCAAGGTGGTGAGGGGCCACTCGCGTATCGGACGCCCATCGATCAAGACCGAGTCATCCGGTGCTTCCCAGAGACGCGCAATGAGAGCGGCGAGGGTGGTCTTGCCGCAACCCGTGGGTCCGACGATAGCGAGGGTAGAGCCGGCGGGGACTTTCAAATGAATGTCGCGGAGCACCGGATGAGGACCGCTGCCATTGGACTTGGAGGAGCCATTCGGACCGGCTCCGGAAAGCGTGGTCGGATAAGTAAAGGTGAGATGACGGAATTCGATTTCGCCGCGCGGCTTGGTGCCTTCCGGAACTTTCGCGTGGCGATCATCGATATTCGGTTCGGCAGTGAGGATGTAATTCAAACGGCCCATGGAAGCCGCGCCGCGCTGAAAAATATTCGTGACCCATCCAAGGGCGATCATGGGCCAGACGAGTAAAGTGAGATAACCGTTGAAGGCAATGAGCGCGCCCAGGGAAATCTGTCCGCGGAAAAGCTGATGGCCGCCCTGCCACAACACGATCAGAAAGGTCGTGCCGATGAGCGCCTGAAGAGAGGGCATGAACATGCTCCAGGTGCGGATGAGGCGGATGTTTCGCGAGACATACTCGCGGTTGGGCCCGTCGAAACCGCGGATTTCCGCTTCTTCTTGAGCGTAGGCGCGCACGACCCGCACGCCGGCAAGATTCTCCTGGACGCGGGCGGTGAGGGTGGCGAGCGCGGCCTGGATCGATTCGTAAAGGTCGTGAATCGTTTTTCCGAAGAACCAGACGGCGACAGCCACTACCGGCGCGGGAAGAAGAACCCAAAGCGTGAGGGCCGGCGAGAGCGCGACCATGACCAGGATGGCCATGATCATGGTGATGATGGTTGTCGCGCTGTACATGATGCCGGGGCCGAGCACCATGCGGACGGCGTTCAGGTCGTTGGTGGCGCGCGACATCAGCTCGCCGGTGCGATTGCGCACGTAGAATTCGGGCTCGAGTACCAGCAGGCGCTTCAGGAGATCGTTACGAATGTCGAATTCGATGTCGCGGGAGACCCCGATCAGCGTCCAGCGCGCCGAGAAGGAAAGAACACCCTTGATCGCGACGCATAAAACAACGATGAGGCAATAGATGCCCAAGGTGTGGCGGCTGCTAGGTGCGTAGAAGGGAATGGAGCGGCTGAGGGTCGATGCGTTCAGGCCCAGGGCGAGGAGAGCTCCGGTCTGCGTGGAGTGTTCAAAAGGAACCGCATTGCCGGCGAGCGTGTCCGTCATGACGCCAGTGGCGAGCGGGAGCACGTTGCCGACAATGCCCATCAGCACGACCGTGAGCAGACCGAAAACAATGCCGCCGGTGTAGCGCCGCAGATAGGGCATCAGCCCGCGCAAGCCTTTGTCGGGAGGGGATTCCCTAGTGCCCTTGGACGTTCGATTATCGGTGGCTAGAGGGACTGCGCTCATCGCAGCGTCGACCTCGCATCCTGCATTGACGGTGACTCGAGCAGGAAATGCTCGTAGGTCCGGTCGAGCGACTGATAGCGATTTGTCGCCGGATTCCAGCGCACCCCAATCGGCAGCACGTGCGAATCGATGGCGCCTTTCAGCGGCGTGAAATAAAGTTGCAGACCTTTTTCATCGTTTTGCTCGTATTGCAGCCGCCAGCCGGTCACCGGCACCAACGGCGTCAAACCCAGAAAACCTTTTTGGTTTTTCAAGTGTTCATCGCAACGCAGGACTTCGGCCCATTTCCTGTCGGTATTTTCCGCTACGACGACGCGCGTCACGACCGTGCCCGGCAAATTGTTGGCCGGCGTCTTTGGCACGACGTTCGCCGCAAGGAATTCCTGTTTCCCGTTCTTCGCTAGGTCTCCGAACGCCAGCACCTGTGACTCGCTCCCCAGCAAGGCTTTCGCGGCCAACTGAATTTCTTCGGGCACGGCGGGCTCGGGGGGCTTGGCTTCCGCTTGCGGCGCAGGTTTTGGCGCACCCGCACCGCACCCGCCCAGAAAAATGGCCAAGGCCAGGACACTCAGTGAGAATTTCAGGGGGATTCTCCACCTGCGGGCTGTGCCAACACCAGGGCCCTCTCCTAAGAAGGACGGAGCGTTGCCCGCCTCGTTAGCACAGAAACAGTCGCTTTGTGAAGTTTTATCCATCAGAGATTTGCCGCTCGCCGGCGTGATTTCCACCACTCGCCCGGGCTTCCTATCTTTCTCCGTCGTTCGAGAGCACTTCCATCACCTGCAGCGCATCCGAACCGGCCCCATCAAATGCCTGCTACAGCAATTCTAGCTGTTGCCCGCCCTTCGTGGAAGGACTCCGCGAATCGGGCTTGTCCAAGACTTGAATGCGCTACCGCTGCGCTAGAATCGCGTCCAGCCGGGCTTCAAAGTTTTCCTCTCCTTCGGACCACAATTCGCTCCGCTCCACCGGGAGCGCCCGTTCGATCGCTTCCACCCAATGGAATAATTGTTGGATGTTCTCCCGGGTCTTAGCGTGATATTCCCTCAGATTGCCGCTCGCCGCCATCCATTGCCGGAACGTATGCTCAATCGGATGATCCGACGAGTTGAACGGATTCGATGCCGCTCCGGGCGCCAGCAGGCCGCCGTGCCCCGTGAAAAAGTGCTCGAAGCCCAAGTCGGCCATGAAGTGTCCCGCCGTAGCCGCTAGCCCGTCGTCATACTCCTGCCCGTGGCATGTCAGCACCAGCGGCTCCGGCTTGTGCTGCCACTTCAGGCTCGCGATATCGAACCCCCACAGGTCCCACTTTGCGTTCGCGATATACGCCGTGTCGGCGTTCAGGTGCTCGACCGACAGCGCCGCAACCTCCGCAGGTCCTACTTTCAACGGACGCAAATCCCACTCCGCCACGGGTGTTTCCTTTGCGTCCACGGCCTGCACGATCAGTTCGTTAAAGGTATTCTCGGTCGCCGCCAGCGGCACGGTCGAGAGGAAGCGCGCGAATTCGGCAAGCATGGTCTCCAGTGAAAAATCGCGCGTCCACACGCGCAGGTAAGCATGGTTGGCCATTGTGCTGAAACCTTTGGGATTATACCGGGCCCGCCGGGAAGTGGCGAATCGGGCAGCCGGAGAGCACCGGAGAGCATTGAGCAGGGTTGCCGCGGCACCACCATTCTTGGCAGTAGAAATATTGGTTTTCAGCTTCCCCTGTTGGCGCTTTTAGTGCGCGCGGGAGGCTCCGTCGGCGGCACAAAACTTTGCGCCATCTCTCTCAGCCGTTCTCGCAGGGATTCTCCCACGCCTGCGAACACCTGGGCGCACGCTTCGCGAAGTTTTTCTTCCGCGGCAGCGGCAATTCCCGAAATCATCTCCCGCGATTGGTGATCCAACGACGCCACGGTCGCCAGCATCCATTGATTCGAAACATTTTCCAGCCGGCTCTTATACTGCTCGGCGGCGTGCTCACCCATCTGGCCGTAGATGCTCTCGATCTCCTGCTGATGGGCGACTGTCATCGCTTTCCAGGAATCCAGCAGCGGCCCAAATCCTTCAGATACTTTCTTCTGCGCTTCGGCCACTCCCGCTTCGAGCGCCCCAGCCATGGAGAATTGAAAGCGTCGCAGGAAATCCTCTTGTTCGGCCGTGGTCTTCTGCTGAAACTCCATACGAGCCGCGTCCAGTTGCAACCGCGCTCCGTCCGCGGAACGCCTTACCTCTTCGTTGAATCCCTCCAGCCCTTGCCGGCCGGTGCGCTGAATCTCATCCGTGAACGCGGCTGCGGTTGTGTCCGCGGCTTCCGCGAAGAGCGCCCGCGCGCGCTCGAACGAATCCCGCACCACCTCTTCCATCTGTGTCTGCGCGTGTCCCACGAAGTCGCGGCTGGTATGATCCAGTTCGCTCGCGAAGACGCTGGAAATCTCTCCCGCTTTTTCCCGCAGCTGGTTTCCGGCGTGCTCGATAGTTCTTTCCGTCAGATTCTGAATCTGCGTCTGGGCCTTCTTTTCATACCACTCCGCCGACTTCAGGAGCTCTTCGACCATCTCGTGCTTCAGATCGCCGGCTTTTCCTTCCAGTTCAGTCAAGTTGCGCCAGGTGATCGATTGCGAAGATTCCTGCAGGATTTGCTCTACGCCGCCCAGATTCTCCCGGAAGCGCGCCAGTGACTCTGCGAACGCTTCGTCCGCCGAATTGCGAATACGGTCTTGCTGCAGCGTCAGCGCCGCATCCAGCAGTGATCGCCCCCCTGCCAGCCGGTGAACGGCCTCTTCGGCGCGCTCGACGTGCGGCTCGACCATCTCCGCGACTTGCCGGTCAAACTGCGCCGCTGCCTGGCGGCTTGCTTCTTCGAAGGCCGCTCGAATTTTTGCGTTGATCTCCTCTAGGATCGCTTCGGACTTGTGCTGCATTTCTTCGTGATGCGCGTCCAAACCATTTTCGATTTGCGCCTGTAATCCGGCCAATGCCTGCTGCTGTACGTTTTCAAGCTGCGCCGAATGCTGTTCGAGCCGCTGGCTGGTCTCCCCGGCACGCGCCAGCGCCGACTCCAGCCGTTGGGTCTGCTCCTCTATCGTATCCCGCAACGCGGCTATTCGCTGCTCACCTTCTGTGACTGCACTTATCGCCGTGGCGTGACGCGCCATCTCTTCCTGAAACTGAGTCATCAACCGGCCCGCATGCTCGTTCAATCCGCCGGCGGCGCGATCCTGCGCTTCTGCGAGCGTGCTCTCGATCACCGCCCGCCACCGCGCTTGTGCTGCTTCCAATTCACTCGCAATCTGCTCGTGCGAGGACGATTGCGCGGACGAGAGCGCCGCGGTCACCCGTTGCTGAATCTCATTGGCCGCGGCGCTCAAGGCCTCGCGTTCGGCAGTTGCCGTTTCTTCCCGCTGCCTGGCGGCTTCCTCGAGCGCCCGCGCCGCCGACTCCGCGCGCGCAATAATTTGTCCTTCCAACTGCTCGGACTGGGCCTTCAACCGGGCGGCCGTTTCCTCTGCCTCCCGGCAAACCGTTCGCAGAATCTCCGCACTGCCTTTCATCTGCTGGGCGTACTCTTGGCGTTGGGTTGCGCCTTCCTCGGAGAGGCTTGCCGTTAGGTCGCGTGTGAGTTGCTGAAGTTGCGACGCCAGCCAGCGCGGCAATTCCGTTCGCAGCGCCTCGGCTGCAGCCGCATGGGCCGTCCGCGAATGCTCATCCGCTTCCTGCTGAAACTTTTCAATGGCGTGGGTCGTCTCATTGGCGATTTCCGTGCGTCCCGCGGCAAACTTTTGCTCCCACTGTTCGAACGACAGCCGCCGCTCAGCCGAAACCGCGTGCGAAGCCGCTTCCCGCGCGGCCGCCTGAATTTGCTGCTTGGCATCTGCCACCAGCCGCGCAACCTGCCGCGCCAATTGTAGCGACGCATCCGTCGTGCTCGTCGGGGAAGGGAACACTCTTAAATTGTCCGCCCCAGCCGCAGGCGGCAGCTCCGCTTCGCCCAAATGCGAGGCAGCATCCTTTTCAGCCACCGGTGGCGGCAAGGGCGGTGTTTCCGGTCCCCCATCCAACTTCATCACGGCCTGCGACATCTCGGGGAATGCGACCCAATCTTCCGGCGGAAACGCGATGCCCCAGACGTTGCCGCAGACTTCCAGCTCCAGCGCCACCTGAAAAAGCTGCCGCACCGTTCGAGGCCGTTGAATCCAAGCCACCCGCCCCCGTACAGTGCGGGGCGGCTGCCCTGATTCCTGGTGGGGGATCTCCATCGTTACCCACATGTTTTTCAGGACGTAATGTTTCGACTGGTAGCGGCAGCCATGGCAATTGATAATGAGCGACGACGTTCGTTCGACGAACGGACGCCCCAGGGCATCGACACCGGTCACCATGAGAGGAACCGCCTGCACGATCCGCGTGCTGCGGCGCTTTCTTAACTCCGTGCTCGTGCTGGTAACACCTTCAGACACCATTTCAGTTATCTCATCGGCAAAATTGCCGCCTGCATCATTCATGCAAACCGCTGCCGTCCCTCAGTCTTTTCAGATTTCGCGCAAGCGGGTGAAATCGCTGCAGCTACTTCATCGCATCACTTCGCGGAGCACCTTCCGAGGCCGGCCTGCGGTGTGTCCCGGTCAGGAACATCCATGCTTCCTTTGCGACCCAAATTGGCCCAACCAGCAAATAAATTGCTCCCTGGAAAAACGCCGGATGGTTTCCCTCAATCCGGTGGCCGAGAAACAGAAACACCCATCCGCTTAGAAAAAATCCCGCTCCCCAAGCCCATTTCATGAAAAGGAGAAGGATAACCCCGGCAAAAATCATCGGGATACCAACACCATGCAGGAATTTATTCCAGCCAGCTTCGTGCTCGTGATCGTACTGCGTCATGTAGTGCGCCAAGCTCGGCATCGGCGCACCTCCTGTCAGCCTTTTCGCGGCTGCCATAGGTTTGGTGGGAGGACAGCCACCGTGGGAATTAAACTCTATACCTAAATGCGTGGATCCGCCAGGGCGTCCTGACAGTACTGAGAGTCATGCTGCTGATCGCCTATTGCGCTCGGAAACCAGGCCATCCCTCTCTAAGCGAGGACAGTGGGTTTTTTCAGTACTGCAAGGGCGAAGAACCCTACAACTCCCGTCGTCCTTCCATGGCCTTCAACATGGTCACTTCGTCGGCATACTCCAGGTCCGCGCCCACCGGAATCCCGACGCCGATCCGCGTGACGCGCACACCCAGCGGCTTCAAGAGCTTCGAAAGGTAGACCGCCGTGGCTTCGCCTTCAGCCGTGGGATTCGTCGCGATGATGATCTCTTCGACGGCGCCGCCTTTCAACCTCTCAATCAAAGTCTTGATATGAAGTTGCTCGGGTCCGCGCCCCGATAGCGGCGAGAGCGACCCCCCCAGCACGTGGTACATCCCGCTGTACGTCCGGGTTTTTTCAATTGCCATGATGTTGTGCGCTTCTTCGACCACGCAAATCGTCTTCTTGGTGCGCGCCGGTCCCACACAGTACAAGCACGGATCCGCTTCCGTGATGTTATGGCAGACAGAGCAAGCGCGGATCTTTTCTTTGGCGTCACGAATCGCGTCGGCCAGCGCTAAGGCATCTTCGGGGGCTGCCCGCAACAGATGAAACGCCAAGCGCTGCGCGGTCTTCTGGCCAATTCCGGGGAGGTGTTTCAGCTCATCGATGAGTCGTTCGACGGGAGCGGCAAAATCAGGCATGCAGCATGTGTAGCATAGCCGCGCGCATCAGCGCAAACTGCGCTGGAGATGGCTGCATGATGTAGGCGTCGACATAGCCCAGCGTCGGATGCTGGAGGCTCCCCGGCAGGTGCCCGACGATTTCAAAGCCAAAGCTCTGCCACAGCCGTACGGCGCGGTCGTTGGTGCTGATCACGAAATTGTATTGCATCGCGCGAAATCCGCGCGCCCGCGCGCGGTCCAGCGAATGTGCGCACATCGCTCGGGCTACGCCGCGGCCCGTCGCTGAAACGGCTGTCATGTAGCCGCAATTGGCCACCTGAGCTCCGCCGCCGTTCCGGTTCGCTTGCAGGCAGTACGTTCCAACGATGTCGCCGTTGTCTTCCGCTAGGAAACCCTCCCGCTCCATCGAAAGCCAGTACGCGCGCGCTCTCTTTGCTCGTGTCGCGTGGAAAGGTGTAGGTCTCGCCCCCCCGAATGATGCGCGCTCCATGATCGCCCAGATGGCCTTCGTGTCCCTATTGGCTGCAGGCCGAATCAGCATGCCCGTATTTTGTTATGGGTGCTCTTAGACGCAGGCGGGCCCCCAGATCTGATCGGGGGACCCGAGTTTCACTTGGTGATTAGAATTGCTTAGTTTTCGAGCCGCGTCTGGAAAACCTCGCCGGGGAAGACAAATCTCTCGGGTTTCTGGATCGACTCCACGCGAGGCAGATTGACCGGCAACCGTTCCTGTTTTTCGGAAAGCCAAGTAGTTTCATCCGCGCGCATCCGCTCGATCTTGATGCCCAGCGAACGCTCCAGGTGGAACAATTCCGACCGCTGCTCTTTCCCGAAAAGGGTTGAAGCCACGCCGTGTCCGCCGTTGCGTCCCGTTCGCCCAACGCGGTGGATGAAGTTCTCTGCCACCTCGGGCAAATCGTAGTTGATGACGTGCGCAATGTCCTGTACGTGGATTCCGCGCGAGGCCAGATCCGTCGCCACCAGCACTCGGAAGCGCCCCTGCTGAAATCCCGTCAGCGCCGAAGTGCGTTGCGATTGCGAGCGGTCGCCATGAATCATGGCGGCGGAGAATCCCTTGCGATTCAAGCTCTCGGTAATCCGCTCGGTCCCGCGCTTGGTCCGTGCAAACACCAGGCACTTTCCCGTTTCTTTGGCCAGCAAGCGTTGCAACATTTCCTGTTTGCGGTCCAGGGCAACTTCGAACGCCTGTACGCGCACATTTTCCGATGGCTTCGAGGTCGAACCAAAGGATAACCGCACGGCATTGCGAAGATAATCTTTCACGATACGTGCCATATCGCCTTCCATCGTCGCCGAAAAGCACATCGTCTGACGCTCTTTGGGCAGGATCGATACGATTCGCTTGATCGCCGGAAGGAATCCCATGTCCAGCATACGGTCGGCTTCATCGAGGATGAGAATGCGCAGCGCGTTAAAGTGGAAAAGTCTGCGGTCGAGGTAATCTTCGAGTCGCCCCGGAGTCGCCACCACCAGCCGCGCTCCCTTGCGAATTGCCTGGAGTTGCGCGCCTTCGGACAATCCCCCGACGACTAGCGCTGCGGGCAACAGTTGCTTGCCGCGCAGCGCGTTGTATTGATCCACTACCTGCATCGCCAGCTCGCGTGTTGGCACCAGCACCAGCGCCGCAATTCCCGGAGTCTTATCTTTGAGCAGCTGCTCGATCACTGGAATCAGGAAAGCCAGCGTCTTGCCGGTTCCCGTCTGTGCCGTCGCCAGCACGTCTTTGCCTTCCAACGCCTGTGGAATTGCGGCAGCCTGCACCGGAGTCGGCGTGGCAAACCGCGCCGCTGCCAGTCGCTCCTTTACATAAGGAGAAATCTGCATTTCGGAAAATCGCGCTGACGCGCGTTCCGGCAGAGCTTCCAAACAGCGCTCGGCATTCACTTCTGAAACATTCAACATTCAATATTACTTTCTTGCTGGCAGAAGCCGTCGCGGTGCGCACACGAATTCTTGGGCGGGCCGGCGGCTTGCTTTGCCAGTCTTGTTTTAGATTACGCGTAAAACGTACGGAGGAAACTGGAGGCGGGGAATCTCAGATCAAACAATGCACCGGAGGGACCGCACAACACAACCGAGGTATTAAGCGCAAACGAAGTATACCACATCTCGGTCCATCGTGCCGGGAATCGATTGCCGGAGGAGTCCTTCTGCTTCGGTTTTGCGGCCCAAAGCGCATTCAAATTGCGACCCTAAGTCTTTCATTTTAAGGCTCTTATCTAAACAGAGGTTACTGCCAGGGTGGCCCTGGAAACAAATTGCAAGATTCTTACCTGCCGTCGTTCTAACATCAGAACAAAGGATCACGCACCCCAAGGATGTCCCATGCCCCTTGCTGAGCTGATTTTTGTGCTTTTTTTAGTTCTGGCTGTCGCCACACCGTTCATCACCCTGGTCTTACTCGGGAAGTACAAGAAACTCCGCGACAATCTGGACCGGCTCACCGAAGAGAACTCCAGGCAGCATGCCTCCTTTCAGCGCGAAGTCGCCGACCTCAAGCGCCAACTCAGCGCTCCCGCGCGTCCCTCTGCGCCAGTTGTCGTTGAAGCCGCGCAGCGCCCGGCCGCCCCGGTCCCGCCTGCAACGAAAGAAACACAGGTTCCGGCTCCACGCGTTGACTTGTCGGTGCCAGTCAAACTGCCTGCGGCGATGTCGTTTCCCGTTCCTGAGAAGAGGCCTGAGCCGCAGCCGCTGCAAAAGCCGTACGAGCCTGCTCCGCTTGCGCCAGCTCCGGTGCCAATCGTTCCTGCGAGCACGCCCGCGCAAAAGCTGCCAGTGGCACCCGCACCCGTGGAGCCAAAGCCGGTCCGCCCTGCCGCAGGGAAAACCCCGGTCGAGGTAAGACCGTCTGAACCGGTGGCTCCCCCACAAACCATTCCTATTCCTTTGTCCCAGCCGCCTGCGCCGCGCATTCCCGCTCCCACGCCGCGCGTACCGGCGGGGATCCCTCCCGCCGCGGTCGTGCGCGTCTCCGCGCCGCCTCCGATTTCTGCTTATCGTGTTCCCACGGCGAAGCCCACGTTTCAGCAGCGCATGAAATCGGTATCCAGGATCGAGGAAGCACTGGGCACGAACTGGCTCCCCAAAATCGGCATCATCATGACGGTGATTGGAATCGCCCTGCTTGGCATTCTCAAACTTCGCGCGATGGGGCCCGCCGGAAAGGATATCATTTCATATACTGTTGCGCTCGTACTCCTGGTAGGCGGCATTTACATCGAAAAACTTGAGCAGTACCAACTTCTTGGCCGCACCGGTATTGGTGGCGGGTGGGCACTACTGTTCTTCAGCACTTTCGGGATTTACCACGTCGAAGCCATGCGCGTTCTTTCTCACAACCCCGGCGCGCTCACGCTCGATTGTGCTCTGATGCTCCTCGTCGCGGTGGCTATGGCCTTCCACACCCTGCGCTATCGCTCGCAATTCGTAACCGGTCTTGCCTTCCTGCTGGGTTACACCACAGTGGCGCTCAGCCAAGACACTGTCTACAGCCTTTCTGCCGGCGTGTTTCTCGCCATCGGATTGGTTTCGATCGTCCTGAAAATGGGCTGGTTCGAGCTCGAAGTCTTCGGCATTCTCTCCAGCTACCTGAATCATCTCTATTGGCTCTATCGCATCCTGGGCATCGAGGGCGCTCACGGCCAGCCCTTTGACCAATACCATCCCAGCTTGGCTTTGCTTTTTTTCTACTGGCTTACCTTCCGCATTTCCTATATGGCCCGCAATATTAAGACCGACTTCGAAGAACACATCTCCACCCTCGCTGCGCTCTTAAACGTCCTCCTGCTCCTCGGGGTAATGAAGTTTCAGTCCGTCCAGCCGGAGCTCGCCTATCTCGCGCTCCTGGTTGTTGGGGCGTTCGAATTCGGCTTGGCCCAATTGCCTATCACCAAGCGCCGCCGTCAAGCTTTCGTTGTCCTCAGCGTGGTTGGCGCGACGCTGATGCTCGCCGCCGTTCCTTTTCACTATTCCGGAAACAACGTGGCGATTCTCTGGCTCGTCGGCGCGGAGGCTTTCCTGGCAGCTGGGATCATCGTGAAAGAAGTCGTTTTCCGCCGGCTGGGTCTCCTGACAGGCCTGCTCGTCGGTCTGCATCTTGTCGGCGTTGACTTCCGACATCTTCTCACCTTGCGTCTCGCGAATGAGGATCCGGCGCTCGCCGCGGGTGTCCTTTTTTCCCTGTGCGCCGTCGTCTTCTATAGCAATGCCCTCGGCGTCGGCTCGCGCTGGAAGGATTTAATCAATGGCTCACCCGATCGCCCGCTGCTGACCATCCATTCTTATCTCGGTGCATTGGCCGCCGCATCCGCCGCCTGGGCCCTGTTCTCTCACGATTGGACAGCGCTCGTGTTCGCCGCCATCATGCTTATTCTCGCCTCTCTGTGCCGCGCCCTCGAATCGCCGCACCTGCAAGTGCAGTACGCACTCCTCGGCTTGCTCACTTTCTATCGCGCGATCGTCGTCAATCTGCATCTTGAATCCCCTGAACACGCTCATGTGCGATTGCGGTTGCTCACTCTTCCCATTCTTGGCGTAGCGTTCTATCTCACCGCCAGGTTGGCTGTCCTGCGCGACGATCTCGGACAGCGCACCATTCGCGGTCTCTTCGCCGCCGCAGGCAGCGGATTCTTTGCTCTTCTCATCTGGTTCGAAGCGCCGGAGCTTTGGCAGCCTCTTGCTCTCATCGCTTTCGCGGTGCTGCTGTCCGAGGCCGCGCGCGCGCTGCGTTATCACGCCCTTGCCTGGCATTCGCATCTTCTCACCGGTCTCGCCGTGTTCACCGCGCTCACCGCTGACCAGGCCGGCATCCACACCTGGCACACCGTTCCTGTGCGCGCTTTCAGCGCATTGCCGGTTGTTATTGGTGGCTATTGGCTCGCCAAGCGGATGGGTACCACGGACGAGCGCCATCTCGCACTCGCGCGCGTGGCCTACACATGGGCTGCCGCCGGTATGATGGTATGGCTCCTCGAGGAAGCGCTCCACGCGCCCTGGATCGCCGTCGGCTGGATGGTTTTCGCTGTCGTGCTCGCGCTGTCCACGCGCTGGATTCGTTACCAGCAGATCGCCTGGCAGGCAAATGTCGTGAGTCTTTGCGCTCTAGTTCGCGCGTACTTTTACAACTACGACCTCGAACAAAAATTCTCTGGCCCCATCTCGTTGCGCATCTTTACGATCTCGATTGTCGCCGCGGGCTCGTACTTCCTCTCGCGCAAAGCCGTGCCGGAGAAGCGCTACACGCGCGTCGTCGCGTTCCTACATTCTTTCGCTGCGACCGGACTCCTCGCACTTCTCGCCTGGTATGAAGCTCCCAATGGCTGGCTGGCACCACTTTGGGCCGCGTTTGCGTTGGTCCTTGCGATCGTTGATCAGCGCATCGAGCTCGAAGAATTGCCCTGGCAGTCGCACGCTCTCGCTGGACTGACGCTGCTCCGCAGCATCAGCGTGAATCTCTACGTCACGGCCACCTGGCGCGGCATCAGCGTGCGCCTCTTGTCCCTCGCCATCGTCGCCGTCATCTTCTATGCGCTCTCACGCCTCATCCGTATGCCCGACGAGTGGCGCAAGCGCGACATCCATCACGTTTACTCCTGGGCGGCGTCCACCCTTGGCGGTCTGCTCCTTTGGTATGAGTTGCAATCGCAGCCCGCCAGCATCGCCGTGGCCTGGGGCGCTTTTGGTCTCGTGCTCTTCGAGTACGGCCTGTTGCGCAAGATCACGCAATTCCGATATCAGGCTTACGTCGCGCTCATCGCTTCCTTCACCCGGATTTTCTTTGCCAATTTGACCGCAGGCGAGCCCGGCGAATTCTGGGGTCCGCGGATGTATACCATCCTTCCGCTCGTCCTTATTTTCTTCTTCGTCTACGCGCAGTTGCCGGAGAAGGAAGAAAACACCGGGCGCGACCGCCGCCTGCACTTCGACGCGCTCCTCGCTTACCTGGGCACGGCCACCATCGTGGCGCTTTTCTATTTCCAGTTTCCGATTGAATGGGTCGTCACTTCCTGGGCTGCCGTCGTTTTCGCGCTCCTTGGCGCGGCACTGCTTCTGGATCGCCCGCTCTTCCTGTATCAGGGATTGCTTCTGACGGTCGGTGTTCTCGCCCGTGGCATGGCGCACAATCTTTTCGGCGCCGGCTATTTCGGTGAAGGCGACTGGCAAGGCCGTTACTTTGTGCTCAGTTCGGCAGCCGCGATTCTGCTTGCCAGCCTGTTCTTTGCTTTCCGTCTCCGCGGGCGTTACCGCCTCACTCAGAATGTGAATCCCTGGTTCAGACCGCTTGCGGTGATTGCCGGCCGCCCCGAACAAGTAGAGTTTTTCATCCCCATCATCCTGCTCACTTCGATGCTGGCCCTAAAAATGCGCGCAGGGATGGTCACTGTGTCGTGGGGCATTGAGGGCGTGATGATTTTTCTGCTCGCGCTCGCCGTCAAGGAGCGCAGCTTCCGCCTCACCAGCCTGGGCATGCTTTTGCTCTGCGTCGCAAAAGTCATGGCCCTCGATGTTTGGGGCCTCCAGCCGCGCGATCGTTACATCACATTCATTATTGTTGGCGCTGCGCTGGTGCTCGTTTCATTTCTTTACAGCAAGTATCGCGACGCCATTCGCCAATATCTATGAAGCGCTCCATTGTCTTCCTTGTTTTCTTTCTCATCTTGGGCTTCGCGCTCGCGGGGCTCTATCGGAGCCAGCGCCGTCCCAAGTCCACTCCGGTTTCTGCCAACGCCATCTTGAATATGGCTGCCGACGCCCAGCGTGATCTGTCCCGCGTCCCCATGCACTTCACACGCCTCTCCGACGAACGAGAAATCGCCATCGGCAAGGAACTGGCCTCCCGCTATGCAACGCAAACGCGGAAGCTCACTGCCGAAGAAGAAGGCCTCGAAAACTACGTCACTCGCGTCGGCGGCGCCCTGGCGCTTCACGCGCATCGACATTTGCCGTACACCTTCACGGTTCTCCCGGATCACAACCTGATCAACGCCTTCTCTCTTCCGGGAGGACCGGTCTACATCGGAGAAGGTATGCTCGACCTGATGATGAGCGAAGATGAGCTCGCCAACGTCCTCGCCCACGAGATCGAGCACATCGACCACTATCACTGCGTCGAGCGCGTGCAGGTGGAAGCAAAACTGAAAGATCTCAATCTCGACGTCTTGGCAGCGCTCTTGCAGTTCCCGCTCGATTTCTGGGAAGCCGGCTACCACAAGGACGAAGAATTCGAAGCCGATCGCGAAGGAATGTATCTGGCGGTTCGGTCGGGCTATTCTCCGTACGGTGCCGTCGATACGTTCGAACGCTTCGCCAAATTGTGCGACGAATACGTCATCCACGCGCAAAGCCCCGATCAAGAGCTTTCCGAACTGGCCATTCAGAGTTTGAATGGCTATTTCCGTTCACACCCGCTCCCCTCCGAGCGTCTCGCCGAAGCCAACCGCCTCATCGCCCAGGAGCATTGGGAAACTCGTAAGGAGCAGAAGCCGTTCCGAATCGAGTATGAAGTTCACAACGGGGCATACGTGAAGTAAAAAGAGGAAAGGATATCTGGCCAGGGAATCTCTTACCCAGCTAAAACAACCCGGGGATCTTCATCCCCGCGATCCCGGGGATTCCGCCCGCAAGGTTTTTCATCTGGTTCGCCAGTTCTTCATCCACGCGACGTGACGCTTCATTGACCGCCGCGCGAACCAAATCCTGCAACATCTCCTGGTCTTTGTTTGCAAAAACATCCGGCTCAATGCGTATGTCCACGATCTGTTTCTGGCCATTCATTTTCACAGTGACCATGCCGCCCCCGGCCGATGCCTCCACGGTCACGGAATTCACCTGCCGCTGCAGGTCTTCCTGCAGTTGCCGGAATCGCGAAAGCATCTGTTGGAGAGCGCTGACTTCCATCACGATTCCCCTTGGCTTCGTTTCACTTCTGAAATTCTCCCCCCGAAGCGCCGTAGCATGGACCTTACCATCGGATCGCGCTCAAACTGCGCACGCAACTCGTGCGTGCCGGACGCCGCGCGCGCCGCCGACGCGGCTGCCGCTCCAACTGCTTCCAGTTTAGCACATACTCTCACGGCCCGGCCCAGCACCTTGCTCGAAATGTTACGGATCTTTTCCAGCGTCTCTCTTCCTTCCATCATTTCCGCGAACGGCCGCTTGTCCGGCGAAAAATAAATTCGCAGCTCGGCGCCTTCCAGTTCCCAAAGGCTGCTCTGTTCCACCAGCTCGCCCAGAAATTTCTGTTGCGCCTGAATCGCCGACTTGATCTCCGCAACATGCTCTTGCGAAATTCCTATCGCCCGCGCCGCCGCGCCGATGCTCTTCGCAAGAATTTCCGGCTCTTCTGCCTCCACTGCCTGCTTGACCTCTGCCGAGGCAGCAACGGTTGCGGGAGCTGCCGACGCTTGCGCAGCGAACGGAGAAGAAAATTGCGCTTTCGTTTCCGTCTTCGGCTGCGCGGGAATCACCGCCTCAAAACTCGGCGCTGCGCTCCTTGCCGATCGTGTGGGCGCTCCAGCCGACGCCGCGCTCCGCGCCACTTCCGTGTTCGCCCCGCTGCTCGGCGTGCCACTCTTCAATTCCGCGAGCAGCTCCTCCAGAGGCGCCAGCCGCGACGCATGGATCAGCCGCAGTAACCCCATCTCCAGATGCACCCGTGGATCGGGCTTCCGCCGCAGATCATCATCCGTCTGCAGCAGAATCTGGAAAAATCGCGTGAGGTCTTCTTCGCTGAACAGTGCAGCCGCTTTCGCCAGTGCCGGACGCTGATCCGGTGTCGCCGCAATCAAATCCGAATCCGCCCCGCACGTTCGCGCAATCAGCAGATTGCGCATGTGCCGGATCGCTTCCCGGCAGAAGTGTTGCAGGTTGCGCCCTTCCTTCTGGAACGTGTGCACCAGTCCCAGCGCGCGGTCCGCCGATCCTTCTGAAATCGCGACGACCAGTTCCTCCAGCGCATCATCCGGCACCACGCCCAATAATTCGCGCACCTCTTTGTCCTGAATCGTATCGCCGCAATAGGCCCGTGCCTGCTCCAGCAGTGACAGGGCATCGCGCAGGCTGCCTTCTGCCATTCGCGCAATCACGGCCATCGCGCCAGCCTCGATCTTCAAGCCTTCTTTTTTTGCGATCTCTTCAAGCCGCCCCGCAATCTCCCCGAATGCCAGCGCGCGAAAATGAAAATGTTGCGACCTCGAGCGAATGGTATCCACCAGATCTTCCGGTTGCGTCGTCGCCATCACAAAGATGACCCGGTCAGGCGGTTCCTCGAGTGTCTTCAGCAGTGCGTTTGACGCTTCTCCCGTGAGCATGTGCGCTTCGTCGAGTATCACGACTTTGCTTCTCGAAGCCGCCGGCGCGTACCTCACCATCTCGCGCAACTCGCGGATCTGGTCGATACCGCGGTTCGAGGCCGCGTCGATCTCAATCACGTCCAGCGAAGTCCCCGCCGCAATCTCTCTGCAGGAATCGCACTCCCCGCAAGGCTGCGGGGTCGGCCCTTTCACGCAATTCAGCGCTTTGGCGAGGATCCTCGCTGCCGTCGTTTTTCCCACGCCCCGCGCTCCCGAAAAAATGTAGGCGTGGGCAACGCGGTCATTCTTGATCGCGTTTTTCAGGGTTTCAGTTACGTGTTGTTGACCGACGAGATCATCAAAAGTTTGCGGGCGCCATTTGCGGGCTATGACTTGGTAGCTCATGGGAAGGTTCACAGTTTTCAATGAGAGGAACTTCGGGTGATCTGCGGCACCCGAGGCGATCCCGGTACCGTTGCTCCCTTCCGGGCCTGGCGGGGTTCGCGGGACCTCGTTGCACAGAGCCCGAAGTTCCACGCTCCGGCACTCACGCACATTTCCCGCGAGTGCAGAGAAAAGTCTAGCACAGCGTTATCAGGCCAGCCAGAACGCGGCCTCGGCTTCATTCATTTCGCTTGTGCTGATTTTTTCCGCTCCCGAATCTGGAGCACAGATCAAGATTTTGGTTTTGCTGCCGCCGCTGCAGGAGGGTCCGGCGGCTGCACCTCGGACGGGTTCACCCAATTCACTTTGAATGGACCCGCGCCGTGGACCTGTATCACGGTTTCCCCTTTGCACATCCCGAAATGGCGCATCTCTTTTGGCATGGTAACGAAGTTTCCGACGTTCATCGTTTGCAGCTTGGCTTCGTCAAACGATTCTCCCATGCCCACAAGAAATGCTCCCTTCAGGACGGTCAGGTTCTCGTCTGTGGGATGCCAGTGCGCGGGAATCTTGGCTCCGTCCGCGCAGCGGATTCGCGCGACAAACGGCGCTCCTTCGGCACTGGAATCGCCGGCAACCGGTGCGAGTTCGCAACCCTTTATGATCGGCGTCCATTTCAAATCACCAAAGTGCACGATCTTGTGCGCCTCGGCGCTCTCCTTTTTCTCCTGGCTGTGAACTCCCGTTGCCGCTACTGCGAGTCCGATCAGTGCTGCGCACACACTTCCCAGTTGCTTCTTTTTCATAAGTATCTCCTCCGCCGAATGGGCAACAACCTGCCGAAAAGATACTCCTCTCGCAGCCCAGGGGCAATATACCGGCAAAGCTCGCCTGCCCCATGGCAATTCCCGCTGGCTCAGGAGTCTTGACATACAGGAAACATCCTCAAAAAGCCGTACCCCGCATTTCAGGAATCGAGTACCCTACTCTCGGATGGAGTTCCTCCCCATCCTCCCCGCGTCCCGGTTTAGCCGGGAGACCGGGTCCGCCGCGCCAGCGGAACCCACCGAGGCATCGCCCCGGTGTCGCCTCACGACACGAGGCCAGCTCGCACCGACCGTGCGCGCAGGAGGATTCCATGAAAATCGCTTTGTCATTTCTTTTGGCGGCCGCGCTCATTTGCGCCGCCGCGCCCTCGTCTTACGCCGAACCGCGTCAGGTCATGCAGGGCACGCAGGTTCATCTTACGCTGTTGAGCGGCATTAGCAGCGCTGTCGCAAGGGACGGCGACCCGTTCGTCGCCGTAATTGCGGAGCCCGTCTATCTCGGGAGCCAGTTGCTGCTTCCCGCCGGCACGCGTGTGAACGGCATTATCGGCTCTGTCGAGAGGGCTCGCCGCTTTTCCATCTTTCGCGGCCAGGCGTACATGAACCTCACTTTTCGTTCCATCGAAGTCGATAGCCGCCTCATACCCGTGCAGATGAGCATCATTACCATCGAGCAACCGCACGGGCTGGCCGAAGGCAAGCGCCGCAAAGATCTGAACGTGGACGAAGGACAAGTTGTTCAGGAAAAGCATGACCTCAAGGGTGACATTGTCGGCGCGACCATCGGTACCGGTGGCGGAACTCTCGTTGGCGCGGTCTTCAGCCACGTGGCTCGCGGCTTCGGCTTCGGCTTGGCCGGCAGCGCCGCCTACATCGTCGCGCGCAAGGGCAAGGACCTCGAACTTCCTGCGCAAACAGGAATGCTCGTTCGCATTGACAACACCATCACCGTGCCGGTCACAAGCGCCGGCAGCGCCTCGCTCATTAGCAACAGCCGCTGAGGCTCGCCAAGAAGTAAGATGCGCCGCGAAGGAACATTCCAACGTGTTCCCGCGCGGCGCTTGGTTTCTCGGTGGACTCGTGTCTCTTCCCTTTTACTTCTTCGGAAAGTTCGGATCCGCCTTCACTTCATTGATCTGCTTGGTGTGCCGCTCACTGTGTGCCGCGATGAGCAGAACAAACTCGTACCCATCCAGCTTTCCCATCGGGCTGTCCGCCACATGATCGCGCAGACCAGTCGCGGTTTTCAGAAAATCCTCGGTCGTCCCCCGGCTCTCCACAAAATGTTTGATTGAGTCTTCCGGCGACCCGAAACGGTTTGTCGGCAGCAGCGGTTCCGGCGCCTGTACTTTGTTGGTACGGTCAGGAACCATCGCCAGCACCCCTTCGTCCGTCTTTTTCACGTCACGACCGGCTTCCCCCGCCGGCGCCATCATGACCTTTTCCTTCACCATTGCGCGGATAAAATCCTCCGCTGCGGCGACGTGCTCCATCACCTGCGCCACCGACCAGCGGTCCGGCGCCGGCTTGAAGTTCCACTGCGCTTCCGACAGCCCTTTCGTCGCCTCCAGAACATTCTTCTTCGTCGTTTCCAGATACTGTAGCGCCTTGTCCTTTTCTGCCTGCGTCACTTCTTGTGCGGATGCAGCCGTCGCTCCCGCCATCAAGAGCAGCGCGATCAGCACCCCTGCCAGGGACTTGATTCTCATTTTTTTTCTCTCCTTGTCAGTTACGACCGCGAGCGGTCGGCTTTCTTATCTTCCATTGGAGGAACGGGGAGTCGCAGCATATCACATCATGCCCCTTTCCTGCGCGGCGGCAGGGCGATTCTGGGCCACCAACTAGCTCTTGGCGGATCGGCGCGGCCCTCCGATCAACGCAGAGATTGAAACACTCGGGAAGAAACCGTTCACGATCAAGCTCCGGCCTCCGGCGGGAAAAAAATAACCTCCCATTCCAACAGCGTTGATCTCAAGATCTGCGGGTTTAGCCTTGAGCTCAGCAGTCTGGTCACGAATCGCCGGCCACTTGGGTAGAAGAGGAATGAGCGTCGCGTTCTCTTGCTGGTTGCTAGCAGCGGTTAGGCTGCGGAACTACAGGTGGCGGGGGCAGCGATCTCAATGCCGGAAAATCGTTCGGAAAAGGGGCAACAGAAGCTGCCGTGGGAGCAATGCATCCATAGCCGCGCCCTCAATCGGCCCAAATATGTATTGAAACCCGAAAACCGCCACCACCAGTCCTGCCATCGCGTAGCTGTTGCCCCGCAGCCAGTCCAGGTATCGCTGCGCGCGGTTTTCCCCCATGAACAGCATGATGCCGGTGCTTCCGTCGAGCGGCGGAACCGGCAGAAGATTAAACGTTCCTAGCAGCAGGTTGAGAAAGAAGAAAACGCCCAGGACGCTTGTAGGGAAGTCCGCACGGCCGCTGGTTTCGTCCACCCGAAGCCAGTGGTAAGTCCAGCCCAGACGGAGCGTCACCGCCGCGATTAGCATCAACGTGTAATTCGTTGCCGGACCGGCGAGCGCCATCCAGGCCGCCCGGCGCGGATGTCGCCGCTCCCATAAGGGATCGTACGGCGCGCTGGCCCAGCCGAACAGGTTTCTAGTCACGATCAGTGACAGGATCGGAAAAACCACCATCCCCCAGGGCTCGCGCTGGATGTGCGGAACGGGGTTGAGCGACACCTGTCCGCCCACAAACGCGGTGTCGTCCCCGCCGATTTTGGCGGCAAGCGCGTGCGCTGCTTCGTGGCAAGTGGTGGAGAATAGAAACGCAACGTACCAGATAAATCCCAGCGCGATTAGTTCCGGTTGGAGATCGGCCATGAAGGTACTCTTCGTTTGCTCCGGCCCAGTAGCGTAGATGGCCCCGCCCCGCTTTGCAAGGGACGCGGCCAATGGCAATGGCAGGGGCGTTAGAACTGGCGTTAGTCAGTTAGGCCGCCGAACGAATCGTCGTGGGCTTGCGAGCGGTTGCAAGTGAGGACGGCTTCATTTTACCGGGAGGGGTGAGTGGGGGCCATAGACCGTCAGGAAACGCGCAAAGCGCGGGACGTTGTAGGTGTCGCCGTCCTCAAATTCGTTGGCGCGCTGCGGGTGCAGGAGCTTGCCATCCGCGTCGAGCACGAACAGGTACGGATAACCCGGTATCTTTGGGTAACGGGAAAGAAATGCCCGGTTCTCATTCTGAGGACTCATGTTGATTTTCAGGGTCACGAAGTTTCGGTCGCGCAGCGCTCGAACGTCAGCGTGGTCGGCGAAAAACTTGTCCATGACGAGGCACCAGCCGCACCAATCGCCGCCGACTTCCAGAAGGACGTCGCGCCCCGTGCGCTTGGCTTCGACGAGAGTCTTGGCCAGGTCCGCGCCGGGATCACGCTTGGGATCGTACCGCGTCACCGGAATGTAGCGCGTCGCGCGCGGTGCCGCAGCCTGCCACGCCATCTCGCCGGCAGCCGGCGTGGGATAGCGAAGCGCCAGCGAGAAGAAAAGCAGCAAGAACATGACCGCCTCCGTGGGCCGCGTCTTTCCGGGGATTGCGACAAACTCCCTTGACCATTTTAGCGCCGCTCAGCGGCATTGTCGGCGGGAGTTGTGGCCCACGTGCCTGGAGCGACAACGCTAGGCAAGCCTGGCGGCACGACTGGCCCTCCTTCCCGTCCTTGCGCTGACTCCGTGGAAGTCTTCACTCTGCTTGCGTCGCTCTCGGACTCCCGTCCCACATTCTTCTTCGCCCTGCTCACTGTCCACTGCTCATGGATCACTTTCTGCTCTAAATTCTCTACTCCGCGATACCGAGTGCTATGCTCCCGGCGTTCGCCGAGGAAGGTAATCATGAGTCAAGGCGTCCCCTCTGGATTCCTTTTCGGCGCAGCGGCCCAAGACCGACGCGGAGCTCTGTGCCTGGATGTCTTTACGGGCCTATTGCGATCATTACCCTAATTTTGCCTTCGACCAAGACAAGATCACACAAAAGCTCGCCCCGCTGGGTTTCAAACCACCGCTGGGATTTTTCGAGAGTAAGGGACACGAAAGAAAAGGGGGCACACATTGCTTCGTGGCCCTTCACGACGACGCGGTGAAAGAAAACAAACTAGCAGCAGTCGGCTTCCGCGGCACGGACAAAGTCGATCCCACCCGAGGTCATGGATGACGTGGACGCCGGGCTGGTGCCCTGGAAGGTACGCCTAAAAGTTTACGAAGGACGCGCTCGCTGAAGTCGAAACGGATCTGTTCCCGGTTATCCAGCCCATCGATTACAAATTACTTTTCACCGGCCATAGCCGGGGAGCGGCACTGGCTACGCTGCTTGCGGGCGCAAAGTTCCCAGCGCGCTATACACGATCGGCTCTCCGCGTGCGGGCGACCACGATTTTGTAGCGTCACTGAAAGGGCCTGAAAAGTCTTCGCTACGTGGACTGCTGCGACCTGGTCACGCAGCTTCCTCCGGCCCTTGTTGGCTACGCGCATCTCGGTGAGCCATACTACATCGACCGCAACCACAACGTGATCGAGAATCCCAGCGACGATTTTGTTTCCGCGGACCGCCCGCGCGCCCGCGCGGCAATGTCGCCGTCCGCGATCTCGCCGACCACACGCCTATCAATTATCTCACCGCGAGTGCGGCGGCACCGCCATAGAGGCTCTCGGCAGCAGTCCCTACGGCGCCGCTTGTCTTGGAAAGGCCTTAGAACCAGATGGCGAGAATTCAAAGCGGATGAGCCATTCGCTGGGGGCGCTGTGGCCGCCGATTTCGGGTGAACCAAATTGCCAGTCACGGGCGGCTTTGAGAGCAAGGTTGGCGAAATACTTACTGGGGCCGGGAGAATCGAGCGCAGCCTCGGTGACGTTGCCCGTGGGATCGACGTGAACTCGGACGCGGACGCGAACGATACCGCGAATGGTGGCGCGCGCCTTCGCGGGGACTTCCGGCAAAATCTCGTCGAGGACTTCGCCGCGCGTGGAAGACGAAGCGGAAGCGCTCGGCGCGTTTGCAGATGGGAAGACGTCGGTGTGCACAGCAGCAGGAGTTGGCGCGGCCTCCGGCAAACTCTGCGGCTGCGCCGCAGGCTTTTTCTCGGCGGCAGTTTTCAGCGAGTTTTGCGCTGTGGTTGACGCAGATGGCTTTGGAGCTGGCGGGATTTCACGACGCGCCGGCGGCTCGATCGCTTTTGGCGGTCCTGCGGGCTGAGCTGGGGCCGTTGCGGCGGACGACGAAGAGTCGGGACGATGGCCGAGGATTTTCGGCAGCACAAGAATGGCGACAATGACAAAAAGTCCAGCAGCAGCAGGAACGACATAGTTGGGGAGAACAAGAGCTTGCTTCGGCGGGTTCGCGGCTGGCAGCCTTGGCGGTTGCGCTTGCGGTCTTGACGGAGGTACGTCGAACCTTGGGACTTGCAGCTTTGCCGCCGGAACTGCAGGAACCGCAGAGAGCGGAACAGCCAACGGAGAAACGGATTGGCCGGCGGCAGCGGCGACGGCGACAGGATTCAGACGCGCAGCAATTTCGGGAACGGTCCAGCGGCGCCGTGGATCGCGGCGAAGTGCGTGACGCGCGATATCGAGGAAAGGCTGGGGAAGCGTATCGGGGACGAGCGGGTCGGCTTGGTTTCCGGGCTGCAAGACAGGTGCGCGCTGCGTGAGTGTTTCGACCAGGGTCATGCCGAGACACCAGACGTCGGAGGCAGCGGACAGTGGAGAAGCCGCGCTTTCGGGAGCGTCGTGAGCATCGAACTTGCCCGATGATTTGCGGGATTCGCCGATGGGGAAGAGTGTGTCGCTGGAAAGCTTGAGTTGATCGGCAGTGGCGAGAATGTTGGAAGGTTTGATGCGCGAATGAACGAGGCCTTTGCTGTGGAGATAAACGAGAACATCGAGCACGGGTTCGAGCATTTCGCGGCTTTCGGAAACCGTGAGAGCGCGCTGGGGGAGAATCTGGGAGAGGTCTTCTTCGGCATGCTCCATCACGACGTAGAGACGATCCCTATTCTCAAGGCGGCACCGGCCGATATCGAAGATGCGGATCAGATTGGGATGAGCGAGCTCCGTTGCGCGGCGCCAAAGAGAGAGCTGCAGATCGGCGGTGGTACCGGCGGGAATAAATTTGATGGCAGCTTTTTGAGATTGCGGACCGGCGAGCTGTGTGAGGAAAACGGCGGAATCATCCGTACCCCCTAAGTAATGTCGCAGCCGGAATCGATTGTCGATGACCTGACCTTCGCACTGTTTCCAGAAATCGCTCATAATAGACCTCCAACTGCAAATTCCTGTAAGCCGGCCAATGAGGACACTCCCAACAGCGTGGCGTGCACCGCCGAAAGAGCACCATGGCGTCTAAGGCAGGGCTGGAAGGTCTCGACGTGCGATTCGCAGGCGCCTGGGGCGGGGCGCTCGTCGCCCACATTCTGGCATGAAACAGGGTGGAATGGGGAGCGAGGTTCCTATCGGTTATGTAGAGGCTACAAGGGGCCCTGCGAAAGGCAGAAGGGCGCGATTCCGTTGATCACATGGTATTCATTGCAGGATTCACGTGAGCCATCGGCTTCGTTGCGCGTTCTGCTCGCAGAAGACAACCTGGTGAACCAGCGGCTGGCAACGCGGCTGCTGGAAAAGAGGGGCCACTCCGTGGTAGTGGCCGGAAATGGACCGACGAGAGGGTATTTTGGGGCTCGGGTCACGCATACACGGACGATGATTTCTTGCGGGTCGTGAGGGGAAGGAGCAAGCGCTTGGGGCCGCTGACGAAGGGATTGCCACGCTCGTAAAAGCGAAGGAGCTGATCGGCGGCACGAGTAATACCGATGCGGATGGTCCTTTCGATTGGGCCAATGGGATGGCTGGTTTCGCCCAGCCAAAGTGAGCCGGGGGCACAAAGGTCGAGGCCGTCGTGGCGGCGATCGATTTGAAAGGCGGCGGCGAGGCGTCCGGGCCCGCGTGTGAGATCGAGAAGTTGAGTGGTCTTGCGGTGGCGCTGCATGAACTCGATGCCTTCCAGCGGTTCGATGGCGCGAATGAGAATCGCCGCGGCGATTCCGGCAGGCTCGCTCACAACATTGAGCATGAAGTGCGCGCCGTAGTTGAAAAAAATGTAGGCATGGCCGGGGTCGAGATACATCGAGCGAATGCGCGGAGTAGGGCCGCGGAAGTGATGTCCGGCGGGATCGCCGGGCGGGTAGGCTTCCGTTTCCACGATGCGGCCGCTCAGGCGTCCCGCCGGGAGATCGTGGACGACCACTCTTCCGATCAGGAAGCGAGCGAGCCTAACGGTGTCAAATGGAAGTTCGGAGCGGCGGAGGCGGCGAATCGTGAATTTCGCCGGAGAGGATTTCAGAGCCACGCGCGATGGGAACATGGGATGTCGAGTCAGCGAGAGAGCAGTCTTTGGAGGTCGCCGGAAGAAACGAGATCCTGATATTCAGGGTGCTTGCGAATGAAACTAGAGACATAGGGACAGAGCGGGACAACCCGGAGACGATTGACGCGGGCGAAATCGAGCGCCACGCGGGCAAGTTTTGCAGCCAGGCCTTGGCCTTCGAGCGGCTGCGGCACTTCGGTGTGGGCAAAAACGATGCGGTCGGGAAAGCGGCGGTAGGTCATCAGGGCGCGAAGGCCATCGACGAGCATTTCGAAACGCTGCGCCTCTTCGTTGTGGGTGACGGTTACCTTGTTGAGATTCACGGCCACGGTTCACCCCGCAGCTTTGCTGGTTTTTTCATTCCGGAAATAACTAAGTGCGCCGGATGGGCACTGCTCAACCTGTTTGATGATGCGCTCGGTTCCGGAGCCGTCCATGTTGATCCAGGGGCGAGCGTTGACGTTGAAGACTTCGCCGAGGCCCTGCACGCATTTGGCGGAATGAATGCAGACGCCGGGTTTCCAAATGACCGTAATTTCGCCGTTCGTGTACCTCTTTTCGGATTCGCTCATGAGGACCTCCGGGTGACCGGGCAAGTCTATCAGGGAATTTGGAAAAACTAAGAGGTAGGGGAGTCGGGAGGCTCGTTGTTAAAGAGGCGGGCGAGCTCAGCGTGATCGATGACTACAACGGGGTCACGCTGGATGGCGTCGAAGTATTTTTTCTGGAAGGCGTCGCCGGATTCCGTGGGAACAAACATTTTCCGGGCGAGAGAGAAGGCGCCGCTGGTGTATTCCGGGGTGACAGGTTCCTTGGCTGCCAGCGTTTCATCGATGCGGACGACGAATTCGGAGATGTTGTGCAGCCAGGCGAACTGCGCATGGTCGATGACCAGGCGGAAGAGCTCGCCGGTGTTGACGTGGCCGTGCTCGCGTTCGTACTCGCGGCGCTCCATGTTGAGAAGAGTCTTGTGGAGCCGCAGAAGAGCAAGGCGGAGGGAGAGAAGCTTCTCGCGGGCCGGGGAATCGTTGTTCGCGGGATATAAATTTGAGCTTGGAGAATCCATTTTTGGCTAACACCTCTATTCTCCGATAGTCGGCGCGCAATTTCAAAACGAATGCGCGGAGAAAAATCCTTCAACACCGAGTTCGCAACAGACACCGATCACGCGGCGAGGAAGAGAGAGGATTGAAATCAGTCGTGATAGCGCTGCTCACCGACGGGAAGCTGGATGGGAAGCCGGTTGCCCAGAGGCGGGAGCGGGCAAGTCGAGTAGGGAGTGTAGGCGCAAGGAGGATTTTCCAGGCGATTGAAATCGAGCACCAGCTCGCCGGGTTTATCGAGGCCGTTGCTGGGGAAGCCGGTATAGAGAAAGCGGCAGGCGCGGTAAGTGGTGGTGGTACTGGTTGCGTCGCGAAGAATGAAGAAAAGTTTCGCGACCGCGGGATCTTCGAGGACTGGTTCAAGCCGAAATGTTTTTCCCGCAAGCGTGAATTCTGCAGCACCGGGAACGGGCTGATCGTAGCTGGTGCCGACGAGAGTGGCGAGTGTGAGAGTCTTGTGCGGGGAATAGGGAATCCATTTGGCGGTCACTCGATAGGCGCGATCGGGCGGGTACCACTTGAGTTCGTGGAAACCGACGATGGCGAGAGAATGAGAATCCTTGATGCGGAGCGCGAAGCGCGCTTCGCGCCGGATCACGTACATGTTGAGAGTGCCGACGGTGAGATGGGGGGAGGCTTTGTCGTTGTTGGCTTCGGCTCGCAGGGATTGCGGCTTTGCGGGCGCCCCAGCGACTAGGAAATCGGGAGGGAATCCTCCCGGGGGAGGATTCAGCGTGACGGTTTCGGCTTCGAGGTGAAGAATGGCGAGATGCGCGGGGCTGCCGGTGGCGAGATGGATTCTGTTGTCAGGCCCGGAGCCGATTGAATTGTCGCCAGGCTGGAGCCATTCAAGGCCGGTGAGGGAGAGCCAGCCGTCTGGCTTCAAGAGGTCTCGGACATATTGCGTGCGCCATGCGGCGAGGTCTTTTTGCCAGGAAGTCCCTTGCGAGGCCGCAGGGTCGGGTAATAGCGCGAACAAAAGAGCGATCAAAGTCAGGCTGGCCAAGCGGTCCCTGAAGCGCATGAGCAAGTATAACTTGGAAGCGGGGAACGCTGAAAATGAAGACCAGGAAGGAAAGAACACGCCTGTGCGCCAGATTATTTGGAGGCCACGAATGCGGAACTGGAGGTAGATCGGTGAGGGGCAGAAGTATTTCTCCTTGGCATCCCCTATACACAATGAAGTATAGGGGTAAGTTATTGGCGACATGCAGCCTAGCAAAATCGATTTTCTAATGCATTCATGCCAAATTTTTAGTGCTGGGGATGCAACTTCTGGGGTTCTTTTCCTAATCAGATGAAAGTAGTCAAAATCATGCCTTTTCTCCGCGGGAGTGAAGAGTCTTGGCTTGCTTCCGCGAAGCGAAGACAAAAGGAAAAGTGACTCTTATGAAAAAGTCGAAATTCGGCGCAGGTCTGCTGGCATTTTCTCTGCTGCTCGCAGCCAGCGCCATCGCTGGCAATTCCAACAAGGGTACGCTGAATGTCGGCGAGACCGTTACTGTCGCTGGCAAGCAGCTCCCGGCCGGCCGGTATCAAGTGGAATGGGCTGGAAACGGCTCGAATGTGGAACTCAGCATTTCCGACGGCAGGACGACGGTAGCCAAACTGCCGGCGCAGTTTATTCCGCTAAAGAAAGCCGAGGCCGCGAGTGGATATTCCACCAAGGCCGACCAGGCAGGTAACAAGTTGCTGACGGAAATTTTCTTCGGTGGGAAGAAATATCAGCTATCCATCGGCGAAGCTTCCACGGCAACGCCCACGCCTTCAGATAAGACAGAAGGGAGTAACTAACCTCGGCGTTTTTCTTCGCGGAGTTCTTCGTTACCATAAGGAGGGACCGTAGAGCGGTCCCTTTTTTTGTCTGTGTGCATTAGGGTCAGGAGAAACTTTAGAGCGCAGCCACCTGGCAACAAGAGAGATTTGCAACATGGGACAGCGCTTTTGCGATCTGACAAAACTGGCTCCTATGAGAGTATGATCTGGGGTGATTGAACCGGCGGAGGGTTGGCATCTTCTTGAAATGGATTGATTTTATCTCCCCAGACGATTGCACTCCCCAAAAACAGTTCTGGTTTTTAGCATCGGAGGAAGCTTCATGATCGTAGGTGTGCCCCGAGAGAGCTTTCCCGGAGAGCGGCGTGTGGCGCTGGTCCCCGCAGCCATTCCGAATCTAACCAAAGCGGGCTTGGAAGTGGCAGTCGAGGCCGGAGCGGGAGCGGCTGCGGGCTATCCGGACGCCGACTTCGCCGCGAAGGGCGCGAAGATTGCCGCCGATCGCGCCGAAGTGTTTCGCGCCGCAGACATCGTGCTGCAAATTCTTTGTTATGGATCCAACGACAAGACCGGCAAAGCTGACCTTCCCCTTTTCCGCAACGGCCAGGTGCTCATTGGATTTCTGAGGCCGCTGGGCTCCATCAAGACTATTCAGGAAATCGCCGCCAAGGGAGTGACTTCGTTTTCCGTCGAATTGATGCCGCGAACGACGCGCGCCCAAAGCATGGACGTGCTGTCATCGATGGCCACGATTTGTGGTTACAAGGCGGTCGTGCTTGCGGCGGATACTTCGCCGCGCATTTTTCCGATGCTCACGACGGCTGCAGGGACTATTACTCCGGGCCGCGTTTTTGTGATTGGAGCGGGTGTGGCGGGATTGCAGGCGATTGCCACGGCGCGGAGACTTGGCGCTGTGGCCTCAGCCTACGACCTGCGTCCCGCCGCAAAGGAGCAAGTCCAGAGCCTGGGCGGACGGTTCGTCGAGCTTCCCATCGAGGCGAAAGATGCCGAGGATGCGCGCGGGTATGCGCGGGCGCAGGACGAAACGTTTTACAAGCGCCAGCGTGAATTGCTGGGGAAAATTGTAGCAGAGAGCGACGTGGTGATCAGCGCGGCGGTCATTCCAGGGAAGAAGCCTCCGATTCTGGTGACCAAGGAGATGGTAGCAAGCATGGCGCCGGGGTCCGTAATCGTTGATCTGGCCGGCGAGCGCGGAGGCAATTGTGAACTTACTCGTCCGGGAGAAATCGTGGTGGAGCACGGGGTAACCATCATCGGATGGTTCAATTTGGCCAGCACTGTGCCGTATCACGCAAGTCAGATGTACGCCCGGAACGTGAGCGCCTTCCTCCTCCACCTCGTCAAGGACGGCAAGCTGCAACTGAATAGGGATGATGAGATTATCCGCGAGACCATGCTGACCCGGGACGGGGAAGTAGTCAACCCACGGATCAGGGAATTTTTCTCGCTCCCGGCCCTGCCGGCTGAATCGAAGGAGGTGACCAAGTCATGAAGCTGGATCTGCTTACCAGCCTTTACGTGTTCATGCTGGCCGCGTTTATCGGATTTGAAGTCATACGGCGCGTTTCGCCTCTTTTGCACACACCCTTGATGTCCTTGACGAATGCACTCGATGCCATCGCTGTGGTCGGAGCCATCATTCTTGCGGGTGAGTATCACGCGCACGGAGCGACCCTCGCAAAGGTGCTGGGAACGATTGCGATCGTTGCGGCAACGAGCAACATCGTCGGTGGATTCCTGATTACCGACCGGATGCTGAGAATGTTCAAAGCGAGCGGGCCGAAGAAACCATGACCAACCTGCCCGGGACGGAGCAGATCATCGAGATCACCTACCTGATTGCGACTGCGCTCTTCATCCTATCGCTCAAGTGGCTGAGTTCGCCGACAACGGCGAGGCGCGGGGTTTTCGCTGGCGAACTTGGCATGCTGCTGGCGATTGCCGGAACTTTACTGCATCACAGTATCGTGGAGTACAAATGGATTCTGATCGCGCTGGTGCTCGGAACGATTATGGGGGTGCCGCTTGGCGAAGTCGCGATGACCGCCGTGCCGCAGCGGACGGCACTGAGTCACGCGTTTGGGGCCCTCTGCGTGACTCTGGTCGGCACCGCGGAGTTTTATTTGCGCACCCCGGATGTGCCGCGCTTCATGATGGGCGTCCTGTCGCTGGAGGTCATCCTCGGATCGCTGACGTTTGCCGGCAGCTTGATGGCCGCAGGAAAATTGCAGGAAGTATTGCCGCAGCGACCGGTGACCTATAAAGGACAGAACATCGTCAACCTGGGACTCCTGGGTGTGTCGATCGTTGTGGCCGGTATGCTGGTAGCACACCCGGAAAAGACGCAGCTCTTCCCATTGATCGTCGGCATTCCTCTTCTGTTCGGTGTGATGATGATCATTCCCATCGGCGGCGCCGATATGCCCACAGTGATTTCGCTTTTGAATTCCTACGCGGGGCTCTCCGCTGCCGCGATGGGATTCGTCCTGGACAGCAAACTGCTGATTATTGCAGGCGCGTTGGACGGCGCCTCGGGCTTGATCCTTTCCGTGAACATGTCAAAAGCGATGAACCGCTCGTTTTCAAATGTGCTCTTTGGAGCTTTTGGTCAGGAGCAGACGGTGGCCGCAGGCCAGCAAGAGGCGCGGCCGGTGCGCAGCGCGACACCGGAGGAAGCGGCGGCGATCCTTGCTGCGGCAAACAAGGTGGTCATCGTTCCCGGTTACGGAATGGCCGTGGCGCAAGCACAACACAAGGTGCGCGAATTGTACGACGCGCTGACCAAGCGCGGCGTGGATGTGAAATTCGGAATTCATCCAGTCGCCGGCCGCATGCCCGGGCACATGAATGTTCTGCTCGCGGAAGCGGACATTCCGTATGACAAACTGCTGGACATGGACGAAATCAACGGAGATTTTCCGCAAACCGATGTCGCTCTGGTGATTGGAGCGAATGACGTCACCAATCCTGCGGCACGCACCGACGCAGCGAGCCCGATTTATGGCATGCCGATTCTCGATGTGGACAAGGCGCGCACAGTGATGGTGATCAAGCGCAGCATGGCGGCAGGCTTTGCAGGAATCGACAATCCACTCTACTACCTCGACAAGACGCTCATGCTCTTCGGGGACGCAAGATCTTTCGTGGGCTCGATCGTGCGCGAACTCGGCGGCGGCCATGAGTAGTTCCCTGTTGTTGTGGACTCTTCAGCGCTTGCTCAAGAGACCGACTCTCAACCAAGACACAAGAGAGCCGACTGTGCCTACTCGTAGCGCAGGGCCACGATGGGGTCGACGCGCGTGGCGCGGCGAGCGGGGATGGAACAAGCTGCCAGGGCGACGACGAGTATGAGAAGAGCGACGCTCAAGAAGGTGAGCCAGTCGCCAGGAGTGACGCCGTACAGCATGCTCCTCAGGAGACGCGTGAGCGCGAGGCCGGCGGGCACGCCGATGGCGACGCCCGCGAGAGTCGCCCGAATACCCTGGCGAAGAACCATTCGCATGA
>Ga0209577_10000448_pt1 | contig 41769 bp, 43 predicted proteins | sample GraSoiAngelo_109_FD_185874 | JGI IMG/M metagenome (GOLD analysis project Ga0209577, IMG submission 185874) | Grasslands soil microbial communities from the Angelo Coastal Reserve, California, USA - 14_0903_12_20cm (SPAdes) (version 2) | ecosystem: Environmental > Terrestrial > Soil > Grasslands... | reverse complement strand
ATCCGGCGTGATGGCACCCGTGATGCAGCGCCATCGTGCGCGCGTCGATGTGCGGCTCGAGCGCCGCATAGTCGTAAGGCAAATCGGGCAGCTCGTGCTTCATGGCAACCTTAGCCTGGATCTCCCGGTGCTCATTGTGTTCCGCCGCGGATCTTCGCTCTGTGCGCCAGCGTACATACCTGGCAGCGCCGCGGGCCTAACCTTGCCGCATGGCGCCCCCGCGCAGCGCGAAGCTTCAGCCGGTCGCGAACAGCGTGCTGGCCGCGCTGCCGCCCAGGACCTACCGCGAACTGCTCTCCGGCCTGGAGCCGGTCGCGCTCGTCTTCGGCGAGGTGCTCTACGAGCCTGGCGCGCCGATTCGCGAGGTGTATTTTCCGACCAACGGCCTGGTGTCGCTGTTGACGCTGGTGGATGGCCGGCTTGCGCTGGAGGTCGGCCTGGTCGGCCGCGAAGGCATGGTCGGCGTTGCGCTGGGGCTCGGCATCGACGTGTCCCCGATTCGCGCGCTGGTGCAGGGCGGCGGCACGGCGCTGCGCATGAGCGCGGCCCGTTTCCGCAAGGAGCTGCAGCGCAGCGCCCCCTTGCAGCGGGAACTGTACCGCTATACTCACTCGCTGATGACGCAGATCACCCAGACCGCCGCGTGCAACCGCTTCCACATGGTGCCGGCGCGGCTTGCGCGCTGGCTGCTGATGACGCGCGACCGGGTGCGCTCGGACCAGTTCTACCTGACGCACGAGTTCCTTTCGCACATGCTCGGCGTGCGGCGCGTCGGCGTCACCGAGGCGGCGTCGGCGCTGCAGCGGCGCAAACTGATCGCCTACCGCCGCGGCAACATCACCATCCTCGACCATGGCGGGCTCGAAACGGCGTCCTGCCGCTGTTACGCCATCGTCAAGCACATGCGCGATGGAAAGCACAGGGCGCGCAGCGCGGCATTCGCCGGCCAGGCCTGAATCATGCGTGAACGGCTCGGTTCCGGGCCGCGCATCGTGCGCGCGTTGTTCACCGCCATCGTGGTGCTCGGCTTGCCGATTGCCATCGCCCTGCCGGGGGACTTGAACGGCAAGGTCTATGCCTCGGGCGCCGTGGCGCTCGTCGCCGCGGCCGCTGCGATCCTTGCGGCGGCGCTCGTGCGGCGGCGCAAGGGGCCCTCCGACGCGCACCGCGTCGCCGCGCCGCGCAGCGCGCACGACGACCCCTCCGGCACCGGCGGCTGGAGCCTCGAGCTGCTGCGGCGGCTGGAATGGCGCCGCTTCGAGGAGCTGTGCGCGGCCTATTTTGAAGCGCTCGGCTTCACCACGACCCAGACGCGCTCCGGCGCCGAGGGAGGTGCCGACATCGGCTTGGTTGCCGAGGGCGCGGACCAGCCTTCCAGCGTCCTCCAGTGCAAAGGCTGGAACGTCCATACGGTCGGCATCAAGCCGGTGCGCGAGCTGCGCGCAGCCATGGCGTCGGCCGGCGTGGCGCAGGGCGTGCTGGTCGCCTGCGGAACGCTGACCTCCGAGGCGAAGGAGTTCTCGCGCGGCGAGAACATCGAGGTTATCGACGGGGCCGAGCTGCTGCGCAAAATCGGCTCGCTCGCCCCGAAGCGGGGACAAGCGCTGCTGAAGCTCGCGACCGCGGGCGATTTTTCCACGCCGACCTGCCCCGCCTGCGGCATCAAGATGACCGCGCGCACGAGCAGCACCGAGGGCAGGAAGTTCTGGGGATGCCTGAATTATCCGCGCTGCAAGCGCACGTTTTTCGGCGCGTCCAACGCGCCTGCATGATGACGCGGATCTGAGCGAGTCGCTGCGGCAAACCGTTCATTTGCCGACCGTCTGCGTTGCAGGCACACTTGCACGCGGGTACCAACCAACAATGACCGGGAGATTTGCATGATTGCTCGATTTCGCAGCCTGATTGCCGGCCTTCTCATCGTCTGCATCGCGGGCCTCGGATTGCCGCTGCCCGCACGCGCCGGAATCGTGTCCACCGGCGCGGCGCTCGCCTCCGCAGAGCGCGATCGCATCGCTGCCACGCTGGAGCGCGCCGACGTGCGCGCGCAGCTCGAGGCCTACGGTGTGCGCGCGGCGGACGTCAAGGCGCGCGTGGCTGCGCTGACCGACGAAGAGGCGGCTCAGCTCGCGGGCCGGCTCGACAGCCTGCCCGCCGGCGGCGACGGCATCATCGGCGCGCTGCTGCTGGTGTTCATCGTGCTGCTCATCACCGACATCCTGGGATTCACGAAAGTGTTCCCGTTCACCAGGCCGATCAAGTAACGGGCCAGTCTCACAGACCCCCGCTGCGGCGGGGGTTTTTTATTTGGCGCGCCAGCGCCTCGGTTCGAGCCTCGCCGAGAGATACAGCGGGTGCGCCGGCTCGCCGCTCGCGTTCATGCGCAGGACGTGCAGTCCCAGTCCTGCAGCGCGAAGCTCGCGCAGCACACGCGAAGAGCGATTCATGTGAGTTCCATGATTGCCCCAGGCGCAAACCACGATCGCTGCCTCGCGCGCGGCGCGCAGGATCGCTCGATCGTTGCCGCGGCCGACCGGATCGCGCGCCGCCTTCATCTCCTGCGGGTCGGTCGCGCGCCAGGCAAAGATATTCGTCACTAACAGACCCCCGAAACCCCAACGCAAGGCGTAATCGCGCGCCCGCGTGCAACTCGGATCGAGGTTGACCTCGTCGGCAGTACTGGGGTTGAGCATGAGGAAGTTGGCGGCCGGGCGCCTGTCGTCCCAGCTGCGCCACAGCAGGTAGCGCCAGCGCCGGCAGCGCGAGAACTGCGCGCCCGACGGGCTCGTCACGACCACATGCCGCGCAGCCGCGACGCGACGTCGACCGTGGGCTTGCCGGCGAGCGGTGCCTCGGCGCCGTAGGCATCGCCCCAGGCGAGCGGCTCGAGGCAGGCCATCACCGCTTCGGTCAGGAAGCGGCTCTGCGCGCCGTAGACGTGCTTGTCGCCCATGCGCGATTGCTGCGCGACGTAATACTTGAGCGGCGCGAGGAGGTGCAGATCGCTCTTCGCGCGCGTCATGGCGACGTAGAGCAGCCGCCGCTCCTCGTCGATCAGCTCGGGCCGGCCGGTGGAGAACTCCGAGGGGAAGTTGCCGTCGGCGACGTTGAGCAGGTACACCGCCTCCCACTCCTGGCCCTTCGCCGAATGCACCGTCGAGAGCACCAGGTAGTCCTCGTCGAGGTAAGGCACGCCGGCGAAGTCGCTCGTCGCCTGCGGCGGATCCAGAGCCATCTCCGTAAGAAATTTCTCCCGGGTTTCGAACGACGTTGAAATTCTTTCCAGCTGCAGCAGATCCCCGGCGCGCACCTGCGCCGCGTCGTACAGGCGCTCGAGGTGCGGCTCGTAGCACTCGCGCACCCGGCCGAGCTGGCCGGGCCAGGGAGTCTCGGGATTGCCGAGGGCGCGCATCAGCTCATCGAATTCGAGCGAGCTGCTCTTCAAACCCTGCCAGGCAAACCCCTCAGCTTCAAAGTGCGTGAAGATGCGCTCGGCCAAGCTCGGCCCGATTCCCGGCAGCAGCTGCAGCGCCCGGAACGCGGCGACGCGGTTCTTCGGGTTGTCGGCCCAGCGCAGCACGGCGAGCACGTCCTTGACGTGCGCCGCCTCGAGGAACTTCAAGCCGCCGTATTTCACGTACGGGATGTTGCGCCGCACGAGCTCCAGCTCGAGCGCGTCGGAGTGATGCGAGCTGCGAAACAGCACCGCCTGGCGCCGCAGCAGCACGCCGCGCTCGCGCGCTGCCAGAACCTGCGTCACCACGTACTGCGCCTGCGACGCGTCGTCGGCCAGCGTGACGTAGCGCGGCTTCGCGCCGTTTTTCTTCCTCGAGCGAAGATTTTTTGCGATCAAGGCGTTCGCGGCGTCGAGCACGGCCTGCGTCGAGCGGTAGTTTTCTTCCAAAGCCACCACCGCGGCGTCGAACTGCGCGGCAAAGCCGCGGATGTTCTCGGGCGTCGCGGCGCGGAACGAGTAGATCGCCTGCGCGTCGTCGCCGACCACCGTGAGGCCCTCGCCCGAGGGCCGGAGCCGCTGCAGGATCTCGGCCTGCAGCACGTTGGTGTCCTGATACTCGTCGACCAGGATATGGTCGAACTGCGCGTCGATCTCGCGCGCCAGAGCCTCGTCGGCCATCATCGCGTGCCAGTAAAGCAGCAGGTCGTCGTAGTCGAGCGCCTGGTCGGCAAGCTTTCTTTCCGCGTAATCCCTGAACAATCCCGTGAGCTCCGGTTCCCACTCGGCGCACCACGGGAAGAGCGTCTGCAGCGTCTCGGCGAGCGAGCGCTGGGTGTTGACGCGGTGCGAATAGATGGCGAGGCAGGTGTCCTTGCGCGGAAAGCGCTTCTCGGCCCTGGAGAGCCCGCGCTCGTGGCGCACGAAGTCCATCAGGTCGGCCGCATCGCCGCGGTCGAGCACGCTGAAGCCCGGGTCGAGCCCGACGCGCTTGCAATGGCGGCGGATGAGGCGATTGGCGATGGAATGGAAAGTACCCGACCAGGGGAGCTTCACTTCCTTCAGCGCTTCGCCGGCGATGCGCTGCGCGCGGCGCGTCATCTCCAGTGCGGCGCGCCGGGTAAAGGTGAGCAGAAGAATTCTTTCGGCCGGGACCTGCTGCAGCACGAGATGCGCGACGCGGTGCGCGAGGGTGTTGGTCTTGCCCGTCCCCGCGCCGGCGATGATCAGCAAAGGCGAGTTGCCGAAACAGGCCGCTTCGCGCTGCCTCGGGTTCAGTGTCTCGAGCGCCATGGCCGGCGAATATAGGCCATAGCTGTATATTTATCCAGTCTCGGCGCCTTTGCTCAGCGCTCGGCGTGCGCGGCGAGGACGTCGGCGACGCAAGCGGTGAGGCGCTTGGCGTAGTCGAGGTGCAGGAACTCGTTCGGCCCGTGCGCGTTGGAGTGCGGTCCGAGCACGCCAGTGATGAGGAACTGCGCCTGCGGGTACTTCGCGCCGAGCATCGCCATAAACGGGATCGTGCCGCCCTCGCCCATCCACATCGCCGGCTTGCCGAAGTGCTCCCTGGAAGATTTGTCGATGGCGGCTTCCAGCCATTGGTCCGTCGGCGGCGCATGCCAGCCGCTCGCCGCCTGGCCGTAGTCGAAGCGCACTTTCGCGCCGTACGGCGGATTGGCCTCCAGCAGCGCCTTTAGCTGCTGCGCGGCGCCTTCGGCCTGCACGCTCGGCGGCAGCCGCAGCGAGAGCACGAGCGAAGTCTTCGGCCGCAGCACGTTGCCGGCGCTCGCCGGCGGCGGCAGGCCGTCGGCGCCGGTCACCGAAAGCGCCGCGCGCCACGTGCGCGCGAGCACCAGCTCGACCAGGTCGGCGTACATCGGCTTCATGCCCGGGACGAACGGAAACTTGCGCCAGAGCTCTTCGCCCAGCATCCTGGCCGCTTCCCTGGCTTGCTCGCTGCGCTGCGGCGGAACCGGGGCATGAAACGCGGCCGGCTTGATGACGCCGGAGTCCGCCGCCTCGATACGCTCGAGCAGCAGGCGCGCAACGCGCAAGCTCGAGGCCACCACGCCGCTCGCGTCGCCGGAGTGCACGCCCTCGGTCAGCACTTCGACGGTGAGCACCCCGTTCACCAGGCCGCGCAGCGAGGTCGTGCCCCAGAGCTGCTCGTAGTTGCCGCAGCCGGAGTCAAGGCCGATCACCAGCCCCGGCGCGCCGATGCGCGGCGCGAGCGCATCGAGATACGCCGGCAGGTCGTAGCTGCCGCTCTCCTCGCAGCTCTCGATCAGCAGCACGCAGCGCCCGTGCGGCCGCCTGCGTTCCTCCAGGGAGCGCAGCGCGCAAAGCGCGCAGAACACCGCGTAGCCGTCGTCGGCGCTACCGCGGCCGTAGAGCTTGCCGTCCTCGATCACCGGCGTCCATGGCCCCATGCCTGCGCGCCAGCCGGTCATCTCCGGCTGCTTGTCGAGGTGGCCGTAAACAACCACGGTTTCGAGATCCGGCCGCGAAGCGGGAATCTCCAGAAGCAACAAAGGGGTGCGGCCCGGCAACCTCAGCACCTCGAGCTTCATGCCGGGGACCGCGTACCGTCGGCACCAGCGTTCCGCCAGGCCGACCGCGGCGTCGATGTGGCCGTGCGCGCGCCACTCGGCGTCGAAATGCGGCGACTTCGCGGGAACGCGGATGTACTCGACGAGCGTCGGGACGATGGCCTGGTCCCAGAACTCGGCGATGCGGGAAGGTGCGGCGCCAGCGCTCATCGCGGCGCCGATGTTGCCATAAACGAGCCCCGTGAACGAGCGCGTGTTCCTCGACTACACGCGGCAGCAGCTCGACAACGCTTACGAGCAGATCGTCTACGCGCCCAACCGCGACCAGATCGCGGCGCGCGGCAAGCGCTAACAGCAAGCTCTCGCGCGAGCGCCTGGGCGCGCGGCTGCGCCTCGCCCGCGCCCCCGAGCGCGATCGAGCAGATGAAAGTGGGGGCAGAGTCCAATTTCCGGCAAATTGGGGACCGACCCCAATGTCCGCTTCTATGAGGGCTTGCGCTCGGGGAAATTGCGGTCTGTCCCGGGGCCTTTCCCAATTTATCGCGCCAGCGGGTCCGGGCGCAGCTGGATCTTCACCGCCTTGTGGCGCATCTCCTTGCCGCCCTCGTTGTGGAACAGCGTGCGCGTGCCCGAGGTGGTCCACAGGGCGCGGCCTTTCCAGCCGGCTTTCGGATCGTCGATGCGGCCGTCGACATTCTTCGGGAACAGCCCCGACGGATAGGGCAGCCTGAACGTAAGGAGCTTGCCGTCGACCAGCGCGTAGATCGCATCGCCCAGGTTGCCCATCGCGATCGGCACGTTTTTGCCGAGGCCCAGGATGCCGAACCGGTCCACCCAGACGTAATAGCTCGCCTCGGCGCTGCCGGGGGTCCTCACGTCGCGCAGCTGCGGCCCGGGGAACGGGTAGAGCGTCCAGCCCTCGGGGCAGTGCTTGCCGGTCGCCTCAGGCCCGTTCAGCACCCTGCACTTGCGGCGCTCGAACGAGCCGAGATGGCCGCTGGCGAGCGACACCCAGTACACGCCGTTGGCATCGACGTCGCCGCCGCGCGGTCCGAAGGCGATCGGCGCCTGCGGCTCGTACACCTCGGTGAGCGCGGTGTTCGCCGGATCGGCTCCCGGCACGACGCGTAGCACCGCGCCGGGATAGCCTATCGCGGTGCCCCAGATCGTGCCGTCGGCCGGGCTGACGGCGACCGCGTAGAGCGCATAGCCGACGCGCTTGTCCTTCGCCGGATCGACCGGTTGATCGGGCTGCACGTAGTCGTCGCGCTTGCCGTTGCCGTTGGTGTCGAGGACGAGCGCCGTCCAGCCCTGCGACTTCACCTCGTCGCCGGTCTGCTCGTACAGCCTGCGATTGAGCCAGCCGAGCACGCCCGGGCCGGCGACGCCCGAGCTGGTCCACAGCGTCTGGTCGGCGTCGCGCGCGAAGTTGAGGTGATGCGTCGGGAAGCAGGTGCTGATGAGCGTCCACTTGCCCGTCTTCGGGTCATACATCGAGAGATGGCGGTTCGCCTCGCCCGCAAGCGGGAACGCCTTCGCCGACGGATGCTCCGCGCCCTTGCACCAGTCGGGGTTCTTGTTCGGACGCACGCGCGAGGTGAACCACACGCGCGCCTTCTCGTCCATCATCGGGTTGTGGTTGAGCGTGCGGCTGTTCCAGATCGGCTTGGGCCCCCATAGCGCCGACGGCCCGAACGGGTTGTCCTTCGACGACGGCGTGTCCGGATCGCGCACCGGGTGGAAGACTTCGTCGGCGCTGTTCCTCTTCGGATCGAGCACAGGCACGTAATCGGTGCTGTCCTCGGGCGAGCCGTAGAGCTTGCCGTTGGCGTTGACGTGCGGATCGCGCCGGTCGGTCGACACCGCGTCGTGCAGGTAAGCCGTCGGCTGGCTCCAGTCCCAAAGCGTGATCACGACGTTGCGCTCGATGCCCTTCGGCCGCTGCGGCTGCGCGAACGGCAGCTCGCCCGCGGCGATGCGGTCGGTCCACTCGGCAAACAGCTTGATCGCGCGCTCGCCGTCCAGCCGGCTGATGTCGCGCGCCATGAGCGCCATCGCGCCGCCGGACTTCAGGCGCAGGCGCCAGGCCTCCACCGAGTTGCCGTCTGCTTCCTTCATCCAGTGCTCGGGCACGGTGCGCGTCCCCGGGGTGCCAAGCGCGTGGCAGGACTGGCAGGCACCGGTCTTGATGCTGTTGAGCCACTGGCCCTGGCTCGCCACCGGCCCGAGCGGAAACTCGCTCGCCTCGGGCACGCGCAGGAGCGAGAACCAGTACAGCGCCGGGTAGTACTGCGCCGCCTCCTTCGGCGAAGGCGCGGGCACCGCCGTGAGATACACGATCTTGCCGGGCGTGGCTGGAACCTTCGCCGAGTCGACCAAGCCGTAGCCGCGCACCCACAGGCTGTACTTCGCCTTCGGCAGGCCCGGAATCATGTATCGGCCTTTGTCGTCGGTGACGACAACCTTCGCGTACTGGGTCGGCGTATCGGTGGTCTCGGCGATCACCCAGACGCCGGCTTCCGGCCCGTTCGGGCCCGACACCACGCCGCCGAGGTCCGCGCGGCCGACCTTCACCGGCGGGCTGAGCTTCATCGCGTCCTTCGATCTCGCTTTGTGCTGCGCCGCGTGCGAAGCGCCCGCCAGGCCGGCGAGCAACAGCGCAAGGCTCGCGCAGCCGAGAAACGACGCGATGGCTCTCATGCAGCCTCCCCCAAGGTTACGTCCACACGAACTCAAACTTCTCTCCATCCCGCTGCCACGCACTCGCGGTAAGCGTAACAGTCAGAAACCAGGTCTGGTACGCGAGCGGCTCCGGCGCAGCGAACACGCCGGGCTCCAGCACCGCTAGGCAGCCTCCCTTTTGGGGATCGCGGACCGATTCATATCGAATCAGGCTTACCGGCGCCTCGCGGGCAACAGCGGCCAGCGCCTGCGTCGCTCCGTAATGGTCCGGATCGGTCCATTTGTTCGAGTCGCGCGAGAAGGGCTTGCGCCGCAGATCAATCGCGCGGGCCTCGAGCTTGACCTGGAAAAGCATATGCGCGGCCGGCCCCAGGCCGCTCAACCCGCTGCTCTCCATCACGAATCGCCATCGCCAGTAGCCGAGCTCCGCACAGGCAGTGCGTCGTTCATCGGCCGCATAGAAGACCCCTGGGTCCGCGACAGAGCGCAAACGCGATCCGCGACCCCAGGGTGGATAGCGAAAGGGCGTGGCGAGAAGGTAGTCCAGGCCGGCCGCCGAGGCCGGAGCCTTGGGCTTGGACGCCTCGAGAATGTCCTCGAGGAGCGCCTGCTCGGCGTTGCTGTCCACCAGCCTGCGGGTCGAGGCGATGTGCTGGGACTCTACGGCTCTCCAGGGCTCGATCCGGCAATTTGCCGCCTCAGATGCGACCGCGCGCGGAGTCCAGGTAGACGAGGACACGGATCAGGCCTTCGGCGCGCGGCAGCAGATCGATGGGGCAGGCGCCAAGCGCAGGGTTGTCGCTGTTGAGCCAGGCGCGCGCTTTTTCATCCGACGCCACGATCGAATCGAGCGAGCGAAACAGCCGCACGAAGAGCGCCCCCAGCTCCCATTCCTTCCTCGCGGGATCGAGCAGGTATTTCTCGGCGAACATTCTCGAAACCGTTGGGTCGCTCAGGCCGAGGGTGGCCACTACCTTGGACTGGTTGATCGCGAGGGCGCGCGCCGCCCGGATCACCGCCTTCGTGAGGACCTTGCGCCGCTCGGGGGCGGCGTGGGAGGAGGGGCTTCGTTGCGCCATGATTTCTTTGGAATGGATACACCTATTTTATTTCTAAGGAAAGATGGCGTTCAGCCCGCGCCCGAACGCCTGCGGCGTCACGATGCGAAACGGCAGCGAGCGCGCGCGGCGCCGCGCGAGGTGCAGCAGCGCCCGGTCCCTGGTGATCAGGAAGTCTGCGCGCGCGACGAGCGCCGCCTCGAGGAACTTCTGGTCTTCGGGGTCGCGGCAGCGCGGCAATCCCGAGCGCTGCGGCTCGGGCAGCGTCGCATCGATGCGGTGAGAAAGGCGCCGGCACTGCGCGATGCAGGCCGCCTGCGCTGCGGCGTCGAGCTTGCGCTTGTGCAGGTCATACGCCAGCACGCGCGCGAGCTCCGCCTCGCAAGCGGCGTCGATGAAGATTTCGGCGCGCTTCAGGCCCACCGCGTTGCGGATCCGGGTGATGCCGGGATCGTCGAACACCAGCCAGTCGAGCCACACATGCGTGTCGAGGACCAGCCGGCGCCGGGTCAGCAAATCACCAGCTCCGGCGGCTTGCCCTTTTCGACGAACACGATCGCGTTCTGCCCGAACAGGCGCCCCAGCGTCGCGGCGTTGTCGCGATATATGCCGATCACCAGCACGCTCGGCTCTGCGCCGCGCTGGTTCTGCGGGTCGCGCGCCTCGCCCGCGTAACGCGGATACCCGGCGCTTGCCAGCAGCTCATCGAGCGTGGCGCCGGCGCTCCGGTTCTGCGCGTCGGTCCTTGGCTCGCTGCGCGGGTTGGCAGCGGTGAGATAAGCCGCTACGCTGGCGCCTTCGGCCTCGAGAAGCGCATCGAGCCTGGGACTCGGCTCGCCGATGCGCAAAACCAGCTCGGGATCGGTGAACACGACATAGTCCGCGTTCTCGTACGCGTCGATCAGCTCGGGAGCAAGCGGCATCTCTTCTAGCGCTTGTGATGCACGGGCTCGACGTAATACACCGGCGTCGGGATCTCTTCCATCCGTGCCTTGAGTTGCAGCGCGAGGTACAGCGAGTAGTGGCGCGATTGCATGAGGTTGCCGCCATGGAACCACAGTCCGGGCTGCTGCGTCGGCTTCCACATGTTGCGCAGCTCCCCTACCCATGGGCCGGGGTCGTAGCGCGTGCCCGAGCCAAGTCCCCAGCATTTGCCCACCGTGTCCGCGACCTCAGGGGAGATGAGCTTGGCCGCCCACTCGTTCATCGAGCCGTAGCCGGTCGCGCACACGAGCAGGTCCGCGGGCAGCTCGGTGCCGTCGCTGAGCGTCACCGAATGCGGGTTGATGCCCTTGATGCCGCTCCCGCTCTTCAGCTTGATGCGGCCGTCGATGATCATCTCGGAGGCGCCGACGTCGATGTAGTACCCCGCGCCGCGTCGCAGGTAAGTCGAGTGGATGCCCGAGCCGTCCTCGCCGAAGTCGAACAGGAACCCCGCCTTCTCGAGCCCTTCGTAGAGCTTCGCGTCGCGCTTGCGGATGGTTTCGTACACCGGCTTCATCTGCCCGGGGAGCACCTTGAAGGGGACCGAGGCGACGGTCAGGTCCGCGATCTCGGTGGTGATGCCCGCCTCGAGCGCCGCCTGCGAGTAGAGCTTGCCCCAGGCGTGCTCCATCAGCGCGTCGGAAGTGCACACGACGCTGCTCGAGCGCTGGATCATGGTCACGCTCTCGGCGCCGTGCTCCCACAGGTCGGCGGCGATGTCGTGCGCCGAGTTGTTCGAGCCGAGAACCACGCAGCTCTTGCCTGCGTAGGCCGACCCGGCGTCGAATTGGCTCGAGTGGCACAGCCTGCCTTCGAACGACTCGGCGCCGCGCAGGGCGGGCATGTACGGAAAGCCCGACATCCCAGTGGCGAGCACCAGCTGCTTCGGGTAGAGCTTGATCCGGTCGCCGCCGTAGTTGAGGCTCACCTCCCATTCGCCCGCCTTCTCGTCGTAGCGCGCGCCGGTGCACAGCGTGGAGTGCCAGTAATTCAGCTCCATCACCTTGGCGTACATCTCCAGCCAGTCGCCGATCTTGTCTTTCGGCGAGAACACCGGCCAGTGATCGGGGAAAGGCAGGTACGGCAGGTGGTCGTACCACACCGGGTCGTGCAGCACGAGCGAGCGGTAGCGCTTGCGCCACGAGTCGCCGGCGCGCTCGTTCTTCTCGATCACGAGCGTGGGCACGCCCAGCCGCTTCAGGCGCGCGGCGAGCGCGATTCCGCCCTGGCCGCCGCCGATGATCACGCAGTAGGGCTGGCGCGTCACGCCGAGCTCGGCCTCCTCCTGCTCGCGGCGCTCTAGCCAGCTCTTGCGATCCATGATCGCGCCCTGCTCGACGCCTGCCGGGCGGGTGCGTCCCTCCAACTCCTCGAAGCCCTTCAGCTCCTGCAGCGTGGTGAGCAGCGTCCAGCAGCGGCCACCCTTGAGGCGCAGGTGCCCGATGCCTCTTCCCACGCCCGTCTCGAAGGTGAGCCAGGCCTCGACGACGCCGTCGTTGAGGGTCGGCTTGCCCGCCAGCGCCCAGCCCGAGGGCTGGGTCGAGTTCAGCGTCGCGGCGAGCATCGCCGTGATCTCGTCGCGGCCTTCGAAGGTCCTGATGTTCCAGGTGAAAGCCACCAGGTCGCGCCAGTAGCTGTCTTGGTCGAAGAAGTTCACCGCCGCACGGATGTCGTTGCGCGCGAGCGCGGCGCCGAACCCTTCCAGCCAGCGGGAGACCTGACCCGATTCCATTACCCGCGAGATTACGAGAAAAGGCCGGCCCTTTCACCGGTACCATGCAACGAAATGAGCGAGTTTCGCCGCACGATCTCCCGGGGGGACGTCAACGAGCTGCCGATCCGGCGCTACGAGGGCGGCGTGCGCCTGATCGAGTCGCCCGCAGACCTCGAGGGGGCCAGGGCCGACCTCCGGCAGGAAAGCGTGGTCGGTCTCGATACCGAGACGCGGCCGGCCTTCCGCAAGGGCGAGAGTCACCTGCCCTGCCTGGTGCAGGTCGCCACCGCGCGCGCGGTCTACCTCTTTGCGCTGCAGCGCATGGACTTCTCCCGGCCGCTCGCCGAGCTCCTCGCCGACCCGCTCATCGTCAAGGCCGGCGTGTCCCTGGCGCACGATCTTCGCCAGCTCAAGCTCGTGTTCCCGTTCGAACAAGCCGCCGTGGTCGACCTCGGCGACGCTGCTCGTCGCGGCGGCGTCGGCCAGAGCGGCGTGCGCAACCTCGCCGCGAATTTCCTCGGCTTTCGCATCCCGAAAGGCAACAGAACTTCCAACTGGGCCGCGCGGCGCCTGTCGCCGGCGCAGATCACCTACGCCGCGACCGACGCCTGGGCCTGCCGCGAGCTCTTCCTGCGCTTCAAGGAGCTGGGATTGCTTTGATTTGCCCCTGAGCGGGGGCGCCGAGCGTCCGGCGAGCCGGGGGGAGGTTACGCGCAGATCATGCCCCCAGCAGCCGCTGCGCGAGCAGCGTCGGCATGTCCCGCCGGCCGTCCGCGATCAGGTACACGTACACGCGCTTGCCCTCGACCCGGTAGATGACGCGGTAGGGCTTGAAGAACGTTTCGCGGCACTCGCGGATGCCGAGGGCGAGAAGCTCCCTCGGATGCGCACCGCGCGCCGGGAACCGCGCCAGTCCCGCGATCGTCGCATCGATCCGCTCGAGCACCCGCTCGGCCTTGGCCGGTGCGTCGTGCTCGGCGATCCAGCCGGCGATGTCCTCAAGGTCGCGGACGGCGTCCGCCGTCAGCAGCACCTCGAAGGGCATCAGCGCCGCTTGGCCTTCCTACGCGCGCGGCGCATCGCCTCGGCCGCCGGCACTACCCTGCCCGCCTCGATCTGCCGGTTGCCGAGAGCAAGGATCTTGAGCAGCGCGAGCGTTTCCTGCGTCTGCTCGTAGGACGCGACGTCCTGCATCACCGCCCTCGCCTCGCCGTTCTGCGTGATGACGAGCGGCTCGCGCTTCTCGGCGAGCTCGCGGATCAGCTCCGCGGCGTTCGCCTTGACGTAGCTGATGGGCTTGACCCTCGAAGAATATTTCAATGGCGCCTCCGGATCGGACCTAATTTAGTCCGAATTCAGTCATCCCGCAACCAGCCAGTCCGGATATGGCTGTTCACTTTCGCCGGCCTAGCGCTCAAGCCGGCTGTTCGAGCGTCGGTGCGCAATCCTGCAAGGTGAGCCGCCGCATATCGCGCTGGTAGCGCTTATCCTCGTAGGGGCGCCCGCGGTGCATCGTGCAGCGATTGTCCCAGATCACGAGGTCGTGCTTGCGCCAGGTGTGCCGGTAGACGAATTCGCGCTGCGTGGCGTGCTCGGTGAGCTCGCGAATGAGCGCCATCGCCTCGGGGCGCGGCCAGCCGTGGATGCTGCCGATATGCGAGGCGAGGAAAAGGCTGCGGCGGCCCGATCCCATGTGCCTTCGCACCAGGCGCTGCGGCACCGGGGCAAACAGGTGCCGCTCCGCCTCGGTGAAGGCATCGAAGCCCAGCAGGGCCCTCGAATACAAGAGAGAGTGATCGCAAACCAGGGGCTCGATCAAAGTCCTGGTCGCCTCGGGCAGCGCGTCCCAGGCTGCGCGCATGTCGGCGAACTCCGTCTCCCCGCCTTGCGGCGGGATCGCCCGCGCATGCAGCATGGAATGCTTGGCGGGCGTGGCCTTGAAGCTGCTGTCGGTGTGCCACAGCTGGTTGCCGAGATTGAACATCCGCCTGCGATCATCAACGGCCAGAATGGATCCGTCGACCTCGAGGTTCGAGATGTCGACCATCTCCCGGTGCTTGAGCCGCTGCAGGCCCGCGTCGACGACCGCCGGCGTCGGCTCGAGAGGTCCAAGCGCCTTGGCGAAGGCCAGCTGCTGATCGTCGTCGATATGCTGCTCGGGCAGCACGAGCACCGCATAGCGATCCATGGCGGCGTCTATCCACGCAACCAATCGTTCATCAGGTGGCTGTTGCAGATCGACACCGGTCACCTCGGCGGCGAACAGGGGATGCAGCGGCCTTGCCTCGGGATCCATCATGCTTTCCCCCTCACCGTATCGCGAGCTCGCTCAGTCGCGAAAGCTGGCGTCGGCGCCGATCACGATCGGCACGACCTCGAACAGCAGCATCAGGATTGCCGCCGGCGCCATCAGGCGCGGCATGAAGCGCTCCCGCTCACCGAGCCTGCGCGCCTTGTTTTCGAGCGCCATCCTGGGCTTATTCGAGATAGGCCGGAAATTTGGGAAGGGCGGCGAAATCGTTCGGGTCATGCTGCACGACGAGCCGTGCCTTCCTGTTCTTGATGATCCTCTCGATCCGGTCGATCGAGGCGAGCGTTTCGGCGCGCGAGGAGTTGAACGTCGGTATGCGGCGGAACTTGCGGTTGTCCCGCAGGTGGTAGAGGTCGCCCGACAGGATCACCGTGCCCGACTTGCTTAATTGAAGCAGCAAGACCTGGTGCCCCGGCGTGTGCCCGGGCGCTCTGAGTATGCGCACAGTCCCGTCACGAAAGACGTCGTGGTCGCCATCGATCATCTGGTTCTTTGCCTCGCTGTACGCGCTGAAGCTGGCGGGGTCCACTGCGAACGGGGTCGGGGTGCCCAGCGCCCATTTCAGATCGGTCCCGTTCAGGATCCAGGTCGACGAGGCGAACGCATTGGCATTGCTGGTGTGGTCGAAGTGCAGGTGGGAAAAGGCCATGTAAGTGACATCGCCCGCCGAAAGCCCTAATTCCTTGAGCTGGCTGGCGAGCGTCCTCGCCATGTTCATGTGGGCGCCTTCATTTTCGACCCCATTCGGGCTTTCGGCGATCTTGTCGCTGAGGCCGGTATCCCACAGGAGCGTTCCCTTGGGGTGCCGGATCAGAAAGCACGGCACGGCGACCGCAGCGGGCTTGCCGTCGTACTCGCCCGTGTCCGAGAAAAATCCACTGTCCTTGAAGCTTGCATGGCCGCAGTCGAGCGCGTAGAGACGGATTGCTGCGGCCGGATCGGCGGCGCGCAGCGGCGCTGCGACGGCAAGCGCCACTGCGAGGGTCCAGATCCGCGCAGAGCGAAACACAATCACTTGAGCTGGACGACGTACAGCTGCAGCTCGCTCTTGCCGATATTCTTCGTGGTATAAGCCGGACCCGGATTGACCTGCTTGACCTCGCCTGCTTTCCACACCACCCTCTCTTTCCTTCCGTCGGCGTAGGTGCGCTCGAGCGTACCGCCCTTCAGGACACGCACGATGCGCACCGTGGATGTCACGAAGCCCTCGTATTGGGCTCCGGGTGCGTAGCTCGCCTCGTATGCCTTCGCCTTGGCGTTATCGACCAGTACCTTGATTTTCACCGCAGACCCGGTGCCCTTGTCCCGAGCGATAGCCGAATTCACGACAATCCCGGCGACCAGGAACGCCGAGGCCAGCAGACCCAATAGCGCAACTCGTGTTCCGATCATTTCTCCCTTTTGCCCGCGAAGAAATTGGCGGGTAAACGATATTACCGCACACGTCCGTGGCGCGGGCTACGAGCGCCTGCGCGGCAGCTCGCCGCTCTCGATGAGCTTTGCGAGATCGCTCGCCCCGCCGATGAGCACACCCTTCACGAATACCATCGGAACGGTCGGCCAGCCGGTCCACATCTTGAGCGCAAGGCGCCGGCGCCACTCTCCGAGGTAGCTGCCGTACTCGAGATACTTGTAGGCGAGCCCGGCGTCATCGAGCAGCTTTCTGGCTTTCCTCGGGAATGGGTTCTGGCGCATGCCGACAACGACGATCTCGTTCGCCGCCGCGGCGTCCCGCACCTCCTTGACGATATCAGCGCCGTGAGTCGCGATCTTCTCGCGAATGGCGGGATGGATCTGCGCTTCGCCTAGAATGCTGCGCGCCATGCCGCCATTCTAGAGCACAGCTCGCGATACCGATGAACCGGGCGATAGCCCACCCCCTCCTTGTGCCGGCGATCGCCGCGTCGCAGTTCGCGCCCCCGTTCATGATCTCGGGCGTGGCAGTTGCGCTGCCGGCGCTCGGCACCGACCTCGCCGCTGGCGCCACGGCGCTGAGCCTCGTCGAGACCGTGTTCCTCGCAGCGAGCGTCGCGCTGCTGCTCCCCGCGGGACGCCTCGGCGACGCCTGCGACAAGGCGACGCTCTACAAGCTCGGCATGGTCGCGTTCGCGCTTTCGTCGCTCGCCGTGGGCCTCGTGTCCTCGATGCCCGCGATCCTCGCCTTGCGCTTCGTGCAGGGCGTCAGCTCGGCCGGGGTGCAGGCCGCGGGCCCCGCGATCATCGCCGACGCCGTCCCGCCCGAGCGCCGCGGGCGCGCCTACGGCATCGCCATCGGCTCGATCTACGCCGGCCTCACGCTCGGGCCGATCTGCGCCGGCTTCCTCGTCGACCTGTGGGGCTGGCGCGCGGTATTCCTCGCCGGCGGGGCGCTGGCGCTCGTGCTGCTGGTCCCGATCCACTTCATGCTTACCGGGAGGTGGCGCCGACCGCCCAGGGGCGCAGTACATCTACCGAGCACCTTCCTCGCGGTCGCCGCGATGCTCGCGCTGGTGGGTGGTGCGGCGACCCTGCGCGAAGGCGCGCCCGGCTACGCCTCGATGGTGCTCGGCCTCGCGCTCCTCGCCGCGTTCGTGCTGCTGCAGCGGCGCGTGGCGCAGCCGCTCCTCGAGGTCGATCTCCTCATGAGGAACATCGTGCTGCGCAGCGCGCTCCTCGCGCAGTGGCTCCTTTACTGCAACGCGTTCGGCGCGGTGTTCCTGCTGAGCCTCTACATGCAGAGCGTGCTCGGCCATTCGGCGAACACATCGGGCGAAGTGCTCGCCGTCGGCACGCTCCTCATGGCCGCAATCGCGCCGGCGGCCGGCATCCTCAGCGACCGATACCGGCCCTCCGTCATCGCGAGCTGCGGCGTGGGCGTCGTTCTCATCGCCGCGCTGCTTGCCACCGGGCTGGGAGCGGGCTCTCACCTCCTCCATGTCGGCCTGGTGCTCGCCGTGCAGGGCCTCGGCTTCGCGTTCTTCTCCTCCCCCAACATGACGATGGTCATGAACGCCGTGCCGCCGAAGCGCACCAGCATCGCCTCCGCGCTCAGCGCCACCGCGCGCTCGCTCGGCATGGTGAGCGGCATGCTGATCGTCGGCGCGCTGATCTCGGTAAACCTCGGCCACGACCCGGTCGGCGCCGACCCGGCGCGCTACGTCGCGACGATGCGCGCCTCTTTCTGGATCCTCGCCGCCATCACCGTAGTGGCGCTCGCGATCAGTCTGCTCGGTCCGCCATCATTCCCGCGTCGCGGGGAAGGACCATGAACACAGTTGCGAGGCTCGCGCTTGCACTCGTCCTGCTGCTTTGCGCCGGCTCTGCGCTGCCCCAGTATCCGTCGAAGCCGATCGGCTTCATTGTCGGCTTCCCGCCGGGTGGCTCAGCCGATCCCACGACGCGCATCACCGGCGCCGCGCTCGCGCAGCAGCTCGCTCAGCCGGTCGTCGTCGAGAACCGGCCAGGCGCGGACAGCGCGATGACCGCGGCGGTGGCCGCAGGTCCCCACCATTGCCGAGGCCGGCGCCCCGGCCGTCACGGTCCGGCAATGGGCCGGCGTCTTCGGGCCTCCGAAGATGCCGCGCGGCATCGTCGAGCGCCTCAACAAGGAGGTGAATGCCGCCCTCAAGCGGCCCGACGTGCTCGAGCAGCTCCAGCGCTACGGCTACGCGGCCGAACGTTCCACGCCCGAAGGCCTCGCCGCGATCAACCGCGAGGACCTCGCGCTGTGGAGGAAGCTCGTGCGCGAGGCAGGTATCCCGCCTGAACGAACCGGCGTGCGGTCAGGCCGCCGGGTTCGTTACTCCACCTTCAGTTCGTTCTTCACTCGCTTCACGCCCTCCACCTTGGTAGCCACCATGGTGGCCTTCGTGCGCTCGGCCTTCGTTTTCACGGTGCCGGTGAGGTCCACCACGCCATCCTCGGTCGTGACGCTGACGCTCATCACCTTGAGCGAGGGCTCGTTGTAGATGGCCTTCTTCACCCGGGCGGTAATGGCGGCGTCGTCGAAGAACGAGTTGCCGCCCCCCGAGGTTGCGCAGCCGGCGAGGCCGAGCAGCGCGACAGCGACGACGAGTGCGAAGCGATGCTTGAGCTTGCTCATTTTCATCTCCCTTGTAAGAGTGCCACGCGATACAAATACCGCCCTCAAGCGGGTCCAGCCAAGGAAAAACCGCACGCTGAGGGCCCTTCAAGCTATTGTACGTGTACCGCGGCAAGCAGGAAAGGCCGCGCAACCCCAGAACGGCATCGTGGTCAAGACCCTCGGCGCGGCGGACATTCTGCGCGAGGTGCTCGCGGCGAAGATCCGCGCGGCGTTCATCTACGGCTCGGTCGCGAAGGGCAACGACACCGCAACGAGCGATATCGACCTGATGGTCATCAGCGATGCGGTGCCGTACGCCGATCTGTTCGCTTTTGCCTCCGATGCGGAAGGTCGCCTCGGCCGGAAAGTGAATCCGACCGTTTACAAGCCTCGCGAACTGCGGCAGAAGCTCGCCGCCGGGAACGCATTCGCGACGCGCGTGCTCGATCAGCCCAAAGTCTTCGTCGTCGGGTCCGAAGATGGCCTCCGAGAACCTCGAAAGGCTCGCAAGCGCAAAGCAGCTCAAGGCTGAGCCGCCGAACCGCAAGGAGTTCGCGGGCTTGGTGCGCCTGGGGCGCACGCACCTTAATTAACGGCGCGCGCAAGTCCGACCTTGCGCTTGAGAATCGCTTCAGCCTCGGCTACGGCGCCGCGCACGCGATCTCGCTCGCCGCGCTGTGCTGGCACGGGTATCGCTCCGAGAATCGCTACATCGTGTTTCAGTGCCTGGCGCACACGCTCGGCCTTGGCCCGGAGCACTGGCGGGTACTTGCTCTAGCGTCACGAACGCCGCAATTCGGCCGAGTATGGAGGTGAATTAGAGATCGACGAGACGTCGATGGCGGATGTGCTGAAGGCGACCGAGGCTGTGCTCGCGAAGATCAGCGCGCTCGAGCCGCCGAAATAAACGTCTTGCAGAAACAGTCTGTTCCAGAAATCGGACTCTGACCCTGGGCCAAGCACGATTTTCACGCCTGCCAGACTGCGTAGCCCTGCTCGCGCAGCGCGATGGCGAGCTCGACCTCCATGTCGCGCGCGGCCTGGTAGGGCATCGGGTTGGCGTAGGCGTAGAGCTCAGGGAGCAGGCGCAGGCCAAAACGCTGCACGTAGCGGTTGGCGCGGATACCAGCCTTGTGCTTCGCGAAGCGCTCTTCGGGGCTAAGCCCGGTCATGCCGACGTAGACGCAGGGCTTGAGGAGGTCGCGGTCGGGGTTCGCGTTGCGAAAGCGCGCGATGTTGAGGATCGCGGGATCGAGCTCGATCACGTAGACGTTGTGATGGTGCTTGCGCCGCATTGGCCAGGACGAAAATGTGGACGGACCCGGGACAGACCTCATTTGCTATCGCTTGGCGAGCTGGATCTCGAGAATCCTTGTCGAGGCGCGTGCGGCGACCCAGCACCAAGTTCGCGCATCTCTTACTGAGTGTCCAGCCAGCGTCGGGGTCAAGGCTTTTTGAGATGCCTTAGGAGCAACGACTGAAGCTCGACGGCGAGCTTCACGAGATCCGTCATCTCCATCGCGCTGACAGAAGCGCCTTCGTATTCAATCCGGTTACGACGATCATGATACTGGGCGAGGGCGAGCGAGAGCGCCTTCGGGGCAGCTGCGGTGAACTCCAGGGCCTGGAAGACGATCCGGCGATGCCCTGCGCTCGAAGGCCGGTAGCCGGCGCTACGTAGCGCCGCGAGCGCAAGCGCGTGCGCGGCGTTGTAGGCCAGCGTAAAGCGGCTCTCCGCGCTGTTTCCGGCGTTGCGCGCGTCACGCAGGAAGGTCTGCGCCCTCGAAACGAGGTTGGCGATCTCCCGCTCGTGCGGCGCCTCAGCGTTGAGCTGCTTTGCGCGGACGAGGTTTTCCAGATTTGAGGGCCCGGAGGGCATCTACGGTTTCCTTGTTGCCGATCAGCCAGATGACCGGCCCGTGCAAGACGCGGGTAATGAAGTTGTTCTCCTGCGCCGAGAGCTCGACGAACTCTTCGACCGAATAGCTCGCAAGCGAGACTCTGCGTCCGAGCGCCATGTCGATCTTGCCCAGGTCGATGGCAAGCCGGGAAGGCGGCAGATCGCCGATCACGAGCAAGTCGACGTCGCTTCCAGGCGCCTCGGTGCCCTCGGCGACCGATCCGTAGACGAATGCCGCGCGGATATGCTTTGCGTGCGGACGCAGCATGTCCCGCAGGAAATCGGCCACGCCGAAGGTCTTGGTGACGATGCCTTTGAGCTCGCCGAAGATCGGGCAGCTGGCGTTCGCTTGGTAGTACACCTGGCGGCCGTCTTCATGGCGCTCGATGACTCCCGCAGCGGCGAGAGCGGCGAGATCGCGCTGCAGCGAGCTGGGCGGCGTGGCGGCCGCACGCGCCAGCTCGCGCACGTAGAACCGCCGGTCCGGCCGGCCGTACAGCCGGGCGAGGATGGCGCGCATCGACTTCCCGAATAGGACCGTGGCGAGCCCGCCCGCGGCGTTCGTACTCATTTAGAGTACAAGTGTACGCTTTTTGAGTACATAAGTTCAACGCACCGCCCGAAATGAAAGGCCCCGCACGCTTGTGCGGCATGCCGTGGAAGCCGTCGCAGCCAGCGATGAGGCCGCACTCTACTTCCTGGGAGGAATCGAAGCTGACGCGGGGCTGCCGGAATCGAAATCCTCGAGGCAAACGTCGATCGCCTCGTACACGGTCCTGGCGCCGGCGGCCTCGCGCGCCTCCATCAGATCCCTGGTGAGCTCGGTCTGGCCGTAGATCGCGACCGCCTTGCCTGTCATGGCATGCAAACTCGATGCGGTGGCGGCAGCCGGAGAAGGCGAGGTCGAACCCCTCGTGCAGCAGGCCCTCGGCGTGCAGCCGCGAAGCCATGCCGGCGCGATCGAGCAGCTCCACCGTGCCCTGCTCCAGCACGCCGGCGCGGATGCGGCCCAGCACGCATTCCTTCGAGCGCTGCTCGAGGACGACGGCGTCGATGCCCGCGCGGTGCAGGAGCTCGCCGAGGAAAAGGCCCGCGGGAGCCGCGCCGATGATGGCGACCTGCACGCGCACGCGCGATTGTCTCCTACAATCGCGGCAGGAGATGGAACACTCGCGCCAGAACACGGTTCTTTTCGCCGACGTCAGCGGCAGCGCCCAGCTTTATCAAGCGGCCGGCGACGCGACGGCGCACGGGGCGATCACGGGCTGCCTCGACGTGATGCGCAAGGCGGTGGAGGCGGCGCGCGGGCGAGTGGTGAAGACCATCGGCGACGAGGTGATGGCGCTGTTCCCGAGCGCGGACGCGGCGGTGGCCGCGGCCACCGCGATGCTCGGCGCCGTCGAGGCGCTGCCGCCGGTCGGCGGGAGCAAGCTCGGGCTGCGCATCGGGCTGCAGGCCGGGCCGGTGATCCAGCACGGCGAGGACGTGTTCGGCGACACCGTGAACCTCGCCTCGCGCCTGGTCGAGCAGGCGAACAAGGGGCAGATCATCACCACGGAGGAGACCGCGCAGCTCCTCAACCCGGCGCACCGCATGTTCACCCGCATGCTCTACTCGATCCAGGTGAAGGGCAAGGCCGAAGGCATCGCGCTGTGCGAGGTATTGTGGTTCGCGAGCGGTGAGCGCACCGCGTTCGACGGCTTCCGGCCGCGGGTGCGCACCGCCGGGCTGCTGCGCCTGAAGTACCTCGGCCAGGAGAGCGTGCGCCGCCGCGAGAACGAGTCGATCACGCTCGGGCGCGAGTCCGGCTGCGGCCTGACGGTCGCCGACCACCTTGCCTCGCGGCGCCACTGCACGATCGAGCGGCGGCAGGACAAGTGGGTGCTGAAGGACCACAGCAGCAACGGCACCTTCGTCACGGCCGAGGGCGACCTCGAGATCATGCTGCAGCGCGAGGAGTTGATGCTGCGCAGGCGCGGCTGGATTTCGCTCGGCCATCCGCGCGCGGAGGGCGGCGAGGCGGTCGAGTATTTCTGCGACTAGCCCGAGCGCGCCATCAGCAGCGCCTCGGCCACCTCGAGCGCGTCGTCGGGCCAGCACTCGATCGGCCGCGGGCGCAGCGCTCCGGCCTCGGGCAGCGCACGGCAGGCGAGGACAGCCATGACCCAGCGCGGGGGGATTGCCTCGCGGCCGCAGGCGGCGCCGAGGAGCGCGCCGGCGATGGCGGCGTTCGTGTCGGTGTCGCCGCCCGCGCTCACGGTCTGGATGAGCGCGACCTGCAGGCTCGGATTGAGCAGCCGATAGAAGGCGTTCTGCAGCGCGACGAGCACCCAGCCCGGGTGGGTGAAGAAGTCGGCGGGCGGCTCGCCGCCGGTGCCGCGCTCGATGGCATCGCGCGCCGGGCCCTTGGCGTGCGCGAGCGCGGTGTGCGCCATCTCGTTGCGACTCGCGCCGGCGACGCCGGCGGCGATGGCGGCGGCAAAGCCGGCGCAGGCCTCGACGCACACCTCGTTCGGGTGCGTGAGCGTGGAGTCGTCGCGCGCCGTTCGCGCGGCGAGCGCAGGATCGCCCGCCGCCCAGATGCCCAGCGGCGAGACGCGCATCAGCGAGCCGTTCGACTCGCTCCCGGTGGTGAGCAGGCCGAGCAGCCCCTGCTCGGTGGTCTGGCCGACGTCGACCGGGCGCGTGGTGAGCCAGTCCCGATAGGCGTCCAGCACTTTGTCGCGGTCGTACTTGCGCTCGCGCAGGATGCTGCGCGCGAGGACCAGCGCCAGCTCGCTGTCGTCGGTCGGCTGGCCGGCGACGAGGTGGTAGGGCCCGCCGTCCGCCAGCTCGCGCACGCCGTCCGGGTAGAGCTGCGCGATCTCGGCGCCGGTCTTGCCTTCGACGCGCGCGCCGAGGTTGTCGCCGATCACCTGTCCGAGGAGGCAGCCCTGCGCGCGGGAGACAGGGTCGAGGAAGCTGCGCGGAAAGCCGAGCGGGACGCGCACCGGGCGGCGTGGCTCGTCCTCCAGCTTCTTCCAGTCGAACCACGACAGCTGCTGCGCGGCCTGCGGCGCGCCGGCGAAGCAGCCCGAGAGGCGCGCTGCGGAATTGCCGGCGAGCACCACTTCGCGGCCTTCGGCGTCGAGCATCACGCCCCCCGCCGCCTTGATGAGCGCGAGGCCGGCGGCGATGTCGTACTCGGCGAGGCCGTGGATCGAGAGCGTGGCGACCGCGTCACCGGCCGCGACGCGCGCCAGGCGGTAGGCGATGCTCGGCAGCGCGGCGTAGCGCGCAGGAAACACTGCGCTCGACCAGGTCTCGGGGCGAAGCGCGGAGGACGCGGTGGCGAGCACGAAGCTGCCCGCCTCGAGGCGCCGGTGGGAGAGATCGTTCGCGACCGGCCTGCCGTTGCGCACGATCGGGCCGCCTTCGGCCCAGGCGATGGTGTCCAGGCCGCGGTCGGGCGAGTCGGGGCTGTGCACCACGCCGAGCGCGGGAACATTGCCGCGCAGCAGCGCCACGGAGATCGCCGAGCCTCGTCGTCCCTGCGTGTACTCGGAGGTGCCGTCGTGCGGGTCGACGAGCCACGTCCAGCCCTCCTGCGCGCCCGGCACCGTTTCGCATTCCTCGCCGCAGAAAGTGCACGGCACGAGCCTCTGCAGCTTCGCGCGCAGGCGCTCCTCGATCTCGCGGTCGATCGGCGCGCTGCCGTGCTCGCCGCGCGGGCCGCGCGCCAGGTAGAACTCGGCACGCAGGCGCGCGCCCTCTGCCTCGACGATGGCAATGACTTCAGTGAGCGGCAGCAGCGACATATGATGGAAGCAGGGAGCATCTCATGCCTGCAATGGCAACACCGTGAACTAATCGGGGTCAGAGCACGGGTCAGAGCAGGTCAGAGCCTGATTTATTTCGCTAGCAGGGGATCGGCCACGCCGAGCTCCGCGAACCCCTTGGCGCGCAGCAGGCATGAGTCGCAGCGCCTGCAGGGCGCGCCATCCCGCGCGGGGTCGTAGCAGCTGCTGGTGAGCGCGTAGTCGACGCGCAGCTCGATGCCGCGGCGGATGATGCCGGCCTTGGTGAGCTTGATGAGCGGCGCGTGGATGTGCAGCCGCGCTCCCTCGACGCCGGCCTTGGTCGCGAGCTGCGCCATCTTCTCGTAGGCAGCGAGGTACTCCGGCCGGCAGTCCGGGTAGCCGCTGTAGTCGAGCGCGTTCACGCCGACGAAGAGGTCATTCGCCTGCAGCGTTTCCGCCCAGGCGAGCGCGAAGCTGAGGAAGATCGTGTTGCGCGCGGGGACGTAGGTCGGCGGAATCGACTGCGTCTTCGCCGAGAGCAGCTGCTCGCGGTCCTTCGGCACCGCCATGTCGGAAGTGAGCGCCGAGCCGCCGAACCGGCGCAGGTCGAATTCCACGATCTCGTGCCGCGCGACGCCCATGGCCCGGGCGATGCGCTGCGCGCACTCGAGCTCGTAGACGTGGCGCTGGCCGTAGCGGAAGCTGAGCGCGCAGAGCTCGTAGCCTTCGTGCCTCGCGATCCCGAGCACGGTTGCCGAATCCAGACCCCCGCTCAGCAGGACTACGGCCTTAGTCAAGAATCCTCGCCCGCAGAGCTTTCAGGCGCGAGCGACGCAGCTTGGATTGGATTCTTCTTTCCTGCGAGCTTCGCGTGGGGCGCGTGGGTTTTCGGCGCTTCGGCACCGCCGCGGCAGCCTCGACGAGAGCATACAGCCGCCTGAGCGCCTCGGCGCGGTTCATCTCGAGGCTCCTGTGCTGCTGGGCCTTGATGACGATGACGCCGGTGCGAGTGATGCGCGAGTCGCCGCGGCGCAGCAGCCGCTCCTTCACCTCCTCGGGCAACGATGAGGCGCGGATGTCGAAGCGCAGATGCACCGCGTTGGCGACCTTGTTCACGTTCTGGCCGCCCGCGCCCTGCGCGCGCACCGCGCTGAGCTCTATCTCGTTGCCCTGGATGTGGATGCGGTTCATCGGCGATCAGTGTACATTTCATTTACAGGATTTCGTTACGGGCAGGCGAAAGTCAGCGAGTCGATCGGAGTCAAGCTGCGCGCCAAGATCATCGCGCACAAAAAATAGAGCGATCGCGGGCGTAATCGGCTCAGGGTACTGATCTCTAACCGTGGTGCGTTCCTGAGTTGCCAGCTGCAGCAGCCGCCCGAGCGCTGTCGGAGCCCGAGGCGCTGCCGGGCGCGGTGCAGGCCGCGGCGACAGTGTTGCTCAGGTCGCAGAACGAGTCGCCGAAGCCGCTCCCACCGCTGAAAGAATCCGATTGGTAGTAGTAGGAGACCGCCGCGGCCACTGCCGGCGCGCCGAGGGTCGCGGTGAAGCGCTCCGCCCAGGTCTTCTCGACGCCGAGGGCGAGCGCGTAGGGCAGGAACCTCGCGAATTCCCCCGCCGTCTGCGGCGGCGCCTTCATGCGCCTGAGCGCGTCGGCCTCGGCGACGACGAGATACTGGCGCAGGCCCTCGATGTGGTCCTGCAGCTTTCTTCCCGGCACCGAGTAGGCCGGCAGCAGCCGCCAGAAGAGCAGCAGCGTGAGCGCCATGGCGCCCCCTACAACGACCAGCACCGCGGTCGGTGCCTCGAGGATGAATCCCAACATGGAGAAAACGACGGCGATCACTGCGCCGGAAATGAACGAGCCAAGGTTGCGGCTGAAGAACGTCTCGCCGAAGTGCAGCGCGAGCGTGCGCTCGCACAGCTCGCGCGTTCTTTGCACGCCCGGGCTGTACTCCTTGCCGAGGGTGATCGGGTGGCCGGGCCCGGGCAGCAGCTCGCAGATCGGCTTCTCCCCCGGGAGCCACTCGAGCTCTTTGCCCGTGCGCTCGATGTCGTACACCCCGCCGTGCTCGCGGATCTTCAGGAAGCCGCGCGCGCCCAGGCCGAGCAGCGCCGCGGCGAAGCACTTGTCATCGAATCCCATCCGGTCGAGATAGCGCACCGCGCCGGGCCCCAGGTCCGGCGGCGGCTCGTAGCACGGCAATCTCGGCCCGGGGAGCGGATCGACGCCGGCGAGCCACCAGCGCCAATAGAGAAATGCGAACAGGAGCCCGCAGCCGAGGAGCGCGGTGGCGGCGCCGGCGCTGGCCGAGAGCCACCAGCCGGCGCGTGAGGCAAGCGAAGGCTGCGTGACGACGCCCTTGGGGAAGCCCACCACGATCGTCATCCCTTCGCGCGGGCCGAGCGCGCGCGTGGCGCGGAACGCAGCGCCACCATCGCGCGCGAAGACCTCGTAGCTGGTGCCGCGCGAGCCCTGCGGCCCGGTGTACGCCGCGAGCCTGAGCGCGCCCGCCGGCACCGGCGCCGGCAGCCGGACCTCGGCCGAGAGCCGGTCGAAGGGGAACGGCCAGCCGCTGCCGCTCACGTTCCAGTACAGCTCGTCGTGGTCGCTGAAGAAGCCGAGCTGGCGCGAGGTGCGATAGGTGATCTCATAGACGTGCCGGCCGGGGGAAAGCATCACGTCGGCATTGCCGATGCGGATGCGCTGCCTCTTCGCGAGGCGCTCCACGGCGTAGTGCTCGCTTTGCCCGTCGCGCTTCACGGCGATCACCCGGAAGGGCACGCGCACGTTCACGCCGATCGCGCCGCCATCGCCGCTCGGGAACTCGCGCAGGATGCCGCTGCGGATCTGCTTGCCCTCGACCTGCGCTTCGATCCTCTCGGTGACGTTCAGCGCGCCGTCCTTGTCGATGCGGATGCTGCTGTGGAAATCGAGGATTTTCTCCACTGCGAACACAGGCAGCGATATAGCGATTGCGATTAAAAAAACGATGTTCAGAAAGAAACGCGTACCGCCTCCCGCGCGTCGCGGTGAAACAAGGGCATTGCCTCGAAGCCGAACGGCTTCGTCACGACCAGCTCGGGGAAGGTCTCGAGGCGCGTTGCGCGCTGCTGCACGGCACGTGGCCGAAGCGCTCGGCGAGCAGGCGCTTGTAAGTCCAGGCGAGGACAACAAAGAAGCGCAATGCTCGCGATGGGCGCGCTCGTCATTTGCTCACCCGGTTGCGGCCCGCTTTCTTCGCACGGTAAAGCGCCTCGTCGGCCGCCTTCATGACGTGGTGCGGCGTGGGCGCGCCTTCGGCAGGCCCGGCGGCGCCGATCGACACCGTGACCGACAGCATCTTCTCGGGCGCCAGGGCGCCGCGGCGCTTGCTGCCCTGCTCGGCCTTCTTCGGGCGGTCCTCGCCGCGGATCGCCATCCGGTAGCGCTCGATCGCGCCGCGCAGCGCCTCGAGCTTCGGCAGCGCCTGGCCGAGGTCGCGGGCGGGAAAGACCACGCTGAACTCCTCGCCGCCGTAGCGGTAGGCGATGCCGCCGCCGCCCACCTGCGACAGGCGCGCGCCGACGAGCTTGAGCACCTGGTCGCCGACATCGTGACCGTGGGTGTCGTTGACCTGCTTGAAGTGGTCGACGTCGATCATGGCGATGGCGTAGCGCTCGCCGAGGCTGCGCAGGCGCTCCTCGAGCGCGCGCCGGCCGGGCAGCCCGGTCAGCGAGTCGCGGAAGGCGAGCTGATGCGATTCCTGCAGCAGCGCGGCGATCAGGATGATGCCGGCCGCGGTCACGAACGCGGTGTAGACGCTCGGCGCGCCGGCGTTTTCGGCGGCGATGAAGAAGGCAGCGAGCGCGCCGCAGTTGCCGACCTGCAGCGGCGTGTGATCCGGGTAGGCACGCGTCACCGCGGCGATGAATGCGGCGGCGAACACCAGCCGCCCGACGAGCGGCGTCGGCGGCGAGCGGAACAGCCACCAGTCGAGCATCGTGTTCCACCAGGTGCCGGAGACCGGGCTCCTGCCCGCCGCGGCGATCCACGCCACGAGGAGGCATTCGCCCGCCAGCAATACCAGCCAGCGGTACGCCACGAGGTAGCGCGCGCCGCGCTCGTGCCGGATCATCGCCATCAGCGCGTTGAACGGCACGATCACCACCAGCGCGGTATAGACCGCCTTCGTCGGGAACTGCTGAAAGGCCGCATAGGCGGCGAGCAGCGACGCGAGGATCACGAACGAGCGGCCGCGGTTGAACCACCACGCAAGCAGGGTGGCGGTGATCAGGACGGCGTAGGGCCCGGCCGTGCGCAGGCCGGCGAGCGAAGCCGGCAGCGGCGGCAGCAGCGCGACGGCGGGCGCGGTGGCGGCGATGATCGCCACCGGCACCCAGGCGGGACGGAGCACGGAATAAAATTCACGCATGAACGCCATCGCGAGGCGCGCCGCCGGCGCCGTCGTGTTCCGCCGCACCGAGCGCGGCCCGCGCCTGCTCCTGCTGCGCGCCTACAACAACTGGGATTTCCCGAAGGGCATGATCGAGCCCGGCGAGTCCGAGTTCGACGCCGCGAAGCGCGAAACCGCTGAGGAGACCGGCCTCGCCAAGCTCGACTTCCCTTTTGGCGACGCGCACCAGGACACCCTCGCCTACGCCGGGGGCAAGGTGGCGCGCTATTTCCTCGCCGAGACCGAAAAGAGCGACATCGAACTGCCGGTGTCGGCCGAGCTCGGCCGTCCCGAGCACCACGAGTGGCGCTGGGTGAGCTTCGACGAGGCGGAAGAGCTGCTGCCGCCCAGATTGGGGGTCGTTCTCGACTGGGCGCGGCGCCAGCTCGCTTAGAAATTTTTTCCTGTTAGAAGGCGAAGGCGTTGGTGAGGTCCCCCACGTTGGCGCGCACGCCGGGCAGCGGCTCGAGGCCGAAGCGGCGCTGGATCAGCTTCAGCACCGAGGTGGTGTCGTAGATCGACTTGTCGACAAAGCCGCGCTTTGCGAACGGCGACACGACGAGCGCCGGGACGCGCGCGCCCGGACCCCAGCGATCGCTCCAGCCCGGGCCCGAGGGCGGCGGCGCGTGGTCCCAGTAGCCGCCGTTCTCGTCGTAAGCGACGATCACCGCCATTTTTTTCCACTGCCGGCTGCTCCTCAGGCGATGCAGCAGATCATCGAGGTGCGCATCGCCCTGCGCGAGATCGGTGTAGCTCGGGTGCTGGTTGAGCCGGCCGGTGGGCTTGTAGAACACCACCTGCGGCAGCGTCCCCTTGTCGATGTCGGCGAGCAGCTCGTCGTAGTCCTTCAGGTGCCGCGCGCGCTCGGCCGTTCCGGGCGCGAAGCGCTCGAAGTAGTTGAACGGCTGGTGGTGCGGCTGGAACCTGAAGCTGCCCTCGCGCGCGTAGATCACCGTGCGCTTGTCTTTCGGGTCGCGCCGGCCGTCGGCGGTGGCGGCGTTCCAGCCGCCGGCGTACCAGGCCCACGACACGCCCTTCGCGCTGAGCGTGTCGCCGATGGTCTTCTCGTTCTGCGGCGGCAGCGGATGGCGCGACGGGTCGGCGAGATCGAGGCTGCCGCCCGCCGCCGGCGGGATGCCGCTCGGCTGGTACGGCGGCTGCAGGGTATTGACGGTGTAGCCGTCGGGCGAGACCGCGCCGTCGAACACCTGCACCGGGCCCTGCAGCACCGAACGCGGGGATTTTTCCGCCTTGAGCAGATTCCCCTTCTCGTCCAGGCGCGCCCGCAGGCTCGCCGGCGCGTCCGGATAGCGCGGCGTGCAGGCGCACACCAGCCAGAGATGGTTCAGGTACGAGCCACCGTAGGCCGCCATGAAGAAATGATCGGCGAGGGTGTAGTCCTGCGCCCACTTCCACAGCTTCATGCGCGAGCCGTCGAAATAGCCCATGACGAAGGCGCCGGCGTTCGACATGGCGACGTACAGGTTGTTCCTGCCGCCGTTGATCTGCGCGCGGTTCTGGTAGTACGCATGGATCGGGCTCGGCAGCAGCTCGTCCCAGCGGCGGTTGAGCGGCGGCGCGTCGATGCGGAACGGGCCGTTCGACAACTGTTGGGGAAAGCGTTCATCGGGCATTCCCTGAGGGGTGAAGACCGCGGGGAGATGGGGCAGCGCGGTGCCGTCGAGATCGAGCTGCGTCTTTTGCTCGTCGGTGGCGTCGGCGATGCCGTTGGCGCCGGGAAACAGGCCGTAGAGGTGGTCGAAGCTGCGGTTCTCGGCGTAGATGACGACGATGGTCTCTATTCTTTCCAGCCCCCCGGAGGGCGCCGCCGCGCATCCCCCGAGGACGAGGAAGACAACGGCAATGAATTTATTCACCGAGCCTGTCGGGCCGGAAGCCGACATCGGCGAGCCTGCCGCGCTGCGCGCGCTTGCCGAGGTGCTCGGCGAGCTGTTTCTGGTCGAGGGTCGCCACCGCCCGGTTCTTCCGCCTGACTCCCGAAACCACCAGGCTCTTTCCATCCGTCACCGCCACGGAGGCAAGTTCTACTTTCTCTGGCAAGGCAATGAGCTGAACCCCCACTCCGCCGTTGGGCCGCTCCGGGACCTCCTCAAGCGGAAACACGAGCAGCCGTGAATCGGAGGAAAGCGCGACGACAAATTTCCCCTCCGAGAATTTCACCGGCGGGCGCGCCTGCGCGCCCTCCTCCACCTTCATGAAGTCCTTCCCCTGCCGCGTCTTGGTGACGAGGTCGCCGAGCTTGCACACGAAGCCAAGGCCCGCCGAGGTGCTCATGAGGAGCGGCTGCTCGAGTGCGCCCGAGGCCATCCAGACGATGTCGTCGGAGGAGGAGTTGACCAGAGTGTTGACCGGCGCGCCGTCGCCGCGGCCCGAGGGGATGGCGGCGGCATCGAGGGTGAAGGTCTTGCCCTGGGCGGCGAGCACGATCACCGCGTCGGTGGTCTTGCACTCGAGCGTCTGCAGCAGCGCGTCGCCGTCCTTGAACGTGAGCGCGGCAAGGTCGACGCCATGGCCGGTGCGGGCGCGGATCCAGCCCTTCGTCGACAGGATCACCGTGACGGGCTCCTCGAGCACCGTGCGCTCGACCTGCGCGCGCTGCGCGGTTTGTATCAGGGTCCTTCGATCGTCGCCATACTTCTTCGCATCTTCCTGCAATTCAGAGACAACCAGTCTCTTCAATTCCTTGTCGGCGCCGAGCAATGCCTTCAGTCCCTTGCGCTCGGCCTCCAGCCCCTTCTTCTCGTCGTTCAGCTTGACGCCGTCGAGCCTGGTGAGCTGACCGAGGCGCAGGTTGACGATGTCCTCCGCCTGCCGCTCGGTGAACCTGAATTTTTCTCGCAGTTTCTGTTTTGCTTCCGCCGGGTCCTCGCTCGCCCGGATCAGCTTGATGACCTCGTCGATCTTCGCGTACGCCTTCAGTCTGCCTTCGACGATATGCAGCCGCTCCTCGCACTTGTCGAGGCGGAACTGAGTGCGCCGGCGCACCGTGGCGACACGGAACTCGCCCCACTCGCGCAATACGTCGACGATGCCCTTGGTCTCGGGCAGACCGTCGAGCCCCAGCCAGGTGAGGTTCACCGCGTAGCGGCTCTCGAGCGACGTGTGCACGAGTAGCATCGCCATCAGCTCGTCGGCGTTCTGGCGCGAGGAGCGCGGCTCGATCACCAGGCGCAACTTGGACTTGCGGTCGCTCTCGTCGCGCACGCCGCCCTGGTCGATCTGGTCGAGGATGAACTGCTTCATCCTCCTTTGCTCCTGCGTGACCTCCTTCTTGCCCAGGCCGGGCTTCGGGTTCGCCAGGCCCTCGATTTCCTCCGTCACCTGCCTGACCGAAACGCCGTGCGGCAGCTCGGTGATGGCGATGCGCCACTGTCCCCGGGCAAGGGTTTCTTTCTCCCATTTCGCCCGCACGACAAGAGAGCCTCTACCGCTTTCATACGCCTGGCGAATTTCCTCCTGTGGCGAAATGATCTGGCCGCCGCCCGGGAAATCGGGCCCGGGCAGGCGCTCGAGCACGTCCTCGAGCTTCGCGCGCGGGTGCTTGATGACGTGCGCCGCGGCGGCGGCGACTTCCTTCAGGTTGTGCGAGGGAATGCGCGTCGAGAAGCCGACCGGAATGCCGAAGGAGCCATTCAACAAGCCGAAGGGCAGCCTCGCAGGAAGCAGCAATGGCTCTTCGAATTTTCCATCGTAGTTCTTGACGAAATCGACGGTGCCCTCCCCGATCTCGGCCAGCATCAGCTCGGCAAATCTCGATAGCCTGGCTTCGGTGTACCTGTAAGCGGCCGGGGAGTCTCCATCCCTCGAGCCAAAATTCCCTTGCCCGTCGATCAGGGGATAGCGCATCGAGAACGGCTGCGCGAGATGGACCAGCGCCTCGTAGGTCGAGGAATCGCCGTGCGGGTGGTACTTGCCCAGTACTTCGCCGACATATCGGGCGCATTTTGCGAAGCCGCCGGCATTCGCCTCGCCCATCGCGTACAGGATCCTTCTCTGGACGGGCTTGAGCCCGTCGGCGATCTCGGGCAGCGCCCTCGACTTGACCGTCGACACGGCGTAGCCGAGGTAGGCGTGCGAGGCGTGCTCTTCGATCGGCGCGGCTTCGTCGCCGCCGTCCGGACCGAAGAGATCCAGGGTCTTGGTGTCTTCCATCGTCGTTTACCTAAAAAGATCCAGCTGCTTGTCGGCCATCGCGACCGCAAGCTCAACCCCCTTCTTTGCTCTTTCCAGGCCGTCGGCCTGTCCCGTCCTGCCAGCCGCTTCCCAGGCGTAGCGGCCCTGATCGGCAAGCGTCACCTTGCCGAGCTTCGTTTTTCCAAGCCAGAGCACATGACTCTTGTAGGCGCGTTCCCAAGTCGGCTTCTGCCTGCTTTTCTTCTTCATCGCCATGCCCCCTCCGAAAAAAAATGGGGTCTGCCCTGATTTAGATATCGGCCTCCACCGTCTTCCAGTGCTCCTTCATCCAGTTCCTCCTGCCTTCGGCCTCGCCCGAGTCCATCAGCAGCTCGAAGGTCTCGCGCGCTTTCGTGATCTCTTTCGGATCGAAAACCATTCTGACCAGGCGCCGCGTGTCGGGGTTCATCGTCGTTTCCCACAGCTGCTCGGGGCTCATCTCGCCCAGGCCCTTGAAGCGCGAGATTTCCCACGCGCCTTCCTTCACCTTTTCCTTCTTCAGCGCGCCGAGCGTCTCCTCCAGCTCGTCGTCGTCGAGGCAGTAGACGCGCCGCCCGGGCTTGCCCTTGCCCTGCGCCGGAACCTCGACCTTGTAGAGCGGCGGCTGCGCGACGTACAGGTGGCCGCGCTCGACGAGCCGCGGCGCGTGCATGAAGAAGAAGGTCAGCAGCAGCGCCTGGATGTGTCCGCCGTCGACGTCGGCATCGGTCATGACGATGACCTTGCCGTATCTCATTCCCGACAGATCGACTTCAAGCTCGAGCGAGTGCGGATCGACCCCGATCGCCGTGGCGATCGCCTGCAATTCCTTGTTGGCGAGCACGGTGCGGCTGTCCTTCGACATGGTGTTCAGCACCTTGCCGCGCAGCGGCAGCACCGCCTGCGTCTCCTTGTCGCGCGCCTCCTTCGCCGAGCCGCCCGCCGAATCGCCTTCCACCAGGAACAATTCGTTCCGCGTGACATCGCCGGAAGCGCAATCGACGAGCTTGCCGGGCAGCGTGGCGATGCCGGAGGATTTCTTCCTCTCGACCTTCTTGCCCTTGGAGAGCCGCGCCAGCGCCTGCTCGATGGCCAGCTCGACGATCTTGCCGCCCTCCTCCGGGTGCTCGCCGAGCCACAGCTCGAAGGCGTCGCGCACGCACATCTCGAGCAGCTTGGCGGCGTGCCGCGTGGTGAGCTTCTCCTTCGTCTGGCCGTGGAACTGCGTGCGCACGATGCGCGCCGAGAGCGTGAAGCAGGCGCGCTGCCACAGGTCGTCCGCGATCAGCTTCACGCCCTTGGGCGCGAGGCCGCGCGTGTCCATGAACGCGGCGAGGGCTTCGAAGATTCCCGCGCGGAAGCCCGCCTCGTGCGTGCCGCCGGAACGCGTCGGGATCAGGTTGACGTGGCTGTCGGCGAAGGTGTCGCCGTCGGCGACCCAGCCGATGGCCCAGCTCGCTCCTTCTCCCGGCTCGATCTCGGGAGTATTGGAATCCTGGAAGAAGCGTTCTCCCGTGAACAGGGGAGCGATCAATTCGCGTCCCTGCAGCACGAAGTCGAAGTACTGCGCCATGCCGCGCTCGTACTTCCAGGTCTTCTTCTCCTTGCCTTCAATCTCGAGAATCATCGTCAGACCGGGAAGCAGGTAGGCCTTCGAGCGCACCAGGTGCTCGAGCTCGGCGAGCGGGATGTTGGGCGAGTCGAAGTATTTCGGGTCCGGCCACAGACGCACCACCGTGCCGGTGCGCTTCTCCTTGATTTTTTCCGAGCGTAATTTGTTTTTCAGCTCGCCGCCCTCGAACGCGATCGTGTGTTTTTGTCCATCTCTGAACACCGTGACTTCGCAACGCTTCGAAAGCGCATTCGAAACCGCGACCCCGACGCCGTGCAGCCCGCCGGAGATGTGATACACGCCGTCGCCCGAGCGCGAGAACTTGCCGCCGGCGTGCAGCATGGTGAAGGCGACCTGGACCGCCGGCAGCTTCTCCACCGGGTGCATGTCGACCGGCACGCCGCGGCCCTCGTCCTCGACCTCGATCGAGCCGTCCTTGTTGACGCTGACCCGGATTCTCTTGCCGAAGCCGGCGAGCGCCTCGTCGACCGCGTTGTCGATCGCCTCCTGCACCACGTGCAGGGGATGCACCGTGTGCGTGTACATGCCCGGCATGCGGCGCACGGGCTCGAGCCCCTTGAGCGCCTGGATCGCCGATGCGTCGTAGACTAGCTGCTTGGCCATGTATTTAGTTGATCGTCAGGGCCTAGCCCCTAGATATTGTAGTAGGGATGCGCTCAAGCCGGGCCACAGGCTTGCCGCCCCGCTCGATGGCGAAGGTATAGCCCTTTTGCTGCAACTCGATCGGTCCTAGCCACGAGCGGCGCGCCTGGACCTCGGTCAAGTACCTCGTTTTGCCTGCTTTACGTGGCCCCATAGTCTCTTCGCGCCTGCTCGAGGTCGAAATCCGTCTGCAAGCCCATCCAGTAGCGCGCCGAATTGCCAAAGCGCTTAGCGAGACGCAGCGCTGTGTCGGCCGTGATACCGCGCTTGCCCAGAATGATCTCGTTGATGCGACGCGGCGGCACGCCGATATCGCGCGCCAGCGCGTTCTGGCTCAAGCCGCTCGGCTTCAGGAACTGCTCGAGGAGAACGATGCCGGGGTGGTGGGGATTGTGGTTTCTTTTCATTCCTATAACGCAGCCCGTTATATAACGCAATCCGTTATAGCGCAAGTCGTCATAATTTCATAGGCTGCGCGCCATGCACCCCAATCTCGCCAAGCAGCGGCTCAAGGAAGGCCGCCTCGCGCTCGGTCTCGGCCTGCGCCAGGCGCGCACCGTGGACATCGCCTCGGCCGCAGCGACCTGCGGCTTCGACTGGCTGTTCATCGACATGGAGCACAACGCGATGAGCGTCGACACCGCGGCGCAGATCGCCTCCGCCGCGCCCGGCATGGGCGTCACGCCCATCGTGCGCGTGCCGGGCCACGAGCACTACCACGCGACGCGGCTGCTCGACAACGGCGCCCAGGGCATCGTTGCCCCGCACGTCGACGACGCGGCCCAGGCGCGGCGCATCGCCGAGGCCTGCCTCTACGCGCCGCTTGGCAAGCGCTCGATCCCCGGCGCCCAGCCGCAGCTCGCGTTCAAGCCGATCGCGAGCGCCGAGGCGACGCGCCTGGTGAACGAGCAGATCCTGGTGGTGGTCATGCTCGAGTCGCCGCGCGCGATCGAGAACGCCGAGGAGATCGCCGCGGTGCCGGGGGTGGACGTGCTGCTCATCGGCACGAGCGACCTGTGCGCCGAGTTGGGCATCCTTGGCCAGGTCGGCGACTCACGCGTCGAGGCCGCTTATCGCCGCGTCATCGACGCCTGCCGCCGGCACGCCAAGCACCCCGGCATGGGCGGCGTGTACGATCCGCCGCACATGGAAAAATATGTCCGCATGGGCATGCGCTTCATCCTGGGCGGCTCGGACCTGTCGCTGCTGATGGCCGCGGCGAAGGAGCGCACGAGCTTCCTGCGCAAGGCGGCCGGCGAGGCGTAGGCAACATGGCCGAGAGACTGCGCTTCCTGCCGCCGATCGACTCGCGCGGCTACTACGTCCTGCTTTGCGCCGTCGCCATCCTCGTTCTCGGGCCGCTCGGCGGCGTCACCGCCGCGTACATGAATTTCTCGCTCGGGTTTTTCGTCGGCGGCCAGGTGCTTGCCGGGATCCTCGGCAGCGTGGTGACCTTCGGCTACGGCGCCGACGGGAAGCACGGCGCGAATTACATGCAGTCGATGGCCGCCTCCGTCGCCGGAATGGGCGGCATGGGCGTGCTCATCCAGACGATGACCTGGCTCGGACTGGCCGAGCCGCCCACCTGGCAGCTCATCGCGTACTTCCTGTGCATCGGCATGCTCGGCGTCGGGCTGGGCATGCTCTATACGCCGCTGGTCGTCGATCGCATGCAGCTCAAGTACCCGTCGGGCCTGGCGGTGGCGAACATCCTGCGTGCGCTGACCGACCCGCAGCTGCTGCGCCGCTCGGTCGCGAAGCTCGGGTCCGGCATGGGCCTCGGCGCGGGATTGACGCTGATCGCCGAGAAGGTCGGCGTTCCCTTTCTCGCCGCGATCCATTTTTCCGCGTCGACGTTCGGCGCGGGAATCATCGTCGGCGCGCGCATCGGCGTGCCGGCGATCGTGGTCGCGCTGATCGGCCTCGCGCTCACGCCATGGCTGAGGGCCGAGGGCCTGCTCGGGCCCAACGATCCGTGGCGCAAGGTCGGCTTCCTGATCTCGCTCGGCACCATCCTGGGCGCCGCCGTCGTCGACATCACGCTGATCGTGCGCGAGGCGCTCTCGCGCGCGAGGGCGGGCGGCGAGCCCTCGCCTGCCGGAGGCGACGAATGGAAGAGGATCGACACGCACAAGCTCGCCGCCTGGGTGGCGGTATGGGCCGTCGCGGTGGTAGCGACCTCCTCCGGCTTCTTCGGCGTTCCGGTGGGCTATGCCGTGCTCGGCGTCGCCCTCGCGTTCGTATTCGTGCTCGTGAACGGCATCAGCGTCGGCATCTCCGACAGCAATCCGATCTCGTCGGCTTTCGTCGTCGGCGTGACCGTGATGGCGGCCGGCGGGCTCACCGACCCGCTGGTCGGGCTCATCGCCGGCTCGATCCTTCTCATCAGCACCGTGGTCGGCGGCGACATGCAGCAGGACCGCTCCACCGGCTGGCGCCTCGGCACCAACCGGACCATCCAGTTCCGCTACCAGGTGATCGGCATCCTCATGGGCGCGGTGTTCGCGGTCGTCATCACCAAGCTCTTCCTGGCCGCTTATCCGGCTCTCAAGATCGACACGTTCGTGCATCCCGAGCTCAGGACCGGCAACTGGCAAAGCGCGATGACCTACAAGTTCGCCGGCGTGCTGCGCGGCCTCACCTCGGCCGAAACCACGGCGCTCAAGCTGATGGGCCTGGGGATCGCGATCGGCCTCGCGGTCGAGATCCTGCGCGAGCTCCTCAAGCGCAGCCGCTCCTACCAGGCCTGGAAAAAGCGCAGCGCCGGGACCCGGGCGGCGGACTTCATCCTCGACGCGATCCTCATCCCGAGCCCTTATGCGTCGAGCTTCGGCGGCTTCGTCGACTGGTTCACGTCGCTCTGGTTTGGCCTTGGGGGCATTTTCTCTTCGCTGTGGAATTCCACCATGAAGCGCAAGGACGCAGGCGCACCGGCGGACATGGACAGCATGTCGCTCGTAGGCGGCGGCCTGATCGCCGGCGAGGCGCTCGCCTTCCTCACGCTCGGCATCATCGGGCTCGCTGCCCTCGCGCGGTAGACTCTCGCGCCGTGAGCCCATTTCGCCACAGCTATCTGCGCTACGAGGAATTGACGCGCATCGCGCACGACTGGGCGCGCGCCCATCCGGAGCTCGTGCGCGTCGCGAGCCTCGGCAAGAGCCCGGAGGGAAGGGATCTCTGGCTGCTCGAGATCGGCGCCGATCCCGACCGGCTGCGCCCTGCCGCGTGGGTCGACGGCAACATGCACGCCTCGGAAGTGTGCGGCTCAAGCGTCGCGCTGGCGATCGCCGAGGACGTCATCGCCCTGCACCGCGGCGAGGACCGGCTCGATCTCGCCGCCCACGTCAGGCAGCGCCTGAAGAAGGTCCTGTTCTATGTCCTGCCGCGCATGTCGCCCGACGGCGCCGAAGCGGTGCTGCGCGACGGGCGCTTCGTGCGCTCGAATCCGCGCGACCGGCGCCCTCATCCGCCGGTGGCGCGCTGGGTGTCGGGCGACGTCGACGGCGACGGGCGCGTGCTTTCGCTGCGCAGGCCAGACCCATCGGGCGAGTACGTCGAAGACCCGGACCTGCCGGGCGTGATGCTGCCGCGCCGCCTCGAGGACGCAGGCCCCTACTACAAGCTGTGGCCCGAAGGCACGATCGAGAACTTCGACGGCACGCACGTTCCCGATCCGCATTACCTGTCGGACAACGACGTCGACCTCAACCGCAACTTCCCGCATTCGTGGCGGCCCGAGCCCGAGCAGATCGGCGCGGGACCCTTCGGCGCGAGCGAGCCCGAGTCGCGCGCCGTGATCGAGTGGGCCACCGCGCACCCGAACATCTTCTCCTGGCTCAACCTGCACACCTTCGGCGGCGTGTACATCCGCCCGCTCGGCAACGCGCCCGACGCCAAGATGAACCAGAGCGATCTCGCGCTCTACCGGCAGATCGGCGAGTGGGGCGAGAAGATCGGCGGCTACCCGATGGTGAGCGGCTTCGAGCAGTTCATCTACGAGCCGGAAAAGCCGATCTACGGCGACCTCGTCGACTTCGCCTACCACGTGCGCGGCGCGATCGCCTACGCCTGCGAGCTGTGGGATCTTTTCGCGCGCCTCGGCATCGAGCGCAAGAAGCCGTTCGTCGACCACTACTCCCATCTCACGCGCGACAACCTGCTCGCGCTGGCGAAGCTCGACCGCGACCAGAACCAGGGCCGCATCTTCCGCGGCTGGAAGCCGTTCCGCCACCCGCAGCTGGGAGAGCTCGAAGTGGGCGGCACGCTGCCGCTGGTCGGGCTGAACAACCCTCCCTACGAGATGATCGCCGAGCTCTGCGAGCGCCAGTCCGCGGCGTACCTGCGCGTCGCCGCGCTCGCCCCGGCCCTCGAGATGGACGTGCGCGCGGCGAGCGGGCGCGTCGAGATCGAGGTCGGCAACTCCGGCTACCTGCCGACCTACATCCTCGACTCGGCCAAGAAGCTCGCCCTCGACGCGCGCGTCTTCGTCGAGGTCGAGGCCTCCGGCGGCTGCTCGATCGATGCGCGCGACGCGCGCCTCGAGGTCGGCCACCTCGAAGGATGGGGACGCGGGCTGTACGCCGAATTCATCTTCTCCCTGCAAAGCCGCGGCAGCGTCTCGCGGCGCACGGTGTCGCTGCCGGTGCGCGGCAGCGGGCGGCTGCGCGTGCGCGCGAAGGGGCTGCGCGTCGGCGAGGCCGTGAAGGAGATCGTGGTCGAGGAGACTTAAGCGGAGACGAGCTCATGCTCTCATCTCATAGCCGCGAAGCGCTGAAGAAGGTTTCCGCCGCGACGCTCACCACGGTGCTGTTCAAGCGCGGTTTTCGCAACGCGTTTATCCAAAACGTCTTTCTTTTGACTAAAAGCGCTCCGCGCATGGTGGGCGAGGCTTATACCTTGCGCTACATTCCGGCACGCGAGGACCTCGACCAGCTCGGCGCCTTCGAGGGCCGCGGCCATGCGCAGCGCGAGGCGATCGAGGCCTGCCCGCCCGGGCAGGTGCTGGTGATGGACGCGCGTCGCGATGCGACTGCGGCCACCGGCGGCGACATCCTGATGACGCGGCTCATGGTGCGCGGCGCCGCGGGCGTCGTCACCGACGGCGGGCTGCGCGACACCCCGACCATCGAGAAGCTCGACTTCCCGGTCTACTGCGGCGCGCGCTCGGCGCCGCTCAACCTGGTGCGCCACCACGCCATCGACAGCCAGGTCCCGATCGGCTGCGGCGGCGTTCCGGTCTACCCGGGCGACGTGGTGGTCGGCGACGCCGAGGGCGTGGTGGTGATTCCGGCGAAGCTCGCCGACGAGGTGGCCGCGGAAGCCGCGAAGCAGACCGAGTTCGAGGACTGGGTCGAAGCCAAGGTGAAAGAAGGACGCTCGATCTTCGGGCTTTACCCGCCCGATGAAAAAACGCGGGCTGAATTCGAGGCGTGGAAGACTAAGCGCTGATTGGTCGGTTATCATACAACTGGCTACTTAGAGGAGGAGCCTTCCATGCTGCGCAAGCTTTCATTGGCACTGGCGCTGCTCGCCTTTGCCTGGCCCGCGGCCGCCCAGGAAACCCTGGTCGTGTACTGGACCAAGGGGTTCTATTCCGCCGAGGACAGGGCGCTCGACGACATGGTCGACAAATTCCAGAAGAAGACCGGCGTGAAGGTGGAGCTGTCGCGCTATGCGCCGCAGGAATCGGTGCCGAAGGCGGTCGCGGCGCTCGACTCGGGCAACCCGCCCGACCTCGCCTATGGCGACGTGTTCGACTTCCAGGTGGCGGGCAAGTGGGCGTTCGAAGGCCGGCTCGAGGACCTGTCGGACATCCTGCTGCCGATGAAAGACAAGTTCATGCCGATCACCCTCGAGACCACCTACCTCTACAACGACAAGGCGAAGAAGCGGGCGTACTACGCGTTTCCGATCAAGCGCCAGACGATGCACATCAACTACTGGAAGGACATGCTGGAGCAGGCCGGCTACAAGGAAGCCGACCTGCCGAGGACCTGGAAGGCTTACTGGGACTTCTGGTGCGACCAGGCGCAGGCCGGCTACCGCAAGAAGACCGGCCGGCGCATCTACTCGGTCGGCAGCCCGATGGGCGTCGACTCGAGCGACTCGTTTTTCTCCTTCCTCACCTTCGTCGACGCCTACAACGTGAAGCTGGTCGACGACGACGGCAAGCTGCTCGTCGACCGGCCCGAAGCGAAAAGGGGCCTCACCGCGGCGCTGCGCGACTACGTGCACACGCTCGACAGGGGCTGCACCCCGCCTTCAGCGATCAACTGGAAGGACCCGGACAACAACGTCAACTTCCACAACAAGACGATCATGATGACGCACAACGCGACCATCTCGATCGCCTCCAAGTGGCTCGACGACGCCAACAACGACAAGCTCACGC
>Ga0209577_10000447_pt1 | contig 41784 bp, 31 predicted proteins | sample GraSoiAngelo_109_FD_185874 | JGI IMG/M metagenome (GOLD analysis project Ga0209577, IMG submission 185874) | Grasslands soil microbial communities from the Angelo Coastal Reserve, California, USA - 14_0903_12_20cm (SPAdes) (version 2) | ecosystem: Environmental > Terrestrial > Soil > Grasslands... | reverse complement strand
GGCGGCGCCCCGTCTACATGGACGCTGCCGGCGGACCAGCCGCCGTCCAAGAGTGCGTCTTCGGAGTAGCTCACGGAAATCACGCCGGGCAGCGCGGCGAAGCGCTGCTGCAAATTGGAGTAAAGCTGTTGCGTTTGCTGATCGGTGTAACCAGCGAGGACGGGATCGAGGCCGAAGAGCAAGACATTCTGCGCGTCAAAGCCGGGATTGATGCCGCGAAGATTGCCCAGGGTGCGGACGAGAAGTCCCGCGCCGACGAGGACAACCATCGAGAGCACGACTTGCGCGACGACGAGGGCGTCGCCGAGATGAAACCGTCGACCGGTGTGAGCCGCGGCACCCGGGAGAGAAGAGGCGCTTTCTCTTAGGGATGGCGTCAAATCGACGCGCGAGCCGCGCAGCGAGGGCGCGAGACCGAAAAGAATTCCGGTAAGAAATGTGATGGCGAGCGTGAAGAGGAGCACACGCCAGTCCGGCGCGACAGCGAAAGGAAACGGCTGGTCGGAGCCGTTAGAAAGCAAAGTGGCAATCGCGTCGACGCCCCAGACGGCAACGAGAACGCCGAGCGCGCCGCCGGCGACGGCGAGCAGAACGCTTTCGGTGAGAAGCTGGCGGATGATGCGCGCGCGGCCAGCTCCGAGCGCGAGACGAACGGCGATCTCCTTTTGACGCGAGGCGGATCGCGCCAGCGTGAGCCCTGCAACGTTGGCGCAGGCAATCAGCAAAATGAAAGCGACGATGACCATGGTGACGTAAAGGGCTGGGGCAATCTGGCTCGTTTCACCGTTGAGGCCCGACCGCGCCGGACGAAGCGTGATGGCGGGAGCGTCCTCGGGCTTGGAGAGCGGAGCCACGCCATGGAGCATTTCGTTGCGGAAAATTGTAGTGGCGTCGGCCTGCGCTTGGCTGATGGAGACGCCGGGCTTGAGACGGCCGAGGATGACGACCCACCAGTTGGTGGGGTCAGCGAGGCGGTCCTTGCTGCGGTACCACTTGCCGCGGACGCTATCAGCGACAGAGAACGGCATGAAAAAATCCAGAGGCTTGCCGGGCGTGAGATTGGTGAAGTGCGGGTCGGCGACGCCGACAATCGTAACAGTGGTGCTATCTAGGCGGACGGTCCGGCCGACGACGGACGGAGCGGCTCCGAAAGCGCGGACCCAATAAGCGTAATTCAAGACGATGGCGGGCGGCGCGGACGGGGAATCATCGGAGGAAGTAAGCGGGCGGCCGATAAGAGTGCTGACGCCGAGAGTGGAGAAGAAATCGCCGGAGACGTACAGTCCGCGGACGATGCTGGCGGCGCCGTTGCCGCTGAGGTCGACGCCAAACGGACCGGCGAACGCGGCCATGCCGGAGAAAGCGCCAGCTTGCGCGCGAACGGTTTTGTAGAACGGTATGGAGAAGGAGCAATCGCCGATGCCAGTTTGATCCGCGCAGTCGCCATAGCCGCTATGGCCTTGGAGTTTCGGGTTTGCACGGGCGCTCCAGTTGAAGACAACGAGTTGTTGCGGATCTTTCACTGGTATGGAGCGCAAGAGCACGGCATCGATGAAGCTGAAGATGGCGGTGTTCGCGCCGATGCCGAGGGCGAGAGTGAGCATGGCGACGGCGGTGAAGCCGGGGGACTTGCGCAGCATGCGCAGGCCGTAACACAAGTCCTGAACGAAGTCCTGAATCCAATTTACGCGTCGTGCGTCGCGGCATCTCTCTTTGGTTTGCTCGATACCGCCCAGGTCGAGTCGCGCGCGGCGATGCGCCTCTTTTTGCGTCATTCCGCGTGCGACGTATTCCTCGGTTTTTCGTTCGAGGTGGTCGCGCAGCTCGTCGTCCAATTCCTGGTCCGCCTGCGCCCAGCGAAACAACGACCGCAGCCGCAGGGGAATCGTGAACAGCCAATGCTCCGGTCGCATATCCAACCTCCGTTTCGCGCTCCGCGACGCTCACACCTCTTTAAGCTTTATAACCCGAGAAATGGCGCTCGAGAGCCTGCCCCAGTTATCTGCTTCTTTTTCGAGCTGTCGCCGTCCCAGTCGTGTCAGCGAATAATATTTCGCCCGCCGTCCATACTCGGACGTTTTCCATTCAGACGTAATCCAGCCCTCTTGCTCCAGCTTGTGGAGAGCCGGGTACAGCGATCCGTCACTCACCTGCAACACGTCGCCGGACACCTGCTTTAATCGCTGACTGACGGCAAAGCCGTTCATCGGCTCAAGCGCCAGAATTTTCAGCATCAACATGTCCAACGTGCCCTGCACGAGATCCGAAGGTTTGCTCATCTTTTATGTCCTCGGTAACCGATACTAGCATCATTGTCCTCGGTAAGCAAGGGGAGATGCTTTGCCGGGCGCGAGATTGGCGGTTTGCGTTCCATCCGAGGACCCCTTAGCAAAGAATCCGAGTCAGAGAGGCTTTCGTCTCTCTGACTCGGCTAGGTGGATGTGGCAGCCGGTCATTCGGCAGCTTCGGGCAACTCGATGATCTTGTATCCGCTGTCGCCTCGCCTGCTAGAACTTCGGCTATATTGCGTGGCATGCTCATCTCTACATGGCAAGAACCTGCGGACGGCTACTCCTCCCGCACGCGAATGACTGCTGACTAGTCGCTGTGATTCCTGCTATGTGGGTTGTGGTGCTTCCTAGCTGAGCGGGTCTCCCACCGCCGCCGGCTTCCGCTCATTCGACTCGACATCCATAGGTGGCTTTGGTTCTTCTAGCTTGAGCTCAAACACGACGTTCGGCAGCGTGGGAAGAATCCTCTCAGGGATGATCGTGTCCGTGGCGAAGATCAAGGCGTGGAGTTCGACCCGGCCACGCTTCCCCGGCACCCTAATCTTCTTCACGCATTGACGATTCTCGTCAGCTTCCACAACTTCTGCTTGCGCCAGGAGGTCGTAGAGGCGGTGATTAGAAGGCAGCTTGATTTTCTCCTCCCGCTTCAGGAAATCGCGGGCCACCGAGATCGAGAGCGGCACGACGACTGCGGCCTTATCGCCCGTGACAAAGACCGGCGCGCCGAGAGTATTGACGCTCAGCCTGCCGTCAGCGATCAGGCTCCTAAGGGCGTTGACGAACTGGTTGACCTTGCTATCGGGTCGGTTCAGCATCCAGTCCGGCGCGGCCTGCTCGACGCTCTGCTGATCGAGCTTGCTCACGAGACGCGCCAGAGGTGTCGATTGGTCGCCCGCATGAGTACCAGTAAGTGCGCCCGTTAACTCCGGCAACCGTTCCAAACCGATGAATCGCATATCGGCAGGACTTAAGAGATGGTGCATAAGCCAGGGTGAGAACTGAGCATGACCACCACGTACCCGCTTCTTATTCCATTCCAGCACCGGCTCTCTTTTGACTTGTCTCAGAAACTCGGCGTAGGCCTCGGTCAAAGGAGACCAACGCCGCTCTCCTGCCACCAACTCAATGTCAAACAGCTTACCGAGATCGTGGCCCAGGCCAGCGAGGAAGCAGAGGTACTGTGTTTGCAGAGGGTCCGCTTCGGTATTGAAAAGGGCCACGTCGGGAGGGGCACCGGGGAGAAGCGTCTTTTCAAACTGCTCCAGCATCTTCAGAGCGACTTCGAGCGAGTGCTGCAGGAGCCCGAAGCGGCTGCTGTGGTGATGGTCGGCGCTGGCCGGCAGGTCGCCGACCAGGTCGCGTAACTTTGCCATGACACGCGCACTGCGTGCGCGGCAGTCCATCTCTTCCGGCAGCCGAGACAGGATGCTCTGGGTCAGATCATCGAGCAAGACTCGCTGCGATTCCGGGGGCGGTTCGAACGTCCCCAGGACCGCCCCCGATTCTTGCCCCCGGGGGTGTGCCGGTACAGGAAGGGTAAGGGTTCCATTTTGGCGGAAAACCTGCCGACAACTCTGGCGCCAGATTTTCCGCAACACAGCCGCTGCGGCTTTCACCATGACGTGCCTCCTTCTTCGTTCGAAATGGCGGTATTCGTATGGGTGCCGTTGTTGTGGATGACATGTCTGGTCTGCTGCTGCGTGTCGCTCAGCCCTTGGTTCGCGAGCTTCCGGGCTCGCAGCTCGCGAAGCTGTTGCCTGTTCGTGATGACCGGGCGGACGACGGGCACCGCCCTTCGGACGCGGTAGATCGTCACCATGTCCCGCAGCGGTAGGTATACGCCTTGGTCCTCCAGGAGCCGCTGCAGCCTCGTGTGGTGGAGCTGGCGGCGAAATAGCTGTTCACGGCGCTCGGAGCTGACCACGATCATCAGCCTCAGATCATGTGGGCCGAGGGTCGGAGCAAATCGTTTCAAGTGCCGGTACAACTGGCGATAGGGATGCCGACCGAAGTGGTCAACCATCGTGAGGACGACTTCTCCGGACGGACGCTGAAGAACGATGTCCTGCCAAAGATATGGCCTACTGCCGCGATGCGGCAGCAAGAAGGGTTCACCAACGAGTTGACAAAGCTTGGAGACTTTCTGCTGGTGGTCGAACACGAATTCAGCCGGCCAGCGGATCGCTTCCAGGTAGAAGTTCACCGTCAGCAGGCGGGTTCGAATGGTCTCAAGAGTGTGCTGACGTCGGGCCGCCAAGTCAGCTCCCAGCAGCCGGGTCACTGATTTGGTGACTTGATAGACCGCCGGGTACGTGGCGATTGGTTTGATAAAGCGCCAGGACTCCAGGTCCTTCAGCTGGACATGGACTCTGGTCGTCGAATCCCTGATCCTCAGTTCTTGCGCTTGTTCGGGCGTGGCGTAGCCCCCGAGCCAAGCCACCGTCTTCAGGAAATGCCGCGACCGTTCGTCGAGGATACCCAGGCGGTCGCGAAACCGAAAAATGTTCACAGATTCACCTCTGAACGGAAAATTTGGAGTGGATTCCGCGAGGTGGAAGGAGCCGGTTGTGCAGTTCAGAAACGGATGGCGCTAAACGGTGTGGCTAAGACATTCTGTGGTTGGTGAGACTTTTGAATTGGTTCGGCACGGTTGCCGGGCGCCTCAGTGCCGGTACCGAACGCCCATCAAGCCACGCAGGCGAGCAACCCTTTACTATACTAATGCACAGCGACTCGGGAAAAATGTTCGCGTCAAAATGCAAAATACAGTTTCTCCCCTGTGGAAAAGACGGCTTTTCCAGTAGCGATTGATCATAGGCGGCGCTTTCCGAATCGGGATCGCCGCGACCGGTCATCAAGAATTCCGGCGCGGTCCCGAAAGCGAAAAATGTTCACAGACTCACCTCAAACGGAAGATTTTGAGTGGATTCTGCGAAGTGGAAGGAACCCGGTTGTGCAATCCCGAAGCGTTTGGGGGCTAAAACGCGTGGTTAAGACAGGTCGGTGGCACTGAGATTTTGGTTTGCCTGCTTTAGACGCTGGCCACAAGCGAAAGGTTTCATCTGCAAAGCATGAAATGCCCTAGGAGCGGCTTCAGAAACGAGAGTAGCACAAATCCGGCACGGACCCAGTATTCATAGCTATAGGAATCGTGCGAGTAAGTGTATATTTCACAAAGGCTTGGCAGTAAGAGACGGCCACCGCAACGGTGACCGTACAAAGAGGGATGGGGATGCAAGGTACCGACTTAACCTCGGAATTCATTAGCCGCCATACCGTACATCCCTTTCCTGCACGGATGTCTGCCAACATCCCATGGGAAGTCTTAAGTCGTGGTCGTAACCGGCGCCAGCTCCGGGTCCTCGACCCGATGGCGGGCTCCGGGACATCACTGATCGTAGGACGCGCGGCCGGTCATTCAACATACGGTTTTGACTCGGACCCGCTTGCCGTTCTGATCGCGAAGGTGGGAACAGCGAATGCGGCGACGAATCGGGTCGAGGATAGTGGGCACCGAGCGCTTCGGCGTGCGAGGGGCATGCATATTCCCGGCACACAAGCGTACCCCTCCGATGCAGACGAGGAGACCCGCGAATTTGTTCGTTATTGGTTCGACTTGGATGCGCGGAAGCAACTGACTGCTCTTTCGCGTGCTATCCATGACGTGAATGACGCCAGCTTAAGGAAATTTCTTTGGTGTGCCCTCTCGCGAATGATTATCACGAAAGACACTGGCGTGTCGCTGGCGCGAGACGTGTCCCACAGCAGACCACACAGGTCATTTAGTCGATCGCCAGTTAAACCATTTGACGCTTTCGAGATGAGTCTGAAGCGGGTGCTTCGGGGCTGTCTCTTCAAAGGCGCTAAGCGGGCACCAGATGTGAGCGTGTGGCAAGGCGACGCGCGAAAGCTGCCGCTCGAAACAGAATCTATCGATCTAGTGATCACTTCTCCTCCGTATTTGAATGCAATCGACTACATGCGCGGCCACAAGCTATCGCTGGTCTGGATGGGACATCAGATCAAGTCTTTGCGCAGAATCAGAAGCAACAGTGTGGGCGCAGAGTCCGGCAACGCTGGCCTTCCCGAAAAGGAGTTCGCAAATGTAGTACGCGCCATGGGCCATCTGGAAAACCTGCCAGAACGCTTTCACCGGGTTATCGAGCGATACGTGAATGATATGAGCGCGGTAATGGGAGAGATTTCCCGTGTATTGGTTCCAAGAGGCCAGGCAGTTATGGTGATGGGCGATTGTACGCTACGCGGAATCTATGTCAGGAATTCGATTGCTATTCGGCTCCTTGCTGCCGGTTGCGGCATGGCGCTGATATCGGAAAGGCGCCGGCGTATTCCAGACAACCGCCGCTATTTGCCCCCCCCTCAGCCAAAGTCCGGAGATGCATTAGCGAAGCGAATAAGAACCGAGGTGATTCTCTCGTTTCGCAAGTCAGTTCGGCATGAGTGATGACGCACAAGACGAGAAGACGCTTCACGGACGATTGCTGTCGGGCGATCCGATTGTATCCGAGGAGCTTGCGCGCAAGTATCTGCCGGTAATTCAAACGCACGTTGCCGCGCGCGCCCACACTCACGGCGTACACGACGAAGACTTGATTAACGATGCGACTGTCGAGGCTGTATTCAGTTATATCCAACATCCAGAGAAGTTTGACGGCAGCAAGTCCAGTCTCCTCGGCTATTTGAAGCGGGCCGCTGAACGGGACCTAATCAATCTCGTACAGAAGGATCGCCGCCGCCGACGCGGCGAGGAGCTTCAGGAGGATGTCGAAGAATCGATTCTCGCTCGGAAAAAGTCTTCAGAGATTGACACCATTGTGCGAGGCTCAGAACAAGAAGCGATTTCGCGCATCCAGAGACAAAGGGATTTAGCAGGAATCGCAGCCTCCAGCAATAAGAGAGATAACGCGCTGCTCCGACTTATGGTGGAGGGAGAACGTAGCACGTGCAAGTTTGCGGCAATCCTCGGCGTCGCAACGCTTCCCATCGCCGAACAACGTCGAATTGTGAAGCAGCATAAGGATCGCTTGAAAGTGCAAATGAAACGGAGGGGAAGTAAGCGAAGTGTCTGACCAAAAGATTGTGCTGTGGGCAGCAAAACGCGCAGCTGAACAACCTTTCTTGCTGGCGCATGATCTGCGCCAGTACCAAGAATTGAACAGTGCTAGTGAGCGAGACCTCGCTTCGGCACTTGAGTGTTCAAGCGATGCTCTCGCGTGTCTTGCTTTGTGCCGGCGACCTGACCCGAGCCGCCCTTCGTTTCGCGCAGATGTTCAAAAGATCGCGTCGCACTGCGGTGTCAATGGACACAAGCTGGCTGCTCTGCTACGCGAAATTGATTCAGTACGGACAATACGGGAGATGCCTGTCCCTGACCCGGTGGTTCATACCCAGCCCGGGCTATTAGCGGCTGCAAGGGACCGCAAGCGAAAACCGCGTCGAGGGAAGCAGGGCAAAAAGCGGTCTTAGAAGTTGAGCCATGCTAGACACGCGGGTACAGCGGAAGGCGGAGAAGTTCTGGAAGTCTGCAGGCGGCATCCAAAGCCGATTCCCGCGAGACATAGAGTCTGCGATAGCTTGGTCTCTTCCGCTCTTCGTCGTTCGCTTGCCTCGACTTTGGGTTCACGATGTCGAAAGCTACTTGCGGCAGCGACGATTACCTGTGGTGATAGGGCCAACGGCGGACCGGCAACTGCATGGCTGCGTGCTCGCAATACGGGGCAAAGGCCTGATCATCGTTGACGGTACTGATAAGCCGCCCCAGGTTCGGTTCACCATTGCTCATGAGGCTGCGCATTTTATGCTCGACTATCAGGGACCAAGGCTCCGTGCCGTCGAGAGGCTAGGGGAAAGCATTCACTCGGTTCTAGACGGAGAGCGTGCGCCGAGCTCAGAGGAGAGGGTGGATGGGCTGTTGGCGAATGCGCCTGTTAGTCTGTATGCCCATTTCATGCATCGGGATAACGCCGGATTCGTCAGCAACAAGATTCTGGAGGCCGAAAGCCAAGCGGACTGCCTCGCTTTCGAACTTATAGCTCCCGAGGCAGAAGTGTGGCGTGTCGTATCGAAGGGTTTCGCAAAGCGCGGTTATCAACAACGTTTGACAACTGTGAGACGCCTGCTGGTACGGCGATTTGGATTGCCGACTGAGGCAGCTCCGCAATATGCAGCAAGTCTTTGCCGGTCGCGGTTCGGCGGCGCCTCTGTTCGCGAATGGCTTGGAATGGACAAGCCATCGGGGCCCTTTCGATTCACAAAATAATTCGCTTCCGACGAATATCGCCATCGGCTCGAACGCACGCACTATGTCGAACTTCCGCGTCGGTTGCGGAATAGAAACTCAGGGAGGAGAAATGGGCACCGCCGATCCGATAAATGAAAAACCAGGTCAGGTGGTCCTTCCGCAAGGTTCTGGTGAGCCCGGGATAGCTGTTACCGAAGCCGATGAGTTTCATACATCCTTCGGCGAGACGCTGGATCAGGCACTCGACCTGAGCACATGGCATCGCGGCGAGGACCTTGCGAGCCTGTACGGGCGACTGGAGCAAGAGATCGCGGAAGCCGTAAAGCAAGAGGATGAGCTACGCGAGCGGGTCCGAAAAGTTGTCTTTCCTCGACTTGAGGTTCGGCCTGGCGCCCCTAAAAATGCTGGAGTTTACCGGGCAGAAGTCGCTGACATCGAAAAAACACACCGCGGACTTCTGTTTAACGGCCAAGTTGAGGCCTGCGATGGCACCAGCGTACCGTTCGACAGCCTGCCAATAACGATCGTTCAAATCGGAGTGTGCACAGTTTCCTATCGGGGTGACCAGGGTTCGTGGGTTCACCGCCTATACCGCCGCGACCTGCGGTTGGGTGGTACCGACCCGGTTTCAGAGACGCTCGACATTCTTGAACAGCGGCAGAAGCGTAGTGGATATGACGGAGCCAGCCGCAAAGACAAACTGAGCGATCTCGCGCGACGCGGAGTAATGACCTTCGCCGAGCGCTTAGTCCTGATGAAAATGTGTCAGGCACCTTGGCGAATGGGACACGGCAATCCGACACCTTACGAACTGCTTACCGGGGCAGGAATGAAGGAACTGTTGGAAAAGAGCCTTTCTTTGCTCAGCTCGTTGGTCGAGCACCGCCGCTTCGTTTTCGTACCGAGCAGCCCTGCAGATCGGCTTTCACTGACCATCGGGAATGCACTTCACTTTGCTGAGTACGCTGTCATCGACACTTTGGAGGACAGCATTCTGCGGCTGGCGGAGACCGGCAAGTACTGGCCGGGCTACCACGACCGGGTGAAGGAGTTCGGACGCGAGAGCGGCAGGCAGATTATCAAGGGCGTTTTTCGCGCTTCGGAGATCGGTCCGGCTCAGATGTTCTACGCACACATAGACCACGTTCATGAGGCGGCATTGATTGCATTGGCTGACAGCGTGCTCCAGGATGTGCGCGGCTTTCCCATGCTCATTGACCTAGCTGACATGTTGTGTCGCGCCACCTTTGGACGAGAGACGCTCGCAGCACCAACTCAAACCGCCTACGCGGAAGCTGGCGAGCCCTTTCGCTACGTGACCGAACGTCAGAGCCGTGGTTGAGGAGAGATTCCTATGAGCGACAAAACGAATAACGGTGGAATTGCGCAACAATCGGTGGCTGTCAAGGCTGTCCCCAAAGAAGCGCTCCACGAGCTTGATTCAGAAATCGCCAAAGCCGGAGGAGAGTTGGCCGAGCCGGCAGAGTACGTGGGCAGTATTGGTCGAACATTGTTTGACACGCCAACAAGCGCCGATGGCACGATTACCGTGCTGTTGCCGGCCGACCGAGTAAAGGAAGTTACGCATCAATCGCTGATGCGAATCAATAGCACCGACCAACGTTCTTACCTAGGAGTTGTCGTCGCCGGTCCGTTCGCCGAGCCGTTTGCGCTTCGCGCCGATTCACCTATGCTGAAAACCGTGGCTGTTCAGGGCGTGCCAATGCTACCCAAGTACCACGGCCGAGTTCAGGTGGAAATACTGGGAGAGCAGATTGACAACGACATCCTACCACCGCGTCGCCGACCGCTCCCCAATAGTCCGGTCTTCTTGCTTTCTGGTGAAGATACGGCGCGCGTGCTGCGCCTCGAAGGTGACATCAGAGTTGGGTTGGCAGATAACCACGAGGACGTGGAGGTCCGTGTTCCGACACAAAAGAGCGTCTGGCCTAGACATGTCGGATATCTAGGAACAACAGGTGGCGGGAAGTCCACTACCGTATCTGGTGAAATCGCACAGCTGCAGGCTGCCAAATTCGCGATCATTTTGCTGGACACCGAGGGAGAATACACAGCCATCAATGAGCCGACCACCGATAAACGGATGTTGCAAGCCTTAAAGCGCCGCGGACTGGAACCGAGAGGGCTTGGCGATACTCACGTGTATCATCTCGTTGGGCGTGAGACTCGGAACCCAGCGCACCCCACCATTCATCAGTTCTCCCTACTGTTCTCAGAGCTGTCTCCGTACGCAGTGATGGAGATTCTCGATCTCAGCGATGCCCAGCAGGAGCGGTTTCTCAAGGCATACGATGTGACTAAGCTAGCGTTGGAACGGACGCAGATCTTTCCAGCCAACGCACAAGAGAAACAACAATTGCTAGAACTTGATGAGCTAGAAGCTGGCTACCCGCGCATGAAATTGTCGCACTTGTATGACGTGATCTCGTTCATCACCGCATACATTGCCGATGAAGAGGATTGCTACCTTGAGATCAAGGAGTTCAATGGGAAGGGCCGAGAGGTTCTAAAACAGTTGGCGAGTCAAGCTCAGATTCCCAAGAACGTCATTAGCTGGCGCGCGGTCCTTGGTAAAGTCGGACGTATCAAGCGGTTGAAGATCTTTGATGTGCCAGGAGGAACGGTCTCGTATGCCGAGATGTTACAGCCGGGGCGGGTTTCGGTGGTCGATTTGAACGATACGGATTCTCCTTACATCAACAACCTAGTGATCGCACAGCTTCTGCGTGGAGTACAGCAACAACAAGAAGTGAACTATGCAGCCGCTGCCAAAAAGAACGAAGCACCCACGCCGGCGATGTTGTTTATCGAGGAGGCTCACGAGTTCCTTTCGGCCCAGCGCATCGCTCAGATGCCGGTTTTGTTTCAGCAGGTCGCCCGCATCGCGCGCCGTGGCAGAAAGCGCTGGTTGGGCCTGGCGTTCATCACTCAACTGCCTCAGCACCTGCCGGACGAGGTGTTAGGCTTAATCAACAATTGGGTCTTACACAAAATCAGCGATGCCCAAGTGGTGACCCGCCTTCGCAAGTCGATTGGCGGGATCGATGATGGCTTGTGGAATAGGTTACCAGCACTGGCACCGGGACAAGCGATCGTGTCATTCACGAGCATGGGACGGGCGCTGCAGACCGCTGTCGATCCAACGCCGTGTCGGCTGTTGCTCGTGGACTGACACACCAGCAAGTTTAGTCGTAGAGGATACAAACGGGCGTGGTGGCTCTGTCATAGACCTTCCCTCCAAAGTTTTGACCTGCAGTTTCCGTTTTATCCGCGGCTGCATGTGCGACCGAACACGGACTTGGAACACCCGCGTTGCTTGACCTGTCGAACTAGCGGCTTTCGGTCGGAAGGAGTTATCGGCACGCTAAAGCTTGTATGCGCAGAGGACAAGTCGCCAACGCTGTCCAGAGTGGCTTTTCCTGCTACCGATCACAGCAGCCCAGGAGGAGGAGACCCCATGAAAACCGGGACGATTGAAATTGATGAATATTCCATTCGCGTCGTCGATATCGAGATTACCGCGAAAGAAGTCGCCGACTTCTTTCGAAGTGTTCCTATCAATGAACGTGAATTTACCTTCGTAAAGGCAGTAGAAGTGGGCGTGCTTTGCCTTGAACGAGCACGAACCGCACAGGACACAGATTTCGTAAAACGCAGAATTTCCGAACTCCTCACGCAGGTCGAGTGTGCCGTTACCGGCATACCCAAACGGGCGGAAGAAGCTCTGTTGCAGAAAATCGGGTCCGACGACGGCCAAGTTCTACACCCCATCAAAAGTGTTATCGATCAAGCTTCGTCCGAAACGACTAGGCGCATCAACGAATTGAAGGGTCTTCTCGCTGAGGACCTAGACCCGAAGAATGCAAAATCTACACTCGGAAGTGCTCTTCAATCGCTTCGCGATTTGCTGAACCCGAAGAACACAGAATCAATTCAGGGTGCGCTCGATCAGGCGGTGGCCAAAGCAACTTCCGAGAGCGGTGCTTTAGCAAAGGCTGTCAAAATCCAGGTAGAAGAAGCTCTAAAACCGCTCACAACCGAGATAGACAGCCTCGCCAAAGAAATACGCGGCAAGGAAGCAGCTGCTGAGGCCATCCAACAGACTACGTTAAAGGGGACTCCCTACGAGCAAAATGTAATTCAGGCTCTTCAAGCGTGGGCAAGAGTGGCCGGAGCAGAAATCCATCATGTTGGGGCAGACAACCAACCCGGTGACATAGTGATTTCCGTGCGAGGGGACGGCCTAATTCCTGAACCGATTTCAGTCGTAGTAGAGGCGCGTGATCGTGGCTCTCGTGCAATGGGACGGAAGGCGATTTCGTCGGAGATGGCTGTAAAAATGGCGGAAAGGAACGTAAACGCAGGCATCTTTCTGGCACGAACTCAAGATGGATTGAGCGTTGGTGAAATCGGCGAATGGGCAGAAGGGGCTAATGAATACGGGCCTTGGGTTGCGTGTACTCACGAGCACCTCGTTACAGCCGTTCGTTTCTTAATTGTGCAACGGAGGCTTTTGATTCTGCGGGAGGCAGCGCCGGAAATTGATTCCGTAGCTGTGGAACAGCAACTGAAAAATATTCACGGTGCTCTAGGACGTGTCAGAACGATTAAGACAAAGCTGACTGAATTGGGCGGTTGTTCGGATGCAATAAACGAGCAGGCTGAACATCTTAGGATTGAGATCAAAGAAGCTCTGGCTTCTATCGAAGAAACCTTGCGCGCCAGCCAGGCAGGGCATCAAGGTATTAACGGTGCCGGGTCAGTCTCAACACCCATTGCTGCTAACTGAGATTGTTCTCTTTGCAGAGCGGGTTTGATAACGCGCGTCTAGCGTGCTGGAAACGCAACTTGGTGCGTGCGCGATATGCGCTAAAATCTCGTCTATCGCGTCGAGGGGGTTCTTAGCATGCCCAAAACCTTCGAGAACTTCTTCAAGGGGGCCACAGGCAAAGACAAAACCCCCTACCCCTACCAGACTTTTCTTGCAACGTCGCGGATGTCGCCGATAGAAAGTCGCCCGATGGAAAGTTGCTTCATAGATATCCCGACCGGCTCCGGCAAAACCGCCGCCGTGATCCTGGGCTGGCTTTGGCGACGCCAGGAAAGCCCAGGGCAGACGCCACGTCGGTTGGTCTACTGTCTGCCGATGCGCACGCTTGTCGAACAAACCAGGGACTGCGCGTTGGACTGGCTGGATGCGGTGGGAATGCTCGCTGGGGAGGTGAAGCGAGAGCCTGCACAGAACGGCGAGCGCGGAAGAATCGTGGCGCAAAACTACAGATGGTGTCCCGGCTTGGATGGCAAGGTTAGCGTCCACGTGTTGATGGGAGGAGAACAGGCAGAAGACTGGGATGTTCACCCGGAATCTGCTGCCGTCCTCATCGGGACACAAGACATGCTGTTGTCGCGGGCCCTGAATCGCGGCTATGGCATGAGCCGCTATCGCTGGCCGATGCATTTTGGTTTGCTTCATACAGATTGCTTATGGGTCTTCGACGAAATCCAGCTCATGGGCAGCGGCTTGGCAACCACATCGCAGCTTGAGGCGTTCCGCGCGACTTTCGGAGGCAAGGGATGCCACTCATGGTGGATGTCAGCAACCTTGCACCGAAGCTGGCTTGAGACGGTGGATTTCAGAGACACGGCGAGATCGCTACCCGTAATCAAGTTGGACGACAAAGACCTTGAGTCGAAAGAGTTGCGCGACGGATACGAAGCCAAAAAGCCGCTGGACAAGACCAAGGTCACGATGGGCGACTGCGACGGGCTGGCCCAGGAAATCATTGTGGCGCACCAGAAAACAAAGGGCCGAACCTTGGTTGTGGTCAACACAGTGATGCGGGCGCGCGAATTGCATGGCGCTGTTGAACGAGCACTTCGAAAAGCCAAGGTTCCTATCACTCCGATACTGATCCATTCCCGATTCCGGCCGCCGGATCGGAGAAACCAGATGGATCGATTGCTCGCGGAGCCAGCCGAACACGGGATGATCGTCATTAGCACGCAGGTCGTGGAAGCCGGCGTGGACGTTAGTGCGCACACACTGTTCACCGAGCTTGCGCCTTGGTCATCCTTGGTGCAGCGGTTTGGGCGGTGTAACAGACGCGGCCTGGAAAACGGGAAGGCTCATGTTTTCTGGATTGGCTTGCCTGGCGATAAGAAGGAACAGCAGGAGCTCTGTAGGCCTTACGAGTTTGAGCAATTGCGGGCGGCGGAGAAATTGTTGCGCGGCGTGAGAGACGTTGGCCCAGTATCGCTGGACAAAATAGCACACGACCAAATTTTCGAACATACATGGGTGATCCGCCGAAAGGATTTCATCGATCTCTTTGATACAACGCCCGATCTGGCCGGAAACGACATCGATGTTGACCGGTACGTGCGTGACGTTGAGGAGTCAGATGTTCAGGTGTTCTGGCGCGATTGGGAAGGCGACCGGCCTGCGGCCGACATGCCGCGTCCGACGCGAGACGAACTATGCCGTGTGCCCGTTAGTGAATTCCGCAGATTTCTGAACGATAAAAAGCGCCTCAGTCTCTGCTATCGATGGGACTACCTGGACGACTGTTGGGTCCGCGCCGAAGAACGCAGCATTTATCCGGGCCAGACGTATCTGCTCCACGCTTCCGCCGGAGGTTACAAGGCTGATGTCGGGTGGAACCTCAAACTTGAGGAAAAGGTCGAGCCCGTGGCATCCGCGGAGGGGCAAAAAGAAGAAGCCAACGACGACGACAGCCTTTCGCAGAGCAGCAGATGGGAGTCAATCGCGCAACATACTGGCAGAGTCTGCACCGAGTTGGATTCCATCCTTGGTGAACTGCGCTTGGAGCCGTGCGAGTCCAGTGCGCTCAAGACTGCAGCCAGGTGGCACGACCGCGGCAAAGCTCACCATGTGTTCCAGAATGCCATCGATGACGGCCAGAGGGCGGAGCGCAAGGGGAAACTCGTCCAACGGCCCGAGCGGCCGCCAGATTGGCGTGGGAACCGCTTCGTGGCGAAAGCGCCAGGCAAGAAGTGGAAGGGTGGGAAACTTGTTGATCCCGGATTCTGGCGGGCATACGAGCGCAAACATTTTCGGCACGAACTCGCCTCCACGCTTGCGGTTCTTCTCCGGCCCGATGATCTGTCGTCCGTCACCGATGAGGAGGTGAGTTTGGTGGCGTACTTAGTCGCGGCGCATCACGGCAAAGTGCGGCTATCCATCCGCTCACTACCGAAAGAACTCGTTCCGAATGATGACCGGCGTTTTGCCCGCGGGGTTTGGGACGACGACGAGCTGCAGGCCACTGACTTAGGCGGCGGCGTGACCGCTCCATCGGTGAAACTCTCGCTTGAACCGATGGAACTGGGCCTTTGCGAGGAAGCGCCGTTTGCCGGGCAGCCCAGCTGGACGGAGCGGATGTTGCGCTTGCGCGACAAGCTCGGGCCGCTCCGCTTGGCCTACTTGGAAGCGCTTGTGCGCGCGGCGGATATGCGGGCGAGCAGAACGAGCCATTCGGCGCCGGAAAGCGAAAATGCTTGAACTAGTCCTAAACGGCTGCACGCCGGAACCGCTGATGAGCTACCTGAAGGCGCTTGGTGTACTGCGCCTCGTGAGCGAGCAGGCCGACCCGGAAGCGCGCGGTTACTGGCGCAACGACGTGTTCGTGTTGAATAGCAAGCTGTTCGTGGGCAATCCATCAAAGGATCGCGAGACGTTAGAGACGTTCTTTCTGAATGATTACGCGCCTACGCCGATCATTGGACCCTGGGCTGGCGGATCGGGCTTTTTCTCAAAAGACAACAAGCAGGCTGTAACAGCGCTTGGCTCATCAAAGTCCGAGCGGTGCAAAGCGTATCGAGAAGTTATCAAAACCGCTGATTCAGTTCTAGTGGAAACAGGTGTCAAGGATAAGCCTACACTAGATCAGAAGACGGAATTGCTCCGCCAGCTTAGATCGGAACTACCGCAGGAAGCTGTCCAATGGATGGATGCAGCCCTCATTCTGCTGAGCGATGGCCAAGCTTTCGCTCCCGCGCTGGGCACGGGTGGTAACGACGGTCGCCTAGACTTCAGCCAGAATTTCATGGTGCGGCTGGTGATGCTGGGCATGCACAACGCTGCCCCAGAGGACCGCGCCGCGAAATGGCTCAGCAATGCTTTGTTTGGCGACTCCATGCCTGGACTCGAATCCGCGGCGGTCGGCCAGTTTGCGCCAGGCCGCGCCGGAGGCCCCAACGCTACGCAAGGTATGGAAGGCGAGGCCACGGACAATCCCTGGGACTTTGTGCTGATGATCGAGGGGGCCCTGATTCTTGGTGGAGCGGCGGTTCGTCGGCTCGGAGTGGGGCTCGATGCCAAGGCCGCGTTCCCGTTCACAGTACGTGCGTCAGCGGCTGGCTTTGCTTCGAGCAGCGATTCCGATGCTGCAAGCGGGCGCGGCGAACTTTGGCTGCCGTTGTGGTCGCGGCTCACTACCTCACCGGAGCTGAGGATGCTCTTTGGTGAGGGACGGGCTGAGGTCGCGGGTCGCCCCGCACGCGATGGCGTGGACTTCGTCCGTGCAGTGGCCAGCCTCGGTGTAGATCGCGGCATTCAGCAATTCATCCGTTTGTCGTTGCTCAAGCGTAGCGGCAAAGCATTTCTGGCCGTACCGGTCGCGAGATTGTGGGTCCGCCAACAAGAATCCGTTGATCTGCTCTGCCAACTCGATCCGTGGCTGCTGCGCTATCGCCGTGCGTGCGCGGACAAGAATGTGCCGCCTCGATTCAAGGCTGCTTTGCGAGATATCGAGGAGGCGATCTTCGAGTTTTGCGTGTATGGCGGACCGGCCTTCTTTCAAGCCATTGTGAAAGCGATTGGCCGCGCCGAACGTGAGCTGGCTCGCGGGGAACGATTCCGCTCCGACAAGCGTTTGCTGCCGGTTGCCGGCTTGACAGCAGGTTGGATTCAAGCAGCGAATGACAACTCGCCAGAGTTTGAAATCGCCCTTGCACTGGCTGGCATCCACGATAGGGAGGGCAAAATCGGCTCTCTACGGTCCAACCTCGAACCCGTCGTTGTCTGGCATAGTGAGGACGGAAGGTTTGCTTCGAAGTGGGCGGAGAAAGATCGCACGGTTGTGTGGAATTCCGCCAATCTTTCCGCCAACCTGGCTGCGGTGCTGCGACGGCGGTTGATGGATGGTGAACGAAGCGGCTGCACTAAGCTTCCATTGGCAGCTACTAACGTCGCACCTCTCGATGCCGTCAGCCGGCTTCTAACGGGGGAGCTGGACGAACAGCGAATCGAGGACCTGCTCTGGGGCTTGATGTTGTTCCCGCAAACTCCGGGCATGTTCAAACGCGCTGTGGACACTGCTGGTGCACCGCCATCACCGCGCGCTTACGCCATGTTAAAGCTCCTGTTCCTGCCGCAGCCGCTCACGGTCAACGGCGTGTTCGTGACGATCAGACCTGAGCCATCCATCGCCAGCCTGCTGATCGCTGGTCACGTCGGTGAAGCCTGCCGCATCGCTATGCGACGACTGCGCGCTTCTGGTTTGTCGCCGCTGCCAAATCCTCACAGCGGCGGCGTTGTACGGGATGCGGATTGGCAAGAGCTCGAACTTTTGGGCGGCAATGGCCAACGACTGGCCGGTGCCCTGTTGGTGCCGGTGAGTCACACATCCATAGACCAGCTGCGGACGCTTGTCCTTCGCGATGCCGCCACCGAACCACAAATCACATTATGACAAGGAGACACCGGCATGCCCATTGACTTCACCGCATTGCAAAACAGCCCGCGCTTACTCATGGAGACCCAGCTTCGCCCGCTGCAGGGTGACCGATTTCAACCCACCGGTTTCCCTGATCTCGGTGCAGGCCGCTACACATTACCCGATGGGGCAGAAATGTTGCTGGTGGAATCGGCGCAGTCCGTGGCTAACCGTATGGAACTGGCCTCTTGGGACGAAGCGAATGACGACCTGATCCCAGAACTCAAGGGCTTGCCCTACATCCTTGTCACTAACGGGAATGGCCAGAAGTTCACCAATTCTGTCCTGGAGGCCCATCGCATCAACTCGCCTTACATTTTGGAAGGCGCGGACAAGACAGTGTTTGACCGACTCAAGAAGGAGGCCGCCGGTCTCGAAATCGGGCCGGTTAAACCGCGCGAATTGGCAGCATTAGTTTTCAAGTATGACGCAAATGCAGTGCTTCATGGCGTGTTCATTGCCAAGAGCACCTTAGCCGGCGGTCGCCTGCGATTGAGCCGGGCTTTGAGCGGTTTCATCGAAGCGTCTAAGGTCCGTTCTGCTGAGAGTGGCGGCGTCAAAAACGACCGAGTCGATCCGGGCGGCGACACGAGCAAGGGATTCGGTAATGTTCCGTTTCACCGCACGGAATTTGTCGCGGAAAAGATCATGGCTTATTTCAATCTCGACCTTGCGTTGCTGCGCGGTTATGCGCTCGGCAGTGAAGCAACTCAGCTGCTAACCGCGCTGGCGCTTTTCAAAGTCCGTCGATTTCTCTCGACTGGTCTGCGGCTGCGTACAGCTTGTGATTTGAAACCAGTCGGCGACCTGACCGTAACCCAGCCAGCATCGTTCAGCGTCCCAGATGAATCCCAGTTGCTGTCCGAATGCCAGCGTCTGATTGCTGTCTGCAAGCCAAAGTTCGCCGGCGTGACTACCGTCAACTGGAAACCGGAGCCGAGAGCGGCAAAAAAGAGAGGTGAGGACGCAGAAGAGGAGACCGAGGAATGATCGGTATCGCCCTGAGTTTTCCCTCGGGCCGCTTTCACGCCACGCCGTGGGGACGGCACGTCAATGAAGGCGCTCTTGAGTGGCCTCCGTCGCCGTGGCGGTTTTTGCGGGCGCTGATCGCGACATGGAAGCGAAAACTTGATGGCCAGCTTGGCCAGCCGGATGTCGAGGTGCTGTTGCGCGATTTGACCGCTGCACCGCAATTTGTGCTCCCGCCGGCCGGCGCCGGTCACACTCGCCATTACATGCCGTGGTTCAAGAAAGGTCCCGATGATAGGACCCTGGTATTCGATACGTTTGTCAGCCTCACACGCGACGCGCGCGTAGTCATGCTCTGGCCTGACGCCACCCTGCCGTCTCAACAACGTCGTCAGCTGGAGCTTCTGTTAGCCCACTTGAACTTCTTCGGTCGCGCTGAATCCTGGTGCAGCGCCTGTCTCCTGGGCGATGGTGAGGCAGCGGAAGCCGAGCGAGCGGTGAATTGCCGGGCGATTAACGGAGGCGGAGCGCCGCCCAACTACGAAGTGGTCCGGGTCTTGTGTGCCAAGCCGGATAGAGCGTTTGCCAACCAATACACGCCCAAACACGAGACCATTTCGGGACGAGGCAAAACGAAGACGACGGTCCTGACTCCGCTCTACGACCCTGATTGGCAACTGTGCATGGAAACTCTTGAGCTGCAAGACAAAAAATGGTCCGACCCTCCCGGTTCGGACTGGGTTGCTTACGCGCGTCGGCGCGATTGCTTCAAAATCGAGCCGTTACGGCCTGTCCGACGGCCTACCGCAGAACGGCAGATGCAGGTCGCCCGCTTCTCCCTGGGTTCCAACGTTTTGCCGCTAGTTACTGAAACTCTCCCCGTCGCGGAATCCACGCGGCGCAGGTTAATGGGCATCCTTGGTAGACGGTTCTCTCAACCTGACGGTTCGAAGGCAAAGTCGGCGATTTTTGCCGGGAAGGATGAAATCTCGCAGCCGTTGAGCGGACACAAGCACGCCTACTATTTGCCCACGGACGAAGATGCAGATGGCCGGCTTGACCACCTAACGGTGATCGCCTCAGACGGTTTCGGTCCACAGGAAATCAGGGCACTGGATTTGCTGAGAGAAATCAAAAGTCGCGACGAAATGCGGTCTCGCTATCCGTTGAGGCTACTCCTTCTTGGGCTTGGCCTCCTGGACGACTACGAGCCCTGGCCGATGCGCTCCTCGCAAACATGGGTCTCCGCAACGCCTTTCATCGCGACTAGGCATTTGAAGAAGCGCGGAACCAAACGCGATCCCGAAGAACTTTGGAACAACCCCGCAGCATTCCTAACGGCTGTCCTCAAGGAGGAGTTGGGGAGGCTAATCCGGCGCCGTATTGACCTCGACGATTTCTCGGCTGATGCGGTTAACTTGCAGCCACTGGTAGATGCTAACGGAGTATTCCGTATCGGCCGCAGACAGCTTCGCCCGATTCAGTTTCGCCGGTTCCGCCAAAAGGCCGGCGATGATGGGGGGCGGCGAATTAGCGGGAGCTTCCGCATTACCTTTCCCCGTCCTGTAAGGGGTCCGATTTGCCTGGGCCATTCGAGCCACTTCGGAATGGGTCTGTTTGTGCCGGGCGATCCCAACGGCTAAGACCAGCACGGGCAGGACACAATGCGCACTTCGTATTTGGTTTGTTACGACATTTGCGATGACAAGCGGCTGCGGAAAGTGCACAAGTTGATGCGCGGCTTTGGCGATCACTTGCAGTACTCGGTGTTCGAATGCCAGCTCACGCCGATGGATCTTGTTCGGTGCCGCAGCCAGCTTTCAGAAATCATTCACCATGGGGAGGACCAGGTGCTCTTTGTGGACCTTGGGCCGGCTGAGGGACGGGGCGATAGGGTGATCACCGCGCTCGGCAAATCCTATTCCGCAATCGACGCGCCTTGCATTGTCGTTTAGCTTCAGGGTGGACGCGAGAATCTATGGGAGCCTTGCCCAATAATGCGCTGTCGGCGAAGGCCGCCGATCTTGACGGGGGTAAGGCCACGGTGCGCGATCGTCTGCCGGACTATCTTCCCGCGCGGATGGTCAACGAATTCGTCTATTGCCCGCGCCTGTTCTTTTATGAATGGGTGGAAGGGCTGTTTCGAGAGAGCGTCGATACAGTCGAGGGCAAAGTCCAGCACGAGCGCGTCGACGCAAAAACGACCGAACTGCCGAAACCCGAAGTGGCGACAGCCGAGAAGATTCACTCCCGCTCTGTAACTCTGTCGAGCGAGCAGCATCGCGTTATCGCGAAGATGGACCTCGTCGAGGCAGCGGAGGGATTGGTTACCCCCGTGGATTACAAACACGGCTCTCCACGGGAGACTGAGCAGGGCCTGCAACTCTGGCCCACGGATCGTATTCAACTGGCCGTGCAAGGGCTTATCCTTCGCGAGAACGGCTACCACTCTGAAGAGGGCATTGTCTATTACCAAAAGACTCGTCAGCGAGTCCGAGTCGAATTCACTGAAGAATTGATGAGGGAGACACAGCACACAATTGCGGCGGCCTGGGAACTCGCCCGTTATGGAACCATTCCCCCGCCCCTAGTGGACTCGCCGAAGTGTCCGAGTTGCTCGCTGGTGACTATTTGCCTTCCTGACGAAACGAATTGTCTGCGGCTCGCGCCCGAACTTGAGCCGCGTCCAGCCGTTCAGCTTGCGCTCTTTGCTGTCAGCAACGGTCACGCGAGCGACGTACCACCGGAACCAGAACCCAGGCAATTGATCGCGCCGCGCGATGATTTGCGCCCTCTTTATCTGAATACCCAGGGCGCGCGCGTCGGGAAGAGCGGCGAAGTCTTGCAGATTCGAGACAAGGACGACAATAAACAGGAAGTCCGTTTGCGTGAAACTTGCCAGCTGAACCTCATGGGGAATGTTCAGCTCTCTACGCAAGCTGTTCAAGGATTGTGCGAGGCGGGCATCCCAATCTGCTACTTCTCCCAGGGCAGTTGGTTTTACGGCATTACGACGGGACTCAATTCTAAGAATATCTTCCTGCGACGAACGCAGTTTCGTCTGGCAGAAGAGGAATGGTTCGCGCTTTCGTTGGCACGCCAACTCGTGGCGGGCAAGATCCGCAATCAGCGCACGATGCTCCAACGCAATCATATCGAGCCTCAGTCCGATGATCTTGCGGCGCTTAAGCGCATGGCAGAAGCAGCGGAACGCGCGCAGAGCATGGACGAACTGCTGGGAATCGAGGGCAACGGCGCACGGCTGTACTTTCAGAACTTCGCGGGAATGATAAAAGCCGATAATGACGACGGACAGAAGCATCAATTCCGCTTCGATTTTGCGGGCAGAAATCGCCGCCCTCCCCGGGATGCCGTGAATGCCATGCTCTCCCTCGGCTACAGCTTGCTGGTTAAGGATTTGACGATCGCTTGCTATGCCGTCGGATTCGATCCATACCTTGGCTACTATCACCAGCCACGTTTCGGCCGACCGGCACTGGCTCTGGACCTGATGGAACCGTTCCGCCCGCTAATCACGGATTCCGCAGTGCTAGCCGCTATAAACACCCGCATGGTGACTCCAAAAGACTTCGTTCAGGCAGGACCCGCGGTTGCGCTGACACCAGCGGGGCGTAAAGCATTTTTCCGGTCCTATGAACTCCGCATGGATGCGCTTGTGACGCACCCAATTTTTGAATATCGTGTCAGCTATCGAAGATTGCTTGAAATTCAGGCGAGACTCCTTGCGCGTGTGCTGGAAGGCGAAATCGGAGAGTATCCCGTATTCGTGACCCGGTAGTGACCGCGCAGTTCGAAAAGCCCGAAAACTGAAATGCGTGCTGCTCTAAACCAAATCGGTCCCAACGAACGAGCACGGATGCGAGTGGTTAGGTGCCGTCGAATTGCCAAGGATTGCTCGAATGCCGCAACCCCAGGGAAAGAAGGAATTTGTTCTGGACGGTTCCGATGGACGAGGTCAGAATGTTAGCGGGCGGCGGGATCGCTCGGCATGTTGGCTGTAGCTCTTTGACAATTAGAGGGTTCCGGCGGCGGCTATTTCCGCGCTCATCTGAGCGCGGCCCCATTGAAGTCTTCTCGCGGCGGGCATATTCGGGTTCGCTGCGGTATTTCCGCGCTCATCTGAGCGCGGCCCCATTGAAGTAATACAAGCACATTCAAGTACAGGCAGAACCAATGTAATTTCCGCGCTCATCTGAGCGCGGCCCCATTGAAGTGCTTACTCCTGCTGGAACGTCATCACCTTTTAGATACATTTCCGCGCTCATCTGAGCGCGGCCCCATTGAAGTGCGGTTCTCGAGCATCCACCGCGCCACCATCGCCGCATTTCCGCGCTCATCTGAGCGCGGCCCCATTGAAGTTCATTAGCAGAATCACCGAGGCTGGGTATGGGACGTATTTCCGCGCTCATCTGAGCGCGGCCCCATTGAAGTTCTAACACAGGCGTTCCATTAGCCTCCGGGTGTATTTATTTCCGCGCTCATCTGAGCGCGGCCCCATTGAAGTTACCTAACGCGCTGCGCATTGTGTTTGAAGCGGGATATTTCCGCGCTCATCTGAGCGCGGCCCCATTGAAGTGCCGATTCAGCGGCCTGTGCTTCCAGAGCCGCAAGCATTTCCGCGCTCATCTGAGCGCGGCCCCATTGAAGTTAGGCGCAGGTCATTGCTAGTAAATCCATTTACGCATTTCCGCGCTCATCTGAGCGCGGCCCCATTGAAGTCCGACGCGCCCACACCGCAACACTTCGTAATCTCAGCATTTCCGCGCTCATCTGAGCGCGGCCCCATTGAAGTTGGGAGGGCGGTCATTCATTTCCGAGCTACTTGCGAATTTCCGCGCTCATCTGAGCGCGGCCCCATTGAAGTAAGTCTTCCGGATGCAGCAGCGGATGCGCGTTGCCTTATTTCCGCGCTCATCTGAGCGCGGCCCCATTGAAGTCAAAAACTTGTGGGTGCTGTGCTAGGCGGCATGGCCATTTCCGCGCTCATCTGAGCGCGGCCCCATTGAAGTAACGACTCCATCGAAGCTCCGACGTTCTCGCCTTCATTTCCGCGCTCATCTGAGCGCGGCCCCATTGAAGTGAAGCCGGTGCAGAGCGGCTACGCAGGCCCATTGGAATTTCCGCGCTCATCTGAGCGCGGCCCCATTGAAGTTGTTCGGGCCGGAGATCAAGCCCACAACAGTTACAAAACATTTCCGCGCTCATCTGAGCGCGGCCCCATTGAAGTTCCAGCCGCTCGCAGCTACCGGCGATTGGGAGAAAGTATTTCCGCGCTCATCTGAGCGCGGCCCCATTGAAGTAAAATGGCGCTTATTGATTTTCCGAATCCCGTCGGAATTTCCGCGCTCATCTGAGCGCGGCCCCATTGAAGTCTACCTGCCGTCCAGCAGCGCAGGCAGCAGCTTGAGCATTTCCGCGCTCATCTGAGCGCGGCCCCATTGAAGTTCGGCTCTGGTAAAGTGTTCGATAATTCTTCTGAGCCATTTCCGCGCTCATCTGAGCGCGGCCCCATTGAAGTGTTAGATTAGGCTCCGCGAGCGCCATCATGCGCATGTATTTCCGCGCTCATCTGAGCGCGGCCCCATTGAAGGGCCGAGTCTTTGAAGGGCATCCGCAATGGCTGTTCATATTTCCGCGCTCATCTGAGCGCGGCCCCATTGAAGGGCCGAGTCTTTGAAGGGCATCCGCAATGGCTGTTCATATTTCCGCGCTCATCTGAGCGCGGCCCCATTGAAGGCAGGATAAGTTGATGATAAGGCAAGACTTGATTGCATCATTTCCGCGCTCATCTGAGCGCGGCCCCATTGAAAGCTTCTCTAGCCTGCCTCATCGACGCCCCGGTCGAGACGCCAAGGACCGGCCTTTGGCCATATCAGAGTGAATCTGTCGGATGTGCGAACCGCCTGCAACGGTGCGGCAAGGAATTTGACGAGGTCGGCGGCGACGGCTTGAAGGGTAGCGTGGTCCTGCTCAAGAGCGCTCTTTTTAAGAAAGGCTTGCCACTGGCGGGCTTTCTGGCTATCGCGCGAGAATTCGTCCGTTAGGGCTAGCGGCGTACTTGTTGGTACTTCGGTTCCTCTCCGCTCGAAAGTTGATTTGATTGCCTCGGTCAACAGCGTGCCGTCAAAATCGAAGTTCTGTGAGAGTCTCCATAAGTCGTAGAAATCTTTCATGCGCGTGTTCGCCATCCCCAATTTCACGATAGCTTCCAGCTTTTCCGCGACAACTGTTTCACGTGGGTATGCTCGCAGGCGCGGGCTTGGAAAATTCAGTAGCGCAGGGTATTGAATTTCTGTTGGCGGGGGCACGATCACATCGCCGAAGCCGATATCAACCTGCATGTTGACTTTGGCGCGTTCCAAGCGAGCCACAAGATTGACGCGGAGGCCCTCGTATTCCTGCTCTTCCTTAATCCTCGCGACTCGGAGCGATTTAGCATCGAAAACCAAGCCGTCGTCCTCGACGGCTTGGCTCATGATTTCAGCAAATAACCGTTTGATTCGCGCGATGCTATTTTCGCCCTGCCCTTCGAGGTCAAGATCGCGAGTTGGGCGGTACGGGCGATGCGTCCAAAGTTCGAAGAGTAGCGCGCCTTTCAGGATGAATTGGTCCCGATATTGTGACTGTGCCAGACGATATAGAAAGCGTTCCAGGCCATACCGTGTCAGAACCAAGCCAAAGTCCTCGCGCCTTTCTTGGGCGAGATTAAAGAGCCGTTGCCGAACCGAGGCAGCAAGATTTCTGGGTTTCTCCCGGCTCACGAAAGCGACTCCAAGTAGGGGCGCATTACATTTGCCACACGACATACCTTGGCGGCTTGCCAGAGTTCGTCCGAAGTCGCTCGGCGCTTGCGTGTGCATTCGCGAAGGGCTTCAAGGGCAACGTCGAGCCCGATTTTATTTCGATATCGGAAGCAATCCGCAACTGTTTTTGCCGGGGAGAAGATGCGGACAGGGACGCCTTCGATGCGGTGTTCTTGAACTCCATAGGCAAGCGTTTTTTGTGAGAATCGAACTATGCGCAGGGGCGGCTCGTCGGTCTTCGGAAGTCGCGCCTTGTCGCTGATTGCAAGCCACACCTGGAAGGGCGACTGCGTTGTGAGGTCGTGAAATCGGAGTGCGGATAGGAGACAAACAACGCCATGAGGAACGCGCTTAGAGGCTTGTGCGAGACTGTGATGCTCAGTTGGACGCGCACCACGAGCGACGTAGAGGCCCCGGCCCACGCGCATGATCGCGCCTTCGTCAGCAGCCATGCGAAGATACAGCCTAGGAATGCCGTGCGATTCGAGGTCTCGTGGACGGAGTATTCCCGCTCTCTTGACGAGCCTAACCACGTCGGCGATTCGGTCGTGGAGCACGGAGGCGACTCTTTACTAAACGTCGGCAATTATATACAATTCCCGACATATTGTAAATGACCCCTTTAACAGCAAGATGCGGGAATCAAGTCAGTTAGAAGTTTCGAGAAAATGTATGGACTGGAGCGACTTTTCGATTTCGCTGACACTTGCGGGGTCGGGGCCACCGAGGACAAACATCAGCAAGTACCCTTTATCTGCGGTGACGAATTCAGCCCCATGTCCGACGCCTGCCGCCGTCCGAAGTGAAAAGTTCACCTTCCAAAAACTCCGTCCTCCGATGGACCACTCCTCAGGAGAAGCGCTTGGCTCCATGGGCATCCCCGCCTGTTTGAACCGTTGAGCCACCGCTCTTGCGTACACCTCGGCAGTTGTTTTCCTCGGCTCGTGTCGAACGTCAAGGGCAGTTACCATCACCGTTTTCATCGAAATGGGCTGGTTTCCAATCCGCCCTTCCATAACATGGAGCAAGGGATGGCTCCGCATTTCCGCCGCTTTTCTAATGTCTTCCTCCGCAGGATCACCGGTCGCCAAAAAGACGCCTCCAATCTCTACCGTTGATCGTGCGGCCTCTGAACTCAGAACGGCCCAGCCTTTCGGAAACTGATACGTAAACCCGAAGAACCTGTTCGCATAGATGTTCCCAGACACAGAACCATCTTCGGGCTTCTGCCCACCTGTTGTATCCGCCGTGGAAGCCGCTGCGCCGGGATGCGCGGCGACTTCATATTGGGGGTTGTTTGGCTGTAAGCGCAGCGCTTCCAGAAATTCTGAGTGAGCATCGGAGGAACTGCCCTTGAGGCGAAGCGCCACGCCGACGTAGTAGTGGCCCTCCGCGTCGTTCGGAGCGATTTTGACGTAAGAAGAAAGTTGTTCGATGCCGCTGGCCGTATCTCCCGTTTCCACGAGGGCAATTCCCAAAAACTTTCTCAGCGCAGTCATACTTGGCAAAGCCGCCATCGCCTCCCGAATGACCGGAAGCGCTTCCTTGTATTTGCGTTGGTTCGTGAGAGAGTGCGCAAACATGAATTTTGCGGATGTATGCTGGGGGAAGATGCGCAACGTTTCTCGGCATTCCAGTTCCGCCTCGGGAAACCGCTTTTGGAACGTCATCGAAAGAGCGAGCATGCCGTGTGCTTCGGCGTATTCAGGCCAGAGTTTCAGTGCTAGGCCGGATTGCTCGTCCGACGCAGTGAAATTTTGGGACAACATCAAGTCGGCTGCATAAGCCAAGTGGAGGGTTGCAGAGTTCGGAGCCAACTGCAAGGCCTGCTGATACGTCTCTCCGGAGGATACAAACTGGCGATTGCGCTGGGCGTCATACGCTTTGCGGAGCAGTTCGTAAGCCTGATCGCGGTCGAGAGCAGGGGTGCGGGAAGCGCGAGGCTTGACAGTCTTCAGGATCGCTTGAGAGGCAGGCACGGGAAACGAAGAGATGAAGGCGGCATCAGGAGTGAAGTTGGTTCCGCGCTCTTGAATCACATGAGCAGCGTAGGAGCTAGTCGGGCCAGCGGCAAACAACCCAAACAGTTCGAGTTTGTCAAAAGGCGGCTCGGGTGCCCGAGTGGTTTGGTGAGCCGAAAGGTCGGCTGGCTTCGGGGAGCTTTGCGCAAAACAATTCTGAAGTCCAGCAGGTGGGAAGGTCGACAACAGGCTCGCCGTGAGCAGGACAACGAGCGGGCGTCTGATGGTCATGGCATGGTGAGGATAACATCACTTCCAGCAACTTTGTCAGGGTCGGGCCACAGCTTGCGGAGGAATCTCGCTGAAGATCACTCGGGCCAATATGAGATCGTGCGGGAATCCGTCTCGTACACCTTGCGTTCGCCGAGCGACCGGGACCAGACCCGGATTACCCGATGCGTCCAATTGCGATGGGCGTCGATTTCGTACTCGTAATATGCGGCATAAAGGAGTTCGCCGGACTCGTCCCGCCATTCGACGCTCTGCGGGTTCCGGCGCTTCGGGTCCAAGTAAACGTACCGGACTCGTGCTCGCTCGCAACTCCGGTCACTGTGGCACTGATAGGTCGCGAACGTGTCATTGCTGATGTCTTCCGAGAGGCCATCTCCAAACTCCGAAGGCGATCCCGGCGCTTGCCAATAGGAGCTTAGCTTTCCGCCGATTACGGTCCATGTCAGTTTGGTGCCACCGGAAGGATCAAAGCTAGTGAACTGCTCGACCCTGGTCTTCGGATCGAATGTTTGCCGAAAATGCAACCGTAGTTCCCCCTCTTTTCCCCAGTCCCATCGCTCGGTATCGTTTCCGTCCTTGTCAGTGTTCACAACAGTGTGGAATTGCTGCTTCCCAGAGCCGTCAAGGGTAAGCTCATCGATCCTGTGTCCATACTGGTCGTAGGAGAAAAGGGTGCGAGATTGCAATTCTCCATTCCTGTAGAAAGATTCTTCGGTGTTGCCAAAAGGCCCCACCGTCTCGCGGCGAATGGTTTCTCCCGTGGATGCGTCCTCCGCGATACGTTCCGTCACGTGCCCCTCCCGGTCAAGAAGAAGGTTGACGATTTCGCCTTGAAAACGGCCATCGATCATCTGGCCAAACTTGGTGCGGTTTCCACCTGGATCGAACTCGCATTCTTGGCACCAGATCGGGATGGCCAGAGTGGGGCCGCCGGGCTGACTCCAAACAACATCCGTCCTAGTGGTTTCTGTGGAAACGGATTTCACCGGGCCGGCAAGGTCCACGCGCTGAACGTCGGTGAGACCTTGCTGCTGTGCGAGTGCGGAAAGACACAATCCGCTGAAGAGAACTGGCAGGATCAGGGAGCGACGCAGGAGTTGCATATGTCCCTCCGAGAATTCAATTCCTTTGACTTGTTCGGTCCGCAAGAGGTTGCCACGGGACGCACGTAAACCCTGACCAGGAATAGAATCAGAGTGACGTAAGGCTGGTGCTCCTGTCGCGACACCAGCAAGGATGAGGCGATGGCCCCGTTAACGTACTGTGACAACAACTTCGTTATCACGGCACACGACGCACCTGAACGATACAAAGCGCATCTGCGTGCGCTTGCTTCCAGCGGAAAGGTTAAATTCGTGCTCTCGCCGTGGCACTGGCGAGAAGTGGCACAAGACGCAGACCATGCACGCGGTACGTCCGTCGCCAACTTCTGCGATTCACTTGGTCCTGCTTGGCTTTACGACCGTCGCTCGATTCAAAGGAGAGAGGTCGCGGCTGCGCTCTACAGATTCGCAAACATCCAAGCCGAAACACCTGTGATGGTCGGGGATATCAGCGAGATCATTTATGATCTAGCGCGCACAAAGGCGTATCGGGACTGCCGCTCGTTCGTAGAGCATCTCCGGACTATCGGGCCAAATCATCCCATGGAGATTACATTCAGGAACGCCTTCAAGGCCAACCAGAAGAACACGGCGGATTTTCTTGCGGGCAAGTTCACTCCACAATTTGAAGCGAGAGTTGAGCAACTCTACATTCGTGGTTTGCTTCCCGCAACGACTCCTGCCGGGATTGCGATTGACGAGAGAACAAAGCATGAGTTTCTGTCTTCCTACAAGCTGACTGACTTTCCAGCAACGGCGCTTGAATCGAGGATGACACGAGAGAACTGGACTTTGCGGCGACAGTTGAATCAGAACAACTTCTTAGACCAACTTCATGTCGCTGCAATGCCGTATGTCGATCTGTTCATCACCAACGATGAGAAGCTCTCACGTCTCATCAAGCGAGTGGTTGAAGGAGTACCGTTTCGGGTGGCGGAGGTTCTGACCAAGGATGAATTTGATGTCCGGTTTCCTCCACTCGAAAAACGAATTCGGTATCGCGCCTACATGCTGTACGTAGAGCGGGACAAGAGAAATGGATTCGCACTGGACGATTGGCTCCAGGCGGAAGCCGAGATTCTTGGAAATCGGACGACCTGAGCCAAGCTTAAACGGCTCGCCGGTTCGGTCCCGTGGCTGCGACGCCCTCCCGGCGAATGCTAATCAGTTTTGTGCTCCTTGGAACAGCGGCAGCGGGTCGAGCGCCTGCATGCCCTTCATCGTCCGAACCGGTCTGTGGAACGTGTGGGGCTTTCCGAGTTGGCCAATTGGCCAATTCAAGCGTGATCTGAAATTCGTAAGTGACGCCAAAGCAACGACTTAATGATTTTCACCTACTGCTGTTAACCGAAGGGTTGCTAGTTCGAATCTAGCCCGGGGAGCCAAACTCACTGTTTATCCTGCCTTGCATCATGTACCTACAGCTACCGCCTCCAACGGAGCATTTTCGGGTTTTCGGGTTTCCGTCCATTCCGTCGAATAACGCGGATTTTCGCCGGAATCTCGAAACCGAGTCCTGGATCGGTTGATAGCCGTTGTCCTGGCTGATGTGCTCATCGACCCACGCAATGGCGTTTTCATTTTGCGCCCAAGCCGTAGCTTTTCAGAGTTTTGAAATTCCTAACCGCACCAGCTAGTCGAGCAACTCGCTCTCCTCCAACCGGGCCGGTACGTATTCTTCCGTAACATAGCTGATGTCTTTGCTGATCAGGGCTTCGACTTCGAGCTTGAAGCCGTTCTTCAACATCAGCTCGATTTCCTTTTGCCAGGGCTTTTTGTTCACGAACCACGGATACTGTGAGATCTGCCGGGCCCGTTTGATGTCTTGCTCGTTCAATTTGATTTGCACGCTGGGGCTAAGCTGGCAGCGGCCATAATCCAGACTGCGCAATCCTAGGAAACGCGCATCGGGGATAGCCATGCGGCGCGATTCGTAGGCAAGATTGATCGATCCCTGTTTGATCACGCTGTAGATGTAATACCCCCAGGGGTCGTTATCCAGCAGGCAATACACCGGCAGTTTCAACTCGTGATGCAGGCGGTGCAGCATACGACGAACGCCGCGGGGCGGTTGACCTCCGCCATGTGTCAGGATGCAGTTGTGTTTGCGCCAGAATTTATCCTCGTTGAATCGCCGCCAAACTGTGTCTTTCTCGACATGCAGGATGAATTTTGCAGTGTTCTTTTTGAACTGCACGATGTCCTGTTCGACGATCGACGGGATGCTGTAGCCGCCAGAGCCCATGCGGGAACAGTCGATCGTGTCGCCACTATCTACCAGTGTGATCGGACCAACCATCGCCCCCGCGTTTTTGGCGTACAGGTGAAGCTCTTCGCGCATCGAATCGAGTGAAACCTCGATGTCCTCGATGACGGGATCGCATTCATCCTGCGTATCAAACGTCTCTTCGCTAGTCCCTTCAATGGTGTGCTTCAGCAGGTAGAACAAACCTCGGATGCTGGTTGTCTTTCCCTGATCGATCAGTTGCTTGCATCCGGAAGCGACAAGCAATGTCTGCATGTAGCTGCGGGCTTGAGCCAGATTGAATAATTCCCGCCGGTTGGTCCCGCTGCCCATCTCAATAATGCGCTTCGATTGCTTGAACCGAACATTCGATAATGATCGTGACGGGATATCCACGTACGGCGCTCGCCCACGTTCCGCGGACTGGATGACGGTATCTGCAAAATCGCGAATCGAACTGAGAGTTTTCCTATCTTTCGTCGAGCGACTCGGTTTGTCTGAAGTCGATTTTGCTTTCTTAGCCATAATTTTACGCAGTTGGTTCAGACGATGCCGTTTCGCCGGGAGCTTCTTCCGGGTTGATGATCAGGACATTCTCGCCACACTCCTCGGCAGCGTTTTCACGCTGTTTCCCTTCGCCGTTCAGTTGCGTATCCGCAACGGCCGTCTTACGTTTCGCGACATCAACTAGCCGGCCATACAGGTGCTTTCTCGGGCGATCGCCATAATCCTTGATTGTGGCGACCGCATGTGCCACCTCACCAAGATAGCGCAGGAAAATCTCACGACGTTCACCTTCCTGACGCACGCGTTTACGCCGATTGAGGTAAACCGCCAGTTTTCTTCCCACGGCCTGAAGGCCGAGCCGCAACTCCTTCACGATTTCGGGATACGATGCGATGGCTTCTTTCGATTCACTGGTAAACGGCACCCATACGCTGGCGACATGCACAATAACGGTGACCGGACCGACCGGCAATTGACCGCGGGATTGAGCCAAACCGTAAGCCCGCCAGTTGGTCCCGATGACCGACTGCGTGATGGCACAAGCCGCCGGCTGGAACTGAAGTGGAACGCGGTTCGCGTAGCGCAGCACCTGCATCGACTGGTTTTCGCTCAGGTTAACATTTCTCATTGCGGCGAAAAGTTGATCGATTTCATCCTTCTTGAGCTTCGAAGGCGATTGACGAGTTTCCATCCTCGCCTGCGACAGGATCTGGTCGGCACCAGCCGCGCCCACTCCATCGAACGTCGTCAGTAAGAATTGCTTCAGCGACCGGGCATCACTCTCGCTGAGCAGGTCGGTCAATGCGTCCAGCGTGACCTTCTGGGTTGAACTGGCACCACCATAGGCAAGTCCGACCTCGATGAGAAACGGATTCCCACGATACACCGCGGGCGGACGCGTCGCAGCACAGAAAAATTCGCCCGGCAGCTGATGATGAAGGCCTTTGAGAATCAGCGATTCGCCGATCGGTGAGATGCAGTCGCTCCCGGGAGCGCTGATTTTGGTTTCTTGAATCGCTTTGTAAAGTGAGTCGGCTTCCTGGCGTCCAATCTTCTTGGGACTGCCGCGAGTGCCGATCTTTGCAGTTTCGCAGATTTTCTGTGCGACTCCGGAACTGACACGGGAAAACGAGGTCGTCAGAAACTGCGCCATAGACGGCGCCGAGGTGTCCTTCAACATGGTGACCAACTGCCCGAGTTCGATGCCATATGGGTGTGGCTTGATCTCTACGGGTTCAGGCGGAAGCTGAGTTGTGGAGCGCGAATACGTGGTCTCGCCGCTATCGGGATCGAGATAGTGAATCGCCACGTGTGGATTGGCGATGGCCGTCTGTTCTAGATATTCGTCCACGCTGCCGCGCCCGCGTTGGTAACGTCCTTCGAGCTCGATCGTGACACGCGTGCCGCTGCGCACTTCATGGGCATGATGGGACTGTTGATCCGGAATGGGGTAATGCGATACCCATTCGATACCATGGTCCGTAATGTACTTCCGGCCTTTTTCACCGGCTGGAATATCTTCGCCGTCGCCTTTACCGTTGATAATTTCCGGCATGTTCCGCCGCGTGTCGATTTGGATTTCGAAGTAATGCGCCGGCTTCTTTGGCGAAGTCATGGAAACGATCTTTACCGGTTTGCCCGTAGTCAGCATCCCGTACATGCCCGCAGCGCTGATACCGATTCCCTGTTGTCCTCGACTCATCCGCAGTCTATGAAATTTCGAACCATAGAGCAGTTTTCCGAAGATTAGCGGGATCTGTTTTTTGACAATGCCCGGCCCGTTGTCTTGCACACCGATTTTGTACCGATTGGGGCCCGTAGCTTCAATATGAACCCAGACCTCGGGAACAATGCCCGCTTCCTCGCAAGCGTCGAGTGAATTGTCGACAGCCTCTTTAACCGCCGTCAGGAGAGCTTTTCTCGGATTATCGAAGCCAAGCAGGTGCCTGTTCTTCGCGAAAAATTCGCTGACGGATATGTCGCGCTGTTTTGCCGCCATCGACTCGGCCGTTACGGCGCGGCGCTTTGGCTGTTCACCTGTTTCGCTGACGTTCGGCATGTTTGTGTGTTCTTCCATTTTGCCGGGCTTTACCGCGGGCGTGTTCCGATGCTCATTCCCTGGCATCGTCCGGTCGGGGTGTAGTTCGTTCCTTAAGCCAACTGCTCCCTCCGCACCAGTTCTGGATGCGACGGGATTCAGACCTGTTCGTCACCACACCGGCTCTCGGTCCATCCACGCAGAGTTGTAGACGAATTCGCCGCTCCAGAAATGAAAAGGCTAGTGTCGTGGCCTCCCTCTCAATTTTCAACAGCTTGGCATTCACCGGAACCAACACGCCTGGCTTTGTGCGGTGGCGTTTACCGATCGGAGGGTTCCTGCGAAACAGCTCCCAGCTCCCGCTGCTTGAAGACGTTGTACCAGAATACGTCGTCGGCTTACCAACACGCTTAGGTCAATGTTTCCGAAACAGACCCCCCTGGTACTTGGCCGCAATCATGCCGTTCTGGTTGTCGTTGATTTTACGTCAGACCGCCTGCTCTTCAATGTGTTGTGGACGGACTGGGTTTGCCAGGGGAGCCGGCTCGAGCAGATTGATCTTGTGTCCGACTTTGGGGACGTCTACGAAAAATTGGCTCACTAGTCATCTACGCAAAGGACTTCCTTGACGGCTACCACAGCAACAACGCCCAACTGTCGTTAAATCTCCATTGCGCTCATCGTCCGTCAGAGACGATTGGTTTCAGAAGTTGGCCGCCCTTTGACCTAGCGATAAGGCCTGCGGACTATTGAAAACTGCCGGTTCGTTTTCATCAAAGCACGCGCGCAAACACTTACCCTCAGAGCGACCGGATCGTGTTTCCTTCGCAGACGGAGGCAAGAAGGAACAGGGGAGCAGTGCGGTGTCGAAAACGACTGGGCGGCCTGCTGAAGTGTTACGAAGGGGAAGCGGCATAAAAGTCGAAGCGACAGCGGGCGATGGGCTCACAATCAGCACATCAGCACATATATTAAGGATGCCGGCAATCCCCCTTTGGCAGGGGGCTCCCAGGTCTGATTTATCATCAACGGGCGCAGAGCAATGAGTTCTTGCTCCGGCCAGTGACCGGGACCAGTTTTTTGGCCATACGAGCCGCAAAATTTAGTCGTTACGAAACCTGAAAAGCCGGCAAGACGTCTCATCCTATGCAAGGCTGTTGGTCAGTCCAGTCGGCAGCGCATCTTGCAGCTCCTCAAGAAGCGAGTTGACGACTCCGCTGTTCGACAGGAGGCGCTTATGATCGTGCGCGCGGTTATACTCTCCGGTTTCCTTCTGCTTTCCAATGCCGCTTTCGCACAACATCCTTCCGGGAGTGCTCCCGCCCCTCAGCCCCCGCCGCCACCGCCCACGCTTGGTCTTATGCTGAGGGTTGTTCCTCCTGGCTCAGTTTCCTTACAAACCACTCAACAACAGCAGCAAGAGCAGCAACGGGAACAGCAACAGCGCGAGCAGCAGGCACGCGAGCAACAGCAACGGGATGAGCGAGAGCGGGAGGAACAAGAACGCCAGCGACAAACACCCAGTAACCGGGCAAACAGCTCGAGTGCGGCTTCTCCGTCGGTGAATTCGTCAGTGACCAGCCCTATTCCCGCTACCAGCCAAGTCTCAAACGGCTCCTTTGCCACCAGCTCAAAGGCGAACGCGGCCACCGAGTCGCACGTGCCTTTTCGCAACCGACGCAACCCCGGCGCTGAACTCGATGGCATGAGCGATGCAATCGGAGGCGGAAAAAACACGACGGCAAAGGACCAAGACTTGCACCTGGCGGCGCCCGATCTACTGCACAAACCCTGCAACAAAGAGCCGTGCAAGGAGCCTAGCCCGAAGCCAGTCCCGTCGGATCCCCACGCGAAACTCTGCAAGGTCGGTCAGTCGCCCGGCAAAGACAATTCATGCGTCCCGCCGATACTTGCAAAAAAAGCAACCGCGCCGCCGAAAACCAGTGCCGTCCCGCAGGCTTGTCCCGCTGACCAAATCTGGAACGGGATTCAGTGTGCGCCCGTTGGCGCGCAGGGGTGTCTGCCCGGCCAAACTGGGGCGGGTCCTTCTTGCCAGACGGATTGCACCATCGCCACCGCCGGAGCACAAAATTACATCGAGCGCCTGAGGATGGCGCGGCAGGCTAAGGATCAAGCCTGTACCGGGAACTCAACTCAGCAGGAATGTCAGCAGGCGGAAAGCACATACAACATTAGGCTCAACGAGTACCGCACGTTTCTTGCTGGCGTGTCTACCACGTGCACGTTACCTGATCCGATCTCGATCTGAGGGCTTCAAGAAAGCGTTGAGCGCCTCTAGTAGAAAGCTGTGCCCTAAGAGTTTGTGCCATCCAAGGGGTTCACCCCAACGATTTCCGTCCAACTTCCGTCCAATTCAAGGGCAGGATAAACAGCGATAAGGCTCGTAAGCGACACCAAACGCGGCACTTAGAGTTTTATACCCCCCGGCTGTTAACCGAAATGTTGGAGGTTCGAATCCTCCCCGGGGAGCCAACTCCTTTGTCATTCAGTGAGTTGCGAACATTTTCAGGAAATTCGGTCCTTCGATGATGAAGTGTCGACTGCGCGAATCACGATTAATTGCGATTAATGAAGGCGAACGAAGCTTAACTGCGGCAGATGTTTCTGCGGTTTATCAGATCAATGGCGATGAAACCAAGCACTCGGCTCACAACCGAATGCTTGCCAACTCGCATGCAGGTAGGGGGACGGGGACGGGCCTGCCTTCCACCTGGAAGTTAGCCAGACCAATCAATACAAGCGTTTGGTAGTAATCCAACGGGCACGATAGCTTCCGGTCTTGCCGTCATCGGGCGACAATCCGCCGGGCCAGTACCTGCATCCACTCAAAGCGCGCTGTTCTTAGGAAGGGGTGGATCGAAATCAAGGCGCCCGCGTTTTATCTGATACCCCCATTTCGTTTTATGTCTCTCCACTTGACAATCTAGGGTAAGAAGGAGGATCGTAGCGTTGTTGCCTTCGACTAGATCCTCTAGGGGAGACTTTGCATGCCTGACAACAATACGGCGCTGGTTCAGGGCACGCTCGACATGCTCATCCTGAAGACCCTTGCGCTTGAGCCGATGCATGCGCATGGTATCGGGCTGCGCATTGAGCAGATCAGCCAGGGAGTGTTTCAGGTCAATCCAGGCTCTCTTTTTCCAGCCTTTAAACGGCTGGAGCGCGCCGGGTGGGTGGACAACGAATGGCGGGCCACAGAAAACAACCGGCGCGCAAAATACTACATTTTGACTGCGGTAGGAAGAAAGCAACTTAAGTCGGAGACGCGCGACTGGAAAACGCAATCCGTCGCAATCGCACGCATTCTTGAAGCATAGCGCCGAATTCGCGCACGGGGGGCATCATGAACATCTTTCGCCATCTCACAGCCGGACTGAAAGAGCTGGTTAGAAGAGACAGGACCGAGAGCGAACTCACCGAGGAACTGAACACCTACCTGCAAAACACGGCTGAAGCAAAGGTACGAGCGGGTGCGACACCGGAAGAGGCCTTGCGTTCTGCGCGGCTGGAACTGGGCGGGATGGAAACGGTGAAGCACGAAGTACGAGCGGTAGGTTGGGAGTTTGCAATCGAAGTTTTTGTGCAGGACGTTCGCTATGGCGTGCGCATGCTGCGCAAGTCTCCCCTGTTCACAGCCGTCGCCGTGATGGCAATTGCCATTGGAATTGGTGCCAATACGGCCATGTTCAGCCTGGTTGACGCAATCCTACTTCGGCCGTTGCCCTATCCCGAACCCCAGCGGCTCGTTATTGTGGGGACAAACCAGCGCCACGGTTCGGGAATGAGCCCCATGGGTACTGCGGACTTTCTGGCGTGGCGTGACCACCAGCAGAGTTTCGAACAGGTTGCGGTTCTCGATGGTGCTGGTAGCAGCTTTGCGCTGAGCGGAATGGGCGCGCCGGAACGGATTCCCGGCGTGGGTGTGAGCGCGAATTTCTTTTCGATCTTTGGCGTTGCACCGCTAAGAGGACGTGGATTTCAGCCCGGAGAAGATCGTCCAGGCGCACCCGGAGTTGTTGTAATCAGTGAGCAATTCTGGCGAGACCATCTGGGTTCCGATCCCAAGGTACTGAACCGCACGCTTAGGCTCGACGGTAAGTTGCATACTATCGTCGGCGTCATGCCAGCAGGTTTCCGCTTCCCATCGCGCAGGCCAGCCGATGTCTGGGCGATTCACACGTTGAATTCGCCAACCGTGCGTCCTCCCTACGGCTTGCTTGCCCTAGGAAGACTCAAGCCGGGTGTCAGTGTAGGCAAGGCTGTAACAGAATTGAACGACATCGCCGCCCAAGTCACGGCGCAATATCCGAGTTCCCCGGACCTGGTCGGCGTGATGATGCCTATGAAGGAGTGGATGGTCAGCGACGTCTCCACGGCTTTGCTGGTATTGCTGGGCGCAATCGCGCTGGTGCTTTTGATCGCTGTCGTCAATGTGGCCAACCTACTGCTGGCGCGAGCGACGGTACGGCAGCGCGAGGTGGCGGTGCGCATGGCGTTGGGCGCTAGCCGCAAACGGGTTGTGCGCCAGCTTCTCACCGAGAGCGCCGTGCTTTCACTGCTGGGAGGGATCATTGGGTTGCTACTCGCCTACATAGCTGTTCGAACCTTTCTGGTGTTTGGCCCGGGGCAGATGCCACGGTTAGAGGAAGTCGGCATCAACTCTGGAGTGCTGCTGTTTACGTTTGTGGTCTGCGTCGGCAGCGGGATACTGTTTGGATTGGCGCCTGCTCTTGAAACTTCGCGCCCATCGCTGAGCGATCCTTTGAAAGATGCGAGCCGCTCGTCGTCGTCGGCTTCTGCTCATCGGACACACCGCGCGTTGTTGGTCTTTGAGGTCGCGCTGGCCTTGCTGCTGATGATCGGCTCAGGCCTGCTCATTCGAAGCTTTGTTCGCCTGAGCGATGTGAATCCCGGGGTTCAAACCGATTACGTAATCACCGCAGCAATCTCTCTCCCCAATAAATATGCCGATCCACCTCAAATCTCGCAATTCTGGCAGCAGTTCTTGGAAAGAGTGCAATCGCTGCCCGGTGTGAAAGCAGCGGGCATCACCATGAGCCTGCCTCCCAATCTGCTGGAGATTACCAATCCATTTACGGTGGAAGGGCAAGGCTACGATCGCAACCGCCAATTACAGCTTGCGGAAGAGATGGCGGTGAGTCCGGGCTACTTTCGTTCACTCGGGATTCCGCTAGTCAAGGGGCGCTATTTCTCTCCGTCTGACAAGGTGGAAAGCGACAAGGATCCCATGATTGTAATCATCAACGAGACCATGGCGAAACAGTATTTCGCCGGTAAAGACCCGATTGGGTGCCGGATTCAAACGGGCGACCCTGATCCAAAATCCCGGTGGGAAACGATCGTGGGTGTAGTCGGAGACGTGAAATACTCAGGGCTAGATTCCGGACCCGGCCCGACTCTGTACGTTCCCTACAATGAAAATGGCTGGGTGATGTGGTCACGCGAGATGTATTTGGTAGTACGCAGTAGTGGAAATGTGCCGGGAATTGTGCCCGCAATCCGCACCCAACTTGCAAGCATGGACAGTACTCTACCCCTGGCGCAGATACGTACGATGGATCAGCTGCTTGATGAATCCTTAGTGCAGCAGCGCTTTCGCACGTGGCTAGTCAGCGGATTTGCCGCACTAGCCCTGCTTCTGTCGGCGATGGGTATTTACGCACTTATTTCCTACTCTGTGAGCCAACGCACGCGCGAGATCGGCGTGCGTATTGCCCTTGGCGCTCAGCGAAGCAATGTGTTGAGCATGGTGATCAGAGAAGGTCTGCAGTTGCTGGCGTTTGGTTTGTTGCTGGGATTGGTCGGAGCATTGTCGGCAACGCGCATCATGCGGTCACTTCTCTACTCCATAAGCGCCACTGATGCCCTGAGCTTCGTAGCCCCTTCACTAATCCTGCTCGCCGTGGCTCTGCTAGCCTGCTATATTCCAGCTCGCCGCGCCACGAAGGTTGACCCGATGGTCGCATTGCGATACGAGTAGGTTTAGAGGCTTATGGTGGAGGAGTGCCACCTCGCACCGATTTCGGGATCATGGGCGCAGCAGGCGCAGTCGGCCCGGCTCCGGGAGTTCGGCCTCAACACCGACGGCGAGTTCGAGCGGTCCCTCGGAAGGCGCCTAGTCGAGTCGCTTCCCGACGCCTGAACTCAGGGTCGGAACCAGAAACCAGACAGATCCTGCGTGCTGCGATTCTTGGGATCGAAGGCCATAGCTGCAGTCGCCTCCACAGAGCGCCGGAATTTCGAGAACCGGCTGAGGGGAAGGGAGGTGCTCATGTAAGAGGTCCTTCCCGCCCGAAACGTTCCGACTGCATCGGCTACTCGGAAATTAGCGTGTCAGTGAAGAAAGCGGTATAACTTGCCAAATGAACGCTGGACGGTTCCAGTGTTTCTAGTGGTCCAGGAGACCACTAGAGGAAAGGCTCTTGGGAATCAGTAAAGGCTCTTCTGAATCGCGATGTCCTTCGTTGAAATCCCCAGCCGAATCTTACAGCAAATTAAGGGCACCTTTCGGGACCGTGGAGCTGACGGCGATACTTCTGGGGCGTGGTTCCCACGGATCGCAGGAACGCTCGCCGCATCGAATCCGTACTGCTGAACCCGCAGGCGGCAGCGATTTGTTTTAGGCCTTGGTCGGTTGCCTCTAACCGCCGACGCACAGCTTCGGCTCGCATTTGCAATACATAGTTGGATGGCGTTTTTCCCAGCTCGCGCGTGAACACGCGCTCGAAATTCCGAATGCTCATTGCGGTTCGCTCCGCCAGGTTCTGTACTGTCAGATTGCTATGAAGGTTTTCTGCAATCCAAACCTGAAGCTCATGAATCGCCTTCATCTCCGATGCCTGTGCCGACAAGGAAGCGCTCAGTTGAGTTTGCCCGCCTGGGCGGCGCAAGAAAAGAACAAACTCACGCGCTATTTCATGCGAAACCCTGCCTCCGCAATCCTCCGCGACCCACGCAAGCGCCAGATCGATTCCGGCTGAGATTCCGGCCGAAGTGTAGATGTTTCCATCTTTAACCCAGATCGGATTGAATTGCACCTTGACCTGAGGATAGCGACTTGCCAATTCGTGTCCGAACTTCCAGTGCGTAGTTGCTCAGTGCAACCAGGAAGAGAGCAAGAATGGTCTTAGCAATACTTCGAACTGTCACATCTGAGTAGACGCGTAAGGGGGTTCAACCGATCTACAGCAACAACCTTAGGTTGATGCCCGATTTTCCCTGTAGTCGCCATTGTCCCAGGACCTTCGCCTCGGTTTACTCTTCAGACCCTTATGGGCATTGCCGGTTGTGCTGAGTCGCGTTTTCGCGATTAAATGGGCCATGATCCTCCGTAAAGAGCAATCCAGAACCGGTCTCTTTGCTGTCGTTTTCCTGAGCGTTCTGGTCTTCGCAGCAGACAAGCGGCAGCAACAGTTCGCCGGAGTGATCTCCGATTCCCAATGCGCTTACAACGTGCACTCCGAGACAAACTCGCATCAAGAGATGCTCAAGAT
>Ga0209577_10000446_pt1 | contig 41806 bp, 46 predicted proteins | sample GraSoiAngelo_109_FD_185874 | JGI IMG/M metagenome (GOLD analysis project Ga0209577, IMG submission 185874) | Grasslands soil microbial communities from the Angelo Coastal Reserve, California, USA - 14_0903_12_20cm (SPAdes) (version 2) | ecosystem: Environmental > Terrestrial > Soil > Grasslands... | reverse complement strand
ATTGAGCCTGTCCAGTGATCAGCCGGCGCAAAGTGATCGCCGCAATCGGGGGCGCGGCTGGGGCGGCGATAATTGGCCCCCTCGGCGCCGTATTCGGCCAGGGAATCTCATCACGAGGGATAAAGCCGCAACCTCGCGGGAAGCCTTCTGGTCGTCCGTTTCTAGCGCGTTTTACCGATATCGCGAAACAAGCGGGAATCATCCAACCGATCATCTACGGCGGCACCGAAAGCAAGAGCTACATCATTGAGGTGGTCGGCTGTGGCGTGGCGTTCATTGACTACGACAATGATGGCTGGATGGATCTGTTCGTTCTTAGCGGCACCCGCCTCGAAGGTGCACCGCCGGGAACGACCAACCGCCTGTACAAAAGCAATCGTAACGGGACATTTACCGATGTCACCGCCAAGTCGGGCCTCACCCGTACAGGTTGGGCATCCGCCGTCACCGTGGGTGATTACGACAACGATGGATTCGACGACCTGTTCATCACCTACTACGGTCACAACGCGCTTTATCACAACAACGGCGATGGAACATTTTCGGACGTGACCGATCACGCCGGACTCCGCCAGGCCAACGTTCGTTACGGTTCAGGTTGCACCTGGGTCGACTACGATCGAGACGGCCGTTTGGACCTCTTCGTAGCCAATTACCTCAATACCACCCTGGAAAACCTGCCCAAGCCTGGCGAGAACACCGACTGCGCCTGGAAGGGCGTTCCCGTCAATTGTGGTCCCCGCGGCCTTCCCACGGGGTTCGTCCAGTTGTTCCACAATAATGGCGATGGAACCTTCACGGATGTAAGCAGGCCTTCGGGCGTTTCGGCCGCTTCCGGGGCATACCCGATGGGCGTCGTAGCCGCGGACTACGACAACGACGGCTGGCCTGACATTTACGTTTCCTGCGACTCAACCCCAAGCTGGCTGTTCCGAAACCAGCACGATGGCACGTTTCGGGAGGAAGGCTTGGAGCGCGGCGTGGCGCTGAGCGAAGACGGGTTGGAACAGGCGGGCATGGGTATTGGCCTTGGAGACTACGATCTCGATGGGAACCTGGACATTTTCAAAACGCATTTCGCCGACGATACAAGCGTTCTTTACCGCAACGATGGTAAGGGAAATTTCGATGATGTTACCATCCGCTCGGGCCTGGGTGTCGAAACCCGCTACGTGGGTTGGGGGACGGGAATCGTCGACCTGGACAACGATGGCTTTCCTGACCTCTTCGTCGTAACTGGAAGCGTATATCCCGAGGTGGAGCGGCGCCTACCGCTCTATCCGTTCCGAACTCCCCGCTTGGTGTTCCGCAACCTTGGTGACGGGCACTTCGAGGAATTAATGGACGAAGCGGGAAGCGCGATCTCTGCAGCGCACGCAAGCCGCGGCTGTGCCTTCGGCGACTTCGACAACGACGGGGATATTGATGTCCTGGTGATGAACATGAACGAACCGCCGTCGTTGCTTCGCAATGATGTCTCAGGAGGCCGACACTGGCTGAAGGTTCTTCTCGTCGGTGTCAAAACAAATCGCAGCGCCATCGGCTCACGTGTGGTCGCCCATTATGGAGGTCGGCGTCAGGCACAGGAACTGACCGCTCAATCGAGCTTTTACTCCGCTAATGACCGTCGCTTGCACTTTGGACTTGGCTCCGAAACTGCGGCGGACCTTACCATCCGTTGGACCAACGGCGCCATAGAAACGATTCGAAATGTGGCAGCCGACCAGTTGGTCACGATTCGTGAGGGCGCGGGAATCACCGGCAAACAGAAATTCCGTTAACAGTTTCATGGTGCTTAATGGTAGGCAAGCTGGCTTGCCGCGCTGGCCGTCATGTGGTAAACGTTTACCCAGAATTCTATCTCGGTCAGCTTTTCTCACTACGAGGAGAATACTTCTATGTTTTCCCCCGATAGACGACGGTTTTTGCATCAAGCTGCGAATGCAGGAATGGCGTGGGGCGTCAGTTCCTTATGGGGCGGCGCTTTCCTGCGCGCTCAAACCTCGTCGCCAAACACCGCCGATCCAGTCCGTGTTCATGTGGACACCCGTCGCGTCATAGCGCCGCTCGACCGCAATCTTTTTGGCTCCTTCCTCGAGCACCTGGGGCGTGCGATCTATGAGGGTATTTACGATCCAGGCTCGAAGCTCTCGGACGCCAACGGATTCCGCAAAGATGTCGTCAGTGAGATACGCCAGATGGGGGTTCCCATCATTCGATATCCCGGCGGCAATTTCGTTTCGGGCTACAACTGGCTCGACGGCGTCGGCCCCAAGGAAAGCCGTCCGCGCGTGCTGGATAAAGCCTGGAATGCAACTAACACGAATCAGTTCGGCACCAATGAATTCATGGCCTGGTGCAATGCTGTCGGCACCGAACCGCTGATGGGCCTCAATCTTGGAACGGGAACTCCTGAACAAGCTGCTGCTCTGGTTGAGTACTGCAACCTCGATCAGGGAACAAAATGGAGCGATCTCCGCCGCAAGCACGGCATTGCCGAGCCTTACCGAGTGAAGCGCTGGTGCCTCGGCAATGAAATGGATGGCCCCTGGCAGATAGGTCACATGAGTGCCAACGAGTATGGCATGAAGGCTCAGGATGCCGCCCGGCAGATGCGCTACGTGGATCCTTCGCTGCAGTTGATTGCTTGCGGGTCAAGCGGCCCTTTCATGCCCACCTATCTTGAGTGGGACCGCGAAGTTTTGGAGCAATGCTACGACTACGTCGACGGTCTTTCACTACACCGCTACTTCACCAATGCCCCGGCGGACACGGGCGGAGACAGTTCAAAGTTCCTGGCGATGAACCTCAGCATGGAACAGCAAATCGCGGAGACCGTAGCGGTTTGCGACCTCGTTCGTGGGCACAAGCGCTCGCTGAAGCAATTGTGGTTGTCATTTGACGAATGGAACGTGTGGTACAGGGCCCGCAGTGGGGATGCCGTGAACGGACATCACCAGGAAGCGCCTCATTTGCTCGAAGAGGTGTACAACCTGGAAGATGCTTTGCTTGTCGGAGGACTGGTCAATTCCCTGCTGCGCAACGCAAACCGAGTGAAGGTAGCGTGCCTAGCTCAATTAATCAACGTCATTGCGCCAATATCGACCAATGCAAACGGCTTGCTCCGCCACACCATCTACTATCCCTATGATTGGGCGCTTCAGTATGCTCGCGGTTCCGTGCTCAATCTTCTCGTGGAGTCTCCAACGTATGAAGTCGCGCGAATGGGCCAAGTTCCTTACGTGGACGTTGCCGGGACCATTAATCCTCAGGACGGAAAGGTTGGTATTTTCGTTCTGAATCGTGATCTATCGAAGCCTCATGTCCTGGAAATCAATTGGCAGGACACAACCCCGGGTCAGGTGCTTACCTCCACGGTACTGACGGGAACGGATCTGAAAGCATTCAACAGCTTCGAAGCGCCGCAAAAGGTGACACCGCAGACGTTTGCTAAGCCTTTCACCAGTGCTGGGCGGACCAGATTTGAGGTGCCTGGGCGCTCCTACACCGTCATTCAGTGGTCGACGTGATGCTGCTGTTGTTATGCGATGCCGCGTTGGAGCCCAGCGAAGCTAGCCCCGCTGCCTACGGTGTTCCGGGTCGCGCCCAGGTTCTGGTGGCGCCCAGTAAACGTATACCAGGTCGGCTGTGCTAACATATCAACCAGCGTGTTTAGTCGAGGCTAATACTCAACCACTGTCATGGACCTGCGTGAAATTGCACGAAGGGCAAAGGTTTCCATCGCCACGGTTTCCAGAGCGATTAACCGCGTGCCCACGGTCAATCCTCAACTGGCCAAGCGTGTTTGGAAGGTTGTCGACGAGCTCGGGTATTTCCCCAATACCCAGGCCCGCGCCCTGGTCTCAGGCAGAAGCCGCATTTTGGGCCTGATCGTATCCGAGATAACCAACCCGTTTTTCCCGGAAATTGTCCAGACCTTTGAGCATCTCGCCGTGGAGAACAATTACGAGATTCTTCTTACCTCAACCGTGCACGACCCAAAGAGAATGGAGCAGTCGGTGCGGCGTATGATTGAACGTCGTGTCGATGGTGTTGCAATTCTAACGTTCGGCATGGAGGAATCCCTGCTTGGGCATCTTCGCTTCCGAAAAGTGCCCTTAGTCTTCGTTGATGTAGGACCCGATGCTCCCGGCATTGTCAATATTCGGATTAACTACCTGAATGGCATTCGCCAAGCGGTCCAACACCTAGCCGCTCTCCGGCATACGCGTATCGCCTTCGTGGCCGGACCACCAGGTCTAAAATCAGCGCTTGCCAGGACGGATGCTTTCAAGGCCTCCATGGTGGAAATCGGCTTGCTTCCGGAACTTATTGTGACAGGGGACCATACCATGGAGGGCGGAATGCGCGCGCTGGTCGAACTGCTCGGCGTGCGCGACCAACCCACCGCTCTTGTCTGCTCCAATGATATGACCGCCATTGGAGTCATGCGCGAAGCGTACGATCACGGAATCAAGATTCCGACAGACCTGTCAGTCGTGGGGTTTGACGACATCCGGCTTGCTCAATTCATGATTCCACCGTTGACGACCGTGCAAATGTCGCAGAAAGAGCTGGCCCAGATTGCGTTTCGAGCCTTACTGAACGAAGTAGGCCAGGAATCTCCCTCCACTCAGAAGAGCGAGTACGAACTGAATACCAACCTTATCTTGAGGCGTTCAACAGCTATGGCCCTCCCCTTGGTCTTTCGCGGAGTTCGCGATCAGGCACTTAAAGAAGGTATGGAGCGGACCTCGGAAGGAGACGGTCCGTAGATTCAGTTGCAGCAGCACGGTCTTGGCGAGTACCTGGCCATTGGCCTCACACGGATCGGTACAGCTTCACTACATTCCTGACCATCAAGCGCACCGGAGTGTGCCCGCGACGGGCGCGGAAGTTAGGCTAGCCAGACGCTCGATCCAACTGAGCTACGGGCGCGGCGGTAGATAAATATCAACACAACGCCGCGAGCTGTCGCCACGCCACCCAAAGCGGCGCAAGTCACGCCTTTGCTGGATCTCGCCTGCCAAATTCCGCGCGGTGCTCTTCCGGACCGAAGAAGATTACGAACGCTCCGGTTAAGAGCACCACGGCGGCGAAGAGCCCCATGGCCCGGCCGTAGCTTATGAAATGCGCCATTCGCGCTTCGAAATACGCGCTGCCGGAGGCAATCAACACGCCGAACTGGTACGCCAATCCCGGAAAGAATCCCCGCAGCTGATCGGGAGAGAGCTCGTTGAGGTGAGCCGGGATCACCCCCCACGCGCCCTGCACCATAAATTGCATCAAGAATCCGCCCATCAGAATCAACGGGAGATTTGGCGCAAACACCCACAGCGGAATAACCGCAATTGCAAGCAGCACCGCCGTCACCATCGTGCGCCGCCGTCCGCGGCCGTCGGATATAAACCCGAACACCAACCCGCCGCAAAGCGCGCCGATCATCGAAATCACGGTGAAGTCCGATGTGCGCTGCGGACTGAACCCATGTTGCTGCTGTAAAAAGGTCGGGTACATATCCTGAGTGCCGTGGGCCATGAAATTCATCATAGCCAGTAACAGAACGAGATAGGCGAATCGCCTCCAGTGACGGAATATAGCGCGCCGGTAGGTCGTCCAATCCGTGCGCGACCGGTGCCAGGCTTCGGGCTCTTTCACTTTTGCACGCACGAACAAAGTGAGCAGCGCGGGCAATCCTCCGATGAAGAACAGCGGTCGCCAGCCCCAATGTGGATAAACCATGCGATAAACCGCAGCCGCCAGCAGAAATCCCAGTGCGTAACCCTCCTGCAACAACCCCGAAACGAATCCGCGCCATCTCACGGGAACGGATTCCATCGTCAGCGACGCTCCCACGCCCCACTCACCCCCCATTCCGATGCCGTAGAGCAGGCGCAGGAAAAAGAAAACCCTGTAATTCGGAGCAAGCCCGGACAAGACTTCAATCAACGAGAAGTACAAAATATTGACGATGAGTGGAATTCGGCGGCCGTAGCGGTCTGCAAACAAACCGAACAAAATGGCGCCGATCCAGCGGGTAGCCAGGCTCGCGGTAATCGCCAGTGCAATCGCTGGAATCGTTTGCCCGAACTCTTTGGCAGTGGGCGCCAGCACGAATGTAAGTATGAAGAAGTCGAAGGCGTCGAGCGTCCAACCAAGAAATCCGGCGAGGATGGCGTTGCGGGCACCGGACGGAGAGGGTTGCTTCTCGCCAGCCATGTCAGTTCGATTGCCACTCCGCCGGCTTAGGCATCAGCCGCGAGATCGCCAGCCCACAGACAATTGCCACGATGGCAAGCAGGAGACCCGCCTGATACCGGCCAAAGCACAACTCACCGATGCAGAACAGCGAGGAATAGATGAGGACGCATCCCAGCAGCCAGCACAGAAGGTTCTTCCCGAGGTCGCGCGTGACCGGTTCATCTCCTGCGAGCTTCGCTACGGTTTGCCATCCGGTGATTTGCGGGCGCACTTTCCGGTAGAACTTCACGAGTGTGTCGCCTGGCTCCGCCGGCGTCAGGAGGGTGACACCGATCCAAACCAGGGTGGTGACCCCCGTTGTGCACAATGTGGTCTTCGCGAAAATGACCGGGTCGGAGCCGTTGAAGGGCCGCGCTCTGCCCGCTATCGCGGTCCACAGCCAGTGGGAATGTAGCGCCAGTGTCGTCACCAGCGCTGCCGTCATCGCGGAGATTTCACTCCATGCATTCACGCGCCACCAGTACCAGCGAAGCAAATACACGCCGCCCGTCCCTGCTCCTAACTCGAGCACGATCTTCCAGCCTGCGCTAACCGAGCCAAGCTGCAACGCCACAAGCGCTGCCGCAATTACCAGGAAGACCGTCGCAAGACGCGACACGTTCACATAATGCGCCTCGCTTCCGTTTTTCTTCAGAAAGCGCCGGTAAAAGTCTTCGACAAGGTATGAACTACCCCAATTCAACTGGGTTGCCACCGTAGACATGAATGCCGCCATGAATCCCGCGAGCAGGATTCCCAGGAGCGCATGCGGTGTCTGCCGCGTCGCCACCAGCATATAGCCGCGCTCCGGCTGCGCCAATCCCGGATAAAGAACCACCGCCACGAGCGCCGTCAAAATCCAAGGCCAGGGCCGCAGCGCGTAGTGCGCCAGGTTGAACCACAGCACCGACAACAATCCGTTTCTCTCATCTTTGGCGCTGAAAATCCGTTGCGCGATGTAGCCACCGCCGCCAGGTTCCGCTCCGGGATACCAGAATGCCCACCACTGAACCGCTAGGTGCACCACAAAAGTAATCACCGGCAGCGTCCACAAAGCCTCGCTGGTGAAGCCTCGGGAAAAATCAGGTAAGAGAGCGGTGATGTCGCTGGCTCCCGGCCCGGCAGCGGCACGCCGCGCCGCAAGAGCCGCGAGAAGCTGCGGCATCCCGCCAACGGCGTGAATTCCGTACCAGGCAACCGAGATCACAATGGCCATTTTCAGAACGAACTGGAACAAATCGGTCCAGAGCACACCCCACAACCCGCCCAGCGAAACATAAATTCCCGTGAAGGGCATCAAGAAGAACACGCAGATGGCCAGCGCTTTTGCATCGCTCACGCCCATCGCCGTGCTGATGATATTCACCATCGCCTTCGTCACCCACCCGAGGATCAGGCAGTTCATCAGCAGGCCAAGATAAACAGCCCGAAATCCCCGCAGGAACGCCGCAGGTTTCCCGCTGTAGCGCATTTCAGCGAATTGTACGTCGGTGATCAGACCGGAGCGTCGCCACAGGCGCGCGAACAAAAACACCGTCATCATTCCCGACGGCAAAAAACTCCACCACAACCAATTCCCAGCGACTCCGTTGATATAGACTAATCCCGTCACCGCCAGCGGCGTATCGGCCGCAAACGTGGTCGCCACCATCGACGTTCCCGCCAGCCACCACGACACGCTTCTTCCGGAAACGAAGTAGTCCTCGGTGCTCTGTCCCGACCGCCGCCGGAAATACAACCCCAGGACGAGAGTGATCAGCAGATAGGCAAAGATGGCGGTCCAATCGGCGAATGTTAAGTGCAAGGTGCCTTCCTCCCTGTGAAGGAAATCCTTAGGGCGTCAATTTCTCGTTCAAAACGGGCGCGCGCGCCGCTCGGCCCGGAAAGACCCCATCAACGAGTTGCCCGTCTTTGACAACGAGCACTCCGTTGACAAGGACAAACTGAATCCCCTCCGAGTATTGCAACGGCTTTTCATACGTTGCTTTATCAATGATGCGATTCGCGTCGAACACTGTAATGTCCGCGTCTGCCCCCACGCGTATTCGTCCCTTATCCTTGAACATTGGCGCTCGCTTTTCCAGCCTCTGCGCGGGCATCAGTGTCATCTTCTTCAGCGCTGTCATCAAATCCAGGGCCTTCTCTTCCCGCACGTAACGTCCTAGCACCAGCGCGTAAGTGCCCGCAGTTCGCGGATGTCCGTGCCCTTTGGCAAGAAATCCATCGCTCGCGATCATCGTCAGAGGACTCACCACCGCTACATGAACATTCTCCGGCGTATTCCCGGGAACAATTACCATTCCCCCTTGTTTGCGGTACTGCAAAAAAGACTCCTTCGTCAGGTGTTCCCCCGTCGCCGGCCACAGGAGCGAAGCGTAATACGCGGCGGGTTCTTCTTCCTTGTGATCGAACATGGCGGCCTGGATACTGGTCATACCCATTGTGTAAGGATAGCTTTCCGTGGTTACGTCCATGCCGCGGGACCGCGCGTCCGCGATCATGTGAAGTTCCTGCGCTACGTTCGGTCCCCCGGTGCTTTGTATGTGTACTATATGGAGCGGAGCTCCGGTGATCGCCGCAGCCGCTATCACTTCCTCAAACCCACTGAAATTCCCCTCGATCGGGGGCCCTGACACGCGAATGTGCACGTGGCACGATGCGTGATACTTCGCCGCCACATGGAACACCTCCAGGATTTCCTGATTTGTCGCCGCCTCGGTATAGGCGGGCCCAAGTCCCACGGAAAGCGCGCCGCGCTTCAGCCCCTTTTCCAACAGTCCGCTGATCTCTTCCCTTTCTGCGGTTGTTGCGACTCGGTGAGCCGCGTCCCCACTCGGTAGCAACCCACCGGGGTCGTGCATCACAGCCATTCGCACGGCGATGTGCCCCGCGCTCGCTCCGTAGTTGATGAGCGCCTTCCCTTCCCGCTCGCCGTACCATCGATCGACATCGGCAACCCCAACTTCGAGTTCCAGCACGGTCGTCACGCCGTCCCCAGCTTTCACGGCATAGTTCTCTGCGTCTTGCCCGTGTTGGTGGAGATCGATGAAACCTGGCGCGACAACCAAGCCCCGCGCTTCAATGGTCTGCCGCCCCGCAAGCGGCCCGGTCGAAATCACGGCGATTTTTCCGCGGCGGATTCCAACGTTTCGCACCGCATCCAGGCTCGATTCCGGATCCATCACTCGCCCGTCGGCGATGACCACGTCATAAGTTTCTGTTCCATTGCTTGCGTCGCTTCCTGCGGTCATCGAAACTGTGGCGGCAAGTAACACCACCACCACCGCTGCCCACTTCCACCATCCGCGAACTCTAGAGCGTGACATTTGACCGGGGTCCTCCGTGCGGCGCTAAGTCTCTTCGCGAGGGCTCCGTCTGTCAAAGGTTTTCTAAACCGATTCAGCGACCGCGAACCGCTCAGTTGGCGTCTTCAACAGAAAGAAAAACCCCGGATCGCTGGGGGGAGCGACCCGGGGTGGGGGCGTTGCTGAGGGGGGCCGGAGGAAACTCGTTTTTGCCTAGTGCACCTGGTGTACGGCCAGCATGCAGATCTGTCGCAGTTCTTCGTAGGTGAAATACGTCTCTTCTTGTTCGCCTGCGACTTCTTTGTGTCCGAGTCCCGATTCGCTCGAGATGCGGCTCAATTCCATTTCCGAAAGGCCGAGCAGCACTGCCGCGCGGCGTCGCGTTACATATTTGAGTTGTTCTTGTGTTTTCATGGCGGTATCCCTCACGCAGGAAGAAGAACCATGGAGTCTTCTTCAACAGCCAGAATCATGGTCTTATATATATCCACGTCCCAACCTTCCCCGATCCGCATCCGCACGGTTTCGCCGCCATCCTTAAGCAGTTTTCCGCGCAGCGGCACCTTGATCTCACCAAGCGCTACCTGCAGCATCACCGGCTGCCCGATCCAAGGTTTGAACGTGCTATCCATTCTTGGTCCCCTCGAGTGATTCAGCCTGACGGATGAGAGAATCGCGCACTCGTTTGCCGGTCACAATGGTACAGAGAGGGCAGTGGAGTAGTAAGAAGGTACTGCTCAACACTGGAGTATCGATTCACACTCAGTTTCTATCGCAGTACAGAAGTACTGTTCATCCGGGACGCGCGGACCATAGGACCCGCGTGTTTTTCCTGCCATCCTGCTGGTATGACGAGGCACGGGCACGCTTCGCGCAAAGTCCTGGACGAAAGTTCAGCTGTCATGTCCACCCGGGCGGGCCTAGGCCTAGCCCTTGGCGGAGGTTTCGCGCGCGGATTCGCACATCTCGGCGTTCTGCAAGTCCTCGAGCAGAACCGGATCCCCATCACTCACATCGCGGGAACCAGCGTGGGCAGCATCCTCGGCGCTGCGTATGCCAGTGGCGCCTCTCTTGCGCACATTATTGAGACCTGCCGCACCCTCCGCTTTCGGGACATCGCGCGTTGGCGCGTCTCCCGGCTCGGCTTGGCAAGCAATCAGCGTCTTGAGACCTTAATCGAACGTGTTTTCGACTCGCGCCAGTTTGAAGATCTCCGCATTCCTCTTGCGGTTGTAGCCACGGACCTGACCTCCGGCGAACCTGTGGTGTTCACCCAAGGCAATCTTGTCGACGCCATCCGCGCGAGTTGCGCCTTCCCAGGCTTGTTCGAACCGGTCGAGATCGGCACGCGGTGTCTTGCGGATGGTTGTCTCGTCGCCCCTGTTCCAACTCGGGCCGCTCGCGACCTCGGTGCCGCCGCGGTAATCGGTATCTCCGTCGGCATGCAGGACGGCCACCGCGGCGCCCCCACGAACATTTTTCAAGTCGTGAGCCGGGCAGTGAACGCGGCGCAAAAGCACCAGCTCGAAATCTGGGAACGCCACGCCGACCTCGTCCTCCGGCCAGACGTTCAATCCCTGGCCTGGGACGACTTTGACCGCGCCGATGAAGCCATCGCTGCGGGCGCCGCTGCCGCGCTCCGTGCCCTCCCGCGCATTGAAAAATTGCTTGGGCAGAAACAAGACGCCGCGCGGGATTTCCAGGCCCGGCTCGAAGCCGAAGACAAAGGTTATTTATGGCTCGCGGAGGCGCTCCGATGACTCGCATCAGCATCTGGCTCGCGGCCCTTACCGTCCCACTCCTTCTCTGGCATGAATGTGGAGAGGATGTTGGTGTTTTCTGCTACCGTATAGGACTGGGTGCGTTTACGAGCTTGCGCGCGCGCGCGCTTGTCCCCGTGTCCGTACCAGATTCAGGTCATTCATCCGCCGCGAGGATCAACACCGAGTGCTCGACGCCATCCTTCATTTTTTCCACTCGCTCTACAACCCAGAAGGACTCAAGGAGTTAATCCGCTCGGGCGGCGCGCCCCTCATCTGTGCGATCGTCTTCGTCGAAACCGGTTTTTTTGTAGGATTTTTTCTTCCCGGTGATTCTTTGCTGGTGACCGCCGGAATTTTTTCCGCTGCCGGCGTGCTCCCTTTGAAGTGGCTTCTCTTGCCCGTCATGTTTTGCGCCATCGTGGGCGACCAGATCGGTTACTGGATTGGCCGCTCGGCGGGTGCGGCTCTGTACCGCCGCGAAGACTCCTTCTTCTTCCGGCGCAGCCACCTTCAAAGCGCCCATGACTTCTATGAAAAATATGGCGGCCGGGCCGTCATTCTCGCGCGCTTCGTTCCCATCATTCGAACGTTTTGCCCGCCGGTGGCCGGCGCCGCAAAAATGCCCTATTCCCGTTACCTCGCTTTCGACATTTTCGGCGGGATCTTCTGGGTCGGGGCCATGATTCTGGGCGGCTACATCCTGGGCAGCTCGGTCCCCAACATCGGTCAGCGCATCCATTACGTCATTGCTGTGGTTATCGTGCTGTCCGTTCTGCCTGCGGTCATCAGCATCCTTCGCGCCGGGCGCAAGAACAGTGCTGCTACCGGTGACCATGGCCCCGCCACTACTCCCCGCGCGGAGGGCCAATAGCCTGTGGCCTTCACCAAGTTCCGCGCCGTCATCTTCGATATTGGCCGTGTCTTGATCCGCGTGGACATCTCAAGAGCCATGGACGGGCTGGCTTCCGGCCTTTCTCTGACTCCAAAGGACGTGTGGTCGGCCATCGAAAAGGATCCTCATTGGCTCGATTGGCAGGAGGGGCGCATTTCTCCCCGCGACTGGCATCTTCGTCTAACCAAACGTCTTGGCGCTTCACTCACTTTCGAGCAGTTCACCGAAGTCTGGAATCGCGCTCTTGACCCGAACCCGATCCATTCGGAAGCGTTCCTGGAGAAGCTCTCCAAGAACTACCGCCTCGCCTTACTATCGAATACCGATCCCATCCACATGTCCAATGAAGAGGCCCGCTTCCCTTTTTTACGCTTCTTTCCCATTCGTATCTATTCCTATCGCGTCGGCGCGAGCAAGCCTGACCCGGTCATCTACCGTGAAGCCCTTCAAGCCTGCAAGGTGCGCGCCGAGGAAGCCGTTTATATTGACGATGTTGCCGCCTACGCGGAAGCAGCTCAGCGCCTCGGGATGTCTGGAATCGTCTTTCAATCGCCCGAACAGCTCCAGTCCGATCTCCGAAAGCTCGGAATTCAATTCGATTGACCCAAAGCCAAGCAAAAAATCCGCTGTTCGCCCTCTGTTCGCGTAAACTTTGCTAGGACTAGTACCACATGCCGTTTGCCCCATCCCTGCCAACCAGCCCCATTTTCATCCACTTACAAGCGTTCCCTGGCGCTCAGCTTTGGTCCAGCGCATGCATTGCCCCAGTTACGGGTTTGCTGCTCAAAGGTCTTAGCCCTACATGGGGTGAGGAGAAAGATAAACTATGTCGGACGACAGGATTGTGGAAACGCGTACGGAATCACCAGCCTGGACGCTGCCAGCGATTATCGTTTTGGGTTTGCTCGCCATTGGCGGGCTGGCGTTTGGCTGGAATGCCTCTTCGAAGCTCGATGCCACTCAGCAGTCGGTTGCCGCGCAATTGAAAACTGCACAACAAGCTATACAGCAAGACATGTCCTCCATGAAGGACCGTCTTGCTCAGGACGAAAAGGCCAGCTCTGACTTACAGGGCGACCTGAAGGTTGTCACGGGTAAGCTAAAGATTACCCAGGGCCAGCTCAAGAAGGCCCGCGAGGAAGCCGCTAAGCTCAACGATGCGACGACCGAAAAGCTGACCGCGCTTGACACCTCCGTACACTCGGAACTGGCTACCAAAGCCACCAGTGATGACGTCAAGACCGTGGACACCAAGGTTGTGGGCGTCAAGACCGACCTCGACGCCACTCGCGAAGACTTGAAAATGGCTCGTAGCGAAATGGGCACGCTCATCGCGCGCAACCATGACGAAATCGACCAACTCCGACGCCTCGGAGAACGCGACTACGTGGAGTTCACCATCACTGGCAAGAACAAGCCGCAGAAGGTGAGCAACGTCACCGTCGAGCTCAAGGGCGTCAACGAAAAGCGCAATCAGTTTAGCCTCGCCATGACGGTCGAGGACAAGCGCTTCGAAAAGAAGAACCGCGCCATGAACGAGCCGATCTTCTTCTACGTCTCTGGCACGCATATTCCCGAAGAGGTCGTCATCAACAAGGTGAGCAAGGACACCATCAGCGGATACGTCAGCGTCCCCAAGGCGAACTCGCAAACGGCCTCCAACACCGCCACAAAGTCGGGCAACTAAATACAATAGCATCCTGGCTGAGATTGCCGGATACGGCAGGGGGCGAGCAGAGCAATCTGCTCGCCTTTTTTCTTTAGAATGGCTTTCGCCACTCCGGAGTCTTGCTTGCGCCAGACGCCCAGCGTCCTCTACATCGCGGTTGATGCGCTGATTCCCCTCCGGGGAAGCAGCCTCCATGGCCTCGACCAATTCACCGCAGCCCTCGACCACAAAGGCGTTCCTGCCGTCTGGCTGACCAGCCGCTCGCGTCTCCAGTTCGACGATCCTCGACGTAAACACGGTCACACGCATCCCTTCATTGCTGAAGACGGCTGCGCGGTTTACCTGCCGGAGGACTACTTCCACCTGCGGCCCGCATCCGAGGCCTCTCGGACCAAAGAGGCCGCCACCTTGCGCCGCGGCCGCTTTACGTGTATTCCCGTCGCGCAAGCTCTTCCGGCAGCCGCTGAAGCCTTACAAACTCTCTCCCAAGATACGGGCGCACCTGTTGTCACCCTGCGCTCGCTCTCTCCTCGCGAACTCGTACAAAACACGGGCCTGTCACAAAGGGAAGCCGAACTTGCCCGGCAACGCGACTTTGACGAGATATTTTTCTTTGCTGGCGCCTCTGCTGATCAAGTCCAGAAATTTCTTACTGAGGGGCGCAATCGCAACTTGCAATTCCGCCAGCACGGCGTTCTCTGGTCCACAGCCATCGGCCCCAGCGTCCAGCGGTCGATCCGCGCGCTTGCCAAGCTTTACGACCGGGCGCTCCGCTACCATGCCCACACCGTCGGCATCGCCACACCCGATTTGAGCGCCAATCTCCTGCCTTTCTGCGAGCGCACCATCCTTCTTACCGGCCGCAAGTCCGGAGGAGATTCACAACACCAGCCTGACACGCCTCACATGCGGCATCTGCCGCTCCATGATCCAGACCTTTGGGAACGCCTGATGGCGGCAATCCCTACTGGAAACTAGATGCCCCTGGAAAAAAGTTGCACAAATGCGCGTCAAATTGCGTAACACAACTCAAATCATGGGATGGATCACCGCCGCTGCGTTCACAAACCATCTATTTTCTATGGGATGAGAGGTTTGGCCCTTCCTGAGAGTCTTGGCCCCACGATTGCCCTGAAATTGTCAGGCAGACGCCAAGCCCCCAGCCCTGCCGCCTCGGATTCGCGCGAGCAAGGGCTACCAGATCGAACCGAGTACTAGGAGGATTCTAACCATGGTGTGGCTCCGCCGCGTTTTGCGCCTTCCTGCTCACGAGTCCTACGTCGGCCTCGTTCTCATCTTCTGCGTTATTTCCATGAGCTTTATGTCCATTGCTCTGGTCTGGCAGGCGCAGATTATTGCCAGCCAGCGCGAAGCCATCCAGTGGCTCGAGCGGCTCAAGATCGGCGGCTAATCTCGCCATGTCAGAAACTCACTTAGCCTGAATCCGGCGTCATGAGTAAGCTGCGGTTCATAGCAGCGTTGTGCAGAGCGGTCGAACGGCTATTTTGACCTCTTACACGCAACCCGCACTAAAAGTGAGGTTTGGATGTAGTAGCCCCGGAAGCACAAAAAGTGCTTTTGACGCGCATTTCGCTCAATCGACGGCCATTTTCCACGCAGGATTCAGGTTAACGCTTCCTGAGTCCGTCGCAACAAGAGAATCCTGCGAGATCGCCGCCCTGCACCGGCCAAGTTTAGATACCATCTCGAAAGCAATTCCCCGAGACTTTCCCTGCAACCTGTGATTCAATATCCTCACAGAGCATTTCTTTGAGGAGAATTACCGTGAAACGATTGGTTCGATTCCTCTTGCTGGCGTCCACGCCGGCGCTCTTTGTAACCATGCAGCAGGCTTCTGCCATGCAGTCGGCGTCACCCAATACTGCGAACTCGGCTCAGCCGCAGGCGGCCAACCAGGCATCCTCGCATGATCGCCACCATCGTAAGCACAGCAGTGCCCCGCGTCACCACCATCATCACAAGTCTGCGACGCAGCACTAGCCCGAAAAGCTCAACATCAATAGCGAAAGGGGGAGCCTGGCGGCTCCCCCCTTTCGCTATTTTACTGTGTCGGCTCGGAAGCGCGCTAGTAGCACGCATGTTTCGCGAGCGACGCGCACCGCAAAAGCGGTGTGATCAGCTGTAGCAGCTCTAAGCCCGGTGGAGTCATAGTCCCTCCGGAGCTCCTTGAGCTCACGCCTCGCTTGTACTCCTCTGATTTGTCGAATGCAAGCGAATAGAGGGTGAACGCGCGATTTCCACAGATCTCGCGTCGATTGCAAACTCCAGACGATTACTTGATGAAGAGTGTTTCGCGCAGTTGGTCGCGGCCGACGAACGATTTCATTGTTCGAAAGTGGGCAAAGAGGTCTTGGATCTCACGGTTCTGATAGACCTTTTGAGCCGGGCAGATGACCGTGGACGAGATCACTTGCAATGTATTGGAATCGGCCACACGATAGCGCTGAAAACCTTCCGGCTTCTTGCTGTGAAACATCGCCAGAATCACGCCGCCGGGCCGCAGCAATTCCGTCAGGTTCGCTACCATCTGCTTCACGAGCGTCGGCTCAAGGTAGTCCAGCAAGTCCCACAAGAGCACGGCATCGAAGGATGACTGCGGGTACTGGAGGTTCTCGAGCAGGAAGCGTGTCGCACGGCTACTCGGCGTCGTGTCCAGCGTTTCGCATGCTCCGGGGTCATCGCGCAACCACGTCTCTTCCTCGGTCAGAAATGCTTTCCATCCGCGAAGGATGTCTTCCGACGAAACACGGAAACCGCGCTCGATGAAGAAACTCAAAGTCGTCTGCCAGGCCGGCCCCAGATCAAGCAGCGCACCCCGCCCAAGCCCGTCGAGATTCCACAAGAATTCTTTCAGCCCGTTCGATATACGCGTCGATTCAGGCACTTCCGGCGAGCGCGCAGCGCCCACGGTGGCGATCGGCGCACCGGGCGTGCGCGAGCGTGAGTTCGAATGCAGAGGCAAGGAAACGCCGCGGCTCGTCCCGCTTCTCATTCCAAGCCCCAGTTTATGCAGGAAACTCATTGTCAGTTCGCCGCCGTTCCAGAGTTCAAGGATGTCGTGTCAGCAGCCTTGGCTGTCACCGTTGCCGCTGAAGCCTTGATCTCTGCAGTTTTGTTCGCCTGTCTTCCCGCCTCGACATTTCCGCGCAACAGCGCACCGTCCTCTATGGCCAGGCGATCCGTTTGCACTTCCCCTGTGACTTGGCCGGTGCTCCAGAGTTGAACCTTGTCCCTCCCCGTGACTTTTCCTTCGATTTTTCCCCGCACGATAACCTCGCGCGCGTGCACATCTGCCTTCACATGCCCGTTCGGGCCAATAGTCAAACTCCCGTTCGCCAAATTCAGTTTTCCGTCGACAACACCATCGACAAAAAGATCTTCACTACCCGTTACTTCGCCTTTGATCCTGATTCCTTGGCTGATGCACGCTGCTGCGCGCGGTGAAGTTGGAAGCGCACCCAACGCTGAAGGTGTACTGGTCGAAACAGCGCTGGACAGAGCCATAGAACTTGCGGGAGTTGCGGCCCTGTCGGAAACCCCTTCAGGCTTCGAATCTTCCTTTTTCCACATCAGACACCTCAACATCGAAAACTGGATTTTCGAAGCCGCTTATCGCAGGGCTGGCTGGAACTGCGACTCGGAAGAGTGAACATAGTACACGACTTAGCGGCTGTAAACAAGAATGGCGGGTAGCAAATCTAGGGTGTTTCCTGAAGGGCTACACCACTAATTGCGGAATTAGTTCTCCCAATCCCACTACAGATTGCGTTGTCTCGCCCGTCTCACTTCTCGCGCTTAGCTCCCACAAGGCCACCACCATGCCTGCAAATTCCCGCATTAACTCTTTAATGGACTTGCGCTTTTCCCACCAACCCTGGGGATCAAAGTCTCCATCGCGCGCGCTGGCGATCCGCACCTCCATGCCCGGTAGAAAAACTCGCCGGAAAACATAGCGCGCGCGGCGCGTGTGAAAATTCGATGTCACCACGATTACGCTGTGCCATTTTCTTTCTTTTGCGAGCCGCACAAGCGCTACCGCTTCTTCCAGCGTGCTATCCGCATCGTGTGCCAATCGCACAATCTTATCTTTTGGCACTCCGCGCTCGACCAGGTCGTGCTCCATCAACTCCGCTATTCCCGCATTCGGCCGCAGGCGTCTTCCGCTCGCGACAATTACGGGCGCCTTCCCTTCCCTGAACAATTCCGCTCCTCTCGTTGCCCTATCGGCGTAGAAATTATCGTCACCTAAAACCATGACCGCGTCTGCTTTGTCGAGGGGATCCTCGATGATCCATGTCTCCGCTGCAAAGCGAAGAATCGGACGCCTCACCAGGTACAAGGAGGCGCAAAAAATCACGAAAAACAACAAAATGATCAAGTTAAGAAAGATTCGGCCTAGCTCGCCTGGATTCGCATGGCCATGCTTCATGAATTGGGGTCCAACGCTCGCAAGTTTGCGGCCGCCTGCTCCGGCAGTTCGGCGTTGAAATACACCTCTTTAATGCTGTAAGACTTGCTGGTCTTTTCCACGATGGGCAAAATCTCGATGTGCCAGTGGTAATCGTCGGCCAGCGTCTTCCAGTAGCCGGCCAATTCACCCTTTTTGTTCTTCGTATTGGGTGATGTATGCACGACCAAATGAAATGCCGGCGCCACTTTCTCCAGCTGGCGCAATACGCGCCCTAATAGCGCCGCCAACTGCCTGCGGTTCGATCCCGGCCGCGGCTGTTCGAATAGATGATTGTGCCGCCGGTGCATCAGCCACACTTCGTATGGCACGCGCGACGCATACGGGCACAGCGCATAGTAATCTCCCTGCACGTCCACGATGCGCTTTCCCTGCTTCTCCTCCTGACGCACGGTGTCACAGAAAATGCAACGCTCTTTATCTTTGAACCATTCGTGCGCGGAGCTGAGTTCGTACTTGATTCGCCGCGGCACGAAGATCGTCGCCGTCACCTGCGAATGCGCATGCGGCCATTCCTCTCCCGCCAGTGCGCCCTGGTTCTTGAATACGCTGATATACTTAAACCGCGCGTCCTTCTTCAAATCAGCGATACGCGACGCCCACACCCATAGCACACGTTCAATCTCTTCGTCGCTGAACTGCGACATTCGCTTGTCGTGCAGCGGCGTCTCCACCACGACCTCGTGGGCGCCGAGGGCGCCCATCTTGTCGTACATCCCTTCGGCTAGACGTCCGGGTTCCCCTTCAACGTGATACAGTGGTTGCGGGTGGGGCAACACGCGCACCTGCCATGCCCCTTCCGCCGGCCACGTCAGAATGGACCTCAACTTCTCGATCTTGGCCGGCTCCAGCGGGCATTCCTCCGGCGCAGCGCCAAGTGCTCCTCTCTGTCCCAGAATGACCCAGCTCTGCGTGATGGGATCTTTGCGAAGTTCCATTCGGCATCTTCAGCGGGTGTAGCGTGCAGGTGTCGGCCCCTGTTCGAGTCGGTGACGATCCCAGATCGCGCCTTCGCGCGTGAAGTAAGCCATTTCGAAATCTTGCGTCAGTTCCAGCGCATCCACGGGGCAAGCATCTTCGCAGAGTCCGCAGAACATGCACCGCGAAGTATCATACGTGAAGTCTGTAAGCACTTTCCTCCGCGTCGCGTCGTCGCGTTGCCAACCCACCACGATTAGGTTTTCCGGGCAGGCCAATGCGCACAAATTGCAGCCAATACACAGCGTCTCGCCCGTCTCGGGATTATTGTTGAGCCGCGGCGCCCCACGAAACCGCTCCGCAATCATCGGCCGTTCCAGCGGATATTGCTCTGTGACAATATTCTTGGGATGCTGCGCCCGGAAGGTAACCGCGAGGCCCTTCAAAAAATCGACTTGAAACAATCGCTCCAGGAGTTCCCGCATGGGCCTAGTTTGTTTCTCCCCTCCGCAATTGTCAAGCAACTGCTTATCTCTACATTATCTCTATTCTTCTCCGCGCCCTCCGCGTCTCTGCATCAATATCCCCGTTCCCTGCCCTCTGGTCCTCTTCGTGCCCGGCGCTTGCCTCGACCGGTCGGGTTGTTAATTCCGTTTTCTCTCTTTCCGCATGTTATTCTCTCGCCGACAATGGAAGCTGACATCCAGTTCATGCAGGCAGCGCTCGCCGAAGCACGCGCCGCGGCTACCGCCGGCGAAGTCCCCATCGGCGCCGTGCTCGTCCATGACGGCAAGATCCTCGCTCTTTCCGGTAACCGCACGATCCGCGACTGCGACCCCACCGCTCACGCCGAAATCGTCGCCCTTCGCGAAGCCGCCCGCTTTCTTGGCAACTACCGCCTTGCTGATACCACGCTCTACGTCACCATCGAGCCCTGCAGCATGTGCGCGGGCGCCATCATCCAGGCTCGTGTCCCGCGGCTCGTCTATGGCGCCGACGATCCCAAAGGTGGCGGGGTCCGCTCCTGCTTCGAAATCCTGTCCCACCCGCACCTCAACCATCATGTGGAAGTCACTTCCAGCGTCCTCGCCGCCGACTGCGCCGCCATCATCCAGTCTTTTTTCGCTAAACGCCGCGAGTAACGCGTGCCTTGGCCGCGCACTCTTCGCGACTTTCACGATGTGCCCGCCGTTCATCGCCATTGCGCAGACATAGGCGCGTAATACTCATCCCATTTACGAGACGTCGACTCCCGGATTGCCGAAAAACGTAACGCTCTGCTACGATTAAGTCTGCAACAACCGCGGAGAGGTGACTGAGCGGTTGAAAGTACTCGCCTCGAAAGCGAGCGTACGGGAAACCGTACCGTGGGTTCGAATCCCACCCTCTCCGCCATACCAAGTTCCCCCTTTGTTTTACGTCAGTATTTACACCTTGCTACCGCTGTGCTACCGTTTTTCATCATTAATTTGGGATGGTGTCCAGCATGATAGAAGAAGATAGAATCCTTCGGTTCGAATCCCACCCTCTCCGCCATAATTCAAAAACCCCAATAAAGTCACTCGTCCGATCAACAATCGCCTTGTCCCACGTCGTCTGTTCTTCAATTGCCTTTCTGTCACCGAGCCAACGCACATAAGCGAAGTCCGCTGTAATCATATCGAATTTTTCCTTCATCTCCCATGGACGCGGCATAAACGATGTGTCGGTCAGTGCCAAGGCGATGTTGTACTCCCGGAGCTGTCCGCGAAACGGGCATCAAGTCAGGTTTTGTTGCAAATTTCGACGACAAAGCGATGGTCCTTTGGAAGCGGCGGCTGCATGCCTCGTGGATAGAACGAACCTTCCCAACCCGCAGGTCCGTGGTGCGCGTTTCGTGCCTGCCGGATAGAAGCTGACCTCCAGTTCTTCAGCGGTAAACGCGCTAATAACCCGACGCGTTCGCTTCGGTTCCCGTACCGATGGTAACGCCGTTCCTCTTTACGTTCAGGCACTGAGGATGAGTAAACACGCTTGGTCCATCGCTTGCCGAATATTGAATATCATCAATCTTAGGACCTCCCGACGGGTTCATACCCAGCAGATGGCGGACCCGCTTGGCAATCTCGTGATCTGCGCACGAAGTGTCACCACTGATGCCGAGACCGCCAACGATCTTGGTGCCTCCGTTTGCGTAGATCGGCACCCCGCCTCCGAAGAAGATCAACCCGGCAGCGATTTGGCCATTCCCGCCCGTTCCGCCCCCGGGAGCGGACAGAAATACCGGATTGAACGGATTCGATTGACCGAGACTCCAGAGCGAATGGCCCGGCTGAGTAAATGTGTAGAGCCTCGCCGTCGACAACGCAAAGCTATCGAGGCTGAAAGCATTGGCGGTGTATGCCTTGGCCTTCGCAATTGCCTGGCTGCCTGGCCAGACTTGGCTGGGATCAGCGGTCGACGTAACAAAACCACAAAGATGTCCTGCGCGATTCACCACTGCCACCCACATCCTGGTTCCTCCAAACAGGCCGCCGACATCGCCCCCAATTCCACCGGGATCGGAAGCCGGAATGTTAGGCGCAGCGATTAGCTTGGAGCGCAACGTGGCGGCATCAGGCAGTCCTTGGCAGTTCGCATCCTCATTCTGGGCAAGGGATGTACCCAAGAGCAGAAATAGCGAAATCGCGGAAGTCAAAACCAGTTTGAAGATCATGGGATTCCTCCTTACATGCACCAAGCACGGACTTAGTGCTCTCTTAGCTTCCGGGTATGATGCCCACCGAAAACCCGGAAGTCCAGCGCAGAGACAGCACACCCAGGCTCTCTGCTCAATTCTCATAACGTCGTTCGCTATCGTTCACTTGGACCCGACCCTTCTACTCGCTGGTGTGCAAAGGAATTCACTGTGCCATACATAACCTAGATGGAAATTTATGTCCTTCGAATCGAGGAGAACATCCATGATTATTGCTGATCGCCTTAGAGAATTACGTGAAGCGAAACATTTCTCACAAGGGGATATCGTGAGAAGCGGACTGGGTTGCTTCGTTGCTACGTTTCGAGAGTAAAATGATACGGGAGCGTGCCTATTATAAGGCTCCGCAAATCTGTTCTGGAGCTCCCGATATGCGATACGCAAGACTCGTGGCCACTGCTCTCCTTGGAATGCCTCTCTGCGCATTTCCGGCAAGCTATTTCACCGGTCCGTTAGTGCGAGCAGCGCAAGCGAAGACCGAGAAAGACCCGACACGACATCGGCCCTGCAAGAACGAGTTCAAATGGGCGAAAAGGCTTTCACGTACGCGCGCCTCTGGTTTGGGTAGGGAGTAAGAGGGGTAAGATGCCTAATTTGAGAAAAGGTGTAACGAGTCACGACCTTTTCCCCCAAAGTTCTCTCCCATCGCAGCAAATCGGGTTTCTGAACAAAAAAGGCCGAACATTTTCTGCTAGGCCTTCGCTATTTTGAAATCGTGCCTTCGATCAGAAGTGGCAGGACGCCACGCCGCGCTTCTGCAAGTACTTCTGGTGATACTCTTCGGCGCGATAGAAGGTACCTGCCGGTGTGATCTCCGTCGCTATGGGCCGCTTGAATTTGCCACTGGCATCGAGCGCTGCGCGCGACTTCTTGGCCACTGCCTCCTGCTCCGGCGAATGAAAGAAAATCGCCGTGCGGTACTGTGTGCCGAAATCCGGACCTTGTCGGTTCACTTGCGTCGGGTCATGAGCCTGCCAGAAAACACCGAGCAACTGTTCGTAACTCACTTTTGCGGGATCGAAGGTCACCTGCACCACTTCCGCATGCCCTGTTTCATCCGTGCAAACGTCTTTATAGGTCGGATTCGGCATGTCGCCGCCACTGTAGCCTACGGCTGTATCAATCACTCCCGGGACGCGCTGAAACGCCGCCTCTACGCCCCAAAAGCACCCCGCTCCAAACGTCGCTATCTCTGCCATGGATGTCACCCCTTGAATCAAACTCTTGCTCTTGGCACATTCTATGTACGGCACTTAGATGCTCGAACCACGACCTGCGGTTCCACGGCGTCTCTAAGGCGTTTTTCGCCGCGCCGGCGCCGCCCCCGCACTGGTCTTTAACTTCTCCTGAGCCAGCGCTTTATAGGGACTGTTCACCGAAGCCGCTTGTGTAAATGCCTCCTTGGCCTCGGCGTTTTTTTTAAGATTCAGTAGCGCAAATCCCAAACGATATTGATTTCGCGCGTAGCTCCCGTCATCTGGCTTCAGCAGCGGAGCCGCCGCTCTCAGATTCTCCACAGCTTGGGCGTTGTCCTTCTTTTCAATGTTCACCTGTGCCAGCGAACTCAGCGCCAGGCCCTTCTGTAGGCTTTTCTGCTGTGCCCACTGCTCGTCCGTCACGCCTTCCGGTTTCTCCGTGGTTTGCAGAATCGCGACCGCTTTCTTCGCATATGCCTCAGCTCTGTCGAGCTGCTCGCCTTTCTCACTGTAATAATCGGAGAGCAGCAGCAACATCCCCAGATTGCTTGGATCCTTCGCCAGAAGTCCGTTCGCAACTTCCAGCATCTTTGGCGCGTTCTGCGCCTGCCGGTATGCCGTGGCTGCCACGCCGAGCGCCTGACTCGCGTAGGGCGAATCCGGGAAAATCTGCGCGAACCGCGTCAGGAGCCCCGCACGCTTGGCCACATCCTTTGCCTGATAAGCTCCGCTGAAAACCGCTTGTTGAATGTAAGCGATGCCATCCTTGTTACTCTCCAGCGTTTGTGACTTTTGCCGTTCCCATTCGGTAGCAACCGTCCCATCCGGAGCAGGCGAGCCCTTATATCGCTTCAAAATCCCTTGCGCCTTGTCCCCATACGAAATCAGCCGGTCCACGTCGCCTTTTTCCGAAGCCGCGCGGATCATGTTCAACGCATTCTGAAAGCTATTGGGGTCCAGCGCGAATAATTTATCACCATATTCAAACGCCTTATCATAACTTTTCTGCGCGATGTAGTAATCCACAAAGAGACCATCCGCCACCAGCGGGTAATCGCCCTCGCTGCCTGGCCCCGCCGCGAACTTTTCGATCAGCGCAAGCTTTTGGGCCGCGTCCGGCGCCGCGTTGATCTCCGTCAATGCGTGGTCCACCTCCGACCCCGCCTGAATCGGAACGAACTTGCCGATCTGCTGTCCGAATAGAGGACCTACCGAACAGCCCAACAAAAATAGCGCACCACTCAACCACCTGGTTTGTCTCATAGGCACCTCCGCACACTGGCAATTGACTGCATCTTAGTGCCGCGCTCTCCGCCAGGCAAACAAAATCCTTTGCGATGCGCTCCCCTTGTTTGAACCGTGCGGAACTTATCTCGCGAACCACGTTGTTGACGCATACCGGCTTCGCGAGACGATTAAGGCTTTGCATAGGGTGCCGGAATGGATCTAGGGCTCACAGGCCGCGTAGCCGTCGTCGCAGCCGCCAGCAAGGGACTTGGCCGCGCCGTCGCGGAGGAACTTGTCCGCGAAGGAGCGCACATCGCTCTATGCGCACGCACGTCGAGCACCCTCGCAGAGACTGCTGCGGACATCCAGAAAATCACCGGCCGCCGAGTGTTCCCTCAAGCCCTGGATGTTACTGATTCTAAGGCCGTTGCTGCCTTCATTACTGCTGTCGAAGCCCCCTTCGGCAAGTTAGATATCTGCGTTACCAATTCCGGCGGTCCGCCGTCTAATTCTTTTAAGAGCACCCAGCCGGAAGACTGGCGCTCCGCCGTCGACCAGCTTCTCATGAGGACTGTCTTTTTCACCAGAGAAACACTGCCGCGCATGCAGAAAAACAAATGGGGACGCCTGATTACCATTACCTCGTCCGCGGTCAAGCAGCCGTGGACGGCCTATTGCTTTCGAATTCGGTTAGCGCCGCTGTCACCGGCTTGGCGCGCACTCTCGCCAATGAATACGCGGCCGATGGCGTCACCGTGAACAACGTTTGCTCGGGGTACACTCGGACCGGTCGCCTTGATGGTCTTGCCGCAACCATTTCTGCGCGCACGGGCTCCAAGCCCGCGGAAGTCTTCGCCGGTTGGGGACGCGAAATCCCCGCTGGTCGCCTTGGCACACCGCAGGAATTTGCCGCGGTCGTCGCATTCCTTGCTTCTGAACGCGCTAGCTATGTGAACGGCACCTCCATCGCCGTCGACGGTGGTCTTGTGAGGAGCCTGCTCTAGCCCTCAATGGCCGCAACCCGTCACTTTGAACTCAATTTGCTGCCCGAGCGCTTCGCCGTTACCCGGCTCGCCGCCAATTCGCCCATGCCTACCGCGGCGACGCAAGGTCCATTCTTTTGCGTCACGCGTACCGGCGATGAAATTTCCGTTGTCACCGAACTCTCTCTCGTTCCGCTCGGCATTCAGTCCGAGCGCGGCTGGCGCGTCCTGAAAGTTCAAGGGCCGTTCGTTTTGTCGGAAATCGGCGTCCTGGCTTCGCTCGCCACGTCACTCGCTGAAGCGGAAATCAGCTTGCTTGCCGTTTCAACTTTCTACACGAATTATCTGCTCGTGGCTTCCGAAACTCTGACAGCCGCCTTCGCCGCGCTGGAGCAGGCAGGACACACCATTTACAGGAGCAAAGCTGGCTGAATGATCAGGGAACCCCTTCGCAATGCCAATCTCCTTCGCAGCCGTCCGGCGTTTCTTACGCTCGCGGCGCTGCTGGCGATTTTCATCGCCGCACCGCGACTCCGCGCCGATGAGCCTTACGCGCGCAGTCGCGACTATGATTTGCAGCATTCAAAGATTGCCTTGCGCTTCGACATCGACCAGAAGAAGGTTCTCGGCGAGGTCACGCACACGCTCTCCATTCTTCGCGATGGCTCCACGAAAATCGCTTTCGACTCTGTCGGCCTCACCATCCAAAGCGTGACACTCAACAAAGCCGCCGCAAAATTCGAAACCTCCACCGACAAGCTAATTATTCCCCTGCCGGCGGCCGCCAAAGCCGGTGACAAATTCGAAATCGCTATCCGTTACGAAGGCAAACCCGCCAAGGGTATGTACTTCATCTTGCCGGACAAGGATTACCCGGACTGCCCAAAGCAAATTTGGACCCAAGGCGAATCCGAAGACACGCGCTACTACCTTCCGACCTACGACTACCCCAACGATCGCCTCACGACCGAAACGATCCTTACCGTGCCCGCTTCCTGGATCACCGTTTCGAACGGCAAGCTCATGAACGTCAGCGACGCCGGTAAGGGTTTGAAGACCTGGTATTGGAAAGAGTCCCTCCCCAATTCCACCTACTTGATCACCGTGGTCGCCGGTGAATTCGACGAAGTAAAGGATACCTGGCACGGAATCCCCGTCACCTATTACGCACCGAAGGGGCGCGGCGACCGTCTCTCTGTCAATTTCGGCCGCACTCCGGCCATGATGGAGCTGTTCAGCAAAAAAATTGGCGTCGACTACGCCTGGGAAAAATACGCGCAGGTCATGGTGGATGATTTCGTTGCCGGCGGCATGGAGAATTCAAGCGCCACCACCAACAACAGCAGTTCCCTGGTTCATCCTAAGCTCGCCCCCGAATACTTCACCGGTGAAGACGACTTGATCTCTCACGAACTCGGTCACCAATGGTTCGGCGATCTCGTCACCTGCAAGGACTGGGGAGACATCTGGCTCAACGAAGGCTTCGCCACGTTCCTGGAAGCAGTTTGGACGGAAGCGCACTACGGCAAGGATCAGGCCGATTACGAGCGCTGGAACAACGCGCGCGAGTGGTTCGAAAGCAATAGTCTATGGAACAAGCCGATCGTACGCCACGACTTTGACGATTCCAGCGAATTCGACGGCAACGCTTACGGCAAAGGTGGCTGGGTCCTCTACATGCTTCGCCGCCAGATTGGTGAAGACACTTTTTACCGCGGCCTGAAACACTATCTCGAAGTGAATCGCGGCAAGAACGTAGTAACCGCCGACCTCGCCAAGGCAATCGAAGATTCTACGCATGCCAACGTCGACCAATTCTTCAGCCAATGGCTGTACGGCGCGGGCGGGCCGAAATTCGACTTGAGCTACGCTTACGACGACGAAAAACACCAAGTGATGCTCACCGTCAAACAAACGCAAAAAGTCGAAGGCCGTGTGGGCCGCTTCCGCGTCCCTGTCGAAGTCGAAATCACCACAGCGTCAGGACCCAAGCTCTACAACGTCACCGTTTCGAAAGACAAGCAGACTTTCCCCTTGCCCGCGGAGTCTGCTCCGCTCATGGTTCTCTTCGATAAGGGCGGTCACGTCCTCAAGTCCGCTGAATTCCACAAAGAAAAGAAAGAATGGCTCTATCAATTGAAGAACGCCGCGGATCTAGCCGATCGTGCCGACGCCGTGGTCGCGCTTGGCAACATGAAGAACGACGAAGAAGTCGTTGCCGCCCTTGGCGAGACGCTGCGCAGCGACAAGGCCTGGGGAGTTCGCGCCACCGCCGCCGACACACTCGGCCAGTTGGGCGGCGCTTCCGCGTCGAAGCTGCTCCTCGCTGCGCTGGATTCGCATGATGGGCCCTGGGTCCGCAATCGCGTCGTCAGCGCCCTTGGCAATTTCAAAGACGACACGACCGTCGCGGCGAAGCTCAATTCCGTCGCAAGACAGGACGATTCCTATCGCGCCCGCGCCGCCGCCTTGCAGGCACTTGGCCGACTTAAGGGGCCCAACGCGTTCGCCACGCTCGCCGCCGCCGTCGCGGCCGATTCGCCGGACGGCTTCCTCCGTAACGCTGCTCTTCGCTCGCTCGGTTCGCTGGGAGACGATAAAGGCGTGCCGCTTCTCTTACAGTGGTCAGCCGTCGGTAGGCCCATCGATTCGCGCGCTGCGGCCATCAACAGCCTCGCGCGTCTGCAGAAGGACAACAAGGACATCACCAAACAAATTGCGGCGTATCTCACCGAACCGCACTTTCGCATTCGAATGGCCGCCATCTATGCACTCGGTGGACGTGGCGATACCACTGCCATTCCCGCGCTGGAAGCTCTGCTGAAAAGCGACGACCTTAGTATCGAAATGGCGCCCATGATCAAAGGACAAATCGCGCGCCTGAAGAAACCCACGGATGGAAATCCAGGTGCCAATCCCGGTTTGGGAGATGCGGACGAAGAATCCATCGAGGCCGGCGGTGAAAAGCTCACGACCGAACAACGGCTCGAAAAACTCGAGCACCTGCTTCAGGAAATGAGCGAGAGGCTCAAGTCCATGGAGAAGCGTCTCCCGCCTCCCAAGCAATGAGCGGCTGATACTCTTCTGGAGAGGCGGACTTCGGTCGCCCTCTCTTCTCTGTGACCTCTGTGCTCTCCCTGCTCGCTCTGTCAAATCTTCTCTTCGAATTGCTCTTCCTACGGTTCCGCAATCAATATCCGCAGGTCACGAAGATTGTTCCCCGTCGGTCCGATAACAACAGCATCCTCCAGCCTCGAAAAAAATGTGAACGCGTCGCTCCGCCGGAACGCCTCCGGCGGCTCCAGTCCCATCGAGCGCGCGTTTGTCAAAGTCTGTCCGTCCGCCACTGCTCCGGCGGCGGGACTATTGCCATCGATCCCATCGGTGCCGGCACTGAGTACCGCAATTTTCTTCCCTGCGATTTTCTCCACACACGCCAACACGAAAGCTGAATTCCTGCCTCCGATTCCATTTCCGGTCACCGGTGAACTCACCTCCCCATCCGCAATCAGCCCTACCCGTTGTCCCGCGTGTGTCTTCCGCAGTTCCTCCAACTGCTCTAGTAGATATTCCGCTGCTTTCTCCACTGGCCAGTCATCGGTCGTATTGTCGCAGCAGGTGATGAATCCTTTCGCTTCCGCCGCGTGATGCGCTGGATGAAACAGGTCATCCATCCCCAACAGCAGCATAAAGTGCGCGTTTCGAAATGTGGCGGCATCGGCTTTCGGTGTCTCCGGCATTTTCTCTTCGTCAAGCCAGCGTCGCAATGCGGTTGGAAATCTGCCGTGCAGGGAATGCTCGGTAATGATGCGCCTTGCGTCCGCAACCGTGGTCGGGTCAGGCAGAGTCGGCCCGGACGCCAGCGCCGACTCTTTCCCCACCGGAACATCGCTCACCGCCAGCGTGACCTTCATTGCGTTATGCGCCGCCGCCGCGAGCCGGCCGCCTTTCACGGCGGAGATGTGTTTCCGGACCGTATTGATCGCCTCGATCGGTGCGCCACAGGTCACCAGCGCCCGATGCATCTTCTGTACGTCTTCGAGCGTCTGCGACGGGTCCAGCGGCAACTCCACGAGAGCCGATCCGCCGCCCGAAAGAAGAAAGAAAACCAGCGTCTTCTCATCGCACTTTTCCAGTAGCGCTAAAATGGCCTCTGCCGCCTTCCAGCTCTCGGCGTTCGGTACCGGATGTCCCGCCAGGAAGTACTTCATACCGGCCAATGGCCTTCGCGCCGCCGTCGGCGCGGATACCACACCCTTAAGTCTCACAAAAGGAGCCAGCACCAGCGCCAGTCCATCCATCATCGCATGTGCCGCTTTCCCAATCGCCACCACGCGCAGTTTCTCGAAATCCCGCAGATCGATTCTTGTCTCGCCGCACACCAGCAGCGCTCCTTTGCGCCGCAGCTTCCGTTGCATCGTCGCGGGAATATCGATCGCCGCCAATGTCTCGTGGAAAATCTGCCGGGCGATCTGCTTCAGTTGCGGCATGAGGAGTCTGTTTGAGAACTCGTTACGATACCTTCAGAACTTCTGGATTCAAAATGTTAGGTGGCCGCTGTCCCGTGAAAAGTGCGACGACGTTTTCCGCCGCGATGCAGGCCATTTTCGTCCTCGTCTCCAGTGACGCCGAAGCGATATGCGGCGCTAGCACCACATTCGCGCGTTTCAGCCCGGGGTGAATGAACGGTTCGTTCTCGTAGACATCCAACCCCGCGCCCGCAATTTTCTCGCTCTCCAGCGCGGCCACCAGCGCCGCCTCATCCACGACCGGTCCCCGCGACGTATTGACCAAGAACGCCGTCGGCTTCATCCTTTCGAATTTCCGCGAGTCGAACAATCCCCGTGTCTCAGGCAGCAGCGGCACGTGCACGCTGATAAAGTCAGACTCCGCTAGCAACGCATTCATTTCCCGAAACTCCGCCTTTAGCTCCTTCTCCACGTTTTCCGGTGCGCGCACCGCATCCGTATAAATCACCTTCATCTGAAATCCGCTCGCGCGCCGCCCCACCGCTCGTCCAATCCGCCCGAATCCCACAATGCCCAGCGTCTTCCCCCACACGTCCGTCCCCACCAGCTGATCCAGGTCCCAGTTTTTCCAATTCCCCGAACGCGCCAGCGCTTCGCCCTCGCTCAGCCGCCGCGCCACGGCCATCAGCAGCGTCCACGCAAAATCGGCCGTCGTTTCATCCAGCACGCCCGGCGTGTTTGTCGCTGCCACGCTTCGCTTCGTGCACGCCGCCAAGTCGACATTGTCGAACCCCACGGCCACATTTGCCGCAATGCGCAGTTTCGGCGCCGCCCCCAGCAGCTCCTCGTTTACTTTCTCGGTCAGCAGACAAATCAGCCCCTCCTTGTCCTTCACGCGCTGCAAGACTTCTTCTCGTGGTGGACGTTCCGGTTTTGTCCAGTATTGCACTTCGCAGCTTTTTTGAAGAATTTGCCTGGCTGCTTCGAACAAGCTGTGGGTCACAAACACTTTCGGTTTCGGCATCATATCCTCTTCGCAATGTCGGGAAAATTACACTAACACACCCCGCAGTCCCGCCATAACTTGGCGTTGCGCGCGTCCCGGAATTCTCACTATAGTTCCAGGTGCGTCTAAGTTTGCGCCCTTATGAACTCTGGCCTCGTTCACGGAATTCGAAAAACTCCTCGGCCCTTCTTCCGTCCTTTACCGGCCTGAGGATCTTCTTCTTTATGCGTACGGCGGCTCCGTCGAAAGGGTGCCTCCGCGAAACTCCCGCTATGTTGCTCGAGTCCTCATCTGCCACCACCATCTTCGCCCCCAGCCGCTAGTTGCCCTGTTTGCCCTGAGCCCCGCGGCAGATCGGCAAGCCCTTCCCCCACAGTTATCAATAAAGACGTCCGCGCTTCTGGCTCTCATTTTCAGCTAAACTAGCCCTGACTATTTCGCTTCGCCGGGCAGGGACGGCAGACCCAATCTCGATGGTCGGGGTCACCCGAGGTTGAATTCAGGATGGAAACACTGACTTCGAAAAAAGAAGCGTCCTTCTATTGCAATCGTTGCGACAAGTGGGTTGACGGCATAGAAGACGAAGAAAATTCCTCCGAAAGCGGGGGCATTAAACAGGTCCTTTGTGATGAGTGCGGCGGTGCCATCAGGTACCGGCCTCCAGGTTTTGGAAAAAACTCCAGCGGAGGACGTCTCAATTCTTTGGAAATGCCTTTGGCTCCTGGAAGAAATAGTCCATGCGGAAACGCCCCCAATTGACGTGCCATCGCTTGGCGTACGACAATCTAAGAAGTCCGGCTCTCCGTTCCGATTTGGTGGTGGTCTGTTCTTCCTCTGCCGCCACAGAAGCCACCGAAGGCATAAAGGAATAAGTATGAAAAAGCGATTTCTCGCCGGAGTTGGTGTCATCACAGCCATCTGCCTATCCCTTGGCTTTGGCTCTGCGGCGTATACACAGGCACTCTCGTCGGCTCCAAACCAAGTCCAGGGAACAGCCATGGCCACGCACGCAAGCGGAACGTTTGAAGTAAAACTGAATCCCCAAACACCGGATGGTAAATTTGAGGACGCTACCCTTGGCAGGATGACCATCGACAAACAATTTCACGGCGATCTCGAAGCTACCAGCAAGGGCCAGATGCTCACCGCCGGCACAGACGTCAAGGGCTCGGCCGGCTACGTAGCCGTCGAACGCATCACCGGAACGCTAGGTGGCCATAGCGGCAGCTTCATACTCCAGCACAGTGGCACCATGACTCGCGGCGCCCTGCAACTGTCCATCACTGTCGTACCAGATTCCGGCACCGGCCAGTTGGCCGGCCTCACCGGCAAAATGACGATCACCATCGCCGATGGTAAACATTCCTACGACTTCGACTACACCCTCGCCAAAGCCCCCTGACACTTTCCTAAGTGGAGACCTTGAGAGTGCGGGAGCTCTGAGACGATTCCAGCCCCTTTGCGCCAGAAGCCGATTCACGGTGCCCGTTCAAACAGATGCCCTGTTATCCCGCAGCATCCAAACCATTGACAAGTAACCATGGATAACGGTTTCGTTGAGTTGGCACGATTCTTCCGTGCTCCCCGACCAATCGGCGCAAACAGAAACATCCCTCGAACTACTTGCGGAAAAAATGCGCCACGCCCAATCCACTCGCGCACAAATCATCGTCACCACCAACCCCGACTGCCTGCTACAGCTTCGTGTCGGCGTTCAAATCCACTATACCAATCAGCAAGTCCTCCATGTGGTGGAACTCCTTGATCGGAGTATGCGGCCATGAAAACGGGAAACGCCGAACTGCAGGCACGCTGTGCTTCGCCACTCCGTTATTTCTTCGCTTCATCCTTTCTTTGTCTCCGAAAACGACAACGCCCTTCCCGCAGCGATGGCGGCTGCTGCGAAAAAGGCGCGCCGTCTTCAGGAGAGAAGATCGTGTCGACCGTTTACGTTCGCCAATGCGGAAGTCGCAGAATCAATTTTCCGGCGAAGGCGGTGGCGCTTGCAATACCTTCTCGCCGTGCCTGCCGGGTCCGCCTTGCGTCACCTTGTAATCCGATGGCACTTGGAAAAGCGACGCATTCGGCTCCGACCGTTGAATATTTGTCAACGTGTAGGTGGTATCGCCAAAACGCGGATCGCTCCGCTTGCTCATCACCAGCACTTGCAAATCATTCGAATACCAATGCTCGGACACGATGACAATCGGTTTTTCATTTCCGATTTGTCCCGTGGGAATGGTGTGAGTAATTCGCGTTCCTTGCGCGCTCACACCGGCGATCGTCTGCGTTCCCAGGTCTTCCTTATTCATGCTGCCGTCGGCAATCGCCTCCTGCTTCCGGTATTCCACGCTGCCCTTGATCGCATCTTTGAACTTCCCTCTCATTCCTCCGAACGGTCTCCCCATTTGCTCGGCCGTCTTTGTATCGGCGTGCAAAATGAAATTCGTGTCGGCCACCGGATCGTTGATCATGACAAACGACTTCGGCTGTCCCGATGTAGCCAGCGGCCCAAATGCCGGGAGCGTCACTTCCCTGCGGAACCGGCCCTGACTGTCGCGAAAAAGATTTGTCTGGGTTTTGCGCGAGATGTGGTTTCCATCTCCGAGGGTTTGTGTTGTTTCGGAAACGGCGATCGCACTGAACGGCGCACCCGTCACCACTTTTCCACCGTGCATTCCCTCGAAGCCCAGCAACTCGATGCGCTCACCGATTGGCCCAGCCAACATCCCTTCGCCCGGCCTGCCGTGAATTCGTGCTTCCGGGGGAAATGGGGGAGGTGGTGCGTCCTGTGCCCGCAACGATCCAGTGGCTCCTGCCAGCATTCCAGCGAGGAGCAGGCTCGTACAAACTCTGCGATTCATTATTTTGTCTCCTCTTCTCTCCCGAACTGTTGCGAACTCTTCGCCGCCGCAATCGCGGCCAGCCCCTTCTTCAACTGCACGATCCACGTTCCAACTTGCCGCTCCTGCTCCTTCTGCTCTGCTCCACCCGCCGGTTTCAACCTCTCCCAAAAGGCCGCAGCTCCCATCCGCGTATTCCTCCCCGGAGCGCACCAAGATCGCTCCGCTCTCCATGAATATTTATTGCGGCAGCCGCACCGCTTGCGGCAAGCCATCATCGCCAACGAGCAAATCCACCTGAATCCATTCGCTGGCGCGCTCTTCGTTAACAGGCAGGCCCAATGCGCTCAGTGCGCCGCGTGGCATGCCCACGCGCAGAATCGCGGCGTCATCGGTATCCGTAGCGAAGGCTCCGGGCAGAAACGTGAATCCGCTCAATTCACTGCCAGCCATAAGCGTTTCGGAACTGGCAGTTCGCGCCGAACCAGGCTGCTGCATTTCCTGTGGAACGTCGGCAGGATTTTCACGACTCGCTCCGGCGACGGAACTGTTTTTCGGGAAATTGTTGGCGGCCGGCACAGAATGCAGATGGTTCACATTCTCTTCCTGCTGGCCGTGGTGCCAATCGCGCCAGCTCACCGCGCCGACCAGCACGGCCGCAGCGGCTAACCCCCAGGCAGCAGCTATGGCAGTGCGCCGGACTTTCAATGTCACCTGCTGCCTGCGAAATTCCTGGCGCAAACGTATCTCCACGAGCGCGGGGGTCTGCGCCATGGCGGTATCTTCCGCAAACGCACGGAGCTCAACCCCAGCCGCTTGCCAGGAATCCTGCAGTGCTGCGCACCGCGAACATATGCCGGCGTGTTCACGCGCGGTCGCACGCTCCGCTTCGCTCACGGTGACGTCGCGCTCCGCGTCCAATCCAATCGCTTCAAATTCTTCGCAGTTCATCTCACACATCCGTTATTCATTGCCGCAGCCGAACGGTCAACATTCCTGATGACAGCAATACCTTCACCAACTCTAAGAACTTTTTTCATCGCGCCACGCTCGCGCACCGGGGCACGTCGCGAAACATTTCAAGTTTGGCCATCAGCAAAGCCCGGCCGCGATGCAGCCGCGAACGAATCGTCCCAATGGGGCACCCGGCCAAGTGCGCCGCTTCCTCGTAACTCATCTCTTCCAGCTCGCACAACACCACGGCTTCGCGAAACTCTGCGGGCAGTTCCAGAACGGCAGCCCTTACTTGCTGCATGCGCTCGCGCTTTTCCAGCCAGCTCGACGGCGTAGACGCGTCCTGCAAGACAATTCCGGAGCCCGTGCCGTCCTCATTCTTCTCCTCGAGTGGTATCTCTCTCGGCAAACGTTTCAGGTGCTTCATCACGCGGTTGCGCGCCACTCCGTACAGGAACGCTCCGAGCGATCCGCGTGTGGCATCATACTTTTTCGGATCCCGCATCAGGGTTATGAACACGTCCTGCACAATCTCTTCCGCCGCCCAGGTGTTTCCCGTCATGCGCAGGGCAAAACGATACATGGCCGCTTGGTGCCGCCGGTAAAGAAGAGTGAAAGCCTCCTCATCAGCCTTGGCGGCCCGCCGCAACAGAACGTCGTCTCTCTCTTGTTCGGCGATCCTCATCTCTCCTGATAAGACGTTCTGGCCGGTTTCAGCTATAAATTCCCGGCGCGGAGTCAAAAAGTTCCCACGTGGCTCCAGAGCCGGAAAGGAGGCTTGGAAGTTGTTGGTTTCACGCTAGGTTAGACGCAGAGCAAGGTTATCACGTGTCAAAAGAAGAGCACGATTTCGAACAAAGGTTTGGCCCGAAAAACGCCGGTGCGGTCTTCGGCGGAAGCGAAAGCACACTCTTATTTTTTGTGAGGCCTGAACATTCCTGCGGCAATCCTGGTTACGAAGCGGCGGGGGACGAGGCGTTCGCCGTGAGCGCCGAGATAATTTTCGAGGCCGGAGATGACGTAACTCTTGCCCGCAGCCAGAGATTTCAGTCCCGTCTGCGCGACTTTTTCTGCGCTCTCGGCATTGCGTTGGAATTTTTCCTGGCCGGAGACAACATGAAATTCCGATTCGGTCGAGCCTGGGCAAAGAGCGCATACGCGAATTCCATGTGGTTTCATTTCTTCGGCGAGTCCTTCGGCGAAAAGGAGATCGAAGGCTTTAGTCGCCGCGTAGGTTGAAATATACGGAACGGCTTGGAAAGATGCCGTGGACGCGAGAATCAGCACATCGCCGCGCCGGCGCGCGACCATTTCCGGCAGATACAAACGGGTCAGATGGACTACGGCACCGCAATTCACCTGCACCATGTCGAGCAAGCGTTGTTTTTGAAGCGTGGGGAATTCGCCGTATTGACCGAAACCAGCGTTGTTGATCAGCAGATCGATCTGAATTCCTTTTTCTTTCGTGAAGGCAAAAATCCTCTCGGGAGCGTCCGAATCCGCCAGGTCGGCTGTGAAAACCTCGGTCAGCATCTGATGCTTTGTGGTGAGTTCCTTTGCGAGTTTGACCAATCGGTCTTTCCGGCGAGCGGTGAGCACAAGGTGCGTGCCACCAGCGGCCAACTCGCGCGCCAGGGCCGCGCCGATCCCGGAGCTAGCACCAGTCACCAGTGCCCATCTCCCGCGCCACTCTACCGCCGTCTTTTTCACCATATCCGGGCCGCGTTTGGATTTCTCTTGCTGTTGGCCAATCCGTTCGGTTCGCGATTCCTCAGTTCTTTACCTTCCAAACGGCGTCGCGGACGCGGCCGCCCTCGCGCCGAATGCGCTCCATCAGCCGGCGCGCCCAAACAAATTCGGCCGCCAGCAAGCCTAGCCCGAGAAAAATAGCAAGCATTCCCGGCCCGGGCGTGACCAGCATCACGACTCCTGCCAATAGCAAGGTAAAACCAGCAATGACCAGGAAGACTCGGCGGACCTGCTCGACCGTGCGAAGGATCATCAAACCTTAGAGTAACGGCTCTGGGGCGGAGAGCGAATGGTGATCCCTGCGCCTTAACGGGTATTTTACCACGCTTCCACCGGCGTGCTGAAAGCTACGCGCTGTGGAGGATCCAACGATTCGAAACGTGCCTCGGAATCACTCAGATCAAGAGCAGGAAATGCCTTTCAATCGAAGCAGCTCATCTCTGTCTCCTCGGCGATGCCACATTTAGCTTGCAGGTGAAAGGGACCACCTAGGGGAGAAATGTCCTTTCCATTGCAATATTCCCCAAGCTGATTTTGCAGTGAGTACCGGATTGCCCTTTTGTTCTTGCCCGGGCATAACTGGTAATAGCCGCAAGGTAACTCGGTCTCAGCCAGGGTGTAGCTGAACCGGTCGACCTGGAGAGTGTGTTTAAGAACTGAAGAAACACAAGATAGAGTTTGCGATTTTGGAAGACCGCATTTCTCCAGCAGATTTGCGTGTGCTTAGCACCAGCACAAGCATAACTTCCGATTAAGAAGCCCCTTCAGCGCGGCGCAGCCACGAGCCGCCGATTCGCAGCAAAGGCAGCCAGATCCCACTCCCGGCCGCCTGATTCAAGGAGGAAAGATGCGTAACCGGAACGTTCTGCTGGTTCTGTGCCTCGCGTTGTTTTCTGTATCGAAGGTTCTTGCGCAGTCCCGCGCAACGGCCCGGCTTCACAACAACATCATCCATACCTACGCGGGGGGAGGTCCCGACGGCATCCCAGCTCTTTCGGCAAACATTCCAGTGCCAACGGCGGTGGCGACGGACGACGCTGGAAACATCTATATCGCTGCTCCGGGGGGAGATCGAGTATTTGTAGTGGACACGTCCGGCAAGATACGCGTCGTGGCCGGCAGCGGTGTGGAGGCTTTCCATGGCGACGGTGGCCCGGCAAGAAACGCCTCCCTGAACATGGGCGTCAACAATGTTCCCAACGGGATCGCCGCAGACCGTAACGGAAACATTTTTTTCGTTGACAAGTTCAACAATCAAATCCGCAGAGTGGATGTCGGCACAGGGGTTATTACCACGTTTGCTGGAAGCGGTCCCGGGGGTTATTACAGCGGCGGCTACAGCGGCGACGGCGGTCCGGCTACCAGCGCCAGTTTGAATCTCCCGGGCGAAATCGCCTTTGATACAAACGGCAATCTCTTCATCGCCGACTCGCAGAACGGCCGCATCCGCCGCGTAGATGCTACCACCGGAATCATTACCACTGTCGCTGGCAACGGTGCATTTACCTTTAGCGGGGATGGCGGCCCCGCCACAGCTGCTTCTTTGAACCATCCTGCGGGAGTCGCCCTGGACACGAACGGGAACCTCTTCATCGCCGATGCATACAACTGCCGGATCCGCCGCGTGGACGCCGCCACCGGAATCATCACCACGATAGCTGGCAACGGGCAGTTTTCCTTTGGCGGCGATGGTGGCCCTGCCACTGCCGCTGCCCTCTGGTTTCCCATCGCAGTTCGCGTGGATGCCGATGAGAACCTCTTCATCGCTGACCTGTATAACTATCGCGTCCGCCGCGTGGATGTCTCCACGGGAATCATCACCACGTTTGCCGGCAACGGGCAAAGCGGGTTCAGCGGTGATGGCGGCCCGGCCACTAACGCCGGCATGACTCCTGTTGGTGTGGCCTTTGACCCGTCCGGCAATCTTGTCATTGCTGATGCGAACAGCAAGCGTATCCGGCGAGTCGATATCTCAACCAACATCGTTACCACCGTGGCGGGTAATGGGGACTTCTGCTTCTATGGCGATGGCGGCCCGGCCCTCGTTGCATCCCTGTGCGCACCGCAGGGGCTAACCGCGGATCCCTTCGGCAATCTCCTGGCTTACGACACTAAGAATGGTCGTATCCGCCGAATCGATGCTGCGACAGGTGACATCACCACCGTGGCGGGAGGCGGCAACCCTGCCGATGGGTTGGGAGATGGTGCCCCTGCCACGCAAGCTACCTTCAGTGGCAGTGGAGTGACGACGGATTCTAAGGGTAACATCTTCATCACAGATTGGCGCAACTTTCGCGTCCGCCGCGTGGATGCCGCCACCGGAATCGTCACCACCGTGGCAGGGAGTGGCGGGCGAGGTGGAAATTCCGGCGACGGTGGTCCTGCGACCCTCGCCACCCTGGCTTCACCCCAGGACGTAGTCCTCGATCGGCTGGGCAACCTGTTTATCTCTACAGGCCTCGTTATTCGCCGTGTGGATGCCATCACGAAGATCGTCATGACGGTAGCCGGCAGCAACTCGGCGTCAACATTCTATTGCGGCGATGGTGGCCCGGCCATCAATGCGTGCTTGTTTGGTCCTCGCGGTCTCGCTATGGACACTGCGGGTAATCTTTTCATCGCCGACTCCGGGAACAATCGTGTCCGACGGGTTGACGCCGCGACTCAAATCATCACCACGGTGGCCGGCAACGGAGCGTCGGCCTACGCGGGCGACGGCCTCCCGGCCGTCGCGGCTAGCTTGAACAATCCAAGTTGGGTGTCCGTGGACGCTGCCGGCAATCTCTTCATCGGCGATGCTGGTAACTTTCGCGTCCGCCGCGTGGATGCTGCCACCGGCATCATCACGACCGTCGCCGGCAATGGCATTCAAGCATTTACCGGAGATGGCGGACCTGCCAGCAACGCCAGTCTCGGTTCGCCAGCGGGAATGTACTGTGCCCGGGATGGTTCCGGCAGAATCTTCATCTCCGATACCGGCAGCAACCGCATCCGCGTAGTCATACCCGGGCCTCAGTCACGCGGAGATTCATTCTGAATGCATTAAGCGACACCATCCGTACTTGGATACTTTTTGAGTGCAACGATGAGATGATCTGCAAGGTGAATACCTTATGATTCCGTGTTTCGCGTTGGTTCCAGCTTCGGCGTTTCCGGCTCGAAGGTCCTCCCGCAACCCGGGCAGCGACCGCGACGGATGCCAATCCAATCGTGATCCTCATCATGCGCCTGCTTACGGGGGCGTTCGTGGTCGATGATCGAATCACGTTCACAAGCGGGACATCGCCGCAGAAGGACCTCGGCGCATCCTGGGCCCAATCGACAAAACATAGATGCGTCGAATGAATTTTGGCCAAGATAAACAGACAATTCCTACGGAGAATTGAAGACGGGCCTTGTGAGCTCTTCCGGGGATGCGCATGGCAGCTGTAATCCGAGTGCGCCTGCTGGGGTGATCAAAGAAGATGAACTCCTCAACCGGCCCTGGATCAAGTTTGCGATATTCTCCCAGCATCAAATCTACGTGGCCTCGCCATCGGGTTGACCAGCAGCATTGAGGCCGCACATGTCCGCCTCGAACTCCATGGTGCGCGTGATCGTGTTGGTCACGGGCGTCATGAGAAAGAAATAAACGGACAACCCGATAATCGCCAGCGGCAGTATGGCCACGTCGGTCATCCCCCGGATGCCCCAGTTCTCTCCCCAGCGCGCGAGGCCAAAGTTTATGCACCTATTCAGCAAGGCGGACCCTATCACCACCACGACCCCAAACATGACCAATCCCTTGTACTCGTGGTTGAGAACTTAATGGCCCATCTCATGTCCCATGGTGGTCTGAATCTCGGGCAGCGTGCATCGTTTCAAGAGATTGTCGTTCAGCGAAATTCGCTGAGTCCCGCGAAGCCGCTGACGTTGGCGCTAAACGCTGAAGCAATGCGTCGCTCTGCGCGGTGCAGTTAGTGTCTCGGTTCTTGTTGTGTTGCCCGGCGGTCTACGCCGCTTCGTCGGTCGTGACCGTCGCGCCGCTCCGGCAGCGCGATAGCCCAGCTAGTGGTTCTGCGGCAAGTGGGGCAGTGCCGCTGGCTGGGTTGTTTCTTCCAGGCTTCCGGCAGTTGACCTTCGTGGATCGGGAAGGACCCAAATCTGGCACAGCCTTCACCCTTGAGAACCTACGCTGGCATTCGATTCCGACTTGAGCCAGCCAGGCACCACGGCAGAGGTCGGGAATAGTCCCGGCGCAAAAACTCGCTTTTCGGGGGCGTGACCGTTTGGGGCACGCTCTAAGTTCTCTCTTACATTCATCAGCGATAGGAAAGTGCAGAGGATGCGTCTTTTTAGGTCGTCCGATAAGCACAGGTTGCTGGTGAGGTGGGCGAGGAGCAAGGCGCATTCGCCGACGTAGGTGGCCATCTCCGCACGGCGTTCCACGGTCGCCTTGCGCAATGCAACTTGGCGATGCATCTCAGCGCACGCCTCCTCCACGCTCCATGTGAAATGGTGGACGCAGAGACCCACCGAATCGAGTTCCGTCGGTACAGGAAGCTTGCAACGGGGAATACAAGCGCGATGCTCGATAGGCTTACTCATCCGCACACCCTGCCCCATTTTGTGCAATAGGGATGCCAATCCTCAATAGGAGCAGGGGTTAAACGGCCAACAAAGAAGCTGAGTTCGCAAGAGTCTTTCCCTTGGCGTGCGCACCCAAGCGGCACGAGCCATCCTCCCGCTGACTCAAAAAAGCGCCCCGCCATGCGTTCTTCTCACGGGACGATTGAGCCCCTAATCCTATTATCTCTAAGTCTCTATGATGCAGGATATTAGCCGCCGAAGTGTCCGCTGTTTGGCGAATCCAGGAAAGGACACTTCGCTGCATTTCTGGCGCAGTCAGCTTCCTCCGTTGTGTTCCTCGTCACTTCAAGTTAGTAGCCTGATGTGTATTCAGCAACCTGAAGGGGACTATCCAAGGCGTAATGTTCGCCAGAAGTTGGGCAAACCTGCGAATCAAACGCTTCAGTACTCCTATAAGCTACCCACTAGTACTCCTATGAGGTACCCAAAATGTGAAATGAATTTCCCCAAGACTATTGGGCTCTTCTATGGCTGGCGGAGAGCGTGGGCGTGGGATTAAAGCTAGTGAGGAAGCGTGAGGAATGGTCTTAGGGGCGTTTGTAACTGATGCGAAATCTACAACTTGCCAGTTCGGCATCGACCGGAAACTGGCCGGCGCCGCATGGCGCGCACAGATAGTAGGGACGGGAGACGCGAAGCGGGCCGACGTTCGTCAGGACGGGTTTGGAGCGGAGTTCCTGGTATTGAGCGTGATGGCCACACCGACACGGCAACTGGCGTTGCTCGGCCGCCGGGGC
>Ga0209577_10000445_pt1 | contig 41823 bp, 28 predicted proteins | sample GraSoiAngelo_109_FD_185874 | JGI IMG/M metagenome (GOLD analysis project Ga0209577, IMG submission 185874) | Grasslands soil microbial communities from the Angelo Coastal Reserve, California, USA - 14_0903_12_20cm (SPAdes) (version 2) | ecosystem: Environmental > Terrestrial > Soil > Grasslands... | reverse complement strand
GGTCAGCTACGAAAAAAACTAGAAGCCGACGACTCTCCAAAATACATCATTACCGAGCCATGGGTAGGCTATCGGTTTGAGCCGGGCGACTGAACGCGCGCCTTGCTCTACTCGAACCCCACAGCAAGCAGGTTCCCTCCTGATTCACCAATCACTTCTAGAACTTTGCTCTCGAATCACACGATACCGCACAGCGCAGCATAAAGAAGTCATAAAGTGCTTAGAAATTCTTTATGAACTTTTTACTCGGCCTTTATACCGTCTCGTGTTCAATGAAATTCGGTTGATGACAAGTACTTAGCCGCCAGGGCAGAAAGGGCCATATTGATGTCAATCGAAGAAGTATCCGCAGAAAAGCGGGCAGAACTTTTCCATCACTACCACCAGGCGCTTGCGCCTGACTTCGGGTGCCATTCCGATCACGGTGCACAACCCGGGAACGATGTCCCCGCTGAGCAGTGCGGCAAGAATGACCGCTGCGGCACAGCTCTCTGCTTGAACTTGAATCAATAGACGGGGAACGACAGGATCACAGGCGCTATTTCGCCAAACCAGGTGAGGCCGAATGGGATTGCTAGCGTGGAGCTCCCACGGCAGCAGTAAATGATGATGCAAGCTGTTCAGGGTAATTTCGTCGCCAGCGCGGAGCGCATTGCGGTGCTCTCAATGTGTGTCATGGCAGTAGTGTTCATGGTTTGGTTCTTGCTCGGACTTTTCCTGGACACAAAGAGAATGATCGCGAAGCGTGCATTCGAATTAGAAACGACAGCTTTCCTCTGTGAACCTTCATCGCAAAATCACAAAAGCCAAGAGGTTCTTCGGAAAAGCGATGATCTCATATCAAGCAGCGTCGAAGTAAAGCGGGTTCACAGATACGGCAGCAGAACTGCAGGCGTATTGCTCAAGTGTCAAAGCATCCGGGTCACCGGGCAGAAAACCGCGCCGAGTATTCGCAAGTATCGGGGCTGGTTCTTAATCTTACCTCTATTGGCTTCGCTCCCAGTGTTGGGCGAGGTCAGCAATTTCGTCGCGTCTGAAAATCAGGAACCGACAATCAGGCGGTGGCCCGAGGAACGACCAGCACAGCCGTCAGATCCCCATTGGCAGTATGGAGGCTTCCTCGATTTCGGTTATTTGAAGGATTTCAACGATCCGGTCAATCACCTATTCCGAAGCCGCGGTACGACCTTCCATGTCAATGAGTGGGATGTAGACATGGGAGCGATCTACCTCAAGAAGGCGGTCTCCGAAAGCTCCCGCTGGGGCACCGAGTTGACGCTGCAGGCGGGCAAGGACGCGCAGGTATTTGGATTTTCCGCGACGGCACCGAACCTCCCTGGCTCCAACTGGCTCCGCCACTTGGGGCCCACAAATGCTTCATACCTCGCGCCTATTGGCAAAGGCCTAACTGTGCAAGGCGGAATCTTTAGTAGCCTTATCGGCTACGATTCGCTCTACGCGAAAGACAATTTCACCTACACGCGTCCATGGGGTGCCGACATGACACCGTATTTGATGCTGGGCGTGAATGCCAGCTATCCAGTGACCAACAAGTTTACAGTCACGGGATTCGTGATTAATGGATATTGGCATCTGGCAGATGCTAATTCGGTGCCGAGCATCGGCGGACAATTGGGCTACAAACCGACCGATCACTGGACGCTGAAGCAGACAGTTCTTGCGGGGCCTCATCAATCTGACACGTCACCTGAGTTCTGGCGTTTTCTCTCCGACGGCATCGCGGAATGGAAAGGGAAACGCGTCACGACAGCCTTTGAGTACATCGTCGGCACGGAAAAGGTTGCCACTATTGGAAATCCGCACGCCCTTTGGATGTCCTCTCAGTTGCCGGTGCATGGGGTTCTAGGCCGAGGCTTTAGCGTGACCGTTCGTCCCGAAATGTTTTGGGATCGCGATGGGCGCACGACCGGCTTTTCACAAACCGTAAAGGCCAACACGACGAGCTTGGAATATCGACTTCCGTATCGGCAATTGAATGCCATTGTGAGGCTGGAGCATCGCGTCGACAATTCGCGCGGTCCCGCCGGAGGGTTTTTCAATGATGGAAACGCTGGATCCGGAGTCGTAGGTCTTACTCCGACGCAAAACCTGCTGATGCTTGGTGTGATTTTGACGTTCGACTCCAGCATTCATCACTAGGGGCGAACCGAAGGTGGGCCGAAGCTTCTTGGCCATGACCGCTGACTTATTCTCGGAGATCGTTATGCAGGATGTCATTTGGATAGCAGTGACGATTGCTTTTTTCGTCCTTTCAATTGCTTACGTGCACTTCTGTGAGCGCCTGAAGTGAGGAAACCATTATGAGTGTGGAAGCGAAGATCATGCTCGCAGTTAGTGTGCTGACGACCGTGTATCTGGTTTACGCGCTATTGCGTCCAGAGAAGTTCTGATGGTCAAGCATGAATGGATATTTATCCTTGTGCTGGTCGCAGTCGTCGCCATCGGTCTCCGGTCTTCGGAAGGCGCCCGCAATCACAAGGATGGAGACACAAAGAATCGGGGTGAGCAGCCATGAGCGCTAACGGTTGGTTTCAAATTCTGCTGTTTTTTGGGCTCGTTCTTCTCGTGACCAAGCCTCTCGGGATGTTTATGACTCGCGTGTTTAGCCGCGAGCGGACGTTCATGGATCCGGTGCTGGCACCGATTGAGCGGCTCCTCTACCGCGTGGCCGGCGTCGATGAGGATCACGAGATGCGTTGGACGGAATACGCGATCTCCATGCTGCTGTTCAGCCTGGTCTCGATGATTGTCTTATATGCGATGGAGCGCCTGCAGGGTTACCTGCCCTTCAATCCGCAGAAACTTGGGGCGGTGAATCCCTCTGCGCTGGCGTTCAACACGGCAGCTTCTTTCACCACCAACACGAACTGGCAGAACTATGGTGGCGAGACCACGATGAGCTATCTCACTCAGATGGCCGGCCTTGCATATCACAACTTCATGTCGGCTGCCGTGGGAATCGTGTTGGCCATCGCGTTCATCCGCGGAGTCGCCCGCCGCCAGATGCAGACCATCGGCAATTTTTGGGTCGATCTCGTCCGCTGCAACTTATGGATTCTCTTGCCCGCCTGCATCATTGGGGCGCTCGTTCTTGTCTCTCAGGGCGTGGTCCAGAATTCAAAGCCGTATGACACTGTAAAACTGGTCGAACCGATGCAGGTCCAGAAAGTCGGACCCGATGGCAAACCGGTTGTCGATGCCCTGGGAAAGCCGGTGATGGATACGGTCACCGAGCAAACCATTGCACAAGGGCCGGTCGCTTCTCAAGAAATTATCAAAGAGCTCGGCACGAATGGTGGCGGCTTCTTCAATGCGAATAGTTCCCACCCCTTTGAGAACCCAACCCCTCTCTCAAACCTGATCGAATTGGTTTCAATCTTCGCCATCGGCAGTGGACTCACTTACACATTGGGGAGAATGACGGGCTCACAGCGGCATGGCTGGGCCGTATTTGCCGCGATGGCAATTCTATTCTTTGTGGGCGTAAGCGTGGCCTACTGGGCAGAAGCTCGTGGCAATCCGCTTCTAGCTGGGACCGATCAAAGCCTCAGCCCCTTACAACCAGGCGGGAACATGGAAGGCAAAGAGGTCCGCTTCGGGATCGCTAACACTGCGCTCTGGGCGACCGTGACCACAGATGCAAGCTGCGGCGCAATCAATGGCTGGCATGACTCGTTCACTCCGCTCGGCGGCCTGGTTCCGCTGGCGAACATCATGCTCAGCGAAGTTGTTTTCGGTGGTGTGGGCGCCGGCATGTACGGGATGCTCATCTACATCGTGCTCGCCGTGTTTATTGCCGGCCTGATGGTGGGCCGCACGCCCGAATACTTGGGTAAGAAGATTGAAGCCTATGACGTGAAGATGGCAATGCTTGTAGTACTCGTGTTCCCGCTGGTCATCCTGGGATTCTCCGCGATCTCGGCGGTAGCCGGCTTTGGCACATCCAGCATCTTGAATCCTGGTCCCCATGGACTAAGTGAAATCCTCTACTCATTCACGTCGCAGGCTGGCAACAACGGCTCGGCATTCGCTGGACTGACGACAAACACGCTTTGGTACAACACCGCGGGCGCCATCACGATGCTTGTCGGCAGGTTCCTCATGATCATTCCCGCACTTGCAATTGCGGGCAATCTTGCAGGAAAGAAATACGTTCCGCCATCTTTGGGCACCTTCCCGGTGACCACGCCTCTATTCACCGTCCTTCTGATCGGCGTGATCCTGATTGTGGGTGCACTGACTTTTTTCCCAGCGCTAAGCCTTGGTCCGATTCTTGAGCACTTGCTCATGGCGGCAGGCAAGACCTTTTAAATTAAAGGACTCTCAAATGGCAATAACAACTCAACGACCAGCTGTTCCGGAAGTGCGGGCGGTTCGCCTCGGGCATTCGCCCATGAAACCCAGGAAAAAGGCAATCTGGGAGTGGAAAATCGTCCGTCGTGCGATCGGGGATGCTTTTGTGAAGCTGAACCCGCGAAAGATGATGGGCAACCCTGTCATGTTCGTGGTGGAGATTGGCAGCGTGATCACAACGATTCTGCTGTTTAAGGGTGGGCCCGCTTTCAGGTTCAACCTGCAGATCACGTTGTGGCTGTGGTTCACGGTCGTGTTTGCGAATCTCGCGGAGGCGATGGCAGAAGGCCGAGGTAAAGCTCAGGCGGACACCCTCCGCAAGGCTCGTTCCGAAACGATAGCCAACCGCCTGCTTGGCAGTGATGGTCGAATCGAAAAAATCCCGAGTTCCAAGCTCCGAGTGGACGACCTCGTCTTCGTGTCCGCCAGCGAGTTCATTCCATCGGATGGAGAGATCGTCGAGGGCGTCGCTTCGGTCGATGAGTCAGCAATCACCGGCGAGTCTGCGCCTGTGATTCGTGAGGCTGGCGGTGATCGTTCGGCGGTTACCGGCGGTACCCGCGTCTTGTCCGATCGCATCAAGGTGAAGGTCACTTCCAATCCTGGCGAGACATTTCTGGATCGAATGATTGCATTGGTTGAAGGCGCCGAGCGGCAGAAAACACCGAATGAGATCGCTTTGAACATCCTGCTGGCGGGATTGACCATCATCTTTCTGCTCGCGGTCGTGACTCTGCAGCCCTTTGCCATCTACTCCGGCTCTCCACAAACTGTGTTCGTATTGGTGTCTCTGCTCGTTTGCCTGATTCCCACCACAATCGGCGGTTTACTGTCTGCGATCGGCATCGCCGGTATGGACCGTTTGGTCCAGCACAACGTACTGGCAATGTCAGGTAGGGCGGTGGAAGCGGCTGGCGACGTTAACACGCTTCTTCTGGACAAGACCGGAACGATCACGCTGGGAAACCGTCAGGCATCGCGCTTCATTCCGGCGCCTGGCGTCAGTGAACAAGAGTTGGCGGATGCCGCACAGCTCTCGTCGCTTGCCGATGAAACCCCGGAAGGGCGTTCTATTGTTGTTCTGGCGAAAGAAAAATACGGACTGCGGGGGAGAGAATTGGGCCAGCACGATGCGGAATTCGTCCCATTCAGTGCTCAAACCCGCATGTCAGGTGTTGACCTGAATGGTTTTGAAATCCGCAAGGGAGCAGCCGATGCAATCGCGAACTACGTAACTCAGAGTGGTGGCAGGATGCCGAATCAAGTGAGAGCCACTGTGGAAGAAATTGCGCGTTCGGGAGGGACGCCTCTTGTAGTCGCCGAAAGAAGCGGGGGGGCCCTCGGTGTGATCGAACTCAAGGACATCGTAAAAGGCGGTATGAAAGAGCGGTTCGATCAGTTGCGAGCGATTGGAATCCGCACCGTCATGATCACAGGCGACAATCCGCTCACCGCCGCTGCGATCGCGCGAGAAGCTGGGGTGGATGACTTCCTCGCTCGGGCCACTCCGAAAGACAAAATGGATCTGATCAAGAAGGAACAGGCCGGCGGCAAACTTGTGGCAATGACCGGGGACGGTACCAATGATGCTCCGGCACTGGCGCAGGCCGACGTTGGAGTCGCCATGAACACTGGTACGCAAGCTGCCAAAGAAGCCGGAAACATGGTCGACCTCGATTCCAATCCGACCAAGCTAATCGAGATCGTAGAAATCGGCAAGCAACTGCTCATGACACGCGGTGCCTTGACAACGTTCTCTATTGCCAACGATGTTGCTAAATACTTCGCCATCATCCCGGCAATGTTTGCGGGGACCTTCCCCGTACTGAACGCGCTGAATATCATGCGCCTCGAGACGCCCGGTTCCGCAATCTTATCTGCGGTGATCTTCAATGCTCTGATAATCATCGCCCTGATTCCGCTCGCCCTGCGCGGTGTGAGGTACCGACCCATGGCCGCGGCTGCACTTCTTCGCAACAATTTGTGGATTTACGGTGTGGGCGGAATCATCATCCCGTTCATTGGGATCAAAGCCATAGACATGCTCATCACTCGCATAGGGCTTGCCTAAGAGGAACTCGCCATGAAGAAGAATCTTATTACGGCCGTGCTGATGACAATTGCGACCACCATATTGTTAGGGCTCGTTTACCCATTGCTGGTAACGGGTATGGCCCAGGTCATCTTTCCTAAGCAGGCCAATGGCCAACTAATCCAACAGGACGGCAAAACTGTCGGGTCCAGAATCATTGGTCAGGGCTTTTCCGGGCCGGCATATTTTCACTCCAGACCCTCGGCAGCTGGAACCGGCTACGACGCTGCTAATTCTGCGGGATCGAACTTCGGGCCCACAAACCAAAAGCTCATCGATCGGGTGAAGGGTGATGTTGCTTCGGCTCGGGCTGACAATCCCGGTCAGTCGGTGCCGATCGATCTTGTGACAACATCTGCTTCCGGCTTCGATCCGCACATCACTCCTGCCGCAGCGGAGTTCCAACTGCCGCGCATAGCTAGGGGGCGAGGGACAACGATTGAACAGGTCCGGGCCGTACTGGCGAAGCACACAGAACCTCGGCAACTAGGCGTTCTCGGAGAAGCCCGAGTCAATGTCCTGGAGCTCAATCTAGAACTGGACAAGCGGTTTCCGGCTAACAAGCAAGCCACAACACAATAGAGAACTTGTCCAGAGTATTAACGCCCTGCCGCACACTCGCCTGTCAAGACTTTTCCAGTGCGGGGTTACGAGAAAATCAGGACGAATAGGCTGCCGTTCTGCAAGGAGAGGACTTGTGAAAGAAAAGATGTTGTACCTGCTAGTGGAAAAGGGCGCAGTGAAGCCCAGACTAGTCCAGACAATGAGTCTCGATCGGACAGAAGAGGCGCAGGAACTCAGCGAAACCGGCGGCACGCACAATAAGTTGATCGTGAAAGTCGCGTACAATTCAGTATCGTAAACGTGAGCGCGAGAATCGCGGCTCCAGCCAACGGCGCAGGTGAGTAGGCACCCTGCGTCGCGAGCGAAACAGTAGAGCCGACTTGTTGAAAAAAACACACGCGGCCCCGCCTCACGGCGTTGGCTAGGGTTGCGAACCCGGCAACGTTTCCTGCACACTAGTATCTTACAAATTTGTGAGTCTCCGAAGGAGGGAAACATGGCCGTGAATTGGAACCAGGGTGTTGATCAGGCGTTAGTCTCGGCTAAAGAGCAAGACCGGCCCATTCTGCTCGACTTCAGCGCGGCACCAGCATGAGGGGCTTGTGCTCGGCTGGATGCCGAGTCGTACGAGGACCGGAAGACCGCTGAATTCATCCACCAGAATTTCATTCCCGTCAAGGCTCATATCAAAGAACATCCGGCGTGGTTCCACCGTTTTGAAGCGGTTTGGACGCCGACTGTGCTTCTCCTCGACGCCGAAGGCAAGGAGCGCGTTCGACTGGAGGGTTATCTAACCAACCCTGACTTTGTCGCGGCTCTGGAGAGCGGTCTCGGCCGGATCGCATTCGTGCATAAGAGATTCGCCGATGCAGAACGCCGGTATAACGACGTTGTCACGCGCTTTGGCCAATCTCATTCCGCGCCCGGCGCAATGTATTGGCGGGCCGTGGCGCGTTACAAGGCGACGAATGACCACACCGTGCTGGGCAAAGTTGCCGAGGAACTGCGGCGCACTTACCCGTCCAGTGTTTGGGCCAGCAAGGCGATTCCCTGGCTGCCCAAGGAATCGAAGAAGGAAGTGGCGTAGAAGGAGTGCGACAGCAGCTTCTGAATCATGCCGCAGCGGATGCCAGCTCTGTTTTTCGGTCACGGGAATCCGAGGAACGCGCTGCGCGTAAACGCGTAGACCAGTGCTGGATGGAGCTCGGAGCCAAGCTCCCCAGACCCAAGGCTATTGTTTCAGTGTCGGCGCACGGGTACATTCAAGATGCCGAGGTCACGGTAAGCACTGCTCCTAGCCTAAGCCTAGGACGAGCCACGACTTCGGCGGATTTCCAACAAGAACTGTACAAACGCAGTACCCCGCGCCTGGCGATCCCGACCTAGCGGGCGGCGTCCAAAGACTCCTTGCTCCGTTGCCGGTCAGGCGCAACGAGAGATGGGGACTCGACCACGGCACCTGGTCTGTGTTGTGCCACGTTTATCCGCGTGCCGACGTTCCCCGTCGTCCAACTCAGCATCAACGAAACCCAACCGCCATCGTTCCACTATGAAATTGGCAAGCGCCTAGCAGTTCTCCGTGAAGAAGGTATTCTCCTCCTCGGGAGCGGCAATGTGGTGCACAACCTGCACGCCTATGCATGGGGGCGACACGTGCCAGAGCCGTATGACTGGGCAATTTCGTTCGAGAAGAGAGTGCGCGAGCTGCTCCTAGCCGAGGAATACGAGCCGCTCATCAATTACGAGAATCAACTCGGCAGCGAAGCGGATCTGGCAGTGCCCACGCTCGACCATTACCTGCCGCTGCTCTGCGTTATCGGCGCGCGCACGCCGTCGGAACCGGTTGCGTTTCCGGTCGAAGGTGTGGATGGTGCGTCGGTCTCCATGTTCGCCGTGCGTGTGGGTTGATATTTATAAGTCCTGCTGTCTTCCACATCCTGCACCCTTTTTACCGAGATCGAGTTTTCGCAAGGGACACTTGTTGTTGTTTCGGAGACACCCGATATTTCCGGAACTCCGCCAATGGCACGCGCGTTGCCTGACTGAGCACCCAGGCTGGAACGGGTGGGTTGCATTCTGAGCTGTGCGTTTATCCACGTCTCTCAATGCGCTACGACCCTACGACCGATAGTTGGCTGGAGACCCTGGCAAAGTAAGGTCCTTTGACTTGGGGGAGTCCCGTGGTTTACTCGCGTTAAGACATGTGGTCCGAAGAAATCAGGACGACAAGAGCATCGGTTGCGCCCTTCTTCGGCAGTGGGGACGGAGCGTTCTATTGCCCAATTCTCGCCTCGGCTGCTCGCAAAGGCCCTCCCAGGATACGATCCATTTCGCCGCCGATTTCTTTTGACGCAAGATTCCCGAGGTATTCGCCTAACGCACGATAGCTTTCAAATTGCAGTTCGTCAAACCACTGGTCCGCCGTGCTCTGATGCGGGAAAGCACCATGCAACTCATAGTATTGCCACACATCATCAGGAAGTCCTTTTTGTTTCTGTTCCTCTTTTTGTTTCTGAGCTTCTTGCGGCGTGCCTGTGCTTGGTACGCGTCTCAGGGGCATGCTGGTCTTGATGTAGATGAGTTTTCCCCAGCTTGCCGGATCACCGGGATTATTTGGATCGTACAGAATCTTCCCAACTACGAAGTTCTTCACACTTTCCCGTCCACTCTGAGGCCGGATTTCATCAAAATTAATCACAATCTTCGCGCCGAAATCGGTGCGCGCCTTCTCAATCAGCGAGAGGAGATTCTCGAATACGTACCCTCTGTCGCAGTCTGCATCGCAAGCCACAATCAACTGGCAACGGCGCTTGATCAATTCATACACAGCGAGATTTTCAAAGTGTCCACCATCGGAAAGATACACATAACCCTTCTTCTCGTCGCTCTGTGCCAGAAGTTCGGAAATTAAGTAAGTAATGCCCAGGCGAGGTCCTGGGCTCGGCCACTTTTCCTGGTAGCGCGGATTACCCATCCACCACCCAAGGCGGACATCAAACAAAGTCATGAAAAACGCGGTAGCAGAGGACGTGAAGTACCCCATATTTGGACTGGCCGCCGCCCCCGAGATGGCCATCGCCGTGCCCAGCGTGATTCCATCATCGGAACTGGCCGCCGTCAACCCCACCCGCGATCGTGCCGTAGCAGTTGGAGAGAAACTCGGCAGATAGCCATTGTCTCGCTTGAATCGTTCCTGACCCGTTCCGGTAGTTCCCGCATCGTAGCCGCAATACCGAGGAGTGAACACAAAGGACTTCGCGCGACGCGTAGCGTACCCGAGTTCCTCACCCGCCGTGATGTTCAGGGCCGCATTCAGAATGGGATAGGGGCCAGGATAACCCGCCGCAAAGTCCTTCAGGGGAACATCGTCCGCAGGATCGAACCCGGTAAACAGTTGCGGCTCTCGGTTGGGATTAGAAGCTCCAAGATAACAGCGCACCAGGCGGTTGCGATAAAAGTGGTGCAAAGAAAAGTCGTTCACATCCACACGCCAGGAAAGTGCGAGCCCCGCCAGCAGCAACAGCAGGCCTGCCATCAGTAGCGGAGGTACCGTGGCAGCTTCCTCAATGCTCCAATAGGTCTCAGAAAGGCTGGTCCAGTCGCTTGACCCGTAGCTGAGCGTCGAATACCACAGTTGGTTCGTGTCCGGAGTATCAAAGAGCAGTCCCGTGCCGATGTGTACCGCGGTGGAAAGAATTAACACCAAGCCGACAGCGAAGACATAGGGAGCCACGTTGGCCAGTGCTCTGAGCAGTCGGGGGGACTTTAGAGATTCGAGGACACTTGCGGTCAGCCCCGTCGGCGGCTCAGACCCGGACTCGCCTGGGACGTTGCCCGCTTCAAGACCCTTGTTGTTGGTCCCAACCGTTCTTGCACTGCTCGCAGCTCTCAGGCCGACGACGTTATGCGCGACCCACAATAGCAACGCTGTCAGAGACCCCCAGCCACGCAATTTGAAGAGGCCCCACCGGACTGCGAGCGGCCCAAATGCACACGTTCCGGCCAGAAGAAGCCAGCCCACCGTCACCAGCACAAGGTCACCCCCAAGCCGCGCCCACCACTCGCGGACCAGGTCCCTGCTTCCCCGCCCTACCAATCCAATGTGTAAAGAGCCGGTGATCAGCAACACAAGCATGATGACGCCGGTTCCGAAAACTATGACTACCCAGTTGGTGCTGGTCCAGGCCGGCAGATGGTTAAGTAGGAGGTTGTATTCTTTCAACAGACAGGCGCCCACAGCGCCCGCAATTGGGGAAAAGATCAGCACGGCCCTGATGGAAATCATGGGTTTTTGCGGTTTGCTCCCCCGCTTGCGGACCAGACGCCTCAATGCAGCCATTAAGGCCACAACCCCCCAGGCCAGGAGATAGAAACCTGCTCCCGCCACAGCCCACTGCCAGATCGGCGATTTCTCCAGATCCAGCCAGTTCCACAACCCGCAATTGAGCAGCACCGAAGCGACCACGAATGGCAGCATCACCTCCAAGGTTATTTTGATCCGCTGGAACCGGCTCTTCAGGACGTCGCGAGACGGAACTTGCTCTACAACATTAAGTGCCATGAAAACGGCGGCCAGGAAGAGAAGCACCCCGGCCCACGCGAAAAACTCGCTGGCATGCTCGTCGTTTCTCACAAGTGAAAGCAACGTGCCGTGACAGAACACAAACACACTCACGAACAAAAGACTGAGGATGGTTTGGTTCAGGAACACATTGCGCAGCCAGGTTCCGAGCATCGCCCAGGTGTCTCCTGAGATCACCCCGGTATGCGGGGTCAAATAATTGCTGTACAGGCGAAGCCAATGAAAAAAGGTACTCTCGTTGCGTTTGTCTGATTCGTACTTTGCGGGAACGAGAGCTTTCTCTACGTCCTCAAACGAAGACCCTGGCACCTCAGCCGCGAAGCGACGCGTGAGCGCAGCCAGCCAGGATCCGATATAGCCGCCCCCGGACACGGTAGACAGGTAATCAAATTTATGGAGCAGCCGGTTCTCAGCGAGCGCCTGCAAGATGCCCAAATTGAAAGTGGCACTGCGAATACCACCACCTGAGAATGCGAGGCCGATAAGCGATGTCTCAGTTGGCTCAGCGGGAATCTTACGGAGTCGTCGTGAATCAGAGATACACTCAATTTCGTCGGCAAAAACATCTTTAAAGGTAACCGGAATTCCGCGTGGGGGATTGCTAGCTGTCGAAGACCCGGTGGCGTTTACATGCGCGCGCATACAGCACCCCTTTCAGTTCTGATGAGCAGTCCCAAGAGAACTCGCTCGATTTGGAAAAGAGAGACTCTCCTTGCACCGGCTGAATGCGAAAGACAAGCAGGAGGTATAACGGGAACCTCTCTATGGACTTCCTCAACGTGCGAGGTCTGCGCACTGCACGCATCAGCGAAACCCAAAGGCTGCACAGCCGGGTACCAGCACTCGATACACGACCCACCTCACCCGCCAACGGCTGAGAAGGAAACTAACCTTGTTCGGTCGCACCAGTATAAAATGTGCGGATTATTATTTAAGGTATTTGCGCTTTGTCAAGCGTATATAGGGAGAGGGAGAAAGCCAAATCCCGACTTCCGCAAGAACAAAAAAGTCACCCCTCTTTGGTCCCGCACTGCGGGAGCAGTGATGGCAGTGCTTCACTCCGGTGCCCCACGTTCATGCAATAAAATCGCGCTCTTGCTCGGGCGAGAGCCATGGGTGGCGGGAAATAACAGGGCATATCCCAAAGGTGTGCACTTCACCACTTCATCTGGTCGCTGATAGTGGCCCGGAAGGTTTACGCGCACCGACAGGTCTGCTCCTTGATCCAGCAACAGTTGAGCCACCGCCAGTCCCCAGTCGTAAAACTGAGTGACGGCATGAAAAATCGGTGTCTGCCCGCCGACGCCGGTGTCATCTATCGCAGCGCGCCCATTAACGTCTGCTCCACGACCCAGCAGCAGCTTCGCCGCTTCCACATTGCCGTACTCCGCTGCCACATGCAGCAGAGTTGTTCCTCGCAGGGTCAGATGGCGTTCGGCGGTGGTCCCGAAGGTGAGTTCGGGGAATCGCCGGTGCACCAGCATAGGATCGGCATCAAGGTGCCCGGCCAGAAGATCGAGCCGGTTGCGCAATAAATCCAGAACCGGTGGAATGTTGTATTTCGTGGGACAGCCAGCTTCAACCAGGATATCCATACACGTGCCAAGCTGGGCTGAACGCCCATACGTGGCAATCACGAAATCCAGCGCCGTGCCCTGATATTTCTGCCGTGGACCGGCGGGGTTGGGATTGGCGCCGTGCTCCAGCAGCCACTGCAGCGCCAATGGTTCCACGGTTTCACAGGGTGCAAAGATGATGGGATAATATCCACTCCACAAGGCATTCACATTGGCGCCGCGGGAGACAAGAAGTTCCATCATGGGAATGCGATCGCCAACGAGCGCGGCCCGCATCAGCGGCCCATCGCCGCCCTGATGCACATCGGAGCCATGGTCAATCATCCACGCGGCCATGGCCAGCCTCTCCGGGCCGGGCGGTGCCCAGGGCACGCGGCATTCCGCAACCCAGGTAAGCGGCCCATTGTTTCCGTAGCCGAGTGGAGCCCGATGCAACTCCGGGTTGCGCGTCATCAAAGCCTTCACGCGCTCCAGATCGTTGGTATCGATGGCCTGCTTGAGCTCACCAATCTCTTCCAGTGAAAGAACGTGCGCCTTGAGCTTTGGCCAACTGGCAAACCCGTAACTGCGCGCAATCTTGAACTGTGCATCAGTGATCGACCGGGCCTCGCCCGACTTGAGCAGGTCCTTGGCTTGGTCTTTCAGATGACGGAGGTTCGGGCGTTCGGGAAGCGGGCGGGGTGCTTCTGGGGAATTGGTCGGCATTGCGACCTCCTTTCGTTGCAAGCGCCCGTTGTCCGCAATTCGGGCTGAAAGAAGGTTCGCAAAAACTCGCTATCTGAAGGTGGGCTTCTACCCTTTCCGCGGACCGGATGCGTCCTCTACGCTGACTTAAATCTTAGCAAAATGGCAGAGAGCAGGCACTAGACCCGAAAAATGCTGTTTCAGCGCGCGGCTTTTAAAGCAGTTTTAAGAGATGATATCGACCAAAATTAAATTGGTGAACCTGGTCTTCAGACCTGCATTAAAGAGTCGACAATTTTGCGGCCTTCAGGCTCTGAGGTAGAGTTCACACCAACTCAAAAAAATGCGTTAGGCGATTGCAGGCGTATGAGTACGATTCCGTGGTGAGTACCAGGCTTGAAACTTGCGAATATCCGAAAAATCGAGATCTTGCGTTATATAGGATGCAGCCCTCGCGTTGGGCCGCCCGCCAGACATTCGCATCCGCACGCCCTGTGAGGCCTCTTCTCCGACCGTTAGATGCACTGCACGCACTGCACCCTCTCCAACCTGGGTCTTCGCAGTTGGATGGACTTGTGCCCGTTGGGTTGAGTGGCCTGATAAACCGCCGAATTCTAATGCTCGACTGGGCTTGCCGGAAGGAAATCTCTCCCGGAACCTACACGAATACGGCCAAATGCTGCTCTCCAGGAGCGCAGCGGCGCAGCAAACGCAGCGACGCAGCGAATTCGCATAAAAGCGACGGACGCCCGCAATGGCATCGTCCCAGTTCTTACCCTCATGCAGAAGGCCGGTCTTGCCGTTTGCCGCCCCCATCATTTGCCGCCACCATTCCCTTGACGCGGAGGCGCTGTGCTCCGATCGGGTATTGGCCATCGGCTGTCAATTCTCGCCATGATCCGCTCTGCCGTCGTGATGGCGCTCGCGATGGCGGACTCAAATGCAGGCGACCGCCCCGGTTCAAGCTGCGCCAGCTTACGAGCGGCCAGTATCGACGCGGCGATCAGCAATACGCGCTTGCGGCCTTCGTCCATGACGAAAGTCTAGCACTTTCGCTATTTGTTCGCCACAGCGTTATCGCTGCGTGATCCCTGGGGCAGTCGGCTGGAGTTTGTTGAACCGCCGCCGACATCAGGGAAGCGTGGTGGAAGTGCACGCGATCTCCGGAAATGGGATGTCTTTTTCGTCCCGCAATCGGCGCGGTCCGCCAGTGGAAATACGACCTACGACGGACGGCCATTTCCTGTGCCGTTGCGGGATGGTATACGCGGCCTCGTGAATACAGTTCTTTACAGACAACTTTTACAAAGGATCCCGCAACTTTCCTGCCGCTGCCGCATTTAACCAAATAGTTAGTAATTGGGATCGGAGGATAACTCTTATGAAAACTACATTTCTCGTCCTCGGGCTGTGGCTAGGCGGGGGCGTCTTGAATATGGTGCTTGCCGCGGAGATGACCAGCGCCAGCCGCTTCGACGTCACCATTCAATCCAAAGTCGCACAAGTGACAACCAAAAAAGAATTCCGCAACGTCCAAGGCTACGTCGAAGACGGTATCGTCACATTGACCGGCAACGTTGATCTTTATCAGCAAAAGCTGGATGCCACTAAGAAAATTCGCAAACTCGCCAATGTCCAGGGCGTTCGTAACCTGATCGCGGTGAACGGCAATGTGTCTGACGCTCAACTCACGGCCGCACTGGACCGCAAGTTGTATTACGACCGGCTGGCGCAGGACAACGTATTCAACTACGTCACTGCCTCGGCAGAGAATGGCGTGATCACGCTGTCCGGCGAAACGCGAAACGAGTTCGACCGCGACTCCGCCTTGTGGCTCGTCGACAACACTGCTGGCGTGAAAGACGTCATCGATAACATCAAAGTTGCGCCCGTTTCTATCTTTGATGACAAAATCCGAATCGGTGCCCTGCGCGCAATTTATCGCGATCCTGTACTCAGCCGCTATGCCATCGATCCGGCCAAGCCAATCCGCATCGTGGTTGACCGCGGCCACCTGAGCCTTTACGGGACCGTCGCCAGCAACTTGGACAAGCAAGTCGCCGGTATTCGGGCCGCTCAGGTGTTCGGCGCTTTCACGGTTCAGAACAACCTGCAAGTGGAAAAGAAATCGTAGACCAGCACCTAAAGGACGGACCGCGACCGTCCGTCCTTTAGGAGAAACTTGGACCAGCACCTGCCAATGAGACTTCTGGTACAGATCGCGAGGGTCCTCGTATCCGCAAGCCGTTGGCCGCCTATTGAGAACCTCTCCTCTGTGCTCAACTGTTGGCAGTGCGGAGAGAATCTTACAGTAAGTGCAGCTAGGACAGCTTTTTCTTGGCGAATGGAACCGCGTATGCGGCGGCAGGGTTGTGCGAAGCCGCCATTGAAGCTTTGCGGTAATACTCCAAAGCCTTTTCCTTGTCGCCTAATTTCTCGTAGGTCTGGCCAATCATGCACTGAATAAAGGGATCGTTCTGGTTTGCCTGATTTAGTCCTTCTAGTGCCGCTTTGTAATCTCCGGCATAGAACGCAACGTAGCCCTTTAAGTACGGGAAGAACTGGGCTTGCTCAGGAATGGTGCCCTTGTTGAGGATGGCCTTAGCCGCAGCAAGATGCTTTTGCGCTTGCACTTGGTCGCCGCGCCGAGCCGCGATACGGCCCTGCGCGTGCTCCCACCGGAAGTTCCATAGGTCTTGCCGGGCGGGCTTTATGTCGGGTTCTTTCAGCCCCGTGTCATGACCTGTCTCGTACCACTTGGACGCGGTGTCCAAGTCGCCGGAGTCAAGGCAGACGCGAGCCGCCTCATCCGCAATTTCTCCCTGCTGAAAGAAGTTCTTTGCGCTGCCATAGAAATCGAAAACCTGCTGTTCGTATTCGATTGTTTTGTCGCAATTACCCTCGAAAGCGTATGACATCGCCGTCGCCCTTCGCGCTCCCGCTTTCTGCTCAGGCGTGTTAGCCACGTCGATTGCCTTGGCGAAATACTTGCGTGCTTCTTCACCTTTTCCCATGATGTCGAGTACGCTCCCCGCCGCGATGTTGGCGGGAACCGAATCCGGCGAGGTCTGGAGAGTACGGCGATACAGGGACAACGCCTCTTCCGGTTTCCCTTCACGCATCAATTGCTGGCCCTGTCTGATGAACTCAGGCTGTTGCTGCTGCGGGGAAGCTTGTGCAAATAGCGGAGCCAGAGAACCGAGAATCACCAGCCCTGCCGAAGCAGTCGCACCGATGGTCATTTTCACACCCTGATTATAAATTGCCACCCAGTGAACGGGCAGCGCGTTCTACGCGCCCGGAAGTGGCAGGTTGGCGAGATTCGTGGAAGTACTTCAGTCTTTGACCTTCAAAATAGTGCCTCATTTGACAATTGGAATGCCGCGGGCTCCGAAGAACGGGCTCTTGGAGCATTTCGTCCTGTGCCGCTGCTGGAGTATCTTTCTCGACCAATAGCCCATGATTTCGGGTATTCGGCGGCGACCCGCCGCGTCAGGGCAGATGAAAGATTTCCGGGATGGGCGACATCTGCTCGTCGGCAACCCGGCCTGGAGCACCTTCGAAGAAATCCGCCATCTCGCGCTGCCATCGCTGGTTGATGTCGGATATTGCCATGCGCGCGAACGCCTGTTCGAAATCGGGCGTTTCGAGGTAGCCGATCCACAAACCAGCCCTAAAGGGCGGGGCTTTACGGCGCTTCTCGGTAAATCTCGAGCGGGATGGTTCCGAAAACAGTATTGTCGACGTGATTCGGAGGCGGAATGAGCGACGCTTTTTCACCCAACAGCGGTTCAAAGCGCTGGATGAGGCGTGCGGTGAGGTCGGCGTCGACGCTGAGATGCGCGAAGGTGCGTGCGCCGTACCAGGTGCAGACTTCGGGATAGATGATGGTCGGAGTCGGCGGTTTGCGACGCAGGTTCAAGTAATCCTGGGCGACATATCGCTCCGCGATCCGCTTGCCGATCTCCTGCGGCGAAGTTCCCGCCGGCCAGTTCGTGAACTCTTTGGGCTGCGATTTGAGCGAAGCTTTCGCCGCTGGCCTTTGCGCCGTCAGCGATATCGCGAGCAACAGCGTCATTGCTCCAACCACGAATTCCCGGCGTGAGAGCATGTTCATTTTCGCTAGCTCCTCCTCAACCTACGGCCTGCGGTTGATCAACTTCACCGGCCCGAACCGGCCGGCGGATATCGGCTGGACCTTGTCCATGTCCTGCCCTCAAAACCAACCCCGTAACGCAGATTCAGCAGCGGTAATCCGGCAGGCGTTGTCCCGCCATGAAATTCAGAGCCAGATTCGCGGACTGCCGCACGAAGACGGTTCTCGCCCGGACGAAGAAACCCGGCGAAATTGAGTGCAAAGGGTGCGCACCACACCGAGCCTGCGCGCTGGCCGTTCAAATAAACAACTGCCGTTTCGCGTATGGCAGCGTTGAGCCAGGCGTGCATGCCCGCCCTGAGCGGTGCAGGCTCGAGAGGCGTCCCGGGACTGAAGGCGAGAACGGCAGAATCGCCTGGGGCGAAGCATCGTCTGCGGTATCGAGAACGTGTTCTCGTAGGTAGCGATGCCCGAAATAGCGGCTGCGGTCGTCCTGGGTCCAGGCGTGAACCTGCGGCATGTCTTCGGATGTCCCTGGGGAGCCGAAGGTCACGCGCCAACCGGCGCTCAGATCAACGGTGGAGGGCGCTCGGTTCGCCCAAGCACGAAGCGCGCGGGCCGCGGGGCGGCCCTCGAGGACGAGCACGCGCGAATCATAGGGAGCGAAGTCGAGTTCGACACTCACGCTATTAAGGACCGACAATTCAATTTTGACGCGCCAGATGTCGCCGGTGATTGCGTTCCACGCTTCCGGCTGTGCGATAGCCGCGACGGGAGAGGCGATGGCGAGACAAGCGCCGGCAGGCGCAACCGCGGTGCGAACGAGTCTTGAAATCGACCTCATGTGTTCATTGCAAAGTTGCGACCGGGGTTGCGGGCGGATCGACGCGAATCGCCATCGTCGCCGGCTCCAGCCCCTCGGCCGTTGCCGTGATCCACACGCTCCCGAGGTTGCGCGCGGATTCGACGATAGCCAGTGCGCGGCCAAGCCGCAACTCCCGATGATCGCTCTTGAAAAGCTCCGGGCTATCGAGATCGGCATTATCGACTCCCGCCAGCGAACCCTGGCCGCTCAACTCGAAGCGCACAAGGTTGCGGGCGTCGGGAACAACGATGCCATTGGCGTCGATCGCCTCCACGGCGACGTATGCCAGATCCTGTCCTGTTGCCTCGAGCGCGGTGCGGTTCGGAACCAGCCGCAGCTTCACAGCCCTGCCGGCGGTGCGAAGTTCCGCAGAGGCAACCACGGCACGGTCGCGCCTGCCGATGGCCTCCAGCCTCCCGGGCTCATTGGGTACATCCCAAAAAATGATGTGATCGGCAAAGTCAACAGCCCACTTTTCGCCAAGCGAGCGGCCATTCAGTTTCAGCTCGACCACCGGAACGTTCGTAAAGGTGTACACGCGAAGCGTGGAGAGCGAGGGAGGAAAGTTCCAATGCGAGAGCAGAGCATTGAAATTTCCACCCGCATCGCGGCGCGGAAGCTTCTTGAAATCGGGGTTGTCGACTGCGATCGAGACCATCGGCGAATCCGTGTAGAGGCTCTGGATGAAGTACGACCAAGGCTTTCGAACGCCGGTCATGGAAACCAGAGTCGTGCGGTAGCCCTTGCTGGGCCAGCCCTCGGACTCGCCGAGATAATCGACGCCGGCCCAGATGAACTGGCCGGCAACGTATGGATAGTATTCGCCTGTCGCGCAATCGCGTGTGCCCCACCACTGATTGCCGGAGTTGTCCTTGGGATCGCGTGGGGTGTTGAGGTCGACCTGATGCAGGTGCGTCTCGCTGCCGAGCAGCACCTGGTTGGGATGCTGCTGGTGATCGCGGGCGTAGAAGCGCGTCTGATAATTCATGCTGATCACGTCCATGTAGCGGGCGATCTCAGCGAGCGGCGCGTCGCGCTCTCCGCGATTGTTGCGCACCGGGTGCAGCGCGGCAGTGACGGGACGCGTCGGGTCGAGGTCGTGCACGACGTTTTCGATCGCCTGGTACAGGAGCGTTCCCTCGCGCATGTACATGTGCGGGGTCATCTCGTTGCCGACGCTCCAGACGAAAATGCTGGGATGGTTGCGATGATTCCGGATGAACGACGTCAGGTCCTTCTTCCAACCGGTGCCGTCGGGAAGAAATCCGTCCCACTTGTCGTAGGCCTCGTCGAAGACCAGCAGCCCGAGGCGGTCGGCGAGGTTGAGCACGTCGGGCGCGTTGGGATTGTGGCTGAGGCGAATGGCGTTGACGCCGATGGTCCTCAGGATCTTCAGCCGCTCCTCGATGCCGCTCTGAAGCGCCGCAGCACCCAGGGCGCCAAGATCGTGGTGCAGGCAGACACCTTTGATGACCACGCGTTTGCCATTCAGCAAGAAACCGGAATTCACATCGAACTTGATGGTCCGGATGCCGAAGGGCGTATCGTAGGAATCGAGCACGCGATCGCCGTCGCGGAGCTCGCTGGTCGCATGGTACAGCTGCGGAGTTTCGAGCGACCAGAGCCGCGGATTCGGGACCGCGAGCCGCTGGGTGGTGGTCGTCTCGCCTCGCGGTGGCACTTCCACGGGCGCAGTCTGCTCCGCGACCTGCTTGCCATCGGGACCGGCGATCCGGACGGTCAGGTTTGCGCGGCTGGGCTCGTCCGTGTCGTTGCGGAGGATAGTTTGAATTACGACCGACGCGCGGTCGGCGCGCACATCAGGCATGGTTACGTACGTGCCCCAATGGGCGACGCGTACGGGACTGGTAGCGACGAGCCATACATGCCGGTAGATGCCACTGCCTGTGTACCACCGGCTCGCCTGTTTCAGATTGTCGACGCGCACCGCAATCACGTTGTCGCCATTAGCACGCGCCCAAGGCGTGAGGTCGCACTCGAAGCTGACGTAACCGTTCCCGTTGTGCCCGACTTTCTGCCCATTCACCCACACGTCGGCGCGGTTGAAGACGCCGTCGAAACCGAGAAGCAGGCGCTTGCCGGCGAGTTCTTGCGGGAGGCGGAAGGTCTTGCGGTACCAGCCAATCCCGATGGTGGCGAATCCGCCGGCACGGCCGGACGGGTTGTCCTGCTTCCAGGGACCTTCGATACTCCAGTCGTGCGGGACGTCAAGGCTGCGCCAGGCGCGGTCGTCAAAGTTCGTGCGCTCGGCCTGTGGCGGATCGCCGAGCGTGAACTTCCAGCCAAAGTCCAGGCTGAAACGCCGGCGGGCAGGCTGAGCCGACGCCGTCGTTAGCAGTAGCAGGCCGGCGAACCAGCAGGCGGCGAATCGTTTCAGCATCGCTTCCCTTTCCGCCGTCATCGCCTTCCATCCGTCGGACCGGGCCAATCGTCGCTGCGGAAGGGCGACGCAGGCAGTCCGGTATCGTTGGTGAGGTTCGGATGGCGCGGGTTGTTGTTGAAGGCGTAGCGAACTGCGACCGGCTGCGCCACTGCCTCGGACCAGGCCTCCACCCGGTCTTTCCCGACGATCTTGGCGCTGGCCCAGTGCCAGTGGCGATCGACGCCGGCAACGGCAAATTCGTCAACCTTATCTCCGTCGCGAATCCGGAGGCCGCGGCCGCTGTCATTGAACGTGACTACGATCTTCGATCCTTGCGGCTGGGCGGAGCGGAACATCGGTCCCGACGGCGTGATCTTCTGCCCGTAAGCGTCGGCGAGCGCCCATCGCGCCATGCGTTTGCCGACGTCGAGCTTGTCCTTGGGGTGGATGTCGTGCGCCTCGCCGATGTCGATGGTGACGATCAGTCCGCTGTTGCGCGTCGCCGTGGCGGTGCGCCGCTGCGCCTCGCGCAGGAAGCTCCACGCTTCGTCGGCCGGCTCCGGCCTGGGGTCGCGATAGTTAGGCAATTGGACGATGCCGAAGGGAAAGTCGCCTTCACCCCAGCGCTCCCGCCAGGCGCGAATCATCGTAGGAAGCAAGATGCCGTACTGCTGCGCGCGCTCCTCGTTCGATTCGCCCTGGTACCAGACGGCGCCACGGATGGCGAACGGGATCAGCGGCGCGATCATGCCGTTGTAAATCGAGGCGGCAATGCGGTATTCGCGCAGGGCGTCGGGCACGCCGGGCCGACCCGGCGGGGGCGTCCCGTCCTGCTTTGCTTTTTCAACGGCGGCTTGCCAGTCCTTCAGCTTCTGGTCGTATTCGGCTTTGACCCGCGGGCGTTCCTCATCCCAGATTTTCTGCCGCTCGACCGAGGAGCGCAGATCGTCGGAGGCAAGCAGGTATTCGACGGGCGTCCAAGCCTCAGCTTGCGAGCCTCCATAGGAAGAATTAAGGATACCCACGGGAATGTGGAGGGCGTTCACGAGCTCGACGCCAAAGTAATAGCCCGCGGCGGAGAACTCTTTGACGGATTGCGGCGACGATGCCGCCCACGCTGCAAGTGGTCCGGCGGCGTGATGGAAGGCGACCGGGCGGCTGACATTGAAGAGGCGTAGTTGCGGATGATCGGCGGCAGCGACGGCCGCATCGCCATTCGCGGTCTCCGGCAAAGTGAGCTGCATGTTCGACTGGCCGGAGACCAGCCACACCTCGCCGACCAGCACGTCCTTAATCTGAATGGTGTTCGACCCCGAAATGGTCAGGGTCTGCGGCTGGGCGCTGGCGCGCAGGCGAAGAAGTTCGACACGCCATTTGCCGTCGGGACCGGCGGCGGTCTTTTTGACTTGGCCGGCGAATCGGACGGTTACTACCTCGCCGGGATCCGCCGTTCCCCAGACCGGTACTCTGGCATCGCGTTCGAGCACCATGCCGTCGCTCAGGATGTCAGGAACCGTGACCCGCGCCCATGCAGCGGCCGTTACAAGGGCGACCGCGGCGCAGCCGCAGGCGATCCTCGCGATCCGTCGAATCACTTCTGCCCTCCGGCCTGCGTGAATTTCTCGAACCAGGCAGCAACTTCGGCGTCGAGAGCCGCGAGATCGGGCCTCTTCGCGGCGACACGCTTAGCCTCGGCGTACTGCCGCCTCAAATCGCCGAGATCAATTCTTGAACCGACCCGAATGAAGATCGGCAACTGTTCGAGTTCGGCGCCAACGGTGATGGTTTGTCCGCCGCGATAGCTCTTGTCCGGATGCCAGGCGTCGCGCCAGTGCGCGCCCGACGGCAGATACACCTGCTTGGTCCGCTGGCCTTTCTGCCACACCGGCGAGACGACGATGTCCGGACCATACTCGTAGGTCTGCCAATCGCTCCACGCCGCCGGCGATTTGGGATCTACGAGGAACAGGGGCCGAACCATCGGCATGCCGGTGCGATTGGCGTCCTGCGCCTGGGTGTAGCTGTAGTCGGCGAGTTGCGCGTGGATGCGGCCGTAGAGGCGCCACAGCGCAATCAGCTCTTGGTCGTACGACGGATCCCGCGGCAGGTTCCAGAACCCCACGTTGCGCGTGGGTCCGACTTCCATGATCGGAGTAAAGGCGCTGAACTCGAGCCAGCGCGCACAGACTTCCTGCTCCATCAGTTGCCGGCTGTAGCCGCAGGTGTCGGAACCCCAGTTGGGATATCCCAGGACGGCGGCGCGCTGAACGGCGATGATCTCGGCGCGAAGTCCTTCCTGGACGCCGCCGATGTCGCCGCCCCAGAAGACGCCGTAAGGAGCACTGCCGGTGTAGGCAGCGCGCGGCATCAAGACGAAGCCGTGATTGGGACGGAGCTTCTCGGCGGCATCATATGCGGCTTTCAGATACATCGCAGGATACGCGTTGCGCTGTTCGCGGAGAGAGCGTCCGTCAAAAACCCTGAATGGACCGTCGTCGGGGATGTTCTCTTCCCCGCGATCGAGTTTGAAGCCGCTGACGCCGAGCTTGAGAAGCTTGGTGAAGCCCTCCTGCCAAAACAGCCTAGCCGCTGGATTGGTGAAGTCGGCGAGCGGATAATTGTTGCGCTCGGGAGGCTGGCCGGGCAGGTTGTAGCCTCTGGCGAGCGCGTCTTTCTCCATCTGTCCCTGGAAAAACGGCCCGATCCACAGAAACAATCGCATATTCTGCTGGCTGAGCCAGTGGACCATGGGTTCGAAATTCGGCAGGCGCTTGGCGTCGATCTCGAAGTCGTCATAGCCGAGCCGTCCGGGGCCCCACGGACGATCGATCCAATACACGCCGTTGGGAATCCCGAAGGCGCGCATCATCAACACGTCTTCCATGAGTTCGGAGTTGAAAGGGCCGGTGACGGGCGTGCCGTCGTAGTAAGCGGCGCGCTCGGTGTGCTCGTCGCGCCAGCGCCAGGGGAAATACATCCATTTCGGCGGCAGGAACGGAGGCCCGGCATCGAGCGCGTGCGCGCGAACCAGAGCCGCCGGATCGGCCGCCGTGTAGAGCTTCATTTCGAACGAAGGGCCCTCGAATTCGATCCGCACGCGCGAGGGATCGGTGGCGCAGAAATCGAGCAGACCCGGCCATGTGCCTTTGACGAACACTGCATAGCCGCGCGACGAAAGATAGAAGGGCGCGTACACGGAGGTGGTCGGCTTGAGGATGACGTCGACCTTCTGGCCCCTAAGGTTGAGGACGTGGTCCTGGCCGGCTTCCCAGGACAGTTGTTGAGGACCGTCGATCACCCGCTCCATTACGCCGCTGAAGTACTCCTGCGAGCCGGCTTCGATCGCGAGGCCCCACTTCGACACGCCGTCCGTTGGCTGCGCCGTCAGGCTGACCGTGAAATTGTCGCCATCGCGCTTTGTCGAGAGCTTAACCAGGCGTCCGTCGGCCAGCCTGGTTTCGCTTTTGACGGCAAGCTCGGGTGGCAGATCAATACGTCTTCCGTCTACCTCGACAAAGAAGCCGGTGAGCTGCAACTGGCCTCCGCTGGCGCCGGGTACGGCGGGAAGAATGTGCTTTGAACGGAGGACGGCGCTGGTGCCCCGCGCCGCCAGCGAGAGCGAGAGGATCCATGAGAGCGAGAAGGCGAGAATCAACCTCTTGGTCATGATCAAAAACGAATCGCGCCAACCATTTGCGTGCTTATCAATTTCCAGCTGGCGTCGTGCCCAAAGCGCAACGGCTGTCTGCCGGTTTGTCCGCTAGCGCTGGCGGTCGCGCAGGCCAGACCCGCCAGCAGGGCGGAACACCACCGGCGGCGGCGCATCCGCGGAATGAAGGGACGTTTCATGTCAGCAAGACGCACCCGCTAGTCGGTTTTGCGGACCTCGACTTCGTACACCTCGGTCGGTCCGAACATGTTCGAGCGAAAGACAATCCACTTGCCGTCGGGCGTGAACGACGCGTTCGGCTCGAGGCGGTAATCGTGCTTCGAGAGGTCGACCAGCTTCTCCGAACTCAGATGATCGCCTTGCGGCGTGAACAGGTAGATCCATTGGCCGTGTCCCGCCCCGGCTACGCTGTTTGGTCCGCCGCCGTCGCCGGAGAAGTGTTTTTCGTCGGGCGCTTCGTTGTAGTGGACAGACCACTCGCTGCGCTCGACTTTGTAGCGCTTGGTTTCGCCTGTGGCGAGGTTGAAGCCGGCGAGCCAGAATTCCTGGCCCTTGGGCGTCTGCAAGTCGTACCAGATGGTCTTGCCGTCAGGACTGAAAAACTCGTGCCCGGCGATCTCCATGTCCATTTGCCGGTGGTGAATCTGGCGCAGGCCGGTTCCGTCGGTGCGAATGGTCCAGATGCGATCGACCTTGTGCCATGGACCTTCATGGCAAAACAGGATCAGACCCGGATCAGTCGGCGAGAACTGCACGTGGTTCAGCCAGTCGGTGGAATGGTTGAAGGTGTTGATCTTCCCTGTCTTGATATCGACGGTGTACAGCGACATGGGAATGCGCGCTGCCCAGCGGCGCTCCATCATCTCGCCTTTCCCCGGATAGTTGTCGCCGCGGTCGCGGGGAAGCTGAGGTGGCGTCGAATTCGCTGGCGGACTCTGCGGCCGGTCGACCCAACTTCCGGCCAGCAACGTCTCGTCGGCATTTACCGCAAATCCTGAGCCGGTACGCAGCTTCGGCTCGGTGACGATGGCGCGCGTGGCGCCGGTGTCGAGATTGGTAGCGTAGGCGGTGTCGTCTTTCAGGTAGAACACCTGCCGCGTCTTGCGCCCCACGATCACGTTACGGACGCGCCCCTCGACGAGCGGGCGAACCTTGCGCGTCTGCAGGTCGATTACGGCCAGACCCTCGGGGGTGGTGATCAGGAGACGATCGCCGGCCGCGGTGTAGGCGGTCTGATGAAAGTAGAGGCTGGCGCTCCCCTGCTCATCCGAGAGCCGGATGATGCGGTGATGCGTGGAGGCATCCACCCACTCACACGGCCCGTCCTGGGCAGGCGCATTCGTCGAGGCCTTGCCCGGTTGTGCGGGTGAGATCGCGGGCGCCTGGGCCCAGGCGCCCGCGACCACCAACAGAAATAGCAGACAATTTCGATTCATCAGGGTACCAGGGTGTGGTTAGAAGAAGATCCTCACGCCAAACTGCAGGTAACGCGGGAGCTGCAATTCGCGAAGCTGGCCGAAGCCAGTGTTGTACGCCTGCCGCAAGCGGTACAGCTTGAAACCGTTGAGATTGCGAATGTCATAAGAATTCGGATCGGTCGTGGCAAATGCCCGCGGGATCGGCACGGTCCAAAAGTTGGTGGGCAGCGCGCCGGTGGAGAGGCGCTGCGAGTTGACCATCTGTCGGATCGTCGCCAACTGGTCGGCGCCGGGGGTCGTCGTCGAGAGCGGCTGCGAGTTGCGTCCCGCCCAGGTGTCGTACTCGGCGGCGGTAATCGGCGTGAAGCTACGAACGCCGGTCGTGTTGATGATGGTGACCGTGCCCTCGTTCGGAGCGGTCATCCAGTCGTTCGGGCTGTTCTGCATCGGCAAGGCGACCTGCCAATTCGGGTGGTTGAAAAGGTTCAGAGCGTCGACGCGGAACTGGATCCGGCGTTTGCCCTCGGCGCCGAACCGTCCTGGGAAATTGAAGCTCTTCTCGATCGAGGCATCGAAGTACTTCTGCATCGGCCCGCGGATTGCCAACACACGCGCGGAATCGCCGAGCGTTCCCTTGACCGGCCGGATGAATGCCGACGGATTGACGAAGGGCTCGCAAGTCGCAACCGCGACGCAATTGCGATTGTAGAGCGGATTGACAAGCGGCTCCGAAATGTTTACATCCGGCCGTACCGTGTGGGTGGTGGTCGCGTTCAGACCATTGGCGTCGGTCAGCACCGGAAGGAAAGGAAACTCGCTGTTGAAGCGGACGACGCCGCTCGTCGTCCAGCCGCCAACGATCTGGTTCAGCGGCGCCCACGCATCATTCAGGAACCTTTGGCCGCGGCCGAACGGCAGGTCATAAACATAGCGGGCACTGATCCAATGCGGCTGATCGAAAGTCGAGATCGAGCGGTCGGTCCTCAAGGGCGCGCCGAAGGTCGCGTTGCCGCCGCCGGTAAAACCCGTCACCAGCGTGCGGGTGTCGGGGCTGGCGTCGGAGACATTGTCGATCGACTTCGAGTAGGTGTAGTTCGCTGTCATTTCAAGAGCGCGCGTCCGGTGCGTGAAGCTGATGTACCCGCCATGGCGAATGCTGCTGCCGGCCGAGTTGAAATACTGGTTGAGATTGTTGAAGCCCTGGAATCTCGTCGCCAGCGAGCCCCACGGAATCGAGATGGTGTTGCCCAGCAGGTCCTTGCGGCCGAGCGGATCGCTCAAGGTCGTCTCGGTGCCGATGGGCGGTACCGCCGTGCCGGCCGAGCCGGGAGCGGGAACGACCGAGATCTCGATCTGCTGGATCAGATTGAAGTCGCGCGGATTCATATTGATGAACTGGGTGTACAGGTGCGACCCTTTCGCACCCGTATAACCCAACTCCAGCACGGTATTGCGCATGATCTCGTGTTGGATGATCAGGTCCCAGTTCTGCACGTAGGGGATGTGCGAGTCCTTGGAGATCGCGTATCCCGGAATGCCAAGACTCGGCAGGTAGACGAGGCCGTTGGCTGGAATGTTCAAAGCCTGCGCGGGCGTTAACGTCAGGTTCGTCGCCTCGGGATTACTGGAGAGCCGCAGCGCGGACGACGGGTCTACGCTGCCACTGGAGACGTTGATGCCGCCCGACAACGTGGAGGCGTTCACGAAACCGCCAAAATCGGGATTGGGCAGACGGTTATTGCCGGTGATGGACTCATGCGATAGGCCGTAACCGCCGTGAATGACGAGACGGTCGTGGTACATCGCGGGACTCCAGGCGAAACCGAAGCGGGGTTCGAAGTCCCAGCGCTCGATAGGAGTGATGTACTTCGATGCGCCGCCGCGGCCGGCATACTGGAAAGGCGGCACGAGGAACGAAGTGAGTGTGGTGGTCGTTCCCGGCAATGTGATCGGGGTGGGGAGCGGGAACGGTTGCGCCAGGTCCGGCAGGAACGCACCCTGCAGGTTGTTCTTTTCGGTTCGCGGCAGCTGCAATCCATAACGCACGCCCAGGTTCAGCGTCAGGTTCGGCTTCACCTTCCAGTCGTTCTGGATGAACGCCGCGGCTGCGTTCCAGCGGTAGTAGTACTCGAACAGAGCGGGGCGGACGGCAATCTGGTTAGGAATACCGAGCAGGTAGCTGGCAAACGGGTTGCCGCCGTTCGCGGTGCTGGTGGAACCGAAAACCGCGCTGGTCTGCGCCACGCGGAAGTCCCAGCGTCCGCCGGAGGCGGCGAAAAACGGCTCCACGTTCAAAAGCTCATGGGTCAAGTCAACCCCGAACTTCCAGCGCATCGGACCATGATCCCAGTAGATCTGGTCGACGATGTTGTAGCGCTCTTCGACGTTGTAGTTGTTGGTCGAAGCGGAGGAACCGATGTTGGTGAAGGCATCGAAGCCGTTGCTGTCGGAACTGAACTGGAACAGCGGCATGCCGCCCTTGGTGAGGCTAGGAAGGCCGAGTTCGGTCGAGATGTTGCGGCCATTCTTAATGGAGAACGTGGGCGAGAACTCCTCGCTGAAGGTGCCGCGGGTGTAGTTCAGGCGAAGGTCGTTCACTAGCCGGTTGGTGATCAGGTGCGTGTCGGAGAGCACGATCTGCCGCGACCAGCTATAGGCGGCGGAGTTGCCGTTCACGTCGCCGCCAAAACCGCGCATGCCGACGGCCGGGACATACGTATAACGGAAATTCATCTTGTTGGCTTCGCTGAAACTATGATCGATGCGGACGGTCCAGCGGGTCTCATCCTGCTTGACGAAGCGATTCACGACGTAGTTCTTCACGCGTCCGTTGGGATCCAAATGCCAGTCGCCAGGTTCCGGCATGTACTGGAGAGCCTTCAGAGCTACCGGGTCCAGCATGCTCTGAGGAATCACGTTTCCGGGAAACGCAGTCGGCGCCGCAGCGCGCTTCCATTGTCCGTTCACCAGGTTGAACTGCTGATAGATGGTGCTCGGTCCGACCGAGGTCAGGCCAAACCGCGCGGCCACATCCGGCGGCAGCCAGCCGCTGCTGGTGCGAACCAGGTTGCTGAAGTCCCCCTTGCGCATCGCGTCGCTGGGCAGAATCGTGTCTTGCACCAGGAAATCGAGGCGATAGCGCGGCTCGGCGCCGAAGAAGAAGAACGTTTTGTCATGTCCGTTGTAGATCTTCGGAATCACCACCGGACCGCCGATCGTGCCTGAAAATTGATTGAAGCGGAGGTTGTTCGGTGGACGAGTGCTGCCCGCCGTCCACTTCTCGGCGTTGGTGACGGGATTGCGCGTGTACCAGAGCGCCACGCCGTGGACGTCGTTGCTGCCCGACTTAGTGGTGATGTTGATGACGCCGCCGCCTGTCTGGCCGTATTCGGCGGAGTAGGCGGAGGTCTGAACGGTGAACTCCTGCACGGTCTCAGGCGTGAAGCTGACTACCTCGCGCGCGATGCCGACACCGGTATTGTTTACGCCGTCGGCGAGCATCACGGTGCTGCCGGCGCGTCCGCCGTTTACGCTGAGATTGAACCCAGGCACCGGCTGCCCGGAAGTGACATCGGCGTCTTCGCTCCCAGCAACGCCCGTGATGTTGGGCGCGGTGAGGGCCAGGTCAAGGACGCTGCGATTAAACAGCGGAACGTCCTGCATCTGACGCGCGGTGATGGTTTGCGTCTGCGTGCCGGACTCGGTGTTCAAGATCGGCGCCTGGGCTTCGACTGAAACCACGGTCTCGACCGATCCGGGCTGAAGATTCACGTTGCGCGTGACCGTGGTCGCGGTGTCTATCTTCACGTTCTCGACGACCGCCTTGCCGAACCCGGCGGCCTGGACTTCGATCCGGTAGGTGACCGGCTCGAGGTTCGTGATGCCGTACGATCCCGAAGCCGAAGTGGCGGCGACGAATCGTTGATTGGTGCCGACGTTGATGATGGTCACAGTTGCGCCGGGGACGACGGCGCCCTGCTGATCGAAGACGGTTCCGCTGATGCCGCCGCGATTCGTCTGCGCAAAAAGAAGCGACGTCGGGACCAGCAGAAGCGCCAGGAAGACAATCGAAGACTTGCGGATGACAGCGATGCGGGAATGAGACTTCATACGCCCCCAGCGAAAGCGCGATTAAGATCGCCGCTATACTGCGGCTTTTCGCTCCATCCCTGCGTGCACGGCACCTTGCGGAGCACTATGGCGCACTGCGGTATACACCGCTCGCATCCCCTGACGCAAGCGGCGGAAGCGAATTGTTGCGGTTTCGCGCTGCAGAACTGGAATGACGGTGGCCGAAACCGGAAAGCTGAGACAGGCCCTCGATTTAGCCATGAAAGGAGGAGTCCGACAGGCACCTAACGGGGTGCGGGAGGGTTTTCCGGTGTTGTACACTGCGAAACCCTTGAGGCCCCCGACGCCAGGTTCGCGCGAGGGGCTCGCGGAGGATTCCATGACGAACCCTCGCAGCGAGGAATTGCGCGCCAAGCACAGCCACTACCTCATCACCTCGTGGTTGCACCCGGCGGCAGTGGCGGGAGCGTTTCACTCGGGAGGCCACGTGCTGCTCGATGCGGGAATCCCGGTTATTGCCATCGACATTCCGCATCCGGGCGCGACGCATTTCCGAGCGAACAACTATGAAGGGGGGTGATCGCGGGCGGGGACATCGGCCGCTTCGCGGTGGAGAACTGAGCAGGGCGAGGTCGACGAGATCCTGACGCTGGAGATCCGGCGCGCTGGGTGCCGCAAACCTGCATCCACGGCGCGCTTTCAGGCATCACCGGCATCCTCGGGAGGGCACGCCGCGCATCGTTCAACAGGATAGTGACGGCCAGTTCGGAGTCTCGCTCGAAGTCGTGCGCCAGGACCTCGGCCGCTCCCAGGCGCGGCGGGTGCTCGTGGACGCGGCCAATGATCCCAGCGCTCTCGGCGCATTGCGCGCCTTCCAGGAGACAGGACGGATTGGACCACTAACGGATGGACCACTGCGCCATCGTCGGCAAGAACGCCGAGCCTTAGGGGCGCGCCGAATTGCGCAAGGCGAACACGCGCATGATCGGCTGGGTCGCATACTTCCAGTAGGAATAGAAATAACGGCCGCGCATCATCGGCTGGCGCCCGACATCCTCGAGCACAAGCCGACTCCGCCGGCCGTCTTTATGAAACACCAGCTCATCACGAGGGAGAACGTGAACCATTTCTATCCCAACGACTGGCTGATCGAGCGCCTGCAACAGCACGCCTGACGGTTGGCACGAACCATGCCTGTCGAAGCGTCTTGACCGATCCTCTATACTTGCTTGTCCCTCATTTCCGAACGAGGGACACCATGCGCAGCCTGCGATTGCTTGCCGCCGTTTCTCTTCTGTTGGGTTCCCTCTCCGCCGCGACCCAGAAGACCTATTCCGCGATTGTGCTGGCGCGCGACGCGCATCCGGCGGTCATGCGGCCGATGAGGTCATCAACGCGCTTTTCCAACTGCAGCGCCAGATTCATATACGGAAGCGATTGCGTAGCGGGTACCTGCGGGGCATGGACTGGGAAAATTACGAGCGTGAGCACGGCAACCAGACCGAAGAAGCCGTTGGGCAAACGGCAACCGAGATATGACATAGCCAGCTCCGGTTGATGAGTTTTGTAGGGGTCTGCTCCTTAACTGCAGCAGGGTTTATGCTTCGTTATTACTTGTCCCCCTCGGCGATTGCCTCGTTCCGCCCACTCTGAGCCCTGGTGTTGTTGATCTTTCTGAAGACTGAATCATCGGCAGCTTGGGTGAGGGTCTTTGTCTTTTCGAACTCGGCGTTTGCCTCCTGGTTCCTTCCTATCGCTTGGTAAACCTTAGCCAGCTGCCAGTGAACATTCACATTTTCGGGGTTTAGCTTCGCGGCGAGCTTCAGTTCCCGCATTGCATCGTTCCAATCCCCAGCCTTGCTATGAACGATGCCCAAATCAAGGTGCGCCATCACCACGCCTGGATCGAGCCGGATGGCCTTCTTGAGTAACGGGACAGCGATGTCGAGGTGATCCATCTTTATATTAGTGTCCGCCAGATACATCAGTGCCTGCAGGTGGTCGGGAACGTTGGCTAGTTCTGCTTGGAATTCCTGCGTAGCCTGCTCGTATTGCCCTTGGGTCCACAACAGGTATCCCAGACCGAAGTGCACATTGGGCTCTTTAGGATTGGCCTTGACGGCAGCACGGAACTGCTGGGTGGCGCCGGCATGGTCTTGCATCTCATCCAATGCTTCGCCGGCCAGCATATCCGCCTCCGCCGACTCTGCGTTTAGCATCAGGATCTCGTGATAAACGTCGAGCACGCATTGATACTGCTTCGCGGCAAGGCAACTGTGGGCCAACATCAGGCGAAAGGGGAGGTTCTGCGGTTCACCGGCAGTTGCCTGTTTCAGATAAGGAACGGCTGCGCCGTAGTCTTGTAGGCCGTAGTGGGCCATGCCGATCAAGGTTTTCAGGCGCTGCGCCTCCGGAGAAGACGGAGTCTGGCTCTTGAGTAAATGCTCGAAGGTGGAAATCGCCTCCTTCAACTCGCCACCCTTGAAAAGCGCGAGGCCGAGGTTCATCCGCAGGCCCGGCATCGCCGGATCGAGCGACAAAGCCTTGCGGTAAAGAGGCACAGCCTGTCCGTAGCGCTCCTGACGAGCCTCGAGGAACCCCAAATGGGCGTAGGCTTCCGCGCTCGCGGGCTGCGCCTTCAAGAAAGTGCGCCATGCAGCCTCGGCTTCGGCGATCTTGCCTTGTTGCTCCAGGGCAATCGCTGTTTGGCGTTGATTGACCGCGGCCGCTTCCGCCTGTCCCAGGGAGCTAGCATGCCCCATCGCCAACATCATCAACGGGGTGAGGAAGAATCTCGCTCGAACAACCCCCTTCATGCGTACCTCCACCCCCATTCTCGCTCCCCACCAACTTAGCCGGCAATACGGCGGATTCGTGCGCGGCCTAAAACACTTGGGCGGGGCAGGGTGGTGCCGCCACGCTCGAGTTCGCAGCTTGATCCGATGTCAGAAACTCAACTTCGCCCCAAACTGCAGTACGCGCGGGTCGTACGTGGAGGTCACATGTCCAAAGTTCGCGTCATTGCTACCCGTATCGAGAACGTTAAATTCCGTGTGGTTGAAAGCGTTGAACGATTCAAACCGCAGCTCAAATTTCACTCTTTCGGTGATGGGAATCGTTTTGAATAGGGAGAGATTGAAGTTGAACAGTCCTGGCCCGACCACCGCATCTTTCCTGGCGTTACCAAAACCCTGGTTCGTGCCACCATTCCAGGGAGCCACCGGAGCTGCGAATGAGCTGGTGGTAAACCAGGCATCCACGGTGTGAGGATATCGCACGGGGGCCACCTGGCTGGGACGGTTTCTAGTGCCGCCGCCCAAGCCCAGGGTGTCCGGGCCATTATAGGTTACGCCAACCCCGTTGTTGCCAACCGGGGTTCCCGTCTGGGCAACCGTTATTCCGGAGAACTCCCAGCCTCCGAGAATCGCGCGCAGCGCTCGGTTTGAACCCTGCGACGTGAAGAACGGCAAGCGGTAGACGTAGTTCGCATTGAAGATGTGACGCCGGTCGAGCGCTCCCGACCCGCGATCATAGGCCAAGTTAAACGGATTGGAAGCTGTATTGAGATCGTTGCTGACCTCATCGATCTCGTGAGACCAGGTGTAAGCCAGTTGTACCGTCAGTCCATGGCGGTTTTCCACACGTATACCCGCCTGGAATGAGTTGTAGTTGAAATTGCTTTGGTTCGTCTCCTGCGTAATCGAGCTGAAGCCTGGGAATATTCGATACAGATTTGCGTTCAACGTACCGGCGGCAACACCGTGACGAAGATCGTAAGGGTTCGTCGGGTTGTTGAGATCGGTTAACGGCAAAGTATTGATCGGCACGTCTACGCTCTGGTTCCAACCTCTGGAACCGACGTACTGGATTACCGCAACCACCGATTGGGCGACTTGCCGTTGAACTCCCAAACTGAACATCAACGTCCCGGGGGGCCTATATCGGTATTGCAGATTGGTTAGCGTAGAGGGAAACGTCTGCGCCGTAGTTGCGCCAGTGATAGCACTGGTGTCAGGGTTGGAGAAGTAAACGTTGGTAGCCGAGGGCTGGTAGGCGAAGGGTGGATTCAAGGCAGCATTGTAAACGTCGTTGCCCTGAACGCGCTCGTAGAATACTCCCGCGCCCCCCCGCAGTACGGTCTTGCCGTCGCCGAGGATATTGTAGGCAAAGCCGACTCTCGGCTCCCAGGTATGGTAGTAATTCTGTACGTTTCCGTGGGGAAACCCATTAACACCGGCCTCCCGGATGCCATTGAGGTAGAAATTCTGGCCGTTGAACGTCGTCAGCAGAGCGGGATTCAGCGTGCCGTCTGGGTTCAGAGGATAGGGCTGAGATCGGTCGTAGGCCGCAGGGACGAAGTTCGCGAACTGGTTGTATCGCTCGAAGGCATGTGGCAAGCCGTCGTAACGAAGTCCCAAGTTGAGCGTTAGGGTTTGAGTGACGTGCCAGTTGTCATTGCCATAGAAGCCGTAGTTGTTGTTGACCCAATGCTTGCCGGCGAGAAACTGCAACTGGGTAAAGCTGTCGGCATCGCCCAGCAAGAAGTTGATATACGAATCCTGCGAAAACGAGCTGTTGCCGAAGATGGCAGTTCCCTGGGTGTTGGCCTGCAATTCCTGGTTCTTTGCATCGTGCAGCCAACTGAAACCAAATTTGAACTGGTGCCGGCCGTGGGTCCACGATAAGTCCTCCCGACTTTCATAGCCAAAGTAGGAGTTTTTCCAGGGGAAATAGCTGGGGCTCCAGATGGTGTTATAGGGCGCGCCCAGCCGGACTTCGGGCAAGCGGGCCTGTCTGTTGTTCGCCAGCGGGAAGAACGAGGTAGCCGTCCATCCGCTGGGCTGGGAGAAGGTAGTGAGGCCAGCGCCCTTCACAGGACTCAGGTGGATGGTGTTGCCACTGAACAGGAAACTGGTTTCGTTGAGCAAGGAGGCCGAATAGGTCTGCGTCAGTTTGAGCGTCGATGACCACGACGGATTGAGCATCGCCGTGCCCACCGTGGGATACGTACTGTTCCCCCACAACGGTGGGTAGTAGGTCTGAGTCATCGCGTCATGAAGATAATGCCCCATCAACTGGAACTTGCTATTTATGTTGTGGTCGATGCGAACCACGTCTTCACGTACGTTGGTTGGCTGGGCGATGGACGCAATGTACTGACTTGCGCCGAAGTTTGGCTTAGGGAATGTGCCAGCGTTTAGTTCCAGGAAGGCGTTCTGGTCAATCAGGTTGGCCGGGATCACGCACGGAATTGTTAATGAGCACGGCGTGCCCATTCCGTCAGTGAAGGGCTGCCCAGGAGTCAAACCGTCCGCTGAGTAGAGAGCCAGCTTGGCAGGGTCAGAGGTTTGCGGAACAATCGGAACCTTGCCTTTCGAAGGAACGGTATAGGTCAATGGCTGGCCAAGCGTGGGGAAATTGGAGGCCGCAATGGTATTTGAAACCGTAGGCGTGCTTCCTTGAATTTGCCTTCGCCACTCTTCATTCACGAAGAAGAATGTTTTCTTGGGGAGCGGACCGCCGAAATTGAATCCCGGCACATTGAGGCGAAACTCTGGCCGCTTCTTGCCCGCGCGGTTGAGGAAAAAGTTGTTGGCCTGGTAGTCTTCATTCCGGTTGAACTCCCATACCGATCCGTGGAATTGCTGAGTTCCGGATTTGATGACCATCGCGATGGTTCCGCCTGAGCCGATCCCGTAATCTGGTCCGTAATTGCTATCCAGTGTCTGGAATTCCGAGAGCGCATCGATCGAGGGCAACGAGCTGAAGCAACCGCCGCAGCCACGATCGTTCAGTTCACCTCCATCCAACAGGTAGATGTTGTGCGTGTTGCGCGTCCCGTTGAAGCTGATGGCGTTGGCTGTGGTAAGAGCATTCACCCCGCCATAGGACGGCAAGGTGTTGGACTTGCCCATGCCCAGGGCCGCCAGTGAGGTCACATTGCGCCCGTTCGTGGCTAATTGAGTCACCTGCTGGCCGCTGATCAAGCTGGTGATCTCACTGCTGGCGGACTGCACTTGTAAGGCATCCGCTTCCACGTTGACCGTCTGTTCAGTGCTGCCGATCTTGAGCGCGATGTCCTCCACCAGGGTCTGAGCAACGTGCACAACAATGTCAGTCTTGGTGTACTTCTGGAAGCCTGGGGCTGATGCCCCCAGTTTGTATTGACCTACGCCCACGTTTGCGAAAAGAAAGGCGCCGACCGAATTCGACGTCACCTGTCTCGCTTGACCCGTGGCAGTGTTGGTGAGCGAGATCTGCGCATTCTGCAGCGCCGCTCCTGTGGAATCCACCACCGTCCCAGCAATAGAAGCGTTGTCCTGCCCCCAGGCCCCGGTAGTCAACACCAACAGTGCCGCAGTGAGTGCGAATTCGACCAGCCCATAACGCCACGCTGGCTTTTGTCTCGCAGAAATGCCCGCAACACAGCGAACTTGGACTATCAGGTGATTCATAGTTTGCCTCCGCTTTCTCGCCTAGCGGATCGGTTCCGCTGCGTCTTCGGGTTGGACCCATTCATGGATCTGCGTGCAGATCCTGTTTGTCGAGCCACGGGTGAGCTTCGGGACGACAAAAACCCCGAGTAATCGTTTACTAAAATCGAGCTTCTTATGCCCTTTCCTATGAGCTTGTCAAGAGTTATTTTTGACCAGGGCCGGCTCGCAGGCATGATGCGGGTTAGGACGGTATCGTTTCCATCGATCGGCAACTGCCGCGGATTAGATGGGAACGCGGAATCCCTGGTATTCGTTTACTGCACACTGCCGGAAGAAGCCGTCTGCATTAAGATAAGGGTCCTATGCGAGACGTGAATGGGCGCCCGACGACCTGACGTAACAAGGCCACAAAAGCTCAACCCTTCCGTCGCCCAGCCGAGGTTACGCTTTTCGTCGCGGGTATGCTTATGGCCGCCAGCGTGGGAGTCTATCGAGTTGCGTTTTGCTGTATTCGAATTTTGAGTAGCCAGGGTATCCACTGAAATGGGCAGAGCGATTTCGCAACCAGAACCGAAGGGGGTAAGCTTCGTCATCACACTGGCCTGCCGTTTCCGACCGTAATCTAAAGTCGCTTTGGATTGTCTGCTCCCCGCAGCTTAGGTGAAACGATGCCCACCCCTTCCCGCACCAAATAGAAATGGTCTGCAGTCAGATTGGTGAGGGTCTCGACGGTCCCATCCGGCCAGAAGAGTTTCACTTTGTCGACGCGTTCATGCTGACCCAGCCCAAAGTGGATGCGGAGATCGTTCTGCGACAGGTAGCTGCCGCCGCCGATCACTTCGCCGAGCTGCACCAGGTCGCCCGCGGCGGCTCGCACGCGTGCGTTCAACGCCAAGCGATTCGTCTTGACACCCTCAAGTTGAAAGCTGATCCAGTGATTCGGTGGCCCACCTTCTGGACGCAGAATCATCGGCTTGCCCACTAGATTCTCAATCACCGCTTCGAGCTCGCCATCATTGAAGAGGTCGCCAACGGCCAGTCCACGGCTCACCTGCGGAATCTGGATTGCAGCCCCTGCCTCCTGGCTGATGTTCTTGAAAGTTCCATGGCGTTGGTTCGAAAACAACAGCTTGGGCTCAAGATACCTGACGTTGGATTGAACGCGGTCCACCTGTGGATACACATGTCCGTTGACCAGGAAGATATCGGACCATCCATCATTGTCAAAATCGACAAAGGCATCTCCCCACCCCACGTATCCTCTTGTGGCCCCCGCAATTCCTGAGGCACTGGAGACGTCGGTGAATTTCATTTGTCCATCATTGCGATATAGAGCGGCGTACTCATTGTCAAAATGCGAAAGAAAAAGAGACATGCGACCGGTATGCAGAAAATCTCCGAGAGCAATGCCCATATTGGCCTGGGCCCGGCCGTTCTCGTCGAGTGCGACACCTGAAGAAAAACCGGCGTCGCTAAAGCTCCCGTTGCCATTACCCCGATACAGATAGTTTGGCTGGCTGTCGTTCGTTGCAAGAAGGTCGAGTTTCCCGTCATTATCAAAGTCTGACCAGACCGCTGTCAGGCCATATCGGTGCTCGGCATCGGCGACGCCCGACCTCTCCGAAACGTCAGTAAAGGTTCCATTCCCGTTATTACGGTACAGATTGTCAGGCGATCCCTTTAGCCCGCGCGGACCGCACTGCACATCGATTCCCATGTATTTGCAGGTTTCGCTCGAACCGAATGTCGGTGTATTGTCGAGGTGAAAATCCACGTAGTGGGCAATAAAGAGATCGACCCAGCCATCGTGGTCGTAATCTCCAAAGGCCGCTCCCGTCGCCCATCCGGAATCACCACTCAGCCCGGCGCTTTTGGTCACGTCCGTAAATGTGCCATCGCCGTTATTGCGATATAGCACTATCCCGCCAAAACAGGTCACCAGCAGGTCAGGCCATGCGTCGTTGTTGTAGTCGCCGACTGACGCGCCCATGGCCCAGCAGGGATAACCCACCCCGGCCTTATCAGTTACATCGGTGAACGTTCCATCGTGATTGTTGTGATACAGGGCGCTCCGCGCCTTCTTGCCATGGAGCGCCATCTCCACGTTCTGCGCATTCGTGAAGTAAATATCAGGCCAGCCGTCGCGGTCGTAATCGATGAGGGCCACGCCGCCGCTCATCGACTCCACGATGAATTTCTGTTCAGGGCTCGAAAGATGTTCGAATTGAATGCCGGTCGACTCGGTGATGTCCACCAGCTGCGGATACGACCCGGGCATGCTGTTAGCAGCCCGCACCACCGGCTTCGGGGCTGGTTTCCGCGTCGCCGGTTTTCGCGCAGAAGTGCGCGGCGCTTGTCTCAAACCCGCTAGAATGAAAAAGAAAACAACGAAGGTCACGGAAGCGCGGAGCAATCGTCCCAGAGCCTTTTGCATCTTGACGCCGCGGGCAGTCGTTCGTTCTCTCGAGCTCATTCTCATCTTTATATCTGTTCCCAAGCAGGTGAAAACTACCCACACGACGGGGATTCGGCACATATATCATAGCGTCTCGAAAAGCGAAGGAGGGCGCTCAAGCGATGGAAAATACTCTCGCGAATCCGCGAATTTGAGCGCTACTCTGCGCTGAGGTGCCGCGACTTCTTGCAGGAGATCAGTCGTGAACAAGTTGAATCTTAACTGTTCCTTGGTGCGGCGCTTCTGGTGTGCTTCTTTAGGGCATCGGCTCCGACGCAGAGCGCGGAGTCCGTTCAAGTGGAGCGGGTACCACGATTTCCGCCGGGTTAGAGAAGTCGGTTGATGCGAGGAAGAGCAAGGTTGGGGATGACGTCATCGCAAGAACGTCCCGTCCTCGGCGGACTCTACCACGACTATGCCTGCGTAGAGGGCAGAAAGATGAAGAGACGGTCTCCAACGTTGATCAAATCGCCGCTGACGTGGCCCACGACTGATGCACCAGTTGTGCCTCCTGCGATTCCAGTGTTGGCCGCAGGGCGGCACGCAACTGACGACCCCACGTGCAACGCTCTTGATCGACACCCGCGGACAGAATCCCTTCGACTTTTCGCGGTTCGGGGGCTGGTTTTGCGGGTGTCGAGAAAAAGGTACTGAAAATCGGCGATTATTCCATTGGAGGATTATCAGAGTTAGGCCACGGTTGGTCTCACGGGATGTGGCAGCGAGTCAGGCGGCACCGCTGACATCCGATTCCACGACAATGTCCCAGGCATCAAGCAGCCATTCCGGGATGTAGCATCGGTTCCGGTTCTCTTCGCACCAGCGGCGCAACGCCGCTGAACGGAGATAGGTCTCGGGGGTGAGTCGCAATTCTTTTACCTGCATCTCGAATTCCGTTGCCAGAACAGGTCTGGGCGGAATGCGACGTCCCCAGTTGGGGTTTCCGCGCTTTCGGATTACGTGGGGAGAAACGTGTCTGGACATCGCTCAAGATGATACTCCGCGGGATCGACTTTTGCAGCCCCAGGCGTCACAAAGTCACAAAGTCACAGAGTGGAGGTGAGGTTCGCCGCCTTTCCGTATTGCCAAAAAGTGCACCCTGAGCAGGGTCAGCGATCTAATGGCCGAGCCGGGCCAGGAGCTTTGCCGGAATAACGAGACCGACGCTGGACATGAAAAAAGCCAGCAGGTTTGCTGGCTGTAAGAAGCGGCTCTGAGGATCAGTATTTCATCTCGTCCTGTTTCTTGGACTCTTTCATTCCCTCTTTTCCCATCTTCAAAGAAACGACGTGGATCTCATTCTTGGTGGCATCCACGTGAGCCTTTAGAGTGACTTCATGCCCTTCATGGCCCTTCAGCGCCTCTGGGTTTGTCACCGTCCAGCTCTTGTTGTCCTTGTCGACAAAGGTCTTGCCATCGTCGCTGATCTTGCCTGACAGCTTGACCGCTTTGGTCGACGCTTTTTCTGCTTTCATGGTGTCCTGCTTCATCTCGCCCGGCTTAGCCGTTTCCTGCGCAAGCGCCAGAAGGGCTGTCGCCAGCGCCAGCACGAACGAAATTACTATCAGCTTTTTCATGAGTGAACTCCTTTCGCAAAGAATTGCTCTTGGCGGAACGCTTTTGAAGCGCGGTTCGTGCGTTCCGCTCCAGCCATGAGTGGCGCGGAAGATTGTAGTTTTCGAGTGGAATAAGTGTGCTCCTTTGCGGCTCTTCCGGTCAAGGCTCCCGCTTGTCTTACCTGTCTTGTCTGGTACGGCCGACGCGCCCATTGGTAAACAGAGTGCCGATGCGGTGCCCCTCAAGGCCAATCTCAATGGCCAGTTCCAATGTCGGCTCGACGACATCAGTGAGGAAGAGGACTAAAGAGAGAAGCTAATCGGTCGAGCATTGTTCGGGAGACCACTTTTTACTCACTGGAACCAACTTGCGGCCTCGCGGCATGAAAAGATTATTCAACAACTCCAAACAACTCCCGTCGAGCGGCGGCCCGCCGGTCTTGAAACTAATCGCGAAAGCTTTCAACCCTCCTGAAACCTCTCGATTAGTTCCTGCATCATTTTCTACTGGAAAAGTCCGATAATACCAACTTGCGAGGGGTCGCGAACTACACTCCTGATCCGTTGCGATCGTTTGCATCGTTTTTGTTGAACTGATGTGCTGTAAGGGCGTACGAATCGTGAATCCCTACGTCGAGTTGCCATGCGCCGCCGCAGGGAAGGCCCTGTGGATTCTGGTCTCAATAAATGATTCAAAAACAAAAAAATAAATACCGTGCCTGAACCTTGACAGTGCGGCGCTAAGCTTTTGCAACCATCGAACAGCTCACTGCATCATTTTTATTGAATCCACCTTGATGGCACATGGAGGTGAATGAATCATGGCGAAGCGAACTCGCACAGATATCGCCCGGCGGGACCCATTCCGGGACTTCTCTGTGCTCCAGGATGGGATGGATCGACTCTTTGAAGGTGTATTCAGCTATAGTTTCGGCTTCGGAACGTGGGGCCTCGGGAGTACGCAATTCATGCCCGTGGCCGACATGTACGAAGACGATA
>Ga0209577_10000444_pt1 | contig 41845 bp, 35 predicted proteins | sample GraSoiAngelo_109_FD_185874 | JGI IMG/M metagenome (GOLD analysis project Ga0209577, IMG submission 185874) | Grasslands soil microbial communities from the Angelo Coastal Reserve, California, USA - 14_0903_12_20cm (SPAdes) (version 2) | ecosystem: Environmental > Terrestrial > Soil > Grasslands... | reverse complement strand
CCTTGGGGTTGTGCTTCGAAAGCACCTTGGTGATCGCGGCCGTCAACGTCGTCTTGCCATGATCGATGTGCCCGATCGTCCCGATGTTCACGTGCGGCTTGCTGCGCTCGAATTTCTCCTTGGCCATTGCGTCCTCTGCTCCTCAGTGAAAGTCCTGCAAAACCTATTTCCCCAAAAACTACTTTCCGCCGCGGGATTTCTTCACAATCTCTTCGGCGAGATTGTTCGGAAGCTCCGCGTAGTGCGAAAAATGCATGGTGAAATTCCCGCGGCCCTGCGTGCGGCTGCGCAAATCCGTGGCGTAGCCGAACATTTCCGCCAGCGGCACTTGCACGCGAATCACGTTGCTTCCGGCGCGTGTCTCCGAGCCCTGAATCTGGGCGCGGCGCGAGTTCAGGTCGCCAAACACCGCGGCCATATACTCTTCCGGAACCACCACTTCCACCTTCATGATCGGCTCGAGCAACACCGCCTTGGCCTTCATGCAGGCTTCTTTAAAACCCAGGGAGCCGGCGATCTTAAAGGCCATTTCCGAACTGTCTACGTCGTGGTAGCTGCCGTCGACAAGCACCGCGGCAACGTCCACCATCATGAAGCCCGCGAGGGTGCCGCTATCCATGGCTTCTCGAATGCCCGCTTCGATCGGAGGGATAAACTCCTTGGGAATCGCGCCGCCAAATATCTTGTCCACAAACAGGAAACGGTGCTCCTTGTCGAATTTCCACTTGCCTCCGGGCCCGGCAATGGACTTCGCCAAAGCATCGAGCTCATCCGTGCTCATTTCGTGCATGTCTTCGTGGTCCGCGCTTGGCAGCGGATGCACTTCCAGCTTGCAGTGGCCGTACTGGCCGCGGCCGCCGGTCTGCTTGATGTACTTGCCTTCGGCTTCCGCTTTCTTGCGAATCGTTTCGCGGTACGCCACTTGCGGCCGGCCGACGTTGGCTTCCACGTTGAATTCCCGCTTCATGCGGTCGACGATAATTTCCAGGTGCAATTCACCCATGCCGGAAATCAGCGTCTGACCGGTCTCTGTATCGGTGTGCACGCGGAACGTGGGATCTTCCTGCGAAAGCCGGGCCAGCGCCTGGCCCATCTTGTCCTGATCGGCTTTGGTCTTGGGTTCGACGGCTACGGAAATGACCGGAGTGGGAAAATCGATAGCTTCGAGGATGATCTGCTTTTGTTCGTCGCAAAGCGTGTCGCCCGTGGTAACGCTCTTCAAGCCGACGCAAGCGCAGATGTCACCGGCGTACACCAGGTCGATCTCTTCGCGCTTATTGGCGTGCATTTGCAGCAAACGGCCGATACGCTCGCGCGTGCGCTTGGTCGAGTTGTAAATGTAGCTGCCCGCCTTCAGCACGCCGGAATACACGCGAATATAAGTCAGGTGTCCGACAAACGGGTCGGACATGATTTTGAACGCCAGCGCCGAAAAAGGCTGGTCGTCGGAAGCGCGCCGCAAAATCGATTCGTCATTTTCGGGATTGATGCCTTCCACGGGGGGAACATCCACCGGGGAGGGGAGATAATCCACAATAGCGTCAAGCAAGGGCTGGATGCCTTTGTTCTTGAAAGCCGAGCCGGCAAGCACGGGGACGATTTTCATGGCCAGCGTGGACTTGCGAATCGACTTGCGCATCTCTTCCACGGTCAGCGCTTCCCCGTTCAAATACTTGTCCACCAGTTCGTCGTCATGCTCGGCAATGTACTCGACCACCTTGTTGCGATGGTCTTCGTAGAATCTCTTATCGATGGCCGAACCCTTCAACGCCGCAGCCACGTCCGGTCGCGACTTGACAAAGGTGGGATCCCAAAGCTTCTCGACTTCGAAGATTTCAAACTTTGCGCCCAAGGTTTCTTCCAACCACACAATCACATTTTGTTCGAGGAAATCGATGCAGCCGATGAAGTTGTCTTCTCTGCCGAGGGGGAACTGGAGGGGAACGGTGTGGGCTCCGAGGCGCTGGCGCATGGTGCGGATCACGTGGTCGAAATCCGCGCCCATCCTGTCCATCTTATTGACGAACGCAAGGCGCGGGACGCGGTACTTGTCCGCCTGACGCCATACGGTTTCCGACTGCGGCTGCACGCCGGCCACGGAGTCAAAAATCGCCACGGCGCCGTCCAAAACGCGCAGCGAGCGCTCCACTTCCACGGTGAAGTCCACGTGGCCCGGCGTATCAATAATGTTGACACGATATTTCTTCCCGAAGCGGTCCCAGGCGGCGGTCGTCGCAGCGCTGGTGATGGTGATGCCGCGCTCGCGCTCCTGCGCCATCCAGTCCATGGTGGCCGTGCCTTCATCCACCGAACCGATCTTATAGGTCACACCCGTGTAATAAAGGATGCGCTCGGTCGATGTGGTCTTGCCGGCGTCGATGTGCGCCATGATCCCGATGTTGCGGGTGTCTTCGAGTTTGAATGCTCGTCCCATAGTCCCAGTAGCCTTTTTGTCTCCGGGCCGGATTGCAACTGCTTCGCTCACGATTCCACCAACTCCTTGTCCTTAATCTTTCTTACCAGCGGTAATGGGCGAAGGCCTTGTTGGCTTCCGCCATACGGTGCACATCTTCCTTTTTCTTGATGGCCCCACCGCGCGCATTGGCCGCGTCGATCAGCTCGTCGGCCAACTTGTCCACCATCGTCTTGCCTGCGCGCTCCCGCGAATACTGCAGCAGCCAGCGAATGGCCAGCGACTGCCTGCGAAACGGATTCACTTCCACCGGGACCTGATAGTTTGCGCCGCCCACGCGCCGCGTCTTCACTTCCAGCACCGGTTTCACGTTCTCGACAGCCTTCTTGAAAACCTTCAATGCGTCGTCGCTGGTCTTCTTCGCCACCTGGTCCATCGCGCCGTAAAACACGCGTTGCGCCGTGTTCTTCTTTCCGTCCCACATCATCGAGCAGATGAACTTCTCCACCAGGTCATTGCCGTAGACCGGGTCGGTCGCCTGGACTCTCCGCGAAACTAATCCTTTGCGTGGCATTGCTCGCTATCGCTCCTTCAACCTAAAAGCCAACCGTTTCGGCCGCTCCTAGAAGATCTGACGATCCTCCTCGGACCGTCACTTCGCCTGTGCCGCTTTCGGCCGCTTCGCGCCGTACTTCGACCGGCCTTGCTTGCGATTCTCGACGCCCGCAGCGTCGAGCGTACCGCGCACGATGTGGTAGCGCACACCCGGCAAATCCTTCACACGGCCGCCGCGCACCAGCACAATCGAGTGTTCCTGCAAGTTGTGCCCGATGCCCGGAATATATGTCGTCACTTCCACCGCGTTCGTCAAGCGCACACGCGCCACTTTGCGCAGTGCGGAGTTTGGTTTCTTCGGTGTTTGGGTGTACACGCGGATGCACACGCCGCGCTTCTCCGGGCAGCCCGCCAACGCGGGCGACTTCGTCTTGCTGATGACCGCTTCGCGGCCCATGCGTACCAGTTGCGAAAACGTCGGCACAGTGTTCCCTCTTTTTTCGGCTACACAGCGGCCAAACTCTCACGCGCAAAACTTCGCAGCTCTCGCGAGGCGGGCAGATAAACTGCGCGAGAGCATGCCCTTCTGCAGAAAGGTCTATTGCGAATCCGGAGAACAACCAGCAAGAAACTCCGTACGCACTCCAAGAGGTAGAGCGATTCTCTTGGTATCAGTTCGGAGAGGCTTACTCGGCTTTGCGGGGCTGGCGCCCCATTCCGGCCGCTCTTCTGTCCCATTCCGTCTTGCTTGTTCCAGGACCGAAGATAATACCCTTCCAACTCACGGCTCCAAAACTTCCGGAGCCGCCCCACTCAGGTTCGGAACATCCCTGACAAATAGTGAAGTATAAGGAAGACCGCGTGCTCTGTCAATTGCGTTTTTTGCGCTCCTGTGGGGAAACCCCGTTACAATTTTCCGGTTACGCCCGGGCCCTAGAACGCAAAAGCGTGCTCCGTATCCTATGTTGCTGATTAATCAACGGTTAGAGCTTACCCCCTATTTTATTTGGGGAGGCCGGGCCATGGCGTGCCGCGGGATTGCCAGTCTCCCTCCCTGAACCACGGTGTACCCGTCGCGGACCACCAGATCCACCTTGACCAAATCGTCCAAATTCTCGTCCGGCCGGCCGTCCACCACCAGCACATCGGCGAGCTTTCCAGGCTCGAGCGTTCCCAAACGATCATCCATATCCAGTATCTCGGAATTTGTCTTGGTCGCCGCCACCAGCCCCTCGGGGACGGTCCATCCGGCCGCCACGAAATTCTTGAGCTCCCGAAGGTACGGTCCGGGCAGGTAGCGATACCAGTGAAGGATCAAGTCCGTCCCCACACCGCATTTGATTCCTGCTCTTTTCAATTTCCTCAGCATCTCCATGTTGGCTTCATTCGAAAATGTAAAGCGCCGCGAGGTCGAGCCAAAGTATCCGCCCCACTCTTCAAAAATAATTTGATACGGAATCAGCGTCGGGTCGGCAGCCACGCCTTTCTTCGCCATCAGCTCTATTGTTTCGTCCGTTCTCGGCAAGGGATGCTCGATGGTGTCCGCTCCGGCCTCCACCGCACGCTGGATGTAAAACGTTTCCGAATCCACGGTCACCTTCAATCCGAGTTCGTGCGCTTCCTGCACCGCCGCTTTGACTTCTTCGACAGAGAAATGACTTCCCAGCTTGATGACGTCCGCGCCTTTGTGGAATTGTTCGCGCACCGCCTGCCGCCAATCGTCCGGTCCGGAAGCGATCCGCGTCGCGCCCATCCATTTGATCCATTCATCGGGAGTGTTTTCCGTCGAGTGCCCCCCTTCGCCGGTGATGAATTGTCCCGCCGGAAAAACTCGCGGACCGGCGAGACGATTTTCGCGCACCCACTCTTTCAATCGAAAAGTCACGTCGCCTTGGGAACCCACGTCGCGCACGCTGGTGATGCCGCTCTCTATGAAGTAGCGGAGCTTTTCCACCGCACGCAGCGTCGCGTCAGCTTCACTCGGTTCATGCAGCACATCGCCTTCCGTCAACGGATACGTTAAGTGCGTGTGCAAGTCGATGAGGCCCGGAAGAATTGTTTTGCCGGCGGCGTCTACGACTTCGGCGTTCTTCGGCCACTCCGTCGATGAGGCCGCGAGAACTTTCAAAATCTTGTTGCGCTCGATGACCAGCGTGCCTTCCTGCGCGGGTGCTCCTGTTCCGTCAAAAATTCTTCCGCCGCGCAAAACCAGAACGCGATCCGGCCCCATTGGTCCGGGCTTCACTGGAATGCGCCGCGGGTCGTCGCTGACGGGCGTCGACGGGCTTAAGAATTTTCTTCGGTCCTGTGCCTTCTCCTGACCGGCCAGGCACATGCAGCAACTCAACATCAGGATCGGCAACGCTGCGCTTTTCAGTTTCACGGTCACATTCCGGTTCATGGGTCATGCCCCTTAGGCGCGCTTCATATCACAACTCGCAACGGCTCGTCGTCAAAAAGTAATCCCCCATCGCCCCGCCCCGAATTCGAAAATCCGGTGAACAACCGCTCGTTAATTAGCGCGTTTCCCCTATCCCATTCGGGTTACTGCGCTCACCGCAGCCGGCCTCTCGCCGCCATGCCAAAATGCCAAAAAGTTATTGTTTCCTGGAACGGCCTTTTTAGGTATACTATCGCTAGGCGTTGTCCCCCGTCCTCGGTCGGTTTTGAATGGCAAGCCCTGATCGTGACGCCCTAGCCCGGGTCAGTCGCTTGACTGCCGTTGAGTCCCCTTTCGGCTTTGTGCGGATGTGTGTCCCTTTTGCCCTGATTTTTTCCTTCGTCTTTGCGGGCGCTACTCAATCTCATGCACAACCTCAACAAGTCCAAGATCAGGTTCAGGCTCAAGATCAAGTTCAAGCTCAGCAAGACCAAACCATCGCTGATGCAGCTCGTGTGGAACGCGCCCGCAAACAAAATCCGCAACAGAAATGCAAGCACGTTTACACAGCTGAAGACCTGAAGCGCGAGCACATCCTTACGCCGGAAGATCGCGCCGAGTTAGAAGCGCGGAAGAATCCGCAGCCGGCATCGACACCGAGTTCACCGAGTCTGCCAGGCGCCGTTGACGGCTCAGCCGTCGCAAAAGACGCCAATGCCGCATCGCCATCCGGGAATTCCGCCGACGTTTCGCTCGGCGACGTCGCTCGCCGTCTGCGGAAACAAAAAGAATCGCAACAACTTCAACGTTCCGTCGAATTTCCTTTTCCATTTGCAATCGCGCCCGTGCTCGCTTCGCCCAAGCCCCCGACCCAGCCCTTAGTTCCCTTTGTAACCGTGGACCCTCCCGCGGTAGTTCCGCCTGCCCCGCGAGTAGTCGTTCCGTTGCGGCCGTTCGTTAAGCGGTCCCCCTTCGAACGGCCGCTCGGTTTGCCAGCGCCGCCAACGGTGGCTTCACGGCGCGCGCTCAGTGAAGCACCGCTTGCGCTTCCTGTGCTGCCGGCACCACCTCCGCCGCGGGTCGCCCCCGCACCGAAAATTTCTGGCAGGCTCACCCTGGTCACCGTCAAACCTGGTGATTCGCTTTGGAAGTTCGCCGCCTCTCGCCTCGGCGATGGTCGCCGCTGGCAAAAACTGCTCGCGCTTAATCCCGGCGTCCGCAATCCCGACCTGCTCGAGGTCGGTTCGCAAATTGTCGTGCCCGCTTCTCTTGCTCAGACGCCCGCCCCGACGAAGTACACGGTTCGCCACGGCGACACGCTCTGGACCATCGGGCAATCGCAACTCGGTCATGGCACAGCCTGGTCTTGCATTTTGTACGCGAATCCCGAGCTACACGACGCCGACCTCATCCGCGAAGGTCAAGTGCTTTTGCTCCCCTCCTCCTGCTTGCGCTGAGCGCTACTAAAAAGACGATCCTGGGTGTATCGAACGAGCCTCGTTTGTTCGCCCCTGCGCAACAATCGAGTCCGGCCTCCGGTCCTTTCCCCGCTCTCGCATGGCGACGCGAGATTCTCGAATCTTCAAAGGAGAGATCAGCCGGAAGTTGGGAAAGGGGCGTGGCCTTCGCCACATCTTCCGTATTCAATAGGTACCTTCAAATTTTTGGAGTGATCTACCGGGGCTGCCTCGCTCGGTCGAGCCCACTTTTCATAAGTAGCTGATTCAAGGCCTTTTCTTTAAGGCAGTTTCTCTTTTTCTCTGGCATTATGATTGCCCTCGCCCGAGGGGGGGGCGTGTCGACTCGGGGGGATAGGGCCCTGCTGCAACCATTTAGTTCCCAGGAATACCGTGCTTGTTCCGGCGGTGCTGTTCTCCCAGCAAACCACGGAATCGGTTTCAGAGAGCGCTCACTTTCATTCTGATTGAGTTTTTGACTCCAGGAGGAACAGCACTTATGAGAGCGGTCGTAACCAGGTTGTCGCTTCGCAACGCGTGCGTCTGCACTTTCCTGTCGGCTCTTCTTTTCTGCGTCTTGGTTATTCCCGCCGTGGCGCAATCCACAGCCAGTCTGAACGGTGTGGTTACTGACGCTACCGGCGCCGCGGTTCCCAATGCCAAGGTCACGGTAACCAATAAGGCCACTGGAGTTTCTTCCACTTCGCAGACCGACAGCGCTGGGGCCTATCTCTTCCCCTCGCTCCCGATTGGCGTCTACAACATCGGAGTCACGGCCTCGGGTTTCCAAAAGGCCGTGGTCACCGACCTTGATCTCCCCGTGGCCACCTCCGTTACTCGCAATGTCCAGCTCAAAATTGGCGAGGCTTCCGCAACTGTCGAGATCACCGCCGACGCCGTGATCCTTGACACCACCACGAACAGCATGGGGCAAGTCATTAACGATAAGTACGTGCAAGACGTTCCCCTGAACGGTCGCCACTTTACGGACCTCAGTCTGCTGACTCCCGGTACCATCACGCCGCCCGCCAACGGCTTCCTTTCCTTTCCGCTGCGTGGTCAGGGCTCTTTTGGCGTCAACACCGCGGGGCAGCGCGAAGACACCACGAATTGGCTGGTCAACGGCATCAACATGAACGATCCGGTGCAGAACCAGATCACCTTCCAGCCGCCGATTGACACCCTGTCGGAATTCAAGATTGACAACTCCGCTTTCCCCGCCGAGTACGGGCGAAACTCCGGCTCCATCGTCAACATGGCCACGCGTTCCGGCACGAACACTCATCATGGCGAAGCTTTTGAGTTCATTCGCAACAACGATCTCGACGCCCGAAACTTTTTCAACATCGTGCCGAAGCCACAGGCCCCCTTCAAGCGCAACGAATTCGGCGCCGCTTTTGGCGGCCCCATCAAGAAAAATAAAGCTTTCTTCTTTTTTGCCTACGAAGGTTTGCGGCAGCACCAGAGCTTGACGGTCACCAGCACGGTCCCCAGCCAGAACCAAATAGCGACGGTTACCGCGCCCGCCGTGGCCAGCCTGATAAAACTTCTCCCTGCCGCCAATTTCCATCAAGCTAAGGATGTATCTGCTGCCCAGGCAGACTGGACCGGTTTCACCGGGGGCACTGTTGCCAATGTGAACCTCAACCAAGGTTCTGCTGATTTTGATTTCGACTTGCGCCAACAGGATCGCATTCACGGCTACTATGCGGTGCAGAAGGATCTTCGCCAGGAACCCACGGCGGGCGGGGCTATTGGCGCTAATGTCCCCGGGTTCGGTGACACGCGCGAAGGTTTCCGGCATTTGGGCACGTTGAGCGAGGACCACACCTTCGGCGCGACTCTTGCCAATACCCTTCGTCTTGGCTTTAACCGCATCCACCTGACATTCCTTCCGAATGGTTTTCTGGACCCGACGAAATTCAATATCGGCATGCCGGCAGGCTCTCCCGTTGCCAGCGGCTTGCCCTTTATCAACGTCGCCGGCGCTTTGGGCTTTGGTGGCCCAACGGGCGAACCGCAAGGCCGCGGCGACACCACCGGCGTCTTGAATGACACTCTGAGCTGGCTCAAGGGCCGGCACACCTTTGCTTTTGGCGGAGAAATTCGGCGCGCTTACAACAACAACATTGCGGAAAACATTGGAAGCTTTACCTACACGACCATGGCGAACTTCTTGGCGGACAAAGGCAACCTGTTCACCGACCAGCTTGGCTCGGGCAACGACAAGATTCTGCAGCCTGCCTATGACGCCTTTGCCCAGGACAGCTTCAAATGGAAACCCAACTTCACCATTAACGTCGGGCTTCGCTATGGCTGGAATTCCACGCCGTCGGAGGCGGCGGGCCGCTTCACAAATTTCGACGCCGCTACCGGCACGCTGGTTTCGGCCGCCCAGCCCTATCACACGAATAACAAAAAGTTCCAACCGCGAGTGGGCTTTGCCTGGGATCCTTTCAAGACCGGCAAAACTTCCATCCGCGCCGCTTATGCCATCATGACTCAGGCGCCGACCACCAACATCGTCACTGGCCTCAGTTCAAATCCGCTGTTCGCTCTGCCGGTATCTCTTGGCTCTTCAACGAATGCAATAACCTTGGAGAATCCGTTCCCCGCAGGTACCGGCGTCAGTCTGGGCCCCTTCGCGATTAATCCGAGTTTCGACAACGCCTACTCCCAGGACTGGAACCTGACGATTGAGCGGCAGCTCAGCTCCACCCTTGGCGTGGAAGTGGCTTACGTGGGCGTTAAGGGCACGCACCTGCAAATTTTGCGAAACATTAACCAGCCCTTCGTTACGAACGGCTTCTACGGCACGACTCGCCCCTTCCCCACGCTTCCCGCGACCAGCCCGGTGTTTCCCTCGCAATGTGCAACGGCATCAGGCTGCCCTCTTGGCAATCTCAGCGGCGGCGGCCAGGTAAATAGCGTAGGAAATTCCAACTACAATTCCGTCTGGGCCACGGTCAACAAACACTTCTCCCATGGTCTGCAATTCCAAAGTTCCTATACCTTCTCCAAGTCCCTGGACTACAATTCACTCTCGACGGGCGAGTCCCTCTTGCTCCAGAATGCTTACAACCCACGCGGCGATTATGGACTTTCGGAGTATGACGTCCGCCACCGTTTCGTTCTGAGCGGCTTCTACGAGCTGCCTTTCAAGGCGAACCGCCTCGTTTCCGGCTGGCAGTTCGGAGTCACTCAGCAAGCCCAGACAGGAAGTCCTCTGACACCAACTTTGGCCATCGGCCCCGGGCCAGGCATTTCTTTGACCGTGCGTCCGGACGCGCTCGAGCGCGTGACCGGTACGGGAAGCCCATCACAGTACTTCAGCAACGCAGTGGTGTGTCAGCCATTCAACGGAATACCCCAGGGGGGTGCACCGGCAATTCCTGACTGTGCTGCTACCCCGAATGCTGCCTTCGCGAGCCCCTGTACTTTCAGCGACGTCCCCTTAAGTACGAACCCAAGCTCCCAAAATTTTAACGTCTACCCCGCAATTCCGGGCACTTGTCACCCAGGCAGTCTTGGCCGCGATGCGATTACCGGCCCGGGCTTCCTGAACACCGACTTCTCCGTCACCAAGAACACCAAGGTTACCGAAAGACTCAATCTCCAGTTCCGGGCGGAGGTGTTCGATTTGTTAAACCACCCGAACATGGGCAACCCGGTTCTCACGGCGACCAGCGGCTCCTTTGGCAAGATTCAGAGCACACGCTTTCCAACGGGCGATTTCGGCTCCTCGCGCCAGATGCAGTTCGCTCTGAAGCTGATCTTCTGAGCGTTAGCATCCGCAATCTGCAAGGCGATCGAGGGCGGGCTTCGGCCCCTGCCTTCTGTTTTGGAGTTGCGGATTCTCTTTCGGATTCCCAAGCGCCGATCGGAGAGTCGCTCTTAAGGTGTGGCAGGCTTCGCTGGATGCATTTTCACCGGACCCAAATCCGGCAGAAACGCCGTCAGGATGCCAATCGCCGGCAGGTACGCGCAGACATGGTAGACAAAATCGATGCTGGTCATATCGGCGAGCTTGCCGAGAATCGCTGCGCCGACTCCGCCCATTCCAAACGCGAAGCCAAAAAATAACCCCGACACCGCGCCGATTCTCCCCGGCATCAGCTCCTGCGCGTAAACCAGAATTGCGGAAAACGCGGACGCGAGAATCAGTCCGATGACCACGCTCAAAATGCTGGTCCACAAGAGATTTGAGTAAGGCAGAATCAACGTGAACGGCAGTACGCCAAGAATCGACCACCAGATGACCAGTTTGCGGCCCACGCGATCGCCCACCGGCCCGCCGATAAACGTTCCCGCCGCCACCGCCCCCAGAAACAGGAACAGATGCAACTGCGCGTTCTGGATCGTGAGCTGAAATTTGTTCATCAAGTAGAACGTGTAGTAGCTCATGATGCTTGCGAGGTAGAAGAATTTGGAAAACATCAGTGCTACGAGAATCGCGAGGCTCCAGCCGATTTGCCGATTGGACAACGCCGCATGCGCATGCATCGGGCCCAGCGAAGCAAGATGCTCCGGATCGACAATCACGGGTCTAGTCTGAAGTCGCCTGTTCTTGCGGAACCACGCGCCGATGTTCACGAGCAGCACAATCGCCAGCAGCGCCAGGAATGAAAACCAGGCGATGTGCGCCTGTCCCTTGATAAAGATAAACGCCAGCAGCGGACCGATGGCCGAGCCCGCGTTTCCGCCCACTTGAAACAGCGATTGCGCCATGCCGTGCTGCCCGCCGGAAGCCATGCGCGCCACGCGCGAAGACTCGGGATGGAATACCGCCGAGCCGATGCCCACAAATGCAGCAGCGCCAAGAATCGTCAAATACGTGGGCGCCATGGCAAATGCCAGCAAGCCCACCATCGTGATGCCCATGCCCACCGCGAGCGAGTACGGCTGCGGCCGTCGATCCGTGTACAGACCAACCACCGGCTGCAGCAACGAGGCGGTCAGCTGCAACGTGAGCGCAATCCGCCCGACTTGCCCGTAATTCAGATGGAAGCTGGCTTTCAGCAATGGATAAATCGCGGGGATCAGTGATTGCACCGTGTCATTCAATAAGTGGCAAAAGCTGATGGAAAAAAGAATCGGAAAGACGGCTTTCGCTGCGGCTTCCGCTCGCGCCTCTGCTTGCACAGCGTCCAGATTGGTGCCGCTGGCCATTTAAGCCTGTAGCTCCCGAAACATTTTTGCGCGATTTGAGAGCATGCGTTTCTATCTGGCAGCAGAGGCGAGGCGGCGGGTGACGTACTCGGAAACGTGGGCGTCGAAAAGTTCGATCAGCCGATGACACACCGGACCGGGCGCTGGAATGCGGTGCCCGGCAATCTCTCCCACGCTGATCAAATTCCGGTTGGTCGAAGTAATGAAAACTTCCTCGGCGGAAAACAGGTCCTCGGGACGCAAAGTCTGTTCGACGATGGGCAGGCCCGCTCCCGGCGCAATCTCCAGCAGGATGCCGCGGGTGATGCCCTCGAGGCAACCGGAACTGAGCGGCGGCGTAAGGATTTTTCCCGTTTTCACTGCGAAAATATTTGCCGACGTGCATTCCGCCACTTCGCCGCGCTCGTTCAGCATCACCGCTTCGTCGAAGCCTTCTTTGTTGGCCTCGGCAATCGACCACACATTGTTCAGCCAGGAAATGGTTTTCACGCCCGCGAGCGGAGAAGCAGCGTGCCGGCCGTGCGCGCGCAGCCCCAGGCGGACGACTTCGCGGTAGCCAGGCAGGCCGGCGCTGTAAATGATGAGATCGACCGGCGGGCGGTGCTCGTTGCTTTGCCAGTATCCCACCGAATTGTGGACCAGGTAGATCCGTGCGCAGCCTTCCACGACTTTGTTGGCGCGAATCACCTCATGGAGATGCACGCTGATTTTTGCCGCCGTGTACAACATCGGCAGGCGAATGATTCCCGCGTCTTTTTCCAGCCGGCGGTAGTGGCGCTCGTAGGCAAACGCCTCGCCGCGCGTAATGCGCACAGTGGTGAAGATGCCCCAGCCGCAAATCAGCCCCACCTGGCCCGGAGAAAGCCGAACTTTCTCGATGGGAAGAAGGCTCTCGTTGTGGAAGACGTACCGGTGAATCACGCTCGCGCCTCAATCTCGGGGACGAATAAATATTGTAACCGAACTTTCAGTCGGCAGGTGGACCGGAGGTGGGAACCTACGCCTTGCAATTTGAACGGCTTTCTCATGTCAGGGCGCAGCTTTATCCGCAGCGCAGTCGAAGGAACGTTGCGTCGTCCTGTCAGTTCAAATCGAGCGCTGTAGCTCAGGCCTTCAGGCCTGAGGAATCGTGGCTGGACCTAAACAGAGGCGCCGTCACCACGAACACAGCGTGGATCTTGTCGCCAATGCCCCTGCCGTGCCCGTCTTTTACAAATCAGGGCTTCGAGGTCCCTTGTGGTGCTCCTTGTGACGTCCCCGAGCCGGGGTCGGAGGGCGTGTTTGTGCTCGGGTTCGCGCGCGCATAGTATCCACGCCGCGCCCGCACTTGATAACCCTTGTGATCTGGCACTTCGACGCGGATCTTGTGATAGCGCCCGTCGAGCACGTAGTTCACCGGTTGATAGGCAATCGAATACTGGTTGCGCAGCTCGTCGCCGATGTCCTGGAAAGATTGGTCGAGATCGTCCACGTGATAGGGGAAGAATGCGCGCCCACCGGTTTCTTCCGCAACGTCTTGCAAAATCTTGTCTCCCTCAGTGAGATGATATTTGCGGTCGGCGGTTTTTTCCGGGTTGGTTTCTTCCAGAGAGACCCATTGCGTGCTGGTGCTGATGGTGTAAATCACCACGCTGGTGCGCTGCGCGAGCTCGATGGCTTCGGCGCGCGTGTGCGTGGACAGATTGTCCTCGCCGTCGCTGATAAGAATCATCACCCGGCGAACCACATCGGGCTGGTCCCCAGGAGGCCGCGGCGGATGGTTCAACTGTTTCGCACAAGCTTCGTAGATGGCGTCGTAAATCGCGGTGCCGCCGCCCGCACGCGTGCTCATGATCTGGTCGCGCAATGCCCCGGTATCGCTGGTGAACGGCTGGATAATTTGCGGTTCATCATCGAAAGTCATGACGAACGCTTCGTCTTTATTGCGACGCAACACGCTGAAGAGAAAATTCACGGAAGCGTCCTGTTCAAATTTAATGCGGTCGCGAATGCTGTTGGAAGTGTCGAGCAACATGCCGATGCGCAGCGGCAGATCCGTCTGCTTGCTGAAATAGCGAATTTCCTGCGGCTTGCCATCGTCTAAGACCTTGAAGTCCTTCTCGTCCAAATCCGGCACCAATTTATTGCGGCGGTTTAGGACGGTGAAGAGGACGTCGACGAGGTTGACTTCGCGTTTGAAGGTTTGACCGCTTTGCTCGGGCGCTTGCTGGTTGGGAGGCTGCGCGGGGGCCGGCGCTTGTTGCTGCTTCGCATTGGCGGGAGGCTGCTGCGCCCGGGCGGGAAGCAAAAGCGCGGCCGTCAAAAGAGCCGTCAGGAAAACGTTTCGCCGATACATGGATGGAAGAATTATAGGTATGCTGCGAGCGCAGCGTCAATTCGGCTTTGCGGCTCGCCGGCAGCGACGCAAAGCTGCTTCAAGAAATCGCGGAGTTCCCCCGGCAAATGCGCACGAACTTCGGTCCACGCGCCGGTTCGCGGCTGGGGAAAGCCGATCCTCGCGGCGTGCAAAAAATTGCGCGGCAACTTGGGGAGTGTCTGGTTGCCGATTCGCAATTGCGCCGTTGCGCCGTAGAGCGTGTCGCCGACCACGGGATGCTTCAGCGCGGAGAAGTGCACGCGGATTTGATGGGTCCGCCCGGTATGGAGTTGGACTTCGACGAGCGTGGTGTTGGCGATGTGGGTGAGCGCGCGCCAGTCCGTGCGGGCTTCACGCGGATTGGCGATGGCCGCTCCGCGTCCCGATTTTCGAGGAGTGACCATGCGCGTGCGGTGGATGGGATCGCGCCCGATGGCCAGCACGATGCTGCCGGTCTTTTCTTTCAGAATGCCTTGCACTAGAGCGAGATAAGTTTTTTTCACGGCACGCTTCTGGAAGGCTTCTCCAAGCCTGGCGTGCGCGGGGTCGTTTTTGGCGACCAAGATCACGCCGGAAGTTTCTTTGTCGAGGCGGTGCACGATTCCCGGCCGGAGCGGATCGCCGCCTTTGGAAAGTTGTAGCCCGCGCCCAAGCAGCGCGTTCACCAGCGTGCCCGAGATGTTTCCAGCGCCGGCGTGGACGGTCATCCCCGCGGGCTTGTTAATGGCAATCACATCTTCATCTTCGTAAAGGACTTCGAGGGGGATGGCTTCGGGTTTCGCGAAGATGGCCGGGCGCTCGGAAATTTCGACGGTGATTTTTTCGCTGCCGCGAAGATGGAGCCCACCCTTTTTTGCCGCTTTGCCGCCCAGGAACACACGCCCAGAGTCAATCAACTCTTGCACGCGCGTGCGGCTTAGTTCGGGGCATTGCGCAGCAATAAAGCGGTCGAGACGCTTACCAGCGTCCGAGGAAGAGGCAACGAGTTCACGATGGACGACGGACGAAAGGAGAGGCACAGGCCTGATTATAAGCGATCCGGAATGGAGGAACGCGCTCCCTCAAGACGCCTAGACTACTTCCAGTGTTCGCCCACTGCCACAGCAATCGATTAGGCCACGACCATCAGCGCCGTCTCTCCAAGCTCTACGCAGGGGAAGAGAAAAAGAGCAAAACCTCATGGCGGCGAAGAAAAGCGGCAGCAAGGCTGCCGCACTCCACAGGAATCTTGGCCGGATTTTTGCGCGACTTAATAGGAATCGGAGAGCTCGCAAGGGGCAGTCTGACCCGGGGTTGCTTGGCATTTCGCCAGGAACTTGCGAGCCTTATTGCGGGTGGAGCGCCTTGCGTTTTTCCCCTGGCGTTTCACGAAAGAGAGCACGGCGCGCTGGTCCTGAAGCAAGGGGAAAAATTCATCGAGCGCGTGGATGGCGTGGCCGATGGCTACGTTGCGGCATTCGGGAGTTGCGTAGCGAGCCTTCTCGACCGCGAGAATGGTCTTGGCGATTCGATCGGCAAGATAAGGTTTCGCTCGGGCAATCGATGCCGCGCCGCGAATCGTGTTGGTCGCATCCATCAGGTTCTTGCCGGAAATTGGGACAAGATAAGAATCGAGAATCGCATCCAGCTTTTTCTGATGGTCCGCTGCAGCCAGATGGCCCAGCGTAAGCATGGCATTCCACCGCAGAATGCTGTTTTTGTCGCGCAGCAGGCGCACGAAGAAATCAAAGTGCGGGTAGAGCCCTGCCGGGGAGTTTTCGCTCACGATGCGCAGCAGTCTGCTGGCGGCAAAACGGACGCGGGGAGTTGCGGAACCGAGCGCGTCCATGGCAGCGAGAACCAGTTCCGAATCGCCTGCAACTTGTCTGGCGAAACCGAGAAGATCAGGAGCGCGTACGCTCAAAGCCTCCGCAATGACGGAGGAATCGGCAACTTCTACCAGTGCTGGCATAAAGCACCTCTGGGTGCAGTATGGGCCAAGGGCCACGCGGGTCAAGGATGGGCGTCACAGCTGCTGGGCTCAAATGAACAAAATCGGTGTTTAGCAAGACAGGTCGATACGGGCCGAGCGTGGGCGTTCCGCACGGATAGCTGCTTGTCCGTACCGAAGAATTCTCTTATTCTAGGTAGGATATTCACCTCGCAAAGCGTGGCGCTATGGTGCAACGGTTAGCACGCGGCCCTTTCAAGGCCGAAATACGGGTTCGATTCCCGTTAGCGCTACCAAAACCCCAAAAAACCACTGAGGATGAAAATCCCCGTGCCTCAGTACGTGAATGCGATGAACGCCTTTGATGCGCGCCAATGCGACAAGCGTGACGCCGCCTCTTCAGGCGGATTTAGCGGAACTTTGGCTGCCGAAGCCGCAAAAGTCCAAATAGCTCCAGTAGCAGGCCGGGCATCCGCACTTCCGGCCATCGCAATGCGTGTCGCATGTTGGCTTGCACGTGCAAGGGTGGCGCTGATACCCATCAAAGTAGTGGCCCTTGAACGCCTTGTACCGCCTCATCCCCTCGGGAGACGGCCGCGCGCACGGAAAAAGGCCATTGGGGTCGATGTCACTCAGCATGGAATTGCTCTCCGAACTCCCGTAGGCGGGTTTGTTTGCTGGGTGGTAACACGTAACACCCCTCGGTTTACGAGTCAATTCAGGTAAACACCCCATGTAAACACCCCAAAGGCTTGAACCAGCATGCCTACCGTAGAACTCCACCTTCCCATCAACCACTTCCGCCACGTAGCCGCCCTCGCTAAAGGAACTGCATCACCTTCTTGCCGGATCGTGTCGTTTGCGCCCAGCGGGATTTGGTCTGCGGGTTCTGTTCCAGCCCCCGAATCTCGTTGCACTCGAACTCGAAATCCACTTTCCGAAGGCCACGTTTGGGAGTGCGTCGAACAGCGTAACTCGCAGACCCTAGCTCGACGGTCTTGGCGTTCTGGAACGGGCGCCTGCCGCCAGACTTCGGTGAGTACTTCTTTAAAGGAGACCTTCATCCAGCGCCCGAGACTCTTGCCAGTTCATCGACTACGCCCTTGAGTTCTTTGACGATCCGCCAGTTCGGGCATCTGGCCTCATAAATCTTGAGCAGTTCGTCGAAATACCAAAGCTGTTCTTTGCGCCCTCGCTTGAACCACTTCCAGACCTCCGCTCCGATCTCTTTGTAGTCCTCAAGGATGGCACGGGCGTTGTACAACTTGTCTGCGGCCGACACTAGCAGGGTGCCTTCTGACTCGGGTTCCTCGCGCAGCCTCTTGATGTACGAAGCCTTCCTCTGTTCCCATCGCCCCTTTCTGTTGCTGTCCGCTTCAAAGCTGTCGGTGCAGCCCTTCACGATGTCGGCGACTTCCTTCCCGAACTTGGCTTCAATATCGTGCAGCCGAGGCATCCCGCCTGCGTCCTCCACGGCGTCGTGCAAAAGAGCCGCGATGACCATGTCTTCCGTCACGGCAAAAGGAACGTGTCCGGTTTCTCCCGTTACCAGCGAAGCGACACCCAGCAGATGAGCCATGTAGGGCACTTGCGTCCCTTTGCGCGGGCCGGTGTGTATCTGGCGTGCGTAATCGACAGCTTCCGTGAAACGAGGCGTGAGCGTAAGTGCTTCATGCTTTTCCTTGGTTTCCATGAACCTGATTCTACCTACAGCGGATGCGGCGAGCGAACGCAGTTCGTTCAGACCACAACGCAGCACGGGTTGCCCTTCATCGCCTCCCATCCTTCATGCACAATCAAGGGCAACAGAGACAGCGCGGTGACCGGGTCGGCGCAACCTACCTTCCAAATCGCATTGACGGCAAGGCCGGCCAGAGCAATCAAGGCCAGATAACCGCAGACCGCAGATTCGGCAGCGTCGGCCCTCAATGCTGCGCTGTTGGTGGTCACCGAGAGCCGCCGTTTTTGTCTTGCGAGCCAAGGCATGACCACGGCGGCGAGAATCAGCAGGGCTATCCCAACAGCACTGCACCGGGGTTCGATGTGCCCGAGCAGGGACAGGACCGAAGCTAAAACCACAAATACCGCGAGGACGAAGAGCAAAGCTGCTGCGATTTTAGCTGCTCGTTCCTCAGCGTGCACGTCGTGAGATGTAACGCGGAAACGGCGGAGCACCACTACCGCCGAGATCAGTTCGACTGCGCTGTCGCCTCCGAAACCGAGTAGAGCCGCACTGCGAGCCGTCCATGCAGCAGCCAACGACACCGCCGCCTCTACAGTCATCCAGACGAGCGTGAACGCCTGAATCCGAATCACACGGCCTGCGGTTTCTGCCGACAGAGAAGTGGCCACGGGCATGCTATCCGTCTTTGGTGGTGTGGTTGCCATCAAATCGCTCGAGCGCATGGTCCCATTGCAAGGGAAGCTGGGAACCCTTGACGGTCCAGCGAATGAACTTCGTCTTGTCCATGTGCGGGGCGAGGGCGGTCATGATGCGGAGATGGGGTGGATGCTGGACGAAGGCTCGCAGCGCCTCTCCATTCTTCCATGCAGAGAGCGTCCAGAATCGCTTCGAGAGCGGCCGGGCAAGAAGCGCGTAGCCGAGCAAGCCCCGCGCTGACGCCAACTGTTTCATGACCTGCGCCGTATAAAAGAAAAAGGGGAAGACCCTCCAATAGCTCTTCAACGGGAGATAGGAGAGCAGCGCGGCGAAATCGCCATTGGGGTCAGGAGCACCGAAGGTTCGCCACGGGATTGCGGGCATGATCCTCAGATTCTAGCGCAACGTCTGACCGGGTAGGCCTCGGGATCGTTTCAACCTGCATCGGGCTCGGTACCGGAACTGCTGCCCAACTGTTGCAACTGTTGCCCAAAAGCCCCGTTTTTATTGATGTTCTTGGAGGTAGGTCGCTAATCCCGTTAGCGCTACCAAGTTCGACCGCTTATTTTTACATTTAGCAGCTACATCTAGTCGGCCTTCTTGCCTCTACAGGGAGAAGCGGGTTCTTTACGATCCGACTGTAATGGCTGTGGTAATCTAAATATCTGGTGACTAGCGATTCCAGCCCGGGAAGGCGATACCGATCGTGAAGCTGAAACGATGCGTTCATCGCGCTTGGGCGCGGATAGTGTTGGCGCGCAACGTAGCGGCCGCTGTGGTGCTGGTAGGGGTTTTGTTTGGCGTTCCTTCCCTGTGGGCCCACCACGGGCTGGCGCAGTTTGACACCAAGCATCCCCTGAAGCTTGAAGGGACGGTTACTCGTTTCGAGTGGATCAACCCACATGCCTACATTTATGCGGACGTTCGAGACGAGAAAGGCAAGCTCACCAACTGGAAGTTCGAGTTAGGGAGTCTCGGGATGCTGACGCGGTTCGGTGGGTGGTCGCGCGATACCCTGAAGCGCGGCGACCAGATCATGGTTGACGGTTTTCCAGCCAAAGACGGCTCGCCCTATATGTCGTTGATTACGGTGCAGCTTTCCAACGGCAAAGTACTCTCGGCGGCTCCGTAGGCATGCCCGGCCTGCTGGCATTCTGCAAGTGGTTGGAGCAGACTGCGGTGGGAGCCGCGATCCGCGAATCGCTATGGCTGTTCCCGGCGATTGAGACTATGCATCTGCTGGGAATGGCGGCGCTCGTAGGGACAGTGGGCGTATTGGATTTGCGCTTATTGGGCTGGCTGATGCGACGGGAGCGCGTCACGGAGCTGGCGAGCCGCCTGCTTCCCTGGGCTTGGGCGGGATTCGCCCTTCAGGTGATTACGGGAGGGCTGTTGTTTTCCTCAGAAGCCGTCAAGGTGTACGGCAACCCCGCGTTTCGCTTGAAGATGTTGCTGATTTTTTTGGCTGGGGTGCACGCGCTGGTTTTTCATTGGATCGTCAATCGAGATGTGGGCAGCTGGGATGACCGCGCGGTCTTGCCTGTCAAAGCGAGAGTCTCCGGGTTGGTTTCGATCCTGATATGGGTGGGCATCGTCGCGGCGGGACGTTTTATCGGATTTGTGTAAGCGCAGTCTGGACGGGACTCGCTAAGCTTCCGCGCCGTTTACTTTTGCCCAAAGACAGCAAATACAAATGTAGCGGCCAATGTTAGGGGACTCATCGGCCGCGACTTTGCATCATCCCCAGACTCCAGAGCGGCTCAGCCTTTGGGAGCGTAGTAGCCCCTGCGGGCCAGCACTTTCCAGTCTTTGTCGGTTGTTTCCACTTTGATTTTGCGGAAAGTGCCATCGCGCGCCGAGTTCGTCGGGTAGTATCCGATGGTGTACTCACTCCGTAATTCTTCTGAGATTTGATCGAAGGCCTCTTGAAGATGCTTCTCGGAGGACACTTCGATGACGCGGCCTCCGGTCTGGTCGGCGATTTTGTGCGCGATGTCCGGGCGCCAGCCTTGGCCCGGATCGTGCACCAGCAAGAAGTGTACGACCGTATTGGTGCGCTGGGCGGCTTCGATGGCTTCGTCGACAGTGACCTTGCTGCCAAAATCTTCCGCGTCGGTGATAATCACCAGAGCTTTGCGGCCCGCTTCAGTGGCCAATTTTTCCCCGCAAGCCACCCAAATCGCGTCGTACATGTGCGTTCCGTTGGGGCCGGAAGGCAAGGTGCCGGGCGTCACCATGGGTCCGGCAGCGTTGATCTGCGCGCGGTAAATGGCGCGGTGAAGCTGGGCTCGATCTTCGGTAAAGTCGGAAAGCAGGTCCACGTCGAGATCAAACGAGAGAACCATAGCTTCGTCACCTTTACGAAGGACTTGGTTCAAGAAACGGGAGGCGGCATCCTGCTCCGCGGGCAGGCGATCCTGTTCACTGCCGCTGGTATCAATGAGAAGCCCTAGCGTAATCGGAAGAGTTTTTTCCGCTGAAAAGAAGGCGATTTTCTGCTCCTGGTTGTTCTCGAAAACGCGGAAGTCTTCCTTCTTGAGATCCGGCACGTTGTGTTTTTTCTTATCCCGAACGGTGGCAAAAATATTGACCAAGCCGACCTCGGTCTTGATGGTCGACGTTTGTTGATCGCTCTGCTGTGCGGGCTGTTGCGCCGGCTCTTGCGCCCACACCGGTGCCGCCAGCGCCCAGACAACCAATGCTGCTGTGCGGCGCGTCACAATCTTCTTTATCGAACGCATGTATACTTTCCTGGTTACAAGATGCCCGCCAAAAGCGCCACGCGGGTCCTCGCCGCCCAATAGGATGCCGCTGAGCGCCTCGTGGGATGTGCGCAACTGAATCTGACCGAGCGGATAAATTCAATACGAAGTTTGGCCTGAGGACCATGAAAAGTCTACGAAAAAGCGTTCTCTTGTCCGTGGTTCTCTTGGTGGTAACAACCTTCTTTTCTCTAGGGGCGCGCACCCGACAATTGCCCGCGCCGCCCCGCGAGCCCCAACAAGGCACGGCGGCCCCTGCACAGCCCCAGACTCCCACGCCTGTGGCTCAGCAGCAGCAGCCGCCCACGATTCGCGTTCCGGTTACCCAGGTCATCGTGCCGGTGACGGTGAAAGACCGTTCCGGCAACCTCGTACCGGACTTAAACAAAGGGGACTTTCGCATTTTCGAAGACAACGTGGAACAAAAAATCGCCTATTTCAGCGCGGATCCCGTTCCGCTTTCGTTGGTCTTGCTCATCGACAACGACCTGAAACGCAGTGACGCGCGCGAGGTGATGCAGAGCCTTGATGCCATGGTCGCCGGCTTAAGCGCCAGCGATGAAGTTTATGTTTGCCGCTTCGATCAATATTTCCATGAAGGAAGAGGGTTCACCAGCGACCAGGACAAGCTGCTGACTCAACTCAAGCGCACGCGGCTGGACCAAGAGCCCTCCGCCGGACCTTCCAGCTCGACCATCACCGATAGTCCCAGTATCAACGGCCATTCGGCCACGAGCGACGCTCCCAGAACGCCCGAAACCACGATGATTATCAAAACGCAATCCACGAAGGCGCTCGACGATGCTGTCTATGCTGCCGCCCAGTTGCTCAAGGACCGCGACCCGGAGCGGCGCCGCCGGAAAATCATTTTGCTTGTCTCCGACGGCATGAACAACCCAAAAGTCAACACCAACAAATACGACACCGTCATCAAAGAACTGCTCCGGTATGATATTGCGGTGTATGGCGTGGGAGTGGGGAGCGCCGTTATCAACCGCAGATTCGAACGGCTCGCCAAATATGCGCACGATTCGGGCGGAGATGTCTATTACGGACTGAAGCGGGAGGACATCGAAGAGTTTTACTCGCGCGTTACCGAAGAAGCGCGCAACCAGTACACCCTGGCGTACACGCCGACCGGCACAGACCGCAGCGCTGATTATCATTCCATCGAAGTGCGAGTGAAGCGGCCGGGGCTGACCATCCTTACGCGCGGAGGGTATTACACGGGCTTGGCGCGCTAATTCAGGTCCGATTTGGCTGGCCAGCGGCGCGCCACCCCCTGTGTCTTCGGCGAGGTGGCGCAACTGCCCGTACTGTTGGGCTCTCTGGCGCGCCCTTTCGACAGGGTAGAGACCTCCCGACAATTCGCCTGCCGGCATCAAGGCTTTCTCCCAAGTCTCCTTTTGAAAGGTGCATGCTCCCCCCCCGGGCAGCCAAGGGAAGGAAGAACGGTTGATGCCCGACAAGCCGAGTGACGTCGTGCAGGGCACGCTAGACATGCTCATCTTGAAAACGTTGCCGCTGGAACCCAGGCACGGATTCGGGATTTCCGCCCGCATCGAACAAAGGAGCAAGGGTGTTTTCCGCCTCAATGCGGGGTCGCTGTTTCTCGCGATTCAGCGATTACACACGGATGGGCTCATCAAGGGCGAATGGAAGCCCACGGAGAACAACCGGCGGGCGAAAGACTACTCTTTGAACGAGAAGGGAGGAAAGCGGCTCGATACTGAAACGCGAGAGTGGGGCCGGCAAGTGGCGGCCAGCGCCAGAATTTTGGAGGCATCGTAGGGAGCATACATTGAAACGAAAATGAACGGCAGCGAAGATCAAAGACTTCATTACGACACGAGCATTTCGTTCCAAACTGTTTCTCATGCCAGTGGCTTCCTTCACGCGCTCAACTCTTCTTCGTGGGCGGGACAAATGGGTTTGTAGGCGCAGCTGCGGCAAACCGACGGCGAAGGCCGCGGAGGAAAGTGTCCCGCGCGAATATCTGCGGCGGCGTCCTGCACGATCGACTGCGCTTCCTCGAGCTGTTTCGAATCGCGCGTGGTCACCTGGATTTGATTGTTCTGCAAGTAGTGGAAGACGAGCCGCACCGGATTCCATTCAAAAATCTCTTTCGCGGCGAGGGCGTAGAGGCTCAGCTGCAGATCTTTTTTCGCGAGCGATTCCTTTTTGGGACGGCCCGTTTTGTAATCCACGATCTCCACGTCCTTGCGGCCAAGGGAATTCACCTGGTCCATGCGGCCGGTGATGATGACGTTGTTGTCGAGAGGCAATTCGAAGCGCTTCTCTTGCTCGCAAATCTGCGGAGGCGCAGCCATCACCGCGGTATGAAACGCGCGCAACTGCTCGATGCCATCTTTCTTGTACTCCTCTTCCTGGTATTCATCTTCGAAGCCGACCGACCGCCATTCCATTTCAAAAATGCTCTGGACTTCGTCAAACGGAAGCTTGTTGCCTTTGCGCAATTCAACGAGAAATCGCTTGATGGTGTTGTGTATGATGCTGCCGAAGCTCAGGGACGCCCGCGGTCCTTCTTTCAGCGCCCACAGATAGCCGAACAAATACTGCTGCGGGCAGGTGCGATAGCCGTTCACGGCCGAAGGGCTGAGCGCCAGAGGCTCTGGACGCGCGGGGTGAAATGTTTCCGCCCAATCGGCAATCCGCGAAAAGATTTTTGCCGGCTCCGAAGAAACCGGAAAAAGTTCTCCGCTTTCTGATCCCGAGCCGGCTTTAGCCGCGGCATTTTCACGGACCACGGGAAGCTTCGGCATCATTTGCCGCACATCGCGGCGCTGCAAGGTGGAATCCATCAAAATGTCTTCGATGAACACCGGCACTTTGCCCCTTTTTTCCGTGAGCGTGGTCAGCGTCAGCCGCTCTTGCGCGCGTGTCAGGGCCACATAAAAAAGCCGCCGCTCTTCTTGAATATGGAATTGCTCGGCCGGCTCGCCTTCCTTCATCAGCCTTGCGGGAAATTCGAACACGCGCGGCCTTTCGGTCGCGGGAAATTTCTTGTTGTTCACGCGCAGAACAAACACGTGAGGAAATTCCAGCCCCTTCGCCGCATGCACAGTCATCAGCCGCACGGCATCGGCTGGCGCGTCGTCTTCGAGAGCCACGACTCCGCCCGCTTGTTCGAAATAGTCCAGATATTCGAGAAACTCCGGCAGGCTGCGCGTGTCGCTTTTGGGCTCCCACTCTTTCACAAACTGGGCGAGACGCGCCACGTATTTGTAATCTTGCCCGCTTGCGCGTTTCAGCACTTCCAGCCATTCGAGCAAATCTGCCAGGATTTCCCGCGCGGTGTGCCGCTTTATGATTTTGCGCTGCAGCGAGAGGAACCCCAACAACTCCGCTAATTGTGCTTTCGATCCGTCGAACGGCAGCTCAGATTGCGGCGCTTGCAAGGCGTGGTACAGCGCGGTACCGCGCTTTTTGGCCGCGCGTTCCGCCAGGCGCAACAGGTCTTTCGCTTGCAAGTTCCACGCGGGTGCGGAAAGCACGCGCGCACACGAAATATCATCGAACGGCCGAGCGATCGTTCGCAGATAGGCCAGCACGTCTTTCACAAGGGGATGGTCCAAGATGGAAAGCCGGCTAATGACAAAAGGAATCTTGCGCGCCACAAGTTCGCGCGCCAGTTCGTCCCGGTGGGCGTGCTGGCGGTACAAAACGACGAAGTCCATCCAGCGGCGGCCCGTGCTATGCATGCGCTGCACTTCGTTCGCTACCCAGCGCGCTTCTTCTTCTTCGTTGGCAAGCTCGACGATGCGAATCTTCTCGCCTTCGGGACGCTTGGCGCTCAGGAATTTCTTGGGAAAATCCGCGCTCACGGTGTTCTGCCCGATGACCTGCGTGGCCACGCGCAAAATGTTCGGCGTCGAGCGGTAATTCTCTGTCAGGCTGACGCGAAATTGTCCGGAGTCGCCGCCCGCCTGCCATCCCGCAAATTTCTGTAGAAAGAGCTGGAAGCTCGCGAACGAAGCGCCGCGAAAACGGTAAATCGCCTGATCGTTGTCACCGACGGCAAAAATATTTCGAGATTCGCCCGCCAGCAGCTCCAGCAGACGAAGTTGCGCGATATTCGTGTCTTGAAATTCGTCCACGAGGATGTAGTGGAAGCGCTGCCGAAGCGATTCCCGCCGCGTCGCGTCCTTTTCGAGCAGCGCCACTGCCTCAGTAATCAACGATCCGAACGAAACGCGCTTCTTTTCTCGTAGCAGCTCTTCACTAGCGCGATAGGCACGCGCAATTTCCTGTTCGCGAGCGACCATTTCTTCGCGCTCGGCAAGTGTGTCGGAGTCCAGCATGCCGCGCTCGGATTCGAGTTCCCTCGCAAGCAGGTCGGCGTATTGCTGATAATCTCCGGCGGAAACCAGCTCGTCCTGGCAGCGGGAGAAAAACTCCACGAAATCGTTTAGGAATTGCCCGGGCTCGGCCAGGCGCCGGTACTGGTCGAGCTGCAGACGGGCCAAGTTCCGGCGCAGGAGGATCCAATGGTCCACCGTATCCAGAACCATGCGCTCCGGGTCAGTGTCCTTCAGAAGCGTTTCGCAGAAGGAGTGAAACGTTGCGACCGTCACCGCTTTCCCGCGTTCGCCCGTGGCTTTCACCACGCGCGCTTTCATTTCGCCGGCGGCTTTTTTCGTGAAGGTCAGCGCCAGGATGTTTTCGCCGGAAACCTCCGGATTCGAACACAGCAGTTGGCGGATGCGCTCGGTGATGACGCGCGTTTTTCCCGTGCCCGCGCCTGCGATCACCAGCAGCGGTCCTTCGCCGTGCAGGATCGCACGACGCTGTGCTTGGTTCAGTTTTAGGCCGCTCTCTTCGTGCGGCTCCATTTCGAAAAGGGTCTCCATGGATTAAAAAGGGTAGCCGAATTCGAGCAGAACCGGAAACTAAGAGGGATTCGTTTGTGGATAAGCTCGTTTTTCGAAGATTCAGCGCTCAACGCTGCGATTTGCGCCCGGCCGCGACGTCGGCGTTCGATTGCGTTGCAGAAAACAGCGTGGCGCGCTGCGAGACCTCTCCCGACGCTACCTTGGCGTTGATCTCAGCCGATTTACCCCGCGGAACACTTAGCGATTCCCACTTGCCGGTGGCCTTCGCAGTGAGATGTTTCGCCAGAAACACGATTTGGCCCACATGGTGGGCATAATGAGCGATCTGGCGGTGGATCGCCTGCATCACGGAGTGTGGCTCTGTTCGAATCGTCACCCTACGACCCAAGTCCGCGTCCGTGAGCGGCTGCAGCGCGTCGAAGACGTATTTCCAGCCCCGCTCCCACAATTCCAAAAGCGCGGCGCGCGTCGTTGGCGGGTCTTCAAATTCCGTGTCGCGGTTGCGATCCGGCTTCTCGCCATCGGTGGTCAGAAAATCCGTCCAGCGCGAACGCATGTTCCCGGCCATATGTTTTACGATAAGGGCGATGGAGTTCGATTCTGCGTCAAGCTTGGTGAACAGGCCTTCATCGGGACACTGCGCCATAGCCCGTTCGCCGAGCTTCTTGTAATAATGGAATAGACCGATAGAATCTCCTACATAAGAAGTTGAGAATTGGTGTGGCATATCGCCATTTTGTTCCTTGTGAAGGCGCTGTCAACTCAAACTCAAAGTTCGCGGCCATGACAATTTGGAGTTTTGAAGGTAACCAAGGACCGCGGCCGAGCAACAAACTGCGGTAGGGGAAGGGGGGAACTCGGGCGATTTCGTAAGGCTAGCAAAGCTAGCAAAAAAGAGACCACCAAAAAAGAGTCTTGACGGTTCGCTTTTTATTCGCCTATGATACCTGCCCTCGAAGCACCCGTCGACAGGAGGCATACACAAATGACCATTGGACAATCGATGCTCGCGGAATTTGATCAGGAAATGCAAGGCACCCGCAAAGTGCTGGAACGCTGTCCGGACGAAAAGTGGCATTGGAAACCGCATGACAAATCCGGCACGCTAGGCTGGCTCGCCAGCCACGTCGCTACCATGGTGGAGTGGCTGCCGACGACCATTCAGAGCGAAGAGCTCGACTACGCGCCCGTTGGTGGTCCCAGCTGGCAACCTCCAAAGATCGACAACCGCAAGGAACTGCTTGCTGTGTTCGACAAGAATGTCGCAGCTGCACGCACCGCTCTCTCCAGCGTCAGCGACGCGGAAATGCTGAAGAATTGGAGGCTGCTTGCGGGTGGCCAGGAGATTTTCGCCATGCCGCGCGTTGCCGCGATTCGCGGGATGATCTTGAACCATCACATCCATCATCGCGCGCAGCTCACCGTGTACCTGCGCTTGATTAATGTCGCCGTCCCCGGCCTCTACGGCCCGAGCGCCGACGAAATGCAGCCCAACACCGCGGCCGCAAATTAATGCAGGCTGAAAGGCAGTTTTCCTTAGGCCCGTTCGGCAGGTTACCCTGGCGTGAAAGAATAAACTGAAGCGCGCGACCTGAGGAGTCCGCCCTAGGACTGGGCGCAGTAGGCTGCGCCCAGCAAGCCGTTTTTGAGAGACTCGGAGCCGCTAGTTTTTTTCTGCTCGCTTGCCGGCGCGGCCCGAGCCTCCAGTAGCTTCCGCCGCAACGCGCTATACTAGGGCGTCGCCCCTTTATAGTTTGACCTTCGGAGGTAAGCGATGAATACCGAGACTCCCGTCATTCTTTCCGCAGTTCGCACGCCTATTGGAAAATTCCAGGGCGGCCTTGCGGGCTTCTCCGCTCCGGAGCTCGGCGCAAAAGTTGTTGCCGAAGCCATTCGCCGCGCCGGCCTTGAGGTCAAGCAGGTCGACGAAGTCATCATGGGCAATGTCGTGCAGGCCGGACTTGGCCAGAATCCCGCGCGCCAGGCCGCCCTGAGAGCCGGCTGCGAGCCGCGTGTAGCGGCCATGACCATCAACAAAGTTTGCGGCTCCAGCCTAAAAGCGGTCGCGCTCGCCGCGCAAGCCGTTCAGCTGGGTGAATCGGAAATCGTCGTCGCCGGTGGCATGGAATCCATGTCCAACTGCCCGTATCTTTTGCCGCAGGCGCGTACCGGCTATCGCCTCGGCGATGCCAAGATCGTGGATTCGATGATTCACGACGGCTTGTGGGACGCTTATGAAGATTTTCACATGGGCATGACCGGCGAGCTGGTCGCCGAAAAATACGGAATCACACGCGAGGAGCAGGACCGGTTTGCGGTCGCCAGCCATCAGAAGGCCGTTCGTGCGCGCAAATCCTGCTTCTTCGAAGCGCAGATTCTGCCCATCGAAGTGCCGCAGAAGAAAGGCGATCCTGTCATCATCAAATATGACGAATCCCCGCGCGAAGACACTGCTCTCGAGGCGCTCGCGAAGTTAAAACCTGCGTTCAAGAAAGACGGCACCGTGACGGCTGGAAATGCGCCCGGCACCAATGACGGCGCGGCGTCTTTGGTTGTCACCAGCGAGCGCAACGCTGCGCGCCTTGGGAAGCAGCCGATCGCTCGGATCGTCGCGCAGGCGGTCAGCGGCGTTGAGCCCAAATGGGTGATGATGGCGCCGGTAGATGCCGTCGAAAAGCTGCTCGCGAAAACCGGCTGGGACCGCGACAAAGATGTCGATCTCTACGAGTTAAACGAAGCTTTCGCCGTGGCGGCGATTGCCGTCACGCGCCAGCTCAAGCTCAATCCCGAGAAAGTGAACGTGAACGGCGGTGCGGTCGCGCTGGGTCATCCCATCGGCGCGAGCGGCGCGCGCATCCTGGTTACGCTGCTCTACGAATTGCAGCGCCGCAACCTGAGACGGGGCGTCGCCGCCCTCTGCCTTGGTGGCGGAAACGCGGTGGCTCTAGCCGTCGAACGTTTCTGAACTTCACCCCGCCCTCGCTCTTGGTGCTCCGTTCGCGATTGCGGCATCGGGGGCATCGGGGGGCATCGGGCACTACCCCTTGCAGCCCAAATCCTAGTAGCATTCTCAGGAAACCTACGAATCGAAGCAGGGGGGAACACAATGTCAAAAGAAGCAAACCAGCAATCGAACTCCACCGACAAACTCGACCGCCGCAAATTCATTGGCGTAGCCGCCGCCACGACCGGCCTGATGTTCATTAAGCCGGAACTGGTTCGCGGCACGGACGCGAACTCCGCGGTTCGCGTCGGCTTGCTCGGCTGCGGCGGGCGGGGCACGGAAGACGCTACAAATCTGGTCGACACCGGCGGCGCGCGCGTTGTGGCGCTTGCGGATCTGTTTCAGGACCAGCTCGACGCTGCTCACGCCAACTTTGACAAACTCCAACAAGCCAAAGGCTACAGCGCGATTGACAGCTCGCAACTCTTCGTCGGCCCGAACGCATTTCACGAAATTGCCGTTTCCAAGGGAGTCGACGCTATTGTCATTGCCACACCTCCTTATTTTCATCCGCAGCACCTCGAAGCGGTCGTTGCTGCCGGCAAGCACGTGTATCTTGAAAAGCCCGTAGCCGTCGACGTGCCCGGCGCGAAAAAAGTCATCGAGATTGGCAAGCGCGCTGAAGGCAAGCTCAGCCTCGACGTCGGCTTCCAAATCCGGGACTGCCCGCCGTTCGTGGAAATGGTGCGCCGCATTCACGCCGGCGCGCTTGGCAAAATTGCTTGCGGCGACGCCTATTACCTTAGCGGATACATCGATCGCCCGCCTTGGCCAAACGCTTCGCCCGCCGAGCGGCGGCTCCGTAACTGGGTTTACGACCGCGTGCTCTCCGGCGACATCATCGTTGAGCAAAACATTCACGTCATCGACATTTGCAACTGGGTTCTTCAGGCGCATCCACTAAAGGCGGCCGCAACCGGCAGCCGCCTCGGCCGTCCGGCAAACGACGGCGACTGCTATGGAAACTACAACGCGGTCTTTCACTATCCCGATGGAGTCGATGTCACTTTCAGCTCGACACAGTTCGCGAAAGGCTGGTGGGACGTCTCCGAACGCTTCTTCGGAACCAAAGGGACCTCGCTATCTCCCTATCGCGGGCCACTCGGGATTTGGGGCGATGACCCTTGGCAGTGGGAAGCGTCAGCGGCGAAGGACTCCAGCGACCAAGGATTTTCCGTCACTGGAAAATTCACTTCCAATCTCGAGCTCGCCGATCCCGAGAAAAAGAAGGCTTTTGTTGCCAGCATCACCAGCGGCAATTTCCATAATCAAGCCGCCAAAGGCGCGGAATCCGCGCTTTCTTGCATGCTGGCGCGTTCCGCGGCTTACACCGGGCGCGAGCTCACATGGGACGAGTTGATGAAGTCCACAGAGGTGTTAGACCCGAAGATTGACTTGCACAAGTTGATTTAATTTTCGAACCCCGTGGTTTGGAAGCGAATTGCAGATCGGGTAAGTTCGGAACGGACACGAAGACCAATCCGAATAACTGGCAAGGCTTATTGATGCGGCTTGCTTTTCACGTAAGCTTTGGGAATTTCCTTGGCATAGATCAGCCGTAGCGTCACGCTTTTTGTCTGCCCGGAATGCACGGTGATGTTTTTCTCCCACTCGGAAAAGACGCCTCTCGCAGATGCGCGCATATCGTAATTGTCGGCACGCAGCTTGGTAATCGTGAAATGGCCGTGTGCGTCCGCGTGCACGGCATGCGGAGCGTTTCCCCCGGAGGATTGATAACTGACAGCTGCGCGCGGAACAGGTTTGTCATCAGGACCAAGCACTACCCCGGTCACCGTTGCTGTTCCCCTTTTCTGCGGACCGGCGGCCACGCTGCGAACATTTACTAGGACAAGCAAGAAGATCGCCAGAATCAAAACGATGCGTCTCATTTTTTCCGCCTCGGCAGCGCTCCCATGGGAGCGCTTTGAAAGGATTGGGCCGTGAGGGCTGACCTTTTCGTTCCTTCCCTTCAAGGGTAAACCGCTCCGCGCCAGACGCTGCCGTATGAGCCAAAAATGTGCTTCCCCATAACCTGCCAGTTGGGACAGGTCGTTCGGCGCCATGAGTTCAAGGTGTCCCTCCCCTCCCGTGCCCTGGATTTTCACGCAGGACTCAGAGCTGGTTTGATGTTGGGGAGGGGGATTCTGTGAAATACTTCCGTGTTCACTTTTTTATCCAGGAGATTCGATGCCACGCTACCTCACGCAGCACACGCTTGCTTGCCTCACCCGGCAGGGTGCCGAAGCGCTCGCACAGCGCATGCAAGCAGGCGGGACGGCGCGAGCCGAACGCGTGCTGGTCAATTTGCTCGAAGGAACAATGTTCGTGGAGTTTCGCGCGGATTCGCGCGAAGCGCTCGAGGGCTGGCTCAAGGCAGAAGGCATGCACTTCGATTTCCTCGTGCGCATTGAATGGGAGATGCGCGACGCCCGGCTACAGCAAGCCGAGTAACTTTCGGTTTTGTCCGGATGGCATTCTTCCGCTTCCAAAGCGGCGACGCGCTTCAGAGAGAGCCGATCCTGCGCCGGCCGGTGGGCAATGTTTTTGTGATGGCGCGAATTCGACCATGCGCGGTTGAAGGAGAAAAGCACGCCACTCCTCCGGAAAGTCAAAGGGATAGAGGGAAAGAAAAGAATGTTGCCGAATTCCAGCTGTTCGCAACAGCAACGGCCCGGCTAATGCGTTAGCCTCTGGATCCGCCGGAAGAAAAGAAATGAGGCGCGTGAATCCGCGAACGTTTTCTGCGCTAGCTGATCTTTGGAATGGGTGAATGATTCCTCGGGGCCGGAAAGAGCTGTTCCTGGAGGAGCCATGTTTGATCCCTATTGGTGCAAAGCGTGGTTCCTTCAAGCTGATCTTAATAAATGGATGTTGGCGCCGTCCCGAAGGTTTCGCGCGGAACAGGAGTCCGAAGCGTGGCATGACCGCAGCTGGCACGGTAAGCAAACCGAATCGCGCGCTTCTTCCCGTGCAGAAAGGCTGTCTACGGGATCAGCATGCCTGAAATTGACCGGAATCGCCCAGGTCGCGTCCCAAGAACGGTCACCCCAGTTTTTCGTCTCCGATAAGCCTTCTCCACTTAGTTCTTTGTTTTCTGTAACTTGGCTTTAGGCATTCCTTGGCGATTGGCCTGCCCTGGGTTCCTCATGTTATGGCCACAGCATCTGCGAGTTTTGAAAGCATGACCCGTCCTGGGCTGCTTCTGCTGGCCCAGAGAGGCGACCGGGAATCACTGGCCAGGCTGATCCTGCCCTATGCGGCCGGTTTGTATCGCGCGGCTCTGCGGTTGACCCGGAATCCTGCGGACGCGGAAGACGCACGTCAAGAAGCTTTTCTCAAGGTCATTCGCAGGCTCGAGCAATTTGCGGGCAGAACGACGCGAGACGAAAAACAGGACAATTTGCACGCCTGGGTTTCGCGCATTGGCACCAACGCCTCCATTGACATCATCCGCAAACGGCGCGGTGGGAAGCTGTTTTCTTTGGAAGAGCCGACCGGGACTAACGAAGAGACGTTCGGAAGCCACATCGCGGCTCGCCACGAAAACCCCGAAGAGCGCTACGCGCGGACGGAAATGCGCAAGCGCATGGCGGACTCAATTCGGCAGCTGGCTCCGGAGCTGCGGCACGTATGCCTGCTGCGCGATGTTTTAGAGTACTCCACGCAAGAAGTCGCACAGCGCCTGGGAGTATCCTCACTGACTGTGCGGCTGCGTCTGTTTCGTGCGCGCCGCCGGCTCCGTGAAAAACTCAACCCTGGCCACAAGTCTCCTGCTCCCTTGCTCCGGAAAAACCTGAACGCTTATCAAGCAATAGCACTGAGATAGATACTTTGCGCTGAATTCGATTTACGGGCGTAGAATCATCCCATCTCTCGGCCCGGGATGGATATGGAACAGGATCGGCGGCGCACACCCCGTTATCCGTTCAACGCCTCCATCGAAATGCGCGAAGGCACGTCGCAAGACAAACGGACCGCGCGCGTGACCGGACTCAGCCTGAACGGATGCTACGTGAGCACGGAGAGTCCCTATCCGGAGGGCACTTCGCTCACCGTGAAAGTCTTCACGGAGACGGAATTCTACGAAGGCCAAGCAACGGTAATTTATATCCAGGAAAAATTGGGTATCGGACTGATGTTCACCGAGACGCGGCCCTATTATCTGATGGTGCTGCGGAAATGGCTACTGTCCGCAATGATGGCACAGAAAGGGGCAAGTAAGGTCCCAAAGGGAGAGTAGCTCTTTCCTCGCGCCACTCCAAAGAAAACTTCAGTCAAGCAAGGCGTTGCTAAAAGCGGCAGCCTGATCGAGCTAGTGCCGGAGCCTGTCGGTAACGAGTTCCGGGTGCAGGCGCCGAAAACTTTCCGCAACGTGGCAGTTCCAACAGACGGGCCAGTGAGTGGCCAGCGTTTGCTCGAGATTTTCAAGCGGGACTTCGTTCCACTGAAGGGTCTTCCTGTGTTCATCGACGAGGGCGGGCGGATGATCATGCCAGTGGATTTCGCCAAACGGCTTGTGGCAGTAGACACACTTCTTTCCTTCATACCAGCGATTGACAAGGATGGAGACCAAGCAGTCCTTCGGCGATTGTTCAATTTGTGGCAAACATTCCTGGCCGCAGCCAGCCATTTCCGGCCAGCGGGTGCATTCGCTCAATTGAAGATGCGGTTTTCCTGCCAGTGATGCGATAGCAGCCTTTCCCGCAGCAACCCGTACGCCGGCAGGCTGCTGATTTTCGGGACAGGTGAGGATGTGATTGCCGCGAAGGTTGCCGTAAATGCCCAGCGAACGTATTAGCTCAAAAATGACGACCACGAGGGCTGCCGCGAGAACCAACAGGGCATATGCCATAACCTTCTCCCTTCCTGCCTAGAGTTCCCGGTTGTCCGTGCTTCGTTCGATGGGCCGAGGAAGCGCGGTGAATTCCGAGACCCCTCCCAAGGAAACACGTTTACCTCCGCCAGAGCACAAGGCGCGGTGACGGGCATCACCCGTGCACGTGACGGCGGTCTTTCCTCCCTTCGGAAACCTTTAAGCGCTATGTTTTTGCGAACTTAAGGAACAGCTTTACGGGAACAAAAGGAAAGAAATGGCTTACTTTTGCGCTCCGAGCTTTGTTGCGGTACGCGCCTCGGGACTCTTGGGAGACCAGTCTTCGGGAGGAAAGGCTACGCGCCAGAAATTCGGGCTTGGCTTGGAAAATTCCACACCTACTTCGGCCCTTCCGTTACGCACGGGACCTAGGAATGCCACATGACATTCCTGTTCCACACCGGTCTTGGTGTGCTTCACGTGGATTACCGCACCGCTGATTACTCGCGCATTGAGCAAGATCAGGGCGCCATGCGCGTTGACGGCGAGAGTCTCGGTCATTTCCTCGAAATCCTTGCCTTGGGCATCCTTGCCGCGAACCCGGATGCCGACTTGCATGAGCACGCGCTGGCTGCGGCGTCGTGCTCCAATATTGGTGCTGGTTGTAGAAACCCGGGACATGTGGACCCTCGCTTTAATTAACTATACGCGCTCGAACGGAACTGTCGAGGGGCATCCCGAAGGCGGTTTTCAAAGAGGATACGACTCTTTAACTAGCCGCGCTCTTCCATGGGGACGTAATGGCGTGTGTCGTGGCCGAGGTAAATCTGGCGTGGACGCGCAATTTTCTGCTCGGGGTCCACAAGCATCTCCTCCCATTGCGCAATCCAGCCCGAGGTGCGCGGAATCGCAAACAGCACCGGAAACATGGTCATCGGGAAGCCCATCGATTGGTAAATGAGCCCCGTGTAGAAGTCCACGTTAGGATAGAGCTTGCGTTTGATGAAGTATTCATCTTCCAATGCGATGCGTTCGCATTCCAAGGCGATTTCGAGCAGCGGATTCTTCCCCATCAGGTCGAATACCTGGTACGCGATGTGCTTGATGATGCGCGCGCGGGGATCGTAATTCTTGTACACGCGATGGCCGAAACCCATCAGTTTCGTTTCACCGGCTTTCACGCGCTTGATGAACGCGGGTACGTTTTGAACTGAACCAATCTCCATGAGCATGCGGAGAACTTCTTCATTGGCGCCGCCATGAAGCGGTCCGTAAAGCGCGGCGATAGCGGCAGCGGTCGCGGAGTAGGGATCGACGTGCGAGCTGCCTACACTGCGTATCGTATTCGCCGAGCAGTTCTGTTCATGGTCGGCGTGGAGAATGAAGAGAATATCTAGAGCGCGCTCGAGCGTGGGATTCGGCCGGTACTTGGCTTCCGAAGTGCGGAAGAGCATGTTCAGGAAATTTCCGGGATAGCTCAGATCGTTGTCGGGATAGACATAGGGCATGCCTAACGTGTGCCGGTAAGCGAACGCTGCGATCGTGGGCATTTTGCCAATCAGACGATAGGTCTGCTTCTTTCGCGATTCAGGACTGAAGATGTCTTTCGCGTCGTGATAGAAAGTCGAGAGGGCGGCAATCGTGGAAATCATCATGCCCATCGGGTGGGCGTCGTAGTGGAATCCGTCGAGAAACTTCTTGATGCTTTCGTGAATGAACGTGTGATGCGTAACGTGATACGTCCAATCCTTCAGCTGCGCGGACGTGGGTAACTCGCCGTTTAGAAGCAGATAAGCCGTTTCCAGGTAGGTGCTCTTCTCGGCGAGATCCTCGATAGGATAGCCGCGATAACGCAAAATACCTACATCGCCGTCGATGTACGTCACTCGGCTGATGCAGGAAGCCGTGTTGTTGAACGCCGGATCATAACTCATCAACCCAAATTCTTTCGGATCGACCTTAACCTGCCGCAGGTCGGAAGCGCGGATGGTCCCGTGGGTGATGGGGATTTCGTAGGATTTTCCGGTCCGATTGTCAGTGATGGTGAGCGTTTCACGGGCCGTGGCGGTGCCGTCAGGTTTTCTCGCCTGTGTCGCAGAGAGTGGAGAGCTCATTCCAAAGTCCTTAGGGGCAGCGGAGCGATTACCATATCTTTGTCCTTACCACTTTACACCCAAAGCGCGCGCAGCGGAAACGCGACCGCTAGCAGGTGTGCAAGGTTCGTAGATTCGAGAAGGTGAGAGTGTCGAGGAGGGGAGGCGGGGGCACCCGACAGTATGCCTTTTGACAATAGTTGTGATAACGAGTATTATCTTGCGAAACGCCCAGGAGGGCCACCATGATCCAGATTCTTAAGAGCGACGAACGCGGCCACGCCAACCACGGCTGGCTGGACACCCATTACACCTTTTCTTTCGCCGATTACTACGATCCGAAGCATGTGCATTTCCGCACGCTACGGGTGATGAACGATGACCGCATCGCTGGTGGAGGCGGCTTCCCCATGCACCCGCATCGCGACATGGAAATCGTGACCTACGTACTGGAAGGCGCGCTGGAGCATCGCGACAGCATGGGCCATGGCTCAGTGATTAAGCCGGGCGACATCCAGTACATGAGCGCGGGCACGGGGGTGACACATAGTGAATTCAACGCGTCAGAAACCGAGCCGGTGCATCTCTACCAGATCTGGATGTTTCCCGATAAGCAGGGAATGAAGCCGACCTATGGGCAGAAGAACTTCAGTGAAGCGGACAAGCGTGGCAAGCTGCGACTGCTGGTTTCTCCGGATGGGCGCGAGGGCTCGGTCGAGATCCGCCAGGACAATGACCTCTACGCCACCGTGTTGGCCAAGGGTGAGAAAGTCACGCATGGGTTGAAGGCAGAACGCCACGCCTATGTGCAAGTAGCGCGTGGCAGCGTCATGCTGAACGGCACAAGGTTGCTCGAAGGCGATGGCGCAGCCCTCTCCCAAGAGAAGATCGTGCAACTTACGGGCGAAAAGGATGCGGAAGTCCTGCTGTTCGACCTGGCCTAATCAGACGCAAGGGTAAAGGGCGCGCGCGGAGAAGGAAGGCGTTCCCGCGCGCTCGGTTTTTATTTGACAAATTCAGCCGCGGGTGCGCTGAAATTCGCGCATAAAGCTGGTGAGGGCTTCGACAGCTTCGATGGTTACGGCATTGTAAAGCGAGATGCGCATGCCGCCGACAGAACGATGTCCCCGTGTCCCAGCGAGACCTGCGGCGGTGGCTTCTTTGGCGAATTGCTTTTCAACGGCCTCATCTTCCCCAGCGGTGCGAAAGACCACGTTCATCTTGGAGCGAGAATCCTTGTCGACGGGGCAACGGTAAAAGCCGCCGCTGGCTTCGATGGTGTCGTAAAGCAGTTTGGCCTTGGCTTCGTTGCGCTTCTGAATTGCGGCGAGTCCGCCAAGCGACTCGATCCATTCAAGAACTAGGCCCATGACGTAAACCGCGAAGGTCGGCGGCGTGTGATAAAGCGACCTGTCTTTAATGTGCGTGCGGTACTGAAGAATGGTTGGGATATTCGTGTCGGCGCGTTCGGCGAGATCCTTGCGGACGATCACCACAGTAACACCTGAGGGGCCGAGATTCTTCTGCGCGCCGGCAAAGATGAGGCCGAATTTCTTCACTTCGATCGTGCGCGAAGCAATGTCGGAAGACATATCCGCAACCAATGGGGCATCGCCGGTTTCAGGGATGGTGCTCCATTGCGTCCCTTCGATGGTGTTGTTAGTGCAAAGGTAGGCGTAGGAAGCGTCCGGCGAGAATTTGTATTCCTCGGGGCGCGGCAGGCGAGCGAACTTCTCCGATTCGGTCGATGCGGCAATGTTGTGCGGAAAACCCTTTTTCAATTCACCGATGGCTTTTGACGTCCAGGCGCCGGTGTGCAGCACATCCACCGGTTTCCCGGGCAAGCAAAGGTTCATGGGCACCATGGCGAACTGCAGGCTGCCTCCCCCCTGGACGAAAATCACCGCGTAGTCCTCGGGGACGGCGAGCAGGCTGCGTAGTTTCTGTTCGGCAGTCGCATTGATGCTCGCGTATTCCGGCGACCGGTGGCTCATCTCCATAACGGACGTTCCGCTACCATGCCAGTCGAGGAGTTCTTCCCGGATGCGCTCCAGGACGGGCAGCGGCAGGGCGGCCGGGCCGGCGTTGAAGTTGAAAATGCGTTTGGTGGTTGGTGCGGAAGCAGTAGTCGAACTCATGATCCTAAATCCTCTCAAGCTAGTGGTCGCGGCGAGCGGGCGAGGTGCGCTGCGTTCGTAGCTCCTCAGAATAACAGAACAGCGAACGATGGTGAGCAGTTCGATTTCACAGGAAACCGCATGGGAAGTGGTCCCGCTATTTTGCCGGACGCGGCGAGGGGGTTACCGGCCGCTTTGCCTGATTCTTGGTCTTGAGAAGTTCCACACCGCGCGTGGTGCGCTTGCCGACGTTTTGATTGACGAAATTCTGCTTCATTTTTGTATACCTTCCAGAATCAAGTTGTCTTAGAACCTTTTTCGTTTAGGGCGGCAGTCGTTCGGAAAAAAGATGCGGTCGAGAGACAGCGGGCCGCCGCCGTTGGCGGCTATGGCCAAGCAAGCCAGACCTAAAGTCAAGGGAAGCTCGTACTCGCGCACGGCATAAACACCTTCGTTGAAATTGCACTTCCACATCGCTAGGCACATGTCCAGCGCGATTCCAGCAGATTGCTGTGGAGGAATCGCATCCCTTGCTGAGCTTGCCCTGCTCTTGGATGTTCGCAAGCGACTCTTGGAGCGGTTGCCTCGCGCGTTGGGTGTGCGAGTGCGCCTGTGCGATGATGGTGTCGGATGAACGTAGAACAATACAAGGCAGAGGGAGAGTTCATTGACAGCGGCGATGCAAACGTGCAGGAGTTTGCTCAGACCGTGACGGCGGGCGCGAATGACGACCTGTCGCGCGCGGTGAAGCTCTACTATGCGGTGCGCGACGGAATTCTCTACGATCCCTACTATGGCGGAGATGATCGGCGCTACTTCCGGGCCAGCGATTGCCTGCGCGCGAAACGGGGATTCTGCATTCCGAAAGCGGCACTGCTTGCCGCGGGGGCGCGGCACCTGGGCATCCCCGCGCGAGTAGCCTTTGCGGACGTGCGCAACCATCTTTCCACAAAGAAGCTGCTGGAGTTGATGGGCGGAGACATTTTCATCTGGCACAGCAACACGGAGCTGTATCTGAAGGGCCGCTGGGTGAAAGCGACTCCAGCGTTCAACCTCAGCCTATGCCGGCGGTTTGGCGTGCATCCGCTGGAGTTCGATGGAAGGCATGATTCGCTGTTTCATGAGTTCGATCAGGCAGGACGGAAGCATATGGAGTATGTGCGGGATCGCGGACATTACGCGGACGTTCCCTACAAGATGATTCTGGCGGACTTCCATAGGAGCTACCCGCGATGGATGGCCTTGGTGAGCGAGGGAAAGCGCGGCGAGTTTGCGACAGAAGCGTAAGAAACGAGAAATCCACACAATGTCATATCTCACGCCTTTTGGGCTAGGGCGAATTCGACGCGGTGGCGCATGGGATCGATGCGGTCGGCGCGGACACGTACGCGATCGCCGAGGTGCCACTCCAACGTTCGCGGTTTAGCCCCGCGCCCGGAGCGCGACTCTTTCGTTGAATGCCTATCCTCTCCGAGGCGAAGCGCGGCAGAAGCACTGCGACGGGATGCAGCAGCGGTCGCGCCGCTCTTTGCGCCCATGAGCGCGACGATAGCGTGGTCGCGCTCACGATAGACGCAGTGAGCATTCGCGGCTTCTTCCAGCGCGCTGATGGGCAACAGTCCCTCCACGAAAACCTCAAAAAGTTCGACGAAGCAGCCGAACTTCTGCACCGAGACGATCAGCCCGTCGTATTCTTCTCCAAGATGCTCCTCCATGAACTGCGCGGTCTTCCAATCCATCAGTTCGCGCTCGGCCGCATCGGCGCGGCGCTCGGCCTCGGAAGCTTCAGAAGCAATGTCTTCGAGACTTCCGTGAGAATACAGGGCGGCTTCGCTTCCGCGAGATGGGACGATTTGAGTTTTTGAAGAGAGCGTCGCCTCTAACGGATGCGCGAGAGCCCACTTCAGAATGCGGTGGACGATGAGGTCTGGATAGCGCCGAATGGGCGAAGTGAAGTGCGTGTACTCGTTGAAGCCAAGTGCGAAATGGCCGAGCGAATCCGCTGCGTAACGGGCCTGCTTGAGCGAACGCAACAGCAGATAAGACAAAATTCGTTCTTCAGGCTTCCCCGCGATTTTGCGGATGAGGCGCTGATAATGCTGCGGCGTGACGCGCAGTTCTCCGCCGGGGAGCGCGACGCGCATGGCGCGCTCGCGGCCGTGGCCGTAGGAATCGGGCCGGCCGGCCTTTGCGGGGGCAGGAACGCGCCCGTGGCGGACGGTAATTTCGCGCTGGTGCAAATCTTCGACCCCGAGGGAATAGCCGAAAGCGCGCGCCAACTCTTCGAACTCCAGAACTTTCCGCGCATCGGGCTTTTCGTGAACACGATGCAAGGATTCGATACCACGTTTGAGAAGATAGCTCGCGACGGCGCGGTTGGCCGCGAGCATGAATTCTTCAATCAGGCGATGCGCGATGTTGCGCTCGCTGCGCGTGATGTTGATCATGCGTTGCTGTTCGTCAAATTCGATGACCGGCTCGGGCAAATCGAAATCGATAGAGCCATGCTCGTTGCGTCGAGCATGGAGCAGGAGCGCCAGCTCTTTCATGTCGCGGAAATGCTGCGCGAGCCTGGAGTAACGCGCGTTCATTTCCGTGTCGCCTTCGAGAACTTTGTTCACGTTGGTGTACGTCATGCGCTCGCCCGAGCGAATGACGCCGGAAGTCATGCGCGAAGATTTCATGAGGCCGGCCGCATCGAATTCCATGAGCACGCTCATCACCAGGCGGTCTTCGCGAGGCTTCAGCGAACACACGCCGCTGGAAAGCGCTTCGGGCAGCATGGGCACGGCGCGGTCCGGAAAATAAACCGAAGTGCCGCGCAAGCACGCTTCCTGATCGAGGGCGCTGCCTGTGCGCACGTAATGCGCGACATCGGCGATGTGCACTTGGAGATGCCAGTGGCCGTTCGAACGGCGCTCGACGTAAACCGCGTCGTCGAAGTCGCGGGCCGTTTCGCCGTCGATCGTTACGATGGGCAAGTGGCGAAAATCTTCGCGACCGGCGCGCTCGGTTTCGCTGACCGGCTTGGCGCGCTGCTCCGCTTCTTGCAGGACTTCGCTCGAGAAAGAATGCGGCAGGTGATGTTTGCGAATGATGATCTCGGTGTCGACGCCCAGTTCGCCGGGACGGCCCAGAATTTCGATGACCCGCCCGGTGGGCGCGGCGCCACCTCGCGGGTAGCGGGTCAGCTCGGCGTTGACGACGGCGCCATCGAGTTCTGACAACCGCGGGATGCGCCTCCCGCGAAGGCTGCGCTCGTCGATTCCGCTGAATCCCAACTTCTTGGCGAGCCCTAACGTCAACTCTTGGCCTGGCGGAATTTCTATTTCGTGCACACGCGTGTCGTAAGGCAGCACAACATTTCCGCGTGGGCCATAGCGAAACAAACCGACGATGGTGGGATGCGCACGGTCCAGGATGCGAAGGATACGACCCTCGGCGCGCTGCGCGCCCGCGACGCCCCCGCGCCGTTGAATCTTCACCAAGACGTGGTCGCCGTGCATGGCGTCTTGGACGGCGTCGCGCGGGATGTACACGTCGCCGTCAAGCTCCGGGATGGG
>Ga0209577_10000443_pt1 | contig 41888 bp, 35 predicted proteins | sample GraSoiAngelo_109_FD_185874 | JGI IMG/M metagenome (GOLD analysis project Ga0209577, IMG submission 185874) | Grasslands soil microbial communities from the Angelo Coastal Reserve, California, USA - 14_0903_12_20cm (SPAdes) (version 2) | ecosystem: Environmental > Terrestrial > Soil > Grasslands... | reverse complement strand
CGCGGTAGAAAATGTCGCCTACGTCGAACAGTCCGGCTGCATCCTCAACGAGGAACGCTCTCTGTTACAGCGCGTCCCGTAAAGTCAGGGATCTGCACGCCATCACTTTTGCCGCGGACATCACCGCCAAGCAAGGCGCGACGTCGCACCTCGACGGCCGCTGGACCATGGTGCTCGAAAAGCGCGCCAAGGGCTGGGTCGTCGTGCACGAGCACGTTTCCGCCCCTCTGGGCGCTTCCTGATTCACTCAAAAATCGGAACGGGCTAGCGGTTGGCCTTTGCCGCGTGCGTCCTGCTCGCGATGCCGGGTTTCGGCCGCAACGCAGCGAGAAATTCCTCGCAGGGCAAGGTATTAATGACGTTCTTCTTTTCGAGCCAGCCGCGCCGTGCCATGGTCACGCCGTAACGAATGAACGAAAGATTTGTCGTCGTGTGCGCGTCGGTCGAGATGACCACTTTCACGCCGCGTTCTTTGCACATGCGCAAATACACGTCCTTCAAGTCCAATCGGTCGGGGTACGAGTTGCATTCCATGGCCACGCCGTGTTTCGCGCACGCGTCCAGCACTTTTTCCATGTCGTAGTCGAAGGCATCGCGGCGCAGCAAGAGCCGCCCGGTTGGGTGCGCGATGATTTGCGTGTAGGGATTCTCGATTGCCGCGGCCAGCCGCTCTGTCATGGCCGCGCGGTCCAGATTCATGTAGGAATGCACCGAGCAAACCACCACATCCAGCTGCGCCAGAATTTCGTCCGCATAGTCTAGCTCGCCGTCTTTGAGAATGTCCACCTCCGCGCCCGCAAGCACGCGAATCCCCAACTCTTTCTCGCTAAGGGCGTGAATCTTCTTGATGTGCGCCGCGGCGCGCTTTTCGTCGAGCCCATTCGCCACCGTCACCGCTTTCGAATGGTCCGTAATCGCGATGTATTCGTGACCCAACTTGCGCGCCGCTTCCGCCATTTCTTCGATGGAATTTTTCCCGTCGCTTGCTGTCGAGTGCATCTGCAAATCGCCCTTGATGTCCTTCAGCGTCAGCAGGTGCGGCAGCTTGTGTTGCTCCGCTGCCGTGATTTCGCCGGTGTTTTCCCGCAACTCGGGCGGGATACAGTCCAGCTTGAGCCTCGCGTAAATCTCTTCTTCGGTGCGCCCCGCCACCGGCTTATCGCCCTTCAGCGTTGCCAGCGCGTATTCATTCAGCGTCAATCCCATGTCGTTCGCGCGCCCTCGCAGCACCACGTTGTGCTCCTTCGAGCCCGTGAAATACATCAGCGCCGCGCCAAAATTCTCTTTTTCGAGCAAGCGCACGTCCACCTGCAACCCATTTGTCAGCCTGAAGCTGACCTTGTTCTCCCCATGCGCCAGGATCTGATCGATATCCGGAAATTTCAGGATGTGTTCGGCGAGCGCATCCACATGTTTCTGCGACGTGAATCCGTCTGCCAGCGTCACCAGCAAATCCAGATCGCCTACGGTTTCTTTCCCGCGCCGCAGCGAGCCTGCGGGCGTCACCGAATCCACCGCTTTTCCCGCTTTCTTGATGTGCTCCGCGAGTGCCAGCGCTGCGGCTTCGGCCGTGTGGATCAAAAACCGTCCCGTGGATTTCTTAAATACTTCCACCGCCTTCAAAATATTTTGTTCGCTTTTCTCGCCGAAGCCCGGCAGGTCGCGCAGCTTCTGTTCTCTGGCGAGTTTTTCTACGTCCGCAACCGTGGCCGCTTTGAAATTTGACCACAGAAATGCCACTTTCTTCGGCCCTAGCGATTGCAGTTGCAGCACGTCCAGAATCGTCGGCGGATACTTTTTCAGCAGCTTCTTCCGCAGCGAATAATCCCCCGTCTTGACGATTTCCTGAAGATGCTCGACCATCCGCTCGCCGATTCCCGGCAACTCTTCAAGCTTCTCTGGCTCTTTGACAAGCTGCTCGATCGATTCGGGCAAGCTGTCAATCAGCTCCGCCGCCTTCTGGTAGCTCCGGTAGCGCCCAATGATCGCGCCGTCAATTTCCAGAAGCTGCGCCGTATCGCGGAGAATCCGCGCAATCTGCTTATTGTCCATAGCGGTTCATTATAAGCCGGTTTTGTAGGGTCGGCCTTCCGTTACCGCCCCGATTTTCGCTTGAAAACGACCTTTTATCCGTCGTAAACGTTGGGGCGAACCGCCATGCACCAACTCTGGCAAAATGTCCGTTACTCCTTCCGCGCCCTGCGCAAAAATCCCGGCTTCGCCACGGTCGCAATCCTTTCGCTTGCTCTGGGCATTGGCGCGAATGTCGCCATCTTTACCCTCATCAATGCCTTGCTCCTTCGCGATCTTCCGGTCCCTCGTCCCGAACGCCTCGTCGAACTCTCTCTTGTCCGCAACGGTCACAAGATCACCTTCTCGTATCCGATGCTCCGCGAACTCGACCGCGGCCAGCGCGTTTTTTGCGGTTTGATGGGCTGGGCTGAGTCCACAAGGCCCAATGTAGAAGTAGGCGGCGTGTTCGCCCGCAGCAACGTTTTTGCGGTAACCGGCAATTACTATTCACAGCTCGGCGTGGTGCCTCTTTTCGGTCGTCTGCTCACTTCAGAAGACGTCAATCCTCATGGAGGCTCGACTTCCCAGGTCGCGGTGATCGGTTACGAGTTCTGGCGTCGGCGCTTCGGAGGCGCGCCCGACGTCATTGGCAGGCAAGTCCGCATCGAAGGCCAGCCTTTCACCATCGTCGGTGTAACTCGAAAATGGTTTACTGGTTTGACTCCCGGCGAGCCGCCCGATGTCACCGTTCCCATCACGACCTACCCGTCCCTGTATAACTTCGGCGGGACGTTTACTCTTGAAGACCGGTCTTCGCTCTGGGTGCAAATCACTGCTCGGCTAAAAGATGGCGTGACCATCGATCAGGCGCGCACGCAGCTCCAATCGTCTTGGCCCGAGGTTCTCCTGGCCACCGCCTCCACGGAGAATCCCGGCCTGCGCCGCCAAACATTCCTTTCCATGGGCTTGGACGTCAGCCCGGTTCGAACGGGTTTTGCCAGGGACCTGCGCGCGCAATTTTCGCGACCCCTCTATGTTCTCGCCGGCATTGTCGGTTTGATTCTGTTAGTTGCTTGCGTAAATCTCGCAAATCTGTTGCTGGCTCGCGCTGCCGCCCGCACCCAAGAGAGGAGCGTGCGTGTGGCCATTGGCGCGAGCCGCTGGGCCCTCGCCGGCCAGGTCTTAACCGAGAGCTTGGTGTTGTCTGTTTCCGGTGCCCTCCTTGGTCTCGCGCTCTCTTATTGGGGAAGCCGCTTGCTCGTGGCTTTCATGACCGAGGGCGCCGTTTCGTTCGACTTGCGCCCGGATCTGCGTGTGCTTTCTATCGCGTTATTTGTCGGCGTGTTGACCGGCATTCTCTTCGGCCTCGCGCCCACGCTGCACTCCTCGCGTCAAGATCCTGCCGTGGTCCTTCAGCAAGGAACGCGAAGTGTGGCGGGCGGAGCAGGAAAATTGGGCCAGGGTCTGATTATCACGCAGGTGGCTCTGTCCCTTGTCTTGCTGCTGGGCGGGGGCCTTTTGGTGCGTACCTTTCAAGAATTGCGCTCCCTCGACCTCGGCTTTGAAAAGAACCATCTGCTCGAAATTATTCCCCAAGCCAAACCGGGTGCCGATCAGAAGGTGAATATGAATAGCTACCACAAGCAACTCATCGAACGGATTTCTAGCCTACCCGGTGTTCGTTCGGTCGGCTTTGCGGCCGTTGCCATCCCCAGCCCGGAAGCGCCTGAAGAAAAACAAAAAGTCTCGGTTACCTCGGAAGATCCGAACACCGGTTTCCACCGTATGGCGACGGAAATTGTTGTCTGGCCGGGCTTCTTCAACGCCCTCGGCATCCGCATGCTCGCTGGCCGCGACTTTCAACGATCGGATGATGAGAAGCATCCTCGGCTGGCCATCGTCAGCAGAAGTCTCGCGGAGCACCTCTTTCCCAAGGGCGACGCGATCGGGCAGCACATTCGTTACAGTTTTTGGCCCGACTTCCAGAACCTCGAAATCGCGGGGATTGTTGAAGACGCCCGGATTCTCGACGTGCGCGACTCTGCTCCTCAAGTTGTCTATCTTTCTTATCTTCAATTTCCGAACTGGGCGCAATGGGGTGACCTTTACGTGCGCACCAAGAAAAGCCCCGAAGCGCTGGCGACGACGATTGGTCATGAAATTGAGTCTCTCGGCCGTGAGTATCCGCTGCGCACGGCAACGGTCGACCAAATGGTGAGTCGTTTCCTGGTCAACGAGCGCGTCATCGCCATGCTGTCGAGTTTCTTTGCCGCTCTCGCGCTTTTACTGGTTTCGATTGGCCTTTATGGATTGATGTCTTACGGCGTCACGCGCCGAACGCGCGAAATCGGCATTCGCGTCGCGCTGGGCGCGCAGCAGGGAGGCGTTCGTTGGATGATTTTGCGCGAGACATTCACCCTGACGCTTTTTGGCATCGCCATTGGCATTCCTTCCGGCCTCGCCGCGAGTCGGCTGATCGCCAGCATGCTCTTTGGCTTGTCGCCCAGCGACATTTCAACCATCGTGACGGCTTGCCTCTTGCTCCTCGCCGTGGCGTTCTTCGCCGGCTACCTGCCTGCGCGCAGGGCTTCCGCCATCGACCCCATCCTCGCCCTCCGCGCCGAATGAAACGCGGTTGGTATCCTGTCCACTTCTTTTCTTTTTCCTCTTATTGAGCTCCTGTCCTTGCGCCCTTCGCGCTGCTGCTTCATTTTGTTTTTTTCTCTCCTCACTCGCCACTTTCTTCTGCCGGTCCACTGTCAATCATCGACCAGTTTCACTTGGCTTCAACGATTCGCACGGGCTTGTCGAGCTGAAAGGTCAGCACCGTCTCCGCCGGCACGTGAATCGAGCCGCCCTTGGTCAGGATCTGCGTCAATGCGCCGCCCCCCGCCCCGGCTCCGGCCCCGATCGCTGCGCCTTTTCCGCCGCCCGCAATGGCACCGATAATGGCGCCAAGTGCCGCTCCACCGCCGGTCATTTCCGCGGTGCGCTTGTTCGCGCCAAGCCCTTGCCTGCCTTTTTCCTGGAGGTCGGTGGTGCTAACCAGATATTCCTGGCCCTCTACCGAAATCGATTGTAAGTCCAGCACGAGATCGGAGGTACCATGAAATTTTCCTCCTTTCGAAGCCGAGCGGATGGCGACCTGGGCGTTCGAACCACGAGGAATGACCACATCGCCGTTGGCGTCGAGAACGTCGTCGGCGACTTCGGCCGCATAGGTCTGTCCTCCGGCGGCAGTCGCGGAGTTGATCGTGTCTTCGGTCCTCACGGAAATTTGCGTGCCGGCGGGCATAATGTAGGTTTTGGTACGGATTTCGGCCTGAGTCGGGTGGTAGTGATGTTCGTGTACCGCGTCGGACGCGGCTCTAGACGCCGAGCGGCGCGTTGGCGTGGCTCGATTTCCGGTGCTGGCAGCAGGAGGTTGCGTCTCCGAACTTGCTGCTTGAGTGTCGTCATACTCGATGGACTTCACCTGGGCCATCGGAATCGAGTGAGTCGTTTTGTCGTCGCCGGTCACAGTGATTCCCGACGACGAAGTGCCGGTGATCGTGCCGGTTAGCGTCGTGCCATCCCGCATCAGAATGGTTGCGTGTTGCGCCGGACCCTGCTTGGTCGCGCACGACGCCAGGAGAAACAATGAGCCAAGCGTTGCCCCCCCAAGAATGGTTCGCCGTATGAGATTTGGCATGCGCGCCGGTCCCGCTGAAGCTCTAAATGCCTGGTGATTCATCCTACCCTCCAATCGACTCATGGTTCTTCTTCGAGGCTGGATCTCGAGGGAGGATTTTATAGCAAAACCAGAGTTGTTTGGCTGTCGATGAACCGCAACGGCCACGTTTTGCCGCAGCGTATGCAGGTAAGTTTACGCATAACCTTAAGCGTCAGGGAGGATGTCAGAGAAGCGTGGAGCTTCGGTGCAGCGGACAAGAAGAAACGGCCAGCCGCTCCAGGGATGGATGGAGTTCACCAAGCGGGATCTCTTATCTTCTTCGTCTCCAAAAACAAAAATGGCCGGCAGGAGGGCTGCCGGCCAATTGCTAATAACTCAGTTGGGGAGATCTCTAGCTTCCGTTCTTCGAGACGTTAGCGGCCTGGGGACCCTTGGGGCCTTGAACGATCTCAAATTCGACCGGATCTCCCTCCTGCAAAGTTCGATACCCGTCGCCCACGATCGCCGAATAGTGTACGAACACATCCGGACCGTCGTCGCGACCGATAAATCCATAGCCCTTGGAATTATTGAACCACTTTACGTTGCCTTTCACTTTCGCTTGGCCTCCTAACTATACTTTCGGCTAGTGCCATTCCGCCTGGGCGCCAGAGATGGTTGCGCTCTGCACCCCAGATGCTGAATTGGCCGGAGTGTAGCCAGAAGCCTTTGCGGAGTCAATAGTCCGTATCGTCGCTGATGATTGAAAACGCGGGACTTATCGGCAAAATGAAGTGCTGTCTACCACAATTGCATCCGATAGCCATTATCGAGGAAGATAACGGAGATAGGAGATTGCTGCGATTGTTTTCGCATCCCACAGCGTCTTCCGGCGCAGCTTCGGCTTCGAGTTCCTCCACCAAGCAAAACCTTCTCGCAAAGCTTTCTCTCGTCTCGTACAAGTTCGTGGACCGATCTAGTTTAGCTCTAGCCGGCAGATCAGCGGCGAAATCGGCTAGCGACTTGCCGGAGCGATGTAGCTCAAATAATACAGGAGTCCCGCGATGGTCTTGGCGTCGTGCAACTTTCCCGTTCGAATCATCTGTTCCACTTGTTTGACCGTGCAGGGCCGCGCAAGGATTTTTTCGTCGTCTTCCGGAGCGGGCTCCCCCGGCGTCAGCCCTTCCGCAAGCAGTACATACATTTTTTCTTCCAAGAACCCGGGCGAAGGGAAAAACTCCAGAAAAATCCTGAAACGCTTCGCGCGGTAGCCGGTCTCTTCCTTCAATTCGCGCGCCGCCGCTTGCAGCGGCGTTTCTCCCGCATCCATTTTCCCCGCCACCAACTCCCACAGAAATTGCCGCGCCGCGTACCGATATTGCTGAATGAGCAGCACTCTTCGGTCCGCCAGCACGGGCAAAACCACCACCGACCCCGGATGCGTAATCATTTCCCGCGTCGTTCGAACGCCCGCCGGCTCGATCACTTCATCGCGCCGGATCCCAAACACTTTTCCCTGGTAAATCACTTGGCTGCTTAGAACCTGAGGTTTTTTGACCGTTGCTCCGGATTTCCTCATTGCTTCTCCTCATGAATCATCGCCCGTCATGATACCGTGAAAGAGAATTCGCATCGCCTTCCTTGCGCAAAGAATCTCTCTTCGGTCTTTCTCGCCACTCACCACTTCGTTTATCCCGAGGGCATGCGAGGGGTCACTTTCGACCGCGAGTCATCAATCCCCCGTTTCTCTGCTACCATCTTTCCATGCCCATCAACACCATCATCGTGGACGACGAGAAGCCTGCCCGCGAGGAATTGGCCTACTTGCTCAAGGGCTTTCCCGAAATCAACGTGATCGGGCAAGGCCGCAACGGCGTAGACGCTGTCAACCTCATCAAGGAACACTCTCCCGACTTGGTTTTTCTTGACGTGCAGATGCCGGGACTGGATGGTTTTGGAGTTTTGAAAAAATTGGTGGAACGCAAGATGCGCGTCCCGCATGTGGTATTCGCCACAGCTTATGACCACTACGCCGTCCAGGCGTTCGATGTAAATGCAGTCGATTATGTTTTGAAGCCCTTCGACAAGGCGCGCATTTCGAAAGCTATCGCGCGCGCCCGCCGGGAAATCGAAGCGCAAACCAGTCCTGCCGAGCGGCTCGAGCAACTCGTCAGCCAGTTGGGCACTGCGAAACAAACCTCCGCGCATTCCACACAGCCCGTGAAGTTGCTGGTGAAGTCCCAACAACGCCTGCTCCTCGTGGACGCCGAAGATTTGATTTGGGCTTCCGTTCAGGACGGCGACGTCACGGTGATGGCCAAGGACATTGAAGGTGCTTCGAACTATCGGACGCTCGAAGAATTAAACGCCGCGCTCGATTCCGATTCGTTCTGGCGCCCGCATCGTTCGTTCCTCGTGAACGTTCGCCACATCAAAGAAGTGGTGCCCTGGTTCAAGTCCAGCTACATGCTCAAAATGAGCGACAAAAAGCAAACGGAAATCCCCGTCAGCCGCGCGCAGATCAAGCGCATGCGCGAACTCTTCAAGCTGTAAGCCCGTCCTGCTAAGAATGTAGCAACGTTGATGCATTTTCGACCATGATTTCGCTCGTCATGGGCGGCTCTGCCGTGCTCGTTGTCAATGGCTTCATTCTGCTTGCGCTCGCTCCGGCAAAGCCGCCGCACGAACTTGCGTCCGCGCCCGCTCGGTAGCGCCTTACTTCCGCGCGCACTGGTGTGCGAATGGAGGGTCCACGGTCGGCCGTTACCGTTCACGGGGCTTGAAACGCCGTCGCCGTGACCCTCACAGGGTTTGCACTCGGAGGACGCTCGGGCGAGGAAGTGGGGGCGCCTGATTCCTTCGACGGCGGCGCTGGAGGCCGGTTGGGATCGTTGGGGATGTAGGGGTTGGGAGTAACGCTGGGCTGCCGATGGGTGTCCGGGTTGCGCCGAGAGTTGCGTGCGGGAGGAGGATCATTGGGAGGATCGTCAGGGCCATAGTAAGGATCATAGGGCGGCCACCAGGGGTCGTACCAATATCCGTACGGGTAATAGGAATAGGCGTATCCGGGCCAATACCCATACGGCCAACCCCAATTCCAGTCCCAGCCTAGGCCCCAACCCCCAGCCCCATCCTCCCCAACCCCAGCCGCGTCCGCGCCAACCCCAACCTCGGCGAAAGCCATCGCCACGAAAACCTCCACGGAAGCCGCTCCGGAAGGCTCCGCCGCGAAACCCGAATCCGCCAGGAAAGGGACTGCGCCTCGGAATCCCCCTCCTCCGCCGAATGCTCCGTGAAACCCTCCGCCTCCGTGGAAGCGGCCGCCGCCGGCGTGAAACCCTCCGCCTCCGCCGTGGAATCCTCCACCGCCATGCCCGCCACGCTGCGCCAGAGCAGGCTCAGGCGCGCCAAGAAACAGGATGGTGAGGATTGCCAAAAGAACTACGAGAAGGGTCTTGTTCATTTCCGTCCCCTCCGGTGGATTGACACAGGACCGCCGGGCGGGAGCAAACTTCCGTATCGCAGGTCTAATTTGGCAGTCCAACGGCAACATTTTACACTCTTGCCGAGCTTTCCAGCGGGTTTCTCGCGGGTCGGGCGGGTCGGAGGGCGTGGAAAGAAGCGATGAAACTGCCGACAAACATTCCAAAGGATTTGTCCGCTCTTCTCCAGGCGATGGCCGCGGATTTCCCCTGCATGCTCCGAGACAACCTTGTGGGCATCTACCTGTGGGGTTCGCTAACGTATGAAGCGTTCGACGAGAGGTGCAGCGACGTTGATTGCATTGTGGTCACGCGGCAAGACCTGGACGACCGAGAGTTTTCGCAGCTGGACGAGTGGTTCAGAAAAGCAGGCGAGTGCAACCGATGGGTGAAGCGAATCGATATGCGCTTTGTGATCGACGGGGAATTTCTCGACAAAACTTCGCGATGCTGCGGCTTCTATCACTACACGGGAAGGCTTGTCCGCACGGGATCGGACGGGAACCCGATTATCTGGGTGAATATCGGACAGTCCGGCATCACGTTGTGGGGCAAGCAGGCGAGGCTCATCGCGCCGCGCGTGTCCGAGCAATGCCTGGACGACGCGCTGTTGCTGGAGCTGAATTACCTGAAGGAGGGCCTGGCCTCTAGAGTGAACGATCGATCCGGCCAGGCGTTCGTCTATAACGCGTACGCGGTGCTCACCGCCTGCCGCATCCTTTACTCAGTGCATCGCCGAACGCTGGTTTCGAAGGACCAAGCCTCTGCGTGGGCGATGGAAAGAGTCCCGCCCCAATGGCGGCCGGTCATTCAGACCGCGAAAGAGAATCGGCTGAAGAATCGTGGCTCGACGACGCTACGCTTGGAAGAGCGCGCCAGGCGGTTCCTGGAGTTCGTGACGCGCGAGATTCACCGCACCCTGTAGCGCTCCGGGCCTCCTGCGGTGTGTGTGGGACATCGAGTTTTGTCGGAGGCTCGGCCTGAATGCCAGGGCTCGCGGCGTAGGGCCGTCGCGGTCCCACAAACTGGGACCCGACGGTTTTTAAGAAAGGGCCGCCAATCAGTCGCCATCGAACGCAATTTCCGCCATTTCATGCTTCGCCCTTGCTTCGCCCTTGGTGACCTCCCCGATGCCATGCCCGTAAGATTCACGCAACCGATTCGGGTGTGGGTCCACGTTTCACCGTTCCTCATTTTACTGTTGCAAGGAGGGCGCCATGATTCGCGAGCGGGCGCTGAAGGTCGTTCTGGTTTTGGTGGGGTTGCTCTTTTGTGCCGCGGTTTACCCCTGTTGGCTATGAAACTGGAAGAAGCCATGCGCATGATGCTGAGCGTCTATGCCACGCTCGGAGTGTTCTTGCTCCTTGCTTCGCGGAACCCGTCCGCGCACCGCAGCCTGATCGCTTTCGCGGCGTGGTCGAGCTTCGCGCATGCCGGGGTGATGGCGGTGCTGGTATATGAGCATCTGATTCGGCGCCAAGAGGCAATTGCAGTGCTTGTGTTCGGTATCATCGGTGTGGTTCTGCTCGTGCTGGCCCGAGCAAAGCCATCCCGCGAGCTCGCATCCGCCACGGCTAGGTAGCGCACAACCAAGCGCCAGGCAACTCTTCAAACCTCTCGTGATCTTTGTCGCGACTTATTCGGCGAGCCACGGGCCGATCCCGTTTACCCCGCGAGGCTGCTTATGCGACAATCGCCAGCCGCAGAGGGCAAGGCGTGAACAAAATAAAAGCCGCGCTAACACTCTGGTTGCTTCTTTATGCTCGAAGCGCATTGGCCCAGTCCGTGGAAAAGGAGCCCGCGGCCGTCGTCGAACTTGGCGGGGTGGGGAACTGGAATGTGAAAGGCGGGGGATCAAGTCTCGGTCCCACCGTGGCGGTTGAGTTTACGCCGATTAAACGCTGGCTGGAACTGGAGGTCGGAGTTACGCCACAGTTTGCCCGGCATTCCACGGAATGGGAAACGGACCTTCTGTTCAAGAAACCGTGGGACATCTCTAAGAAAGTGGAATTCATGATGGGCGTTGGTCCCGCGTGGGTTCGTACGAACCGGTCGGGCATGCAAAGAAACTCGATCAGCGCCGAAATCGCGCCAGATTTCATGTTCTGGCCTTCTGCCAAACGCAGATTTGGCTGGTACATCGAACCGGGCTACGAGTTCAACTTTGCGCGCGGCCATGAGCAATCGACGGGTCTAACGATCGGGCTGCTGATTGCCATCCGATGACGGGTTTGTTTACGAAGACGGGATGGCCCCGCTCGCTTGAAGCTGCGTGCTATCATTTTCTGCATGCACATCGAACCGGAGGATTCGCAAAAGGTAATCACGGATGAGGAACTCCGCGACGAATACGTTCGCGCGATGGGCCCGCGTCTTGGGCTGTTGTGCTCCGAATTGCAAAATGACTATGTTTGGCTGCAGCGCAAATGGAGCAATTTCCAGGAGCTGTTCGGAAAGGGCCAGAAACGCATCGATCTGCTGAACCGGGCCGCCTCCAACTTTTTCTATTTCCTCCACCGGTTGCTGCTGGAAGACGCCATGCTGCACTTGTGCCGCCTTTCGGACCCGCCCAAAACCAAGCTTCGCTCGGGAGACCGCGAAAATCTTTCCGTGCTGGCGATCGCTCCAATGATTACGGCCCCGGAGCTCAAAGCGGCCGTGCGAGCCGAAACGCTTGAGGTGCGCAAGAAGTGCGAGTTTGCCCGGAAATGGCGCAACCGGCGGTTGGCGCACACCGACATGATCCAGCGCGCAAAGGGCCAGGGTCTCGCGTTGCCCGAGGTGACCAGCACAGACATCGAGAATGCGCTCGACGCCATTGGAAACCTGATCACATTGGTGGAAGACCACTACGACCTTCCGCGCACGCTCCTGGTTTCCGATCCGTGGGGTGCCACCTCGCTCGTCCGTTATTTGCAGAAAGCCGATGAGGCCATTGAAAAGCAGCGCGAACAATCGCGCAAGGCTGCCGCAAAAGCCTGACCTGAAATTACCAGTCGCGAGTCACCCATCACGAGCCACGGATTGTGTTAGCATTTTGCGTACCCCGCGTACAATCTTAGATGCGGCCGCAAAGCGGCCGACGAACTGATGGACTTTTCGCTCAGCGACCAGCAAAAACTGATTCGCGACCCCGTCCGGCAATTCATGGAGACGGAAGTGCGCCCGTTCGTCAAGGAGTGGGAAAAGCAGGAGAAATTTCCCGCCGAGGCCATCCAGAAACTCGGTGAAATGGGCTGCTGCGGCATGCTGACGCCGGAAGAGTGGGGCGGGGCTGGCCTGGACACCATCTCCTACGCGCTGATGCTGGAAGAAGTGGCGCGCGTGCACACGGCGATGTCCACGGCGATTGGCGTGACGAATTCGGCGGTGCAAGCGCCGCTGCTGATGTTCGGCAGCGACGCGCAAAAGAAAAAATACTTGCGCCGCATGGCCACGGGCGAAACGCTCGGCGCATTTTGCTTGACCGAGCCGGCGGCTGGCTCGGACGCGGCAGGCATTCAAGCGACGGCCACGCGCGTTCCGGCTTCTGCGCTGGCAAACCTAGCGCCGGGCTTTAGCCCGGCATCTTCGGGTTTTGTCTATCGGGTAAAGGGAACTAAAACCTGGGTCACGAATGGCAACGTTGCGGGAGTCTACATCGTCTTTGCCAAGAGCGATCCTGCGGCGGGCGGCAAGGGCATCAACGCGTTTTTGGTCGAGCCAAGCTTCCCAGGCTTCAAAGTAGGCCGCCACGAAGACAAAATGGGGCAGCGGTGCTCGCCGTCGGTCGAGATTTTGCTGGATGATTGCGTGGTGCCCGTGGAGAACCGGCTCGGCGAAGAAGGACAGGGGCTACGCATCGCGTTGAGCGCGCTCGACGGCGGGCGCATCGGCATTGCCGCGCAAGGGGTGGGGGTGGCGCAAGGCGCGCTCGAAGAAACCATCAAGTACGCGAAGCAGCGCAAGGCGTTTGGGAAATCGCTCGCGGAGTTCCAGGCGATTCAATGGATGATCGCGGACATGCAGATGGAGATTGAGGCCGCGCGCGGGTTGACGCACTACGCGGCGTGGATGAAGGACGCGCATCCCGCGAAGCGGGGCGCGGCTTCGTCGAAGGCGAAGCTGTACGCGAGCGAAATGGTGAATCGCGTGGTGTACAAAGCGGTGCAGGTGCACGGGAGCGTCGGGTATTCGCGCGAGACGGAGGTCGAGAGAATGTATCGCGACGCGCGCGTACTGACGATTTACGAAGGCACGAGCGAGGTGCAGCGCATGATCATCGCGCGAGAGCTGTTGGGAGAGGACCCCAAACGATCCGTGGCGGCGAATTGACATCGCGCCGTTGGCCTTCCTCTCACGGTAAACGCCAACTGCCGGGGCGCCGGAAAAGCAAAAGTTCGCCGCGAATTCGATTTTTCCTAGCACAGGCACTCTTGCCTGTGCGGTTTTCTAAGGCTGGGTCGAGCGGCGCGTTTGCCGCATGTGGGGGCGCGCTTTAGTTTACTGGAGGGGCCAAGGGCGCCTCCCCGCTGTTCATGTAGCTCAGGCCTTCAGGCCTGAGGTTTTGTAGAGGCCGGGCTTTCCGCCCGGCTCTTGTCTTATTCTAGTGGTGGCCGGTCTCGCCACTGCTACCGATGAGGAGCGCGGATTGACGACGGGGAACAAGGGCAAGGGCGCGGAAAGCGGGAGCAAGGCTCCCGCACTCCAAAGGGCGCGGGTGCTGAGCGGCATGCGCCCAACGGGGCGCATGCACATCGGGAATTATTTTGGCGCGCTGGCGAATTGGGTGCGCTTGCAAAACGAGGTGTTGCCGAGCGGCGACCATGCCGGGCTAAAGCCTGGCGCTACGAAGGGCGGGCCTGAAGGGCGCGCTAACTCGCCACTTCCTGCTTACGAGTGTTTCTACTTCATCGCCGATTGGCACTCGCTGACGAGCGATTACGCGGACACCTCGGGCATCGCCCAGAACGTGATCGAAATGGCCACGGATTACTTGGCGGGCGGGCTCGATCCAAACAAATGCACCATCTTTCAGCAGTCGCTCATTCCGGAACATGCGGAGTTGCATTTGTTGCTGTCCATGGTAACGCCGCTCGGTTGGCTCGAGCGCGTACCGACGTACAAAGAGGCGCTCGAAAATATCAAGGACAAAGACCTGCACAATTATGGGTTCCTGGGATACCCCGTGCTGCAGTGCGGCGACATCGTGATGTACGGCGAGCCGGGAGCAAGGCTGTTCGTGCCGGTCGGTGAGGATCAGGTTTCGCATGTGGAGACGAGTCGAGAGATCGTGCGCCGGTTCAATACTTTTTATGGCCTCGAAATAGATATGGCTGGGATCGCCACGGACAAGAATGCTGCCGAGTTCATTGGGAGTATGCTGCCAAAGCTCAGGGGCGAAGACTACGAACTATTCCAGGAGGCCTGGCGGCGGAACATTAGAACGGCGGCTTTGGAGTGGGGAATCTCCAATTTTTTGGAAAGAGTGGAAAAACACAAGAAGTACTTCATTTATTCAGAGAAGCTGGCGGAGCCGGAGGTGATGCTGACGAAGACGCCGCGTGTCCCAGGGCTCGATGGGCGGAAAATGTCGAAGAGTTATGGCAACACCATCATGCTGAGCGAGAGCGACGCGGACATTCGCGCAAAAACCAAAGTGATGGTGACCGACCCGGCGCGGAAGCGGCGTAGCGATCCTGGAAACCCGGATGTTTGTCCGGTGTACGACTGGCATAAACTGTTCTCGACCAAAGAGACGCTGGATTGGTCGGCGCACGGCTGCCGCACCGCGGGAATCGGGTGCATCGAGTGCAAAGCAAAAATGGCGGACCATTTGATTGCATGGATTACGCCGGTGCGCGAGCGCCGCGTGGAATTCGAACGGCATCCCGCGCGCGTGCTCGAAGTGATTGATGAAGGCTCGAAACGCGCGCGCAAAGCGGCGCAAGGCACAATGGAGCGCGTGCGCGAGGCGGTCTTCGGCTGGGAGAAAAAACGCCAAGAAATTACAAGCGCCGCCGGCAGCGCAAAAGCATAAGTGCAGGGGCGTGTCCCCGAAGCGGAGAGCGAGCGGCGCAGCAAAGCGCCGGGTCTCAACACAGAGTTCGGGGGACGATGGGCGCGGAAAAGAAATAAAGATAACGCGAAGGCGCAGAGTACACAGAGGAACGCAGAGAAGAGATGGCGACACCGGAGAACAGGTTAACGGGCAAGCCCGCAGGAGCGGGCGCGGAAAAAAGCGCGTCCGTGGAGCAGTCCGCTTCGGTAGGCGGCGCCCGGCAGGCGGGCTCCGCGACAGAATCGGCGCAACTGCAAGGCGCGGACGCAAACGCAAACGCGGACCGCACCGCCCCTGGGGGCGGCGGGTATAAGATCCGCATCCCCATGTACGAAGGTCCGCTCGACCTTTTGCTGGATCTGATTAAGCAGCAAAAGATGAGCATCCACGACATTCAGATTTCGCTGATCACCGCGCAATACCTCGAATACCTGCACAAGCTGGAAGAATTGGACGTGGACGTTTCCGCGGAATTTATTTACATGGCGGCGACGCTGATTTACATCAAAAGCAAAATGCTGCTGCCGCCGGATCCGCTGGCGAGTCCGGAAGAGCAAGCGGCGGACCCGCGCGGGGAGTTGGTGCAGCGGCTCGTCGAACACGAAAAATTCAAGAACGCCGCGCAACTTTTGTACCAGAAGCAGCAGATTGAAGAAAACGTGTGGTCGAAGCCGGACAAGTCGCTGTATCAGGACCCAGGGACCGAGGGCGAATTGGTAGTTTCGCTGGTGGACTTGGTAAGAGTTTTCCAGCAGGTGCTGGAGCGGCGGAAGGAAGTCGTTCGCATCGAGCTGCAGCACGAGCAGTTCACGGTGGCGCAGATGATCGCGCAGCTGCGGGCGCAGATGATCGCGAGCGCGGAAAACGCGGTGAACCTGATTCAGTTTTTTGAGGCGTGCCCTTCGCGGCACGCGATGATCGTGGCGTTTTTGGCGGTGCTCGAAATGGTGAAACTGCAAGCGGTTATGCTGGTGCAGGAGAAAATGTTCGGCGACATTTTGGTAAGGAAGGGCAAGGCGTTTGACGTGGTGTTTGATGCGAATGGGGCGATTCGCATGGTGGATGAGGAATACCGCTAGCGCGGCGAGTGCGAGAAGACGGCAGACAAGATCGGAGAACAGAGATCGGAGATCAGGTGCGCGGAAATGACGAATGAAGAGAGAAAAGCGGCGCTCGAAGCGATTATTTACGCGGCGGATGAGCCGGCGACGATCGAGCAATTGACGAAGGCGCTGGGCGACGAAAAGCTGGCGGTGCAGGCGTCGCTCGACGAGTTGGTGGCGAGTTATGCGGCGGAAGAGCGCGGGATCGAGATTCGCGCGGTGGCCGGCGGATACAAGCTGTACACCAAGCCGCAGCAGCACGACGTAGTGCGGCGGTTTATCAAGAGCTTGCGGCCACCGCTAAGGTTGTCCATGCCGGCGCTCGAGACGCTGGCGGTGATTGCCTATAAGCAGCCGGTGACGGCGCCGGAAATTTCCGAGATTCGCGGCGTGAACACGGCGGGCGTGATCAGTACGCTGCTCGACAAGCATCTGATTACCACGGCGGGGCGGAAGGAAGTGATTGGGCGGCCGATTCTGTATAAGACGTCGAAAGAGTTTTTGATGCGATTTGGACTGAGCGATTTGGAAGAGTTGCCGAGCTTGAAAGAGTTTGAGGCGCTGGCGCGGGAAGCGCTGGGGAGCGATGAAGGATTGGCGCCCACCGATGAGAGCTTGACGAATGAAGCAAACATTGGAAAAGAACCGGCGAGTGGCGAGTCACGAGTAGAGAGCGAAGAGAAGAGAAAAAGTGCAGGCACGGAGACGGAGCCACAAGAAGGGTCAGCCGAAGCGACGGCGGCGAACAATAAGGGAACGCCGGAGAATGAGGATTCGGCGAAAACGGCCGCGGCGGGCGAATGAGACGAGGATTGAACACGGAGGTCGCCGAGGTCGGAGCACCGAGGTCACAGAGAGTCGGAGAAGAAACGGAATGGAAATGAGCATAGATTCGCGCACTATTTTCCGTTTTGCAATCACGGGCGCATTGATTGCCGGCGTGGTAGGCGCCGCCTTTCTCGCATATTTAAAGACAAACCCTCCAAATAACTGGATTACGGTTGGTGCCGGTCTAGTGGCTATCGGGCTCTGTCCCGGGTTCATCCCGTTTGATTCGGTCGCTGCTCTTGAAATGGAAATCCCGAGCAGAGGAATCTCTACCACTTATTAAGGCATCCCTTCGATGAAGGCTTGCCTCATCTCTATACGGAAACAAACTGGGACATGCAGGAGAGATTGCAGAAGATTATTGCGCGGGCGGGAATTGCTTCGCGGAGGCACGCGGAGCAGTTGATCTTGAGCGGACAGGTGCGCGTGAACGGTCACGTGGTGACGGAGCTGGGGACAAAGGCGGACGCCGCGCAAGACCGGATCGAAGCGGCGGGGCGCGTGGTGAAAGAGCAGGAGCGGCGCGTCTATCTGGTGCTGAACAAGCCGCCGGAAATTGTGTCGTCGATGGCCGATCCGGAAGGACGGAAGACACTGAAGAATTGTTTGCGAGGTTTTCCGGAGCGCGTGTATCCGGTGGGGAATTTGGAGTATACGGCGTCGGGGCTGGTGTTTTTGACCAATGACGGTGACTTGGCCGCGGAAATGCTGAAGCATTGGGGCGAACTGGAGCAGGTGTATTTGGTGAAAGTGAAAGGGATACTGACGCTCGAGGAATTGGAGCGGCTCGGCAAAGAGATTGGCGTGCGGATGAAAACGGTGCGGCAGCCGGACGCGACACGAAGGCGGGCCCGCCCCGGCGGGCAGGCGCGTAATTATTGGTATGAAGTGCGCATGCGGGATACGAAGAAAGATGAGATGCGCAACGTGCTGTTTCGCGAAGGGCATCCGATTGAGAAGCTGCAGCGAATTGGACTGGCTTCATTGACCGTTGAGAGTGTTCCATTGGGAAGGTATCGAGTGTTGGATGCCAAGGAAATAGCGGCATTGCAGAGGATTGGGCATCGCCAAGGGACACGAAAAAAAGAAAGCGAAACGCAGAGACAGAGAGACCGCAGAGAAGAATAGGAAACAGATTGAAGCATGGCGGTGGAACGGTTGCAGAAGATTATGGCGGCGAGCGGGATTGCCTCGCGGCGCAAGGCGGAAGAGATCATTGCCGCCGGGCGAGTGACGTTGAATGGAAAGGTGGTGACCGAGCAGGGAACCAAGGCGGATCCGGAGCGGGATGAGATTTCAGTAGATGGGAAACCGTTGAAGAGGCCGGAGCGGCTCGTCTATTACGTGCTGAACAAGCCCAAAGGCTATGTCACGACCGTGAGCGATCCGGAGGGAAGGCCGACGGTGATGGATTTGCTGCGCAGGCCCTTTGAAGGTCAGGGCAAGCGCGCGGAGCGCGTGTACCCGGTGGGGCGCCTGGATTATGCGAGCGAAGGCCTGCTGCTGATGACCAATGACGGAGCGCTGGCGCAGAAATTGACACTAGCCGGCTCACATGTGCCGAAGACCTATCGCGTGAAAGTCAGCGGGAAGCCGGACGAACGGGCAATTGCGCGACTTCGCGCAGGCATCACAATTGAATTACAAGACGGGCGGCGAGTGAAGACTTCGCCGGCGCAGATACGGCTTGCAGAGCCCGGAGCGAATCCGTGGTACGAAGTCGTACTGATTGAAGGGCGGAACCGGCAGATTCGAAGGATGTTTGAATGCGTGGGACATCACGTGGAGAAGATCAAACGCGTGCGGTTGGGACCGCTGGTGCTGGATGTGGAGCCGGGGAAGTTTCGGGAGTTGACGGAAACAGAGGTGACAGAGCTGAAGAAGGCTGCTCGAGGTAAAGGAGGCAAAGTGACGCAAAGGAGGTAAAGGAAACAACGAAACCAATATGGGCGTGACCGCGGGGACAAGCTTTGTTGAGGGGAAACGCGGAAAGTCAGGGAAGGTGCGAGAATAAAGGGTGTTGCGGCCCCGAGAAAATGGGGAAAAGATTCAACACCGAGGGCCCAGAGGCTAAGTAAAACCAACCGGAACGCAAAAAGCACGGAATGGCGTGGTTTGGCCGTTGCGACCAGTTGAGACGAGATTTGTTGAGGCTCCAAGAAGAGACCAGATGAGCAAATCGATTGAAGAGCTGATACCGGACTACCTGCGCGGGCTGCCCGTTTATGTTCCGGGAAAACCCATTGAAGAAGTCGAACGCGAGCTGCACATTCACGCGATCAAGCTCGCTTCGAATGAGAATCCGCTGGGGCCGTCCCCGATGGCGATGGAAGCGGCGCGTAAAGTGCTGGCCGATTCGAACCGTTACCCGGACGGCGGAACGCTGCGGCTGCGGGAAAAAATCGCGGCGTTGCACGAAGTCTCGCCGGACGAAATTTTTATCGGGCTGGGATCGAGCGAATTGATTGACGTGGCGGCGCGCGTGCTGCTGGGGCCGGGGACGATCGGGCTGACGTCGGAAGGCACGTATCCGCCGTTTTCGACGGCGATTCGCGCGAATGGCGGGGCGCTGAAGCGCGTGGCCATGCGCGCGTTCAGCTACGATTTGCCAGAAATGGCGCACGCGGTTACCAATGCGACGCGCATCATTTATCTGGCGAATCCGAACAATCCTACGGGAACGGCGTTTGGCGCGGCCGAGTTCGAGCGCTTCTTGAGCCACGTGGCCAGCGGCACGCTGGTGGTGCTGGACGAGGCGTACATCCATTACGCGGATCGCGTGGACATGCCGCAGTCGGTTGAGCTTTTCCGGTTGCGCAAGAATCTGCTGATCCTGCGGACGTTTTCGAAAGTCTATGGCATGGCAGGGATACGCATCGGGTATGGAATCGGAGCCGCGGCACTGGTGTCCGCGATGAACAAGCTGCGCACGCCGTTTAACGTGTCAGGAGTGGCGCAAGCGGCGGCATGGGCGGCGTTGGATGATCACGAGCACGTAAAGCGATGTATTGAGGCCAATCGCGTGGAGCGAAAGCGGATTGCCGAGGAAGTGGCCAAGCTCGGATTGAAGCCGGTGAAGAGCGAGACGAATTTTGTGTTTGTGGAAACGGGGCCGGAAGCGAACGCGATCGGCGACGATTTGTTGCGGGAAGGGGTGATCGTGCGGCCGCTGGCGTGGATGGGTTTTCCGGAGGCGATCCGCATTTCGGTGGGAACGACGGAGGAAAATGACAAGCTGTTCGCCTCGCTGCAGCGGGTGCTAGCGAAAGGCAAAGGAAAGCCGGAGTTGACGGCGCGGTAAAAGGGAAGCGTGACGGGACTCGTGACTCGTGAAAACCCGAGAGATGGCCCGCGCGGGTGACTTGCACGGGATTTCAACACCGCGGGCAGGAGAGCCAGGGCAGGAGAGGCCACAAAGAGAACAAGGAAGGACATGAGAGTGCTGGTGCCGGAGCGGTGGGAGTTTGGGGCCGAGAATGGCGGGGATCCGATCGCCGAAATTCTGAACAAATGCAAGACGATTGCGGTCGTCGGGTTGTCGTCAAACCCGATGCGGCCAAGCCACGAAGTGTCGGAATACATGCAGCGCGCGGGCTACCGTATCATTCCGGTCAATCCGAATGAGAGGGAAGTGCTGGGAGAGAAGAGTTACGCGCGATTAGAGGACGTGCCTGAAAAAATTGACCTGGTGGATATTTTCCGGCGCGCAGAGAACGTGCCGGCTGTCGTGGAGAGCGCCATTCGCGTGGGAGTGAAAGTGGTGTGGATGCAGTTGGGCATTGAGAACCAAGAGGCCGCGGAGAAGGCACAAGCCGCGGGATTGGCGGTGGTGGAGGATGCCTGCATTTTGGTTGAGCACCGCAGGAGAGGGATTGGCGGATAGGGATTAGGGAAAACGACGAGAAGAGAATGGCCCGCGCGAAACGATTGCGCGGGATTTTTGTTCTACGAGCACACATGTTCGGCAGCTGACCGGTGAAAGCCCCGTTCCAACCTGGTGGAGGTGAAGGATAGCGAAGCGCAAGGACGTCACCGCGAGGCGGGGTCTGAAGGAAGCGTGGAGGTCTGCGGCGTCGGACGAGCGGCAACTCAGGACGAAGTCCGTATCCATCAACGACGCTGGTGGTAAGTCCGGCGGTCGCGTAGCAAAAGCAGTCGAGCCTATCGTGCGAGATCCCGGGAATGGTGGAGTTGTATGACGGTTCAGTGGGGAAGCGGAAAAACCAGGAGGTTACGCTTGCCGGGGACGACGACGCCGAAGAGGCGACCGTCATCGGAAATCGAAAATTCGCGGAAGCTGAGGCCGTGAAGAACGGGAACGGGCGTGGGCTGAGCAACGGGAATTTCTTTGTTGGGCGCGACGGCGGTGAGCGCAGGAACAGGAAACCAAACAATGTCGCCGGATTTTTTTTCGGGAGCGCGCTTGAGGAAAATGCGCGAACCGTCGGGAGTCCAGCGATACACGCCAAGCCCAACGCGCACGCGGGCGAGTTGATTCGGATGGGTGAGGCTGCGGATTTCTAGGACTTCGCGGTCGATGAAATAGGCGGCTTTGGTGCGGTCGGGAGAAACGGCGAGGCCGCCTTCGTAACTGTCGAGCGTGGCGAGTTCCTTATCGGAATCGCTGAGGACATCGAGATATTGCAGGCGCGGCGGGCCGGACATGGAGTGGTCTTGCTCGACGGCGACGGCAAAATTCATTCCCGGGAGCCAGACGACATCACGAAAGGTGCGGCCCTCGTAGGGAGAAGGAACAGAGCCAGACGAGAGACGCGTGGTTTTGATGGACAAGAGCGGGAGAGTGGGCACGGCTTGAGAGAGATAGGCGATGGTGTTGTTGTCGGGAAGAAACGCGGCGTTGGACGAGTCGAGGATGAAGCTGTCGCCTTTGTCGATCTTGACTTCGTGGCCGGATTCGTCGAAGAGCAGCGTTTGGACGGTGTTGGTGGCGTTGCCGCTGTCGTCGACGGTGGTGGTGAGAAGCTGGACGAGGAGATCGCGGCCGTTCGGCGACCAGCGAATAGAGTCCGTGAGATAGCTGAAGAGCTGGTTGCCGCGCGTGTATTTTTGACCCTCGAGAAGGCGGTGGCGATGGCCGCGAGCATCCTCGACCCAGATGTCGTCGTGCTCGAGGTCGTAGCGCTTGGTTTTCAGTTTGTGATAGACGGAAAAGGCGATGGCGTCGTTGGGACCGAAGGAGAAGGCGGTGATTTCGTCGTCGATGGAGCGGAGAGGATTCTCGAGGTTTTGGGCGCGAGCGGAAGAGGAGAAGAAAGAGAGAAGAAAAACATTAACGCAGAGAACCCAGAGGAGACGCAGAGGACACGGAGAGTTGGGAGAAGACGCGCTGGCCTTGCTCGGAGGGATCGCGAGCGAATGGGGATGGAAGGCTCGCCGCGAGGAGATCATGGTTTGGGATGCGGGCCAGTGTAATCGGAGCAGCAAGGCTTTTGGACAGGAGTGAACTCCATGAGCTCGACGCGGGTGCCGTCGGGATCGTAGAGATTGAGCTGCCATTTGCCGTCGCGGCCAATTTTAGGTTCTTCGGTTCCGTTCCAGCCATTGGTGCGGAGCTGCTTTTCCGCGGCGTGAAAGTCGGGAACGCCAAGGGCGATGTGATTCATCACGCCGAGAGTGTGCTTGTCGGCGTTGGCGGGAACGTTGAGCATGTATTCGAGCCAGTCGGTGCCGTCAGGGACCTGCATATCCACCCAGTTGGTCTCCTCGTCTTTCATGCCGCCGTGCCAGTAGACGTGGAAGCCGAGAATGCCTTTGTAGAATCTGTCTTCAGCGGCGCGGTCGCGGACGACGAAGCCAGCATGAATCAGGCGAGTGCTGATTTGACTGGCGAGGGCTGTGAATTGGCGATGTGTAGGGGCTTGGACGAAAGTGATGAGAATGCCTTGGGGATCCCGAAGAGAAAAGTGCATGACGCCGCTGAAATCTCTCGTGACCGCGTCGACCGGAATGTTGTGAGCCTGAAGATAACGGTGCATCCCGGGGACGTCGGTAGTGGCGAAGGCGACTTCAGCGAGCAGTTCAGGGTGGGAGCCAGGGGCCACTTCGGCCAAAGCAACCCGTTGGTGGTCACTGAGGATGTAACAGGGGCGGGCCATGTTTGCGCAGCCGGCGTCTCGGGGGGTGACGCCAAGAATTTTGCTGTAGAAATCGAGCGCCTTGTGCGGGTCCGTGGACCAGAGACGAACGTGCGTGATGCCAGTGATAGGCGGCCGAGTGGATTGATCCTGACCGCGAACGGACACAGCCAAGCAAGCGATCACCGGGAACAGAATCGCGGCTATCAAGGTGCGGCGCATCAGATCACCTCAAGATTTAGGTACCGGCTTGGATTTTAGCCTACGGATTTCGTCGAGGCGAAGGCGAAGACGCTGCTCGAAGCCTTGGTCGGTGGGGTGGTAGTACGTGCGGCCGGCGAGATTGTCGGGGAGGCAGGGCATGTCCGTGAGTTTGTCGTCGTAATTGTGCGCGTATTGGTAGCCAGCGCCGTAGCCGAGATTCTTCATGAGGCCCGTGGGGGCGTTGCGAAGATGGAGCGGGACAGCATCGGCTTCGGTTTTGTGCACGTCGTCGAGGACCTCGCCGTAGGCGGTGTAGACGGCGTTGGACTTGGGCGCGAGCGAAAGATAGACGGCGGCTTGCGCGAGAGCGAGGTGGCCTTCGGGGGCGCCAAGGAAATCGAAAGCGTCTTTGGCGGCGAGCGTGACGGCAAGAGCGTTGGAGTCGGCGAGGCCGATGTCTTCGCTGGCCATGCGCACCATGCGGCGCGCGAGATAGAGAGGGTCTTCGCCGGATTCGATCATGCGCGCGAGCCAATAGAGCGCGGCGTCGGGGTCGGAGTTGCGCACGGATTTGTGCAGCGCAGAAATGAGATTGAAGTGCTCTTCGCCAGCTTTGTCATAGCGCAGGAGCTTGCGCTGAAGAACATCTTCGAGAAGTTCGGGCGTGATAACGCCGGGAGCGTTTTTCTTGGGCCGAGTGCTTTTCACGGCGAGTTCGAGCGTGTTGTAGGCGGAGCGGGCATCACCGTTCGAAAAGGAAGCGATGCGGAAAAGAATGTCCTCAGAAACTTCGATGCGTTCCTTGCCAAGGCCGCGCTCTTTGTCGGCGAGGGCGCGGCGAAGAAGCTCGACGATTTGCGGCGTGGCGAGCGGTTCGAGGACGTAAACCTTGGTGCGCGAGAGAAGCGGCGAGATGACTTCGAAGGAAGGATTCTCGGTGGTCGCGCCGATGAAAGTGATGTGGCCGGCTTCGACGTGAGGGAGGAAGGCGTCCTGCTGGGCTTTGTTGAAGCGATGGACTTCGTCAACGAAGACGATGGTGCGGTAGCCGGAGCGCGATTTGTATTCGGCGGCGGCCATGACGTCTTTGATTTCCTTGATGCCGGCGAGCACGGCGCTGAAGGAGACGAAATCGGCGTGCGTCAGCCGGGCGATGAGGCGCGCAAGCGTCGTTTTGCCGCAGCCGGGCGGGCCCCAGAAAAGCATCGAGCCAAGATTGTCGCTTTCGATTTGCAGGCGCAGCGGCTTGCCCGGGCCGAGAAGTTTTTCCTGCCCGATGAATTCATCGAGGGTGCGTGGGCGCATGCGCTCGGCGAGCGGCTGGCTGGCTGCGGCAACGCCGGCGTCCGCCGGAGAAGCCGGTAGTTTGGAGAAGAGACTCATCGAACCTTTGAGTCTAGAGCTTTTGGGAGAATTTCGGAAATTCATTTGTACCGATGCGCCGGGGACGGGCCGTGCAGTATTGCACGCAGGGTCCGCCTTCTGATGCCGAGCGTTTCCCAACCGAAGCATAGACGGCCTCGGAAGGCCGTCCTGCGTAGTCAGTCAGGCCCGGCTAGTCTCGAGCAGCGGGAGTTGCGTTGGCGGGCGGCTTCGTAGAAGACGACCGCGGCGGCAGCAGCGGCGTTGAGGGACTCAACGCCGCTGGCCATGGGGATGTGAATGCGGGCGTCGGCGCTGCGCTCGACTTCTTCGGGGAGGCCCGCTCCTTCGTTGCCGACCAGAAGCGCGATGGGCTGGCACCAGTCCACTTCCCATGGTGCGAGCGGAGCCGTGGCGATGCCTTCTTGCAGGGACCGAGCATGTTGCGCCACAATCGCCACGGATGATCCGGCGGTCATTCGCAGGCTGGAGGCCAGCGTGCGAATGCCCGCGACCTTGAATTGCGTCTGCAGGATGGGGAGAGACATTCCGGCAAGGATGGGGAGATGGAGAGCCGCACCGGCGGAGGCGCGCAGCGCCTTTGGCGAATAGGGGCTGGCGGTGCCGGCGACGCCAGAGGCGGCAGTGGCACCGCCGGTCGCGCCAAAAGCCGCCGCCGTACGCAGGATTGTGCCGACATTGCCAGGGTCCTGCACGCCGGCAAGGACGACAAGCAAAGCGGCGCAAGCCGATTCCGGGGTGCGGACCAGGTCGTCGAAAGAAGTTTGCCGAGGTTTTACCAAGGCCGCTACGCCTTGCGGATGCTCAGTGTCGGCCAGACCCTCGAAGAGGCGGTCAGTAGTTCGCAGCGTGGGAAAGCCTATTTCCGGGCGGTCGATGAGGGGCGCGAGGCGCTCGTGATGGCGTTGGCCGGATTCGCTGAACAGCAAGGCTTGGATCCGGCAGCCGGAGCGGAGCGCTTCTTCGACCAAGCGCACGCCTTCTACGCCCACAAAGCCATTTTCCGTGGGCAGGCCGCCGCGGAGGGCCATGCGAAACTCTTTGAGCCAGCGATTGTCGCGGCTGGTGAGCAGCGCGGATTCGCCGGCAGGTCTCGCGTTTCGTGCCGCCTTGCCAGGCGTAGCCATAGCTTGGAGGTTAGCAAATTTCAGCCCGCGGGCGCTAACGCGAGCAGGTAGTTCGGCCTTAGGACTCAAGACTTCGCGCAAGTAGCTCAAATTACAGGCTGCTATTGCGCGGGCGAAAGCGGGTGTGGTAGCGTCGGCGAAATATGAGCGGTGCGAAGCGAGCGCTGCAGGGACAGAACTACGTCTTCGCCAAAGGCCAAAAAATTGCCCGCTGAACTGCTGCGCGTCAATCCAATCAATCCGGAAGTGGAAGTGCTGCGATATGCAGCGAACTTTCTCTCTCGCGGAAGTGTGATCGCGATTCCCACGGATACTTTCTACGGGTTGGCAGCGGATCCGTTCAATCTTGCGGCCGTGGACGAAATTTACCGCGTGAAGGGGCGGCCGGAAGCGCGGGCGCTGCCGATTCTGGTGAACTCGATCGAGCAGGCCGTGACGCTTTCGCGAGGAACGCCGGGAAGCTTTATGAGGCTGGCGCAGAAGTTCTGGCCGGGGGCGCTGACGCTGGTGGTGAACGCGGCGCATAAGATTCCGCTGAAGGTGACGGCAGGGACGGGGCGCGTGGCGCTGCGTTGGCCGCGAAGCGAAGTGGTGCGGTGCCTGATCGAGGAATTTGAAGGGCCAGTCACGGGAACGAGCGCGAACATTTCCGGATTTTCTTCCTGCGCGAGCGCGGCGCAGGTGGTGAAGCAACTGGGTTCGCGCGTTCCGCTTGTTCTCGATGCTGGAGAGACGGGAGCGACGTTGCCCTCGACGATCGTTGAATTGAATGGGGACGCGTGGAAGATTGGGCGCGAAGGCGCGATTCCGGTAGTGGAGATTGAGAAGGCCATGAAAGAGCGGGGCTAGAGGCTGGGGATTAGGGATAAGCCAGCTGGGAAAGAGAGAGATAACGCAGAGTACGCAGAGTGCGCGGAGAAATCGCGGCGTTATCGCGGCGGCGCGTAGGAGATTTTTCCGAGGATGGCTGGGCGGCACGCGCCCGTGGCAGAGGGAAGATTCGCCGGGCGTTGGTGAAGTGTCTGGTACGCCAGAAGAGCGAAGGCGAAAGCTTCCTTGGCATCGCTGGAGATGCCGAATTGGGAAGAACAGACGATTTCGATGTTGCGTGAGGATGCGCGCGTGGCGGGACCGGGCGCCGCGTGCTGCGCCCCTACAGGAGACCAAACGCGGCCAAGGGCCGCAGAGAGTTGGGCGAGGATGAGCGGATTGCGGGCGCCGCCGCCGGAGACAATGAGTTGGTGGATTTTATGTTTGCGGAGAACGAAACAATTTAGCGCGTGGACGACCGAGAGAGCCGTGAAAATTGTTGCCGCTCGGATGAGGTCATTCGGCTTGGCGCGATAGCGGCGGCCGAGGACGAGAATCTTCTCTACGTAGGTGCGGCCATAGTATTCGCGGCCGGTGGATTTGGGCGGCGCGAGTTTCAAGTACGGGTCTTTTATTAATTCATTGAGAAGAGCGGGAATCGAGCGACCGCCTTGCGCAAGACGGGCGTCTTTGTCGAAACGCTGGCGACCGTGCGTGAAGTGCTGGACAAGGGCATCAATGACCATGTTGCCTGGGCCGGTATCGAAGGCCAAGACCTGGTCGGGAGGCGCACCTGCGGGGATAACGGTGACGTTGGCGATGCCGCCGATGTTCAGCGAAATGCGTCCAAGTTTAGGATGGCGATAGAGGGCGTAATCCGCGAAGGGTACGAGCGGAGCGCCCTGGCCACCGAGAGCCATATCCGCGGGACGAAAATCAGAGACGGTGATGATTCCAGTGCGGGCCGCGATGACCGAACCGTCCCCAATTTGCAAAGTAGAGGCAGTTGGCCTGCCGAAGTAATCTGCGGGCTGGCCTTGATGGAAGATCGTTTGGCCGTGATTGCCAATGAGGTCGATGCGTCGCGGAGCGATTTTGAACTTCTTGCACGCGGCAAGGATAGCGTTGGCGTAGATGTGCCCGAGGCGGAAGTTCAGTTGACTGAGTTCGCCGGCGGAGATGGGGTGCTGCTCGGCCACACGAAGGATTTCTTTACGCAGGGCAGGGGGGAACTGGAATGAAGTGTGCCCGAGCAGTTTTGCGTTGAGATGCGGCGGCGCGCCAGAGATACGCGCCAGTGCAACGTCGATTCCGTCGGCGGAGGTGCCGGACATGAGGCCGAGGACAAGGAACGGCTTCGAAGTCATTGCACGAGAAGTTTTAACACAGAGAGCACCAAGGTCGCGGAGAAATCACGAGATCTGTTTCTTTAATTCGGCGAGGAGATTGAGGGCGTCGAGAGGTTTTAACTGGTCGAGGTCGGCGTCGCGGAGTTTGTCGAGAACGGCGCGGTCGAGGGGCGTGAAAAGGGTTTGTTGGTGGCCGTTGCTGCCGGGACCTTCTCCCGAGGCGCCGGGAGAGAGCGTTTCGCTCAGCGCGTGCTCGCTCTGCTCGTGACGCTTCAGGACTTCGCGGGCGCGCTCGATGACACTGCGCGGCAGCCCGGCGAGGCGAGCGACTTCGATGCCGTAACTTTTATCCGCGCTGCCGGGCTCAACGCGGCGAAGAAAAATGATTTCGCTGGGCGTTTCTTTAACAGCGACGTGCACATTTTTGATGCCGGGAAGAAGGTCGGCAAGTTCGGTGAGTTCCTGATAATGCGTGGCGAAGAGCGTGCGCGCGCGCGTTTGCTTTTGGAGATGCTCGACGACGGCCCAGGCGATCGAGAGTCCGTCAAAGGTCGCGGTGCCACGGCCGACTTCGTCGAGAAGCACGAGGCTCGAGGGAGTGGCGTAATTGAGAATGCCTGCGACTTCGCTCATCTCGACCAGGAAGGTAGAGCGGCCGCGGGCGAGATTGTCGCTCGCGCCGATGCGCGTGAAGATGCGGTCGGTGATGGGAAGTTTCGCCTGGCGCGCGGGAACAAAAGAGCCCATCTGAGCCATGAGAATAATCAGAGCGGCCTGGCGAAGATAGGTAGACTTGCCGCCCATGTTCGGGCCGGTGATGAGAAGTAATTGCTGGCGCCCCGGCTCGAAACACAGATCGTTGGGGACAAAACGCTCGCCGCGCTGGCGGAGAAGCTCTTCGATGACGGGATGGCGGCCACCGATGATGAGCAGTTCGCCAGTGGAATTGAATTCGGGGCAAATGTAGCCGCGGTCGGCGGCGAGCTTGGCAAAAGCTGCAAGAACATCCAGTTGCGCAACAGCGGAAGCCGTGCCACGCAAGCGCGCGGCGTTGGCGGCAACCGAAGAGCGAACGTCGATAAAGAGCTGGCGCTCAATTTCGAGAATGCGCTCGTCGGCAGCAAGGATTTTGCGCTCGTATTCTTTAAGCTCGGGTGAAGTGAAGCGCTCGGCATTGACCAGCGTTTGCTTGCGTTCGTAGTCGGCTGGCGCGAGATGCAGATTGGGCTTGGAGATTTCGATGTAGTAGCCAAAAATCTGGTTGAAACGAATTTTCAGCGAGCCAATGCCGGTGCGTTTGCGCTCGCGCTCTTCCATGGCGGCGATGATTTCCTTGCTGTTCTTGCTGAGGCTACGCAGTTCGTCGAGTTCGGCGTGGTAACCACCGCGAATGATTCCCGGATCGGTCGGGAGTGCCGGGGGATCGTCGGCGATAGCGCGCTCAAGGTGCTCACGAACGTCGGCGAGTTCGTCGATTTCGTCGTGGAGTTGACGAAGGAGTTCGCTCCCGCCGGCGGGCGGCGGCATTACGAAATTCTTCAAGACCGGGAGTTGGCCGAGGGACTTGCGCAGCGCGACGAGTTCGCGCGGAGTGGCCAGACCGAGGGTGATGCGGCTGGTGAGGCGTTCGAGGTCGAGGATCCCGCGAAGTTCTTTTCGAATTTCGCCGCGCACGACCGTCTGCTGAACCAGGTGAGTTACCGCCGCGAGGCGCGCTTGGATGGCGTCGCGGTCGAGGAGCGGGCGCAAAAGCCAGGAGCGCAAGAGGCGCGCGCCCATGCCGGTAACTGTAACGTCCAGTGCGGCGATCAATGTCGTCGGTCCTAAAGAGCGGCCGGTTTCTTCAGAAAAAATGGGCGTAAGCAGTTCGAGGTTGCGCACAGAAACGGGATCGAGGACGAGAGTATCGTGATGTTGGTAATAGCGAACACGATCCAAATGTGCAAGAGCCTCGACGCTGGGTGCATCGGCTTTTTCCCGGGCTTCGCCGGAGCGGTCGCCGCGAGCAGCGTTTTCGCGCAAGTAGTGAATAATGGCCCCGGCGGCGGAAAGCGCTTGCGGATGGTCGTCCAGGCCGAATCCGGTAAGTTCAGCGACGCCAAATTGTTCGCGAAGGATGCGCTCGCCGTAATCGCGCTGGAAGGTCCAGTCTTCGAGGCGCGATTCGATTCCGCCGGCGCCTTCAAGAAGAGAAGTCTTGGCGGTCTCGAAAAGCTGTTGTGGGCGGGGAAGCAACGTTTCGCGAGGCCGAAGGAGCTGGAGTTCATCGCGAAGCGCTTCGTCGGCGCGTGGTCCGCAAAATTCCGTGGCTTGAAATTCGCCAGTCGAAAGATCGACAAAGGCGAGGCCTATGGGAGAGCCGGACGGATGCGGCGCAACCGCAGCAAGAAAATTGTTTTCACGAACGTCGAGCACGGCGAGGTCGGTGGCCGTCCCGGGAGTAATCACGCGCACGACTTCGCGGCGAACGAGTTTCTTGCCCGGCCCGGGCTGCTCCATCTGATCGCAGATGGCAATTTTGAAGCCGCCGCGGATCAGCCGGGCGAGGTAGCCTTCCGCGGCGTGGTAGGGAACGCCGCACATGGGAATGGGCTGGCCTTTTTCGCGGTTGCGGGATGTGAGCGTAATTTGCAACTCGCGCGACGCGATCATCGCGTCTTCGTAGAAGAGTTCATAGAAATCGCCCAAGCGGAAAAGCAGCAGGGCGTGCGGGTAGCGCGCTTTGATAGCGTGGTACTGCTGCATCAAGGGTGTGCCCGGCTCGGTCATTCGTAAGCGGTCGGTGTCAGTCTTCGGGCTTCAGTACAGAGTACCTAATGATGGCGTATGGGGATAAAAACGCAAGTGGTCCTTTCGCGGCAAAAGAGGAAAGAAATTTCGTTCTTGCCAAGAGGCTTGCGGTAGCGGCAAGTCATGCGTGAATGCCAAGCTGAGTCAGCAAGAAGGCGTAATCCAAAGCGATTTCGCGCAGATAGTCGTAACGGCCAGAAGCGCCGCCATGGCCCGCGCCCATGTTGATTTTGAGCAGCAAGGGATTCGAATCGGTTTTCAGAGTTCGCAGCTTCGCCACATATTTCGCGGGCTCCCAGTACATAACCTGGCTGTCATGCAGGGCGGTCTTGAGAAGCATCGCGGGGTAAGCCTTCCGCTCGAGATTTGTGTACGGACAGTACTTCTTGATGCGGAAGTAGTCTTCCGCAATTTGCGGATTGCCCCATTCCTCGTATTCGCCGACGGTCAGTGGAAGGGAAGCGTCGAGCATGGTGTTCAAGACGTCGACAAACGGCACTTGGCTGAGAACAACATGGAAAAGATCGGCGCGCATATTGACCACAGCGCCCATCAGCAGGCCGCCCGCGCTGCCGCCTTGAATGGCCAGTTTTTCCGCCGAGGTGTAGTGCTGCGCGATCAAATATTCCGCAGCGGCAATGAAATCTGTAAAGGTGTTTTGTTTTTGCTTCATGCGCCCGCAGTCGTGCCAGGGCTTTCCGAGTTCGCCGCCGCCCCGAATGTGCGCAATGGCGTAGATCACGCCGCGCTCCAGAAGACTCAGGCGATTCGAATTGAAGTTCACGGGCACGGAGATGCCATAGCTGCCGTAGCCGTAAAGAAGCAAAGGAGCGGAGCCATCGCGAGCAGTGTCGCGGCGATAGACAAGCGAGACGGGAATGCGCGTGCCGTCAGTTGCGCTGGCGTGCAATCGCTCGCTGACATATTGCGAAGCGTCGTAACCGCCAAGCACGGGTTGCTGCTTGCGAAGAATGCGCTCGCGCGTGCGCACGTCGTAGTCGAATACGGAACGCGGTGTAACCAAGGACTCGTATTGGAAGCGCACGTGCGAAACGTCGAACTCGGGATTGTCGCCGAGGGAGGCGTTATAGGCGGGCTCTGTGAATTCGATCCGGTGCGAGGCTTCCAAAAGATTTGCGCGACTCGCCTTCAGCTCCACGACTCGGAGATAGGGCAGCCCTCCTTCGCGTTCGAATAGCACGAGATGGCTCTTGAAGGCTTCGACGGAAGCCAGCATCACATCTGGACGGTTCGGAATGATCTCGAGCCAGGATTCCCGGCCCGGACGCTGAACGGGCGCGACGACGAGCCGAAACGTGCGGCCGCCCGAATTTGTGCGGATGAAGAAAACCTCCTCACCCAGGTCAGGCAACCCGCCGGGATGATGGTCGGCGTAGTATTCGTGGTTGTCTTCGCGTGGCGCAATCAGCTGAAACTGCCCGAAAGGATCGTCTGCGCGCAGATAGCGGACTTCGCTGGTGGTGTGGCTTGCCGAGGTGAGCAGGACGTACGCGCCGCTGCGCGTGCGCTCGATCGCAACGTGAAAGCGCTCGTCGGTTTCTTCGTAAAGCAGTTGGTCAGCGTCGGTTGATCCCAGAGCGTGGCGATACAGGCGGTAGGAACGCTTGGTCGTCGCGTCTTCGACGGTATAAAAAAGCGTTCGGTTGTCGGCCGACCACGCAACGCTGGTCACACGCTCGAAACGGTCGCCTAGCGTTTCGCCGGTGCGAAGATCCTTGAACTGAAGCGCATATTGGCGGAATCCGGTGTTATCGGTGGAATACGCGAGCCAATGGTTGTCGTCGCTGACCTCGAAGGAGGCTAAGCCGAGAAAACGGTGGCCCTCGGCGAGTTGATTCAAGTCCAAGAGGAGTTCTTCGGGAGTGGCGTTGTTGGGCTCGGTGGACTCAGGCCCTGAAGAATCCCGCGAGGCTTCGCGCCCGCGTGCCGGATGGGCAGCGACTCCGCCCGGCGCGACAACTCCGCGTTGGCGGTAATAATAGGGATACTGTTTGCCCTCGACTGTTTTCGTGCAGTAGAGGTAGCCTCGCAGGTGATAGGGGACGGAGAGGTCCGTCTGCTGGATCCGGCTGAGCATCTCCTCATAGAGCTTTTCCTGGAAACCCTGGATGGGCTTCAGAACCGCGTCGGTGTAAGCGTTTTCGGCTTCGAGATAGGCACGGACTTCCGGCGAGTCCTTGCGGCGAAGCCAGTCGTAATGGTCCACCCGGCGGTCGCCGTGAACTATATGCTCGACGGGTTCTCGCCGGGCGCCGGGCGGCGCGGGGGCCGATTCCGGCGCATTTTCTTCGGAGACTGCTGGTGCTGTTTTCTCGGAGTCTCGGTTCACAAGCCTCTTTTGCCAGTCAGGGCCGCAAAGCGATCCGGTGATGGAGTCCAGGGCGGGTGAGGCGCCCGGCAGAAGGATTCGCCTCCTTGGTTATACTAGCGGAACTCGGTGGCGGGCGAAAGTAAGCCGCGGAAGTGTGGGAAATGACGTGGCGCAGGAAAGAGAAATCAAGCTGAAGATTGAGGACGTGAAGGCGTTGCTCGGACGTTTGAAGAAGCTCGGAGCGCAGCCGGTTGGCGCGGGACCGGGCAGGGTCCATGAGGAAAACGTCATCTTCGACACGCCCCAGGGAGGACTGGCGAAACATGGGCAACTGCTGCGCATTCGGACCATGACGCCGGAAGGGAAGGCAAAGTCAAAGAAGGAAAAAACAAAGCCGCGAGTGATGCTGACCTTCAAAAGACCCGTGACGCGGCCGGCAGCTTCCGACCGGAGGCCTGTGCCGGATAGCTCTCATAAAGTCCGCGAAGAAATTGAAATGGAAGTCACCGATGCCGCGACCCTGACGACGATTTTTGAAGGATTGGGGCTGAGCGGGTGGTTCCGCTACGAGAAATACCGCACGACCTATCGGCTTCCAGGCTCGAAAGCCTGGGCCCGCGGGCTCCTGATCGAGCTGGACCAGACACCGATCGGGACATTTTTGGAGCTGGAGGGGCCGGCAGCGGCCATCGATCAGGCTGCTGCGGAGCTGGGGTACTCCAAGCGGAACTACGTCTTGAAGAACTACCTCACCTTGTATATCGAAGAGTGCCGCCGCAAGGGTGTCCAGCCGGTGCACATGGTCTTTTCCTAGCAGGGCTTCACCCGCCCGCAACTCGATTGAAAAAACTTGCTTAGAACGTCATTCTACACTTGACATTACGAGAGTCGCAGCTTATCAATGCGAATGGGACCAAAATTTGGTCACCAGCATGCTTGGACCCTTTCGATGAGTACGAGCAACGAACTCGAGCCTGGCCCTAAAAACTTCGGGAAGCCGTGCGCCCGGAAGCTGGTTCAGGGGATGAGGATCCTGACGGAGTCGCCCAAGCCCCAGGCGAAGGCCCGACGGGTTGGGTGGGGAGGGTTCATCGGCGGCTAACGGTAAGTCCCATCGTGTCAGGCACTTGCCCGCCGCCGAGGTTCTTCGGTGCGCGGGTTTTTTGTTGCCCGATTTGCTTTCCAGGCAAGCCCGCTTGCTCCCTAGCGCGGCAAGGCAGGAGGTGAGAATTCATGGAGCTCTACGCCACGCAACTGATGGGCGTCAAGACTTATGACGTCAAAGGGAACTACGTTGGGCGTGTCCGCGAATTTTTCATCGAGCCTGCCGAAGCGCCGAATCGTATCTCCCACTTCTTGCTGTCCCGCGGCCGCTTCCAGCCGCTGGTGGCCAAGCACGATCAAGTCGCGGCGATATCGGATGGAAAAATATCGCTAAACGTAGGGGAGAAGGCGCTCGAGATTTATCAGCCCAACGAGTCCTGGCTGGCCGTCCACAAAGATTTGCTGGACCAGCAGATCATTGACACGCGGGGACGAAAAGTGGTGCGTGTGAACGACCTGGACCTGGCCGAACAGCGTTCGAACGGTAATGTGGAATTGCGTCTTACCCAGGTGGACGTGGGCCTTCCGGGGGCCGTGCGACGGCTGTTGCAGGGTGTCGTTCCGTGGAACGTCGTTCGAAAGCTACAGAGCCGCTTTCCCCAACGCGCTATCCGCTGGGAGTTCGTTAACTTGATCGAGCCGGATCCCCTGCGGCGCGTGAAGCTGCGCATCACTCACGAAAAGCTGGAAGACCTGCACCCGGCAGATTTGGCCGACATCATGGAAGAGCTCTCCGCCACGGAACGCCAGAGCATCATCGCGTCCCTGGATGAGGAAACGGCTGGGGCGGTCCTGGGCGAATTGGACGCCAGGTTGACAACCCAGATCGTGGAGGACCTGGACCCGGAAAAAGCCGCGGACATTTTGGAGGAGATGCCTCGCGACGCGGCTGCGGACGTGCTCGCAGATTTGCCGAAGGAAACTTCCGAGGAGTTGCTGGAAGAGATGCCGGGTCATGAGGCGAGGGAAGTGCGCGAGTTGCTGGAGTTCGACCCGGCTACCGCGGGCGGAATGATGAACACAGAATTTGTGTTCGTGAGCGAGTCCGCGACGCGCGACGAAGTGCTCGAATGGCTGCGTCGGCAGGAGCACAACCGCGACCAGTTGGACACCATTGTCCTGTTGGATGACAAAGCCCAGTACTCCGGCGCGGTTCCGGTAATGCGGATACTGTTGGCGGCGCCCGACGAACGGCTGGCGGCCCTGAGGATGGAGCCGGTGGTCAGTCTGCCCGCGGAGGCTGATGAGAAGGAAGTGTTTCAGCTCTTCGACAAATACAACCTGCGGATGCTGACCGTGGTGGACAAAGACAACCGCCCGATTGGGACGATTGCTGTGGACGACGTGGTGTCCCGGCTGGTGAAGAAGTAGGAGAAGAGGAAAGGAAAAGGCGAGGCGGCAGAGTGAATTGGCCAGTCTCAATAAGATCGGGCGTAGAAAGTCTGCAGAATCGCAGCGCCCCGCTCCAGCGGCGATTGCGAGGTCTACGACGCCGGCTTTTGCTGCTTCTGGCGGTGATTGGGCCGGGGCTAATCACTTCCAATGTCGACAATGATGCCGGCGGAATTTCCGTCTACACGCAGGCTGGCGCGCAATACGGCTATGCTCTTCTGTGGTCTCTGATTCCCATGACCATTGCCCTGTACGTTACCGAAGAAATGTGCGCGCGCATGGGCGTGGTGACCGGGAAGGGCCTCTCTGACCTCATTCGGGAAGAATTCGGATTCCGGCCCACGTTTTTCGTGATGGTCACCGGCTTTTTCGTGGATCTGGCCAACGTGGTGGCGGAGTTTGCTGGCGTGGCGGCGGCCATGCAGATTTTTCACGTCAGCAAGTATGTGGCGGTTCCGCTGGCGGCCATCCTCGTATGGATTTTAGTGATTCAAGGAACTTACAGGCAGGTGGAAGTCGTCTTCCTGTTTGCCTGCGTGTTGTATTTGTCTTATGTGTTTTCCGCATTCCTGGCAAAGCCGGACTGGCTGATTGCCGCAAAGCACACCGTGATTCCGAATCTGCGCCTGGATTCGGGCTATCTGGTTATGTTGACGGGGCTGATCGGGACGACCATTGCTCCGTGGCAGTTCTTCTATCTTCAGGCGGGCTTCGTGGAGAAGAAGGTTGGTCCACGCCAATATCCCCAAGCGCGCGCGGATGTCATCTTCGGCAGTATCAGTTGCATGCTGATCGTGTTCTTCATCATCGTCTGCACGGCAGCGACTCTGTATGTTTCCGGCCATCGCGACATCAACGACGCCGGGATGGCGGCTCAGGCGCTGATTCCCCTGGCAGGGAAATGGGCCGGCACCTTGTTCGCGTTTGGGCTCCTGAATGCCTCGTTGTTTGCCGCATCCATTTTGCCGCTGTCCACGGCGCACGTGATTTGCGAAGGGCTGGGGTTCGAGGCCGGGTTGGATCACAAGTTCAAAGACGCGCCAATTTTCTACTGGCTGTATACGGTGTTGATCGTGGTCGGAGCGGGAGTCGTGCTGATGCCTCGTGCGCCATTGTGGAAGATTTTGATTTTTTCGCAGGTGGGCAATGGAATCTGGCTTCCCGTGGTGGTCATCTTCATTCTGTTGCTTGTCAACCGGCGTGATCTGATGGGCGAGTACATAAACACGATGACCTACAACATCGTGGCCTGGGCGACAGCGATCGCCATGATCGCCATCACTCTCGTTCTCGTCTACACGTCTGTGTTTGGGCCTGGTTCGGCGCCGGTCGGTTGATGCCCGTCGAAGTGCTCGCCAGGACGCCAGGACAGTTGACACGCCAGGACAGTTGGCATTGCGCCGCCAGGAAGGGTGTGTTAACTTTGCGGCGTAAAGGGATTTTCGAAAAAAATTATTCCAGACAAGTTTGTGTCGCAGACCAAAATCCATAGAACGCTGAATGGTCCGTCGCTCGAGTCGCTGGGTCCGGTAACCGCGGAGGAAGCCCGGCTTCTGGAGAAGCTGGATTTGACGCGCTTGCCCCGGCACGTGGCCGTCATTATGGACGGCAACGGCCGCTGGGCGCAGAAGCGCCATTTGCCGAGAATCGCCGGGCACCGCACGGGAACGCAATCTGCGCGCACGACCATCGAAACCTGCGCGCGATTGAAGATTGAAGCGCTCACGCTTTATGCATTCTCCGTGGAAAACTGGCGGCGCCCAAAAACCGAAATCGATTTCCTGATGCAGCTCTTGCGCGAATATCTGAAGAAAGAGATGCCGCTGCTCCAGAAAAATGAAATTCGCATGCGCTTTCTCGGCCGCATCGATGAGCTGTCCCCCGCGGTGCAGAAAGATGTGCACGAAGCCATGGAGAAGACGGCAGGGAACAAGGGCATGGTGCTTTGCGTCGCGCTGAATTACGGCGGGCGTGCGGAAATTGTGGACGCCATGAACGCCATCCTCAGCGAACGCAACGGAAATCGTCCGCCGCGCATTACCGAAGAGCAGCTTGCGCGGCATTTGTACACAGAAGGCTTGCCCGATCCCGATCTGCTGATTCGCACGAGCGGTGAGATGCGTGTGAGCAATTTCCTTCTCTGGCAAATTGCTTACGCGGAGATTTTCGTGACCGACACGCTGTGGCCCGATTTCAACCGCGCGCGGCTGTTGGAAGCGCTGGTGGAATTTCAAAAACGCGAGCGGCGCTACGGCGGCATCCACGAAGGCGAGCCCGCCTCGGAGAAGCCCGCGCGCGTCGCCGGCGAGTAACCTGGCCCCTGTTCTCCTCGAATTGGCCGCGCGGAAAGAAACGTGGACGCGCTCGCCCCCCTTAACCTTGTAATTCGAAAAAGACTCGAAATACTTAACCCCGCTGCGGTACGTCAGATTAACGTCGGCGGAAGGAACTGGATCGACATCGCTGCATCTAGCTTCCATCCTTGGTGGGCAACTCGGCGGCGCTTGGGATACCCGGAGTACTCGCTCACAATGCTGGAGTGCCTTGCTAAGGCCTGCGGCGTGGCCTTAAAGCTCCATGTGGAAAAGACCACATTTCGCGACCGAGAAATAGGCTGGTATAAGCGGAAGGCATAGAAACAGGATTCCTGAGATGAAGAAAAGGTCAAAATCGGAAGGTAGGGGATCGCCGTGGGTTGGACCCGGGTTGCGTGATCGGCTCCCCGCTCGCTTGCGTGACGTGATTTTTTTCACTCCTTATGGTGAGATGGGGCTGCAAATTCTCAAGGGAATTCCTGTTTCATGACCTGGAAACGTGTAGCGACAGCGGCGGTATTGGTTCCGCTGGTTGTGAGCCTGGTGCTGTGGGGTTCTACGGCGGTCGTCGCGATGGCCATCGCGCTGTTCACGCTGCTCGCGCTTTTTGAATATTTCGCCTTGGGCGAAGCGATTGGACACCGCGCGTACCGCTTCTGGACGGGGATCTGTGCGCTACTACTCATTTATGCGCAGTGGCGAGCGGCATCCGAGCCGGCGTTCAGCCTCGGCCCGGGATTGATAGCGCACGAACGAGGCCGATCCCTGGCAGCCGGAGCCCTGCCCCTGGACGCGGTCTTTTTCTTGTTCGTTCTTGGCGTTGCTGTCCTAACTCTGACAACCAAGCGCCCGCTCGTCGACATCCTTCCTGCGGCGGGAATCAGTTCCAGCGGGTTCATGCTGGTCGCGTTTCCACTTTCGTTTGCCATTCGTCTTCACGGCTTAGGAGCGCAGGGGCCCGCGTTGCTGTTATTCGCGATGGTCATCATCTGGGTAAGCGATACGGCGGCGTATTTCGTGGGAAGAGCCGCTGGCAAGCATCCGATGGCACCTCAGCTTAGTCCTAAGAAGACCTGGGAAGGCGCGGTGGCAGGATTTGTCGGTTCGCTCGCCGCGGCATTGGTATTTATGCCTTGGGTGAACGTGCCACTGGTTCATTTGTTGGGTATGGCTGCTTTGGGAAACGTCGCAGGGCAAATGGGGGACTTACTGGAGTCCGGCTATAAGCGCAGTGCGGGCATCAAGGACTCGGGGTCCCTGCTGCCCGGGCATGGCGGCGTGCTCGACCGGATTGACGCGCTCATCCTGGCGATTCCCGTTGTTTGGTATTATTGGATCATGATCTACCGGCCGCAATCCTAAACCGAGGGCGGCAAAGCTCCTCAATTCGCACAAAGGGAAACAGAAACTTCGTGAAGCAGCTTTCTATCCTCGGCTCAACGGGTTCGATTGGGCGGCAATGCCTCTCGGTCGTGGAGTCCCTGCCCGGAAGGTTCGGCGTGATTGCGCTGGCCGCGGGAGCGAACCTTGAAGAATTAGTCGGGCAAATTGAACGGCATCAGCCGGAACTGGTCTCTGTGGCCGACCGGCGACGAGCTGACGAACTTTCTCAATTACTCAGCGAAAAGGGCATTCAGCAAAAGCCGGATATTCATCACGGGCGCGAGGGCATGCTGGCCGTCGGCACGCACACGAAAGCAGAGATTGTAGTATCGGCGGCGGTGGGCGTTGTGGGGCTGGAAGCCACCTATGAAGCAGTAAAACTTGGAAAGACAGTTGCGCTTTCGAACAAAGAAGTTCTCGTGGCTGCGGGCGAGTTGGTGATGGCCGCGGCCAACAAGGCCGGGCGCGAACTTCTTCCCGTGGATAGCGAGCACAATGCGCTGCACCAATGCTTGCGCGGAGGCGCGTACGGAGAGGTGCGAAGGCTTGTGTTAACCGCATCCGGTGGGCCGTTTCGCAAAACGCCCCTCGCGGAATTCGAAAACGTTACCCCGGAACAGGCTCTGGCGCATCCCAACTGGCGGATGGGCAACCGCATCACCATTGATTCCGCAACAATGATGAACAAAGGCTTCGAGGTGATCGAAGCGCACTGGCTATTCGGCCTGAGCGCAGACCAGATTGAGGTGGTGATCCATCCTCAATCCACGATTCACTCCATGGTTGAATTTGTGGATGGTTCCGTCTTGGCGCAGCTCGGACCCACCGACATGCGCCTGCCTCTCCAATATGCGCTAACCTATCCAGAGCGGGTGGCATCAAAGCAAATAGCCCTGGATTGGACCAAGCTGAAGCGGCTGGATTTCGAGAAAGCTTCCACAAGGCGGTTTCCTTGCCTGCGGCTAGCGCGGGAAGCCATGAGAAAAGGCGGTCCGTATCCCTGCGCCTTGAATGCCGCGGATGAAGTTGCTGTTTCGGCATTTCTGGAGCGGCGCCTGCCGTTCTTGGGAATCCCGGAAGTGATTGAGCGCGTGCTTGCCCGCACGCCGCGCCGCCGCATAGAGAGCATCGAAGAGGTGTTTACGGCAGATGCCGAAGCCCGCCGCATGGCCCAGGAAGAGATAGCCAAGGCAGCGGGGGGAGTGGCAGCGCAAGTCCGCAGCGCGTAAACTAATTCCGCGTGCAAGTGAAACAAGAGGCTTTGTACGAAAGCATGAATGTCGCAATTGGCTTCGTCCTCGTCCTCGGCATCCTGATTCTGGTGCACGAATGGGGACACTTCATCGTGGCGCGCTTCTTCGGCGTGCGCGTGGACGTGTTTTCCATCGGCTTCGGCCCGCGGCTTTTTGGTTGGAAGCGGGGCGCCACGGATTATCGGGTCAGCGCGGTTCCCCTTGGCGGTTACGTGCGCATGGCGGGGCAAGACCTGAGCGACATCGATGCCGGGGAGCAAAAGCCCACGGGCGCTCCCGACGAACTCATGAGCAAGAAGCGCTGGCAGCGCGCTCTGATCTCTCTGGCAGGTCCGGTGGTCAATCTGATTTTTCCGCTGTTCTTGCTCACCGGCTACTTCGTCGTGAAAGGCAACCCCTACCCGAAGTACATGGACGAGCCGCTGGTGATTCTGAGCCTGCCCAAGGATTCGCCGTTGAACAAAGTAGGGGTTGAGCCGGGCGACCGCATCGTTTCGCTGAACGGCCTGTCCAATCCAACGTGGTGGAACATCCGCAACGTGGAGTTCGGGAAGGGCATTGCCGGAAAGAGGTTTCAAATCCGCTTCGAGCATCAAGGCGAAATTCACTCCGCTGAAGTAATGGCTTCGGGCATGCAGGAGCCGGACTTGCTTTTTGGCTATCCTCCGAACAAGCCCATTGTTGGCAGCGCGGAGAGAGACAAGCCCGCTTACCGTGCCGGACTTCGCCGCGACGATGTCATCCAGTCCATCAATGGCCAGGCCATCCACAACTGGCAGGAAATGGTGACGGCGATCCAAAGCTCTCGCGGCAAACCCATTCACACCACGGTGCGGCGCAAGAATCAAACGCTATCTTTCACAATCACCCCGGTTTCCGACAAGAATGACAAAGGGGAGCCGACGTGGATTATCGGCATCCGGCCCGGTCAGGAATACTCTTTCCGCAGAGTCGGCGTGATGCAAGCGGTGACCACTTCGACCGATTTCACCGTGAGCGGAACTTGGCAGGTCATTGACATCGTCGGGAAGCTGATTACCGGCAAAGTGGCAGCCAAGCAACTCCAGAGCGTCATCGGCATAGCCAACGAAGCGGGCCAGGCGGTGCAAGAGGGAACTTTTGCCGTCATCACGCTGATGGCGGTTTTGAGTTTGAACCTTGGCGTCCTCAATCTGCTGCCTATTCCCATCCTGGATGGCGGAAACATCCTGCTTCTCGCCATGGAAGGCATCC